>Ga0187893_10015460_pt1 | contig 10220 bp, 7 predicted proteins | sample MA1701074metaG_FD_139574 | JGI IMG/M metagenome (GOLD analysis project Ga0187893, IMG submission 139574) | White microbial mat communities from a basaltic lava cave in the Kipuka Kanohina Cave System on the Island of Hawaii, USA - MA170107-4 metaG ... | reverse complement strand
TCACCGGTTTGCTCGCCACCACCTTCTTATTGACGGCGAGGGACACGGTTCGTTGGGCTTCTTTTGTACCGTGACCGGCGACGACGACCTGTATCCGCACGCGCTTCGGATCGGCGATCGACGCAGGCGCGACGGCACACTCCACGGCCCAGTTCGGCGTTTCGCCTGACTGCACCGGGTGGAGCTTCAGCGTCACGCCTTCGGGCAGATCAAGGTCGGTGAATCCGGCCGGTAGGGCCGATTTCTGCATGTCGCTGACGAGATGGACCTCCAGCGGCAGCTTCGAGGATTGCGCCATCGAGCGCAGTGTGCGCGAGAGGTCGCCGAACGAGCTTTTGCCGTCGTTGGCCTTCAGCGACTGAACGGCCGCCCGCAGCTCCTGTTGGTCTTCGGTCACCTGGGTGAGGAACTTCACCGGGGTGCTGGCGGCGAGTACCTGTCCTGCGTCGCCGGGACGCATGCCCGCGATGACGGCGGCGGCTTCCGTCTTCGCGCGTTGCAGGCGGCCGGCGGCGCCCATGCTAAAGGAATCGTCCATCGCCACCACGAGAAGTTTGCGCGCGGCGCTCGCCGAGACGTCGCGGTTGAGAAAAGGGTTGGCGAAAGCGAGGGCCAGCAGCAGCAGCAGAGCCAGCCGCAGAAACAGCAACAGCAGGTAGCGCAAGCGGCGGTGCTTGATCGAGCTTTGCGTGCTTTGCTCAAAAAACATCAGCGAGCTGAACAGTTTGGGAGTACTGGTCTGCTGGCGCAGCAGGTGCAGCCAGATGGGGAGACCCAGCAGCAACGCCCCGCCGAGAAACCATGGCGCCAGAAATCCCACCTAGAGCCTCCCCAATCGAATCGAAAGATATTCGCGAAGAGCGTTGTCCAGCGGCCGGCCCGTCGACAGCAGCATGAAATCCAGCCCCGCGTTGCGCGCCGCCTTCTGGAGCCCGGCGATGTGCTGGTCCACCTTCTCGCGATACTGCTCCCGCGCGTAGTCCGGCGAGACTTCCATGCGGTCGTCTGTTTCCATGTCCACCAGGATCACCGGGTCGCGGAACGCCGGGCGGATCTCCTGGGGATCGAGGACGTGGAAAAGCACGACGTCGTTGCCCCGGTGTCGCAGCGGCTCCACGGTTTCGATGACCTTCTTTGGATCTTCGTAGAAGTCCGAAATCACGACAACCATGCCGGGCTTTTTCAACCAGTCCTGGAAGCGAAAAAACGGCTTACTGTAATCGGTGCGTGCGCGGGGCTCGGCCGCATTAATGGCGTGCAGGAGGCGAAGAAGCTGGCCCTGGCGCGACGACGGATGAATCCACTGCCGGACTTCGTCGTCGAAGACGATCACGCCGGCCGCATCGCGCTGCTGGTTGGCGAGATAGACGAGCGAGGCCGCCAGGTAACGGGCGTAGTCGATTTTAGAAACGGCGTGCGATCGGAATCCCATGGACGCGCTCGCGTCCAGCAGGATGGTGATCATCGTGTTGGTCTCGCCGCGATAGCGTTTGAGGAAGGCGCGCCCGGTGCGGGCGAAGACGTTCCAGTCCACGTGGCGCAGATCGTCGCCCGGCGAGTAGGCGCGGTATTCGGCGAACTCCTGGCTGAAGCCGAAGTCGGGCGAGCGATGTAGTCCCGCGATAAAGCCCTGCACGACGGTCTTGGCCACCAGGTCGAGGCCAGAAATACCGGCCAGCACAGCCGGGTCGAGAAAGCGCTGGAGCATTACGCCCCCCGCGGCCCGGGCCGCGCTTCGAGCAGCTGCTTGAGCAGGTCGTCGGAGGAGAGCCGGTCGGATTCGGCGTGGAAGTTCAGCAGGATGCGATGCCGCAGCACGGGCGCGACGAGGGCGGCGATGTCCTCGACAGCGACGTGATAGCGGTGACGCATCAGCGCGCGCGCCTTGGCCGCCAGCACCAGGAACTGCGCCGCGCGCACGCTGGCGCCGTAGTTGACGTACTTCTGTATGAAGTCCGGCGCGGTGGGATCTTTGGGGCGCGTGGCGCGAATCAGCTCGATGGCGTAGCGAGCCACGGTCTCACCGATCGGCACCATGCGCACGAGACGCTGGAAATCGACGATGTCGGCGGCGGTGGTCACCGCCTCGACTTGCGCCACGTGCGTGCTGGTGGTGAGATCGATGACCTTGATCTCGTCCTCGGCCGACAGGTAATCGAGCATGGTGTTGAACAGAAATCGGTCGAGCTGCGCTTCCGGCAGCGGGTAGGTTCCCTCCAGCTCGATCGGGTTCTGCGTCGCCAGCACGAAGAAGGGCGACGGCAGGTTGTAATGGTTGCCGCGCACCGTGCAGGAGAGCTCCTGCATGGCCTCCAGCAGCGCCGACTGCGTTTTCGGCGGCGTGCGGTTGATCTCGTCGGCGAGCAGGATGTTGCCGAAAATCGGGCCTTCGACGAACGTCCAGGTACGGCGGCCGGTCGCCTGGTCCTCCTCGATGATGTCGGTACCGGTGATGTCGCTCGGCATCAGGTCCGGCGTGAACTGGATGCGCTTGAAGATCAGCCCAAGCGACTGGGCGATCGTGCGGACCATCAGCGTCTTGGCGGTTCCGGGGAGACCGGTGATCAGGCAGTGACCGCCGACGAACAGCGCGATCATGATCTGCTCGATCACTTCCTCCTGGCCGACGATGACGCGGCGCACCTGCTCGACGATGCGATCGTCGATCTGCTGAAAGCGCTCGATTCTATCTTTCAGCTCCGCGGCGTCGGTCCCGAATGTGGCGAGTGTCGTCATTGTTCTAGCGTTTCTCTTTCTTTTTCGTTGAATCGATCTGCAAAAGCATTTTCTGCGCCGGACGATACCCGGGCGCGGCCTCGAGAGCGAGCAAAAGTTGCTCCTCGGCCTCATCGGCGCGGTTGATGGACATCAGCGCGCGGGCCAGATTGAAATGCGACGCGGCCACGTCGACAGGCTTCGACGCCACCACCGCGCGGTATTCGCGCACCGCGCCGCTCACATTACCCGCTTCCATCCATAAATCGCCCAGGCGGCGATGCATCTCCTCATCATTGACCGGGTAAATGTAATTGATCCGGTCCAGCGTAGCCGCGGCGGCTTTCTTGTCGCCGGCCTCCTCCTGGAGGGTGGCCAGCTTCTTCAGCGTGAAGGGACTCTTGCCGCCCACGTCGCGGTAGCGTTCGAGCTCCGTGCGGGCGGCTGTCTTGTCGCCCTTGGCGGCGTAGGCATCGGCGAGGAATTCGTAGACGCTGCCCGGCTCAACGTAGTCGGCATACAGGTCGCGGATTTCTTTTCCCTCCCGGATCACGTCGTCGTACTTCTTCTGGCGGGCAGAGTCGGCGACCTGGCGGATGCGCTTGGCCCATTCGGTGTACCCGTCGACGGCCCGCTTCGTTTCCTTCTCGACTACGGCCAGAAACTGCTTATCGAACTCTTCGGGCTTCAGTCCCAGGTGCAGCTCAACGACCTGGGGCGTGGTTTTGAATTCCGCGAAGGAGTGCATCATGTCCAGCAGCTTCTGAAAACCCCACTTCTCCGCGATGAAGTCACAAACGCGACCGGCCTGAAAATAGGAGACGCCGATCTGCGCCGGATAACTCGGACGTATGAACCCCCGATCGAGCTGCGCGATCGGCAGCAGCTTCTTCTCCTTGATGGCGCGCAGAACGTCGGGTGAGACCCGATCGCCCCACTCGGGAGAAACAGCGGTCTCCTCGTGCACGGCGAGACCCTCGGTAAACCAGCGCGGCACGCGGTGCCGCGTCGCACTGAGCACGAACACGTGACTCAGCTCGTGCCACATTGTGCTGGCCCAGTGAAAGTGCCCCGGCTTGCGCCCGGATGGGCTGTCCATCGCCACGACATAGCCGAAGGCCACGCCGAGGGCGCCGAGTCCGGGCATGCCCATGGTGCGTACGGCAAAGTCCTCGTGGTTGGGATACACCTCGAGTTGTACCGGCCGCGACAGCTTGAACTTGTATTTCTTCTCGTAGGTCCGGATGGCGCGCTCGAGCTCCGGCCCGATGAACAGTTTGAGCAGCGCCGCTTCGTTCTTGTGAAGCTTCAGAATGGTCGGGCCGCTCTCGATGGTGACGAAGTTCTTGTAGCTGTCGATGAGCCGCAGTGTATTGACGGTGGGAGCGTCCTGGTGCCCGTTTTCGTAACACTGCTCCAGATGCTGGCGCGCCTCCTTTTCCGCGCCGAGACGCATAAGGTTGACGCCGAGCTCCGAGCGCGCGGCCCAAAGGTCCGGCGTCAGCTCGAGCGCCTTGCGATAGAGCGCGATAGCCTCCTCGTAACGCCTGTGGATCACGAACAGGCGCGCCGCGATCGCGTACGCTTCTCCGTAAACGGGATTGATCTTGAGAATGCGCCCGATCCAGGGCGTGTCCTGGCGGTCGTTCAGCCAATCGACAGTGGCGCGGACGGCCATGGCGTCCACCGCCTCGGAAGAGATCTTGAGCGCCTCGTCGGCTTCCTCGACGGCTTTCTGAAAATCAGCCTCCTCGAGCATGAGGCGCGCCAGAAGCTCGCGGGCCTCGTAAAGCTTCGAATCGAATTCGAGCGCCTTGCGCGCCAGCTCGATCGCCTTTCGCTCGAAGTCGTCGGCGGCCGACAGCGCAAGGCCGAGCACGGCGCCGGCATGCTTTTCGTTGATCTCCAGGGCCTCCCCGAAGAGCTTCGCCGCGTCGGCGTTCTGCTTGCGCTCCAGGTATAGCTTGCCCCACCGGACGCGGATCTCGGGGTTTTTCGGCTGCGCGCCGACCGCGGCGCGAAACTGCTCGTTGGCTTCCCTGTAGCTGTGAAGTCCCCAAAGTCCCTCGGCGCGGTGGTAAGGATCGCGCGAGTCGGCGAGGCCGGCGAAGCAGTTGCGGGCCTGGTCCATGCGCCCGTACTTACGGTGTTCGAGGCACTGGGCGGGCGTCTGGGCGGAAGCCGAGGCAAGGGTGAGAAAAGCAAGAGCGCCGGCGACGGCGCCGGCATGACGCCCGGGCGCGCGCCTCTCGAGTCTCATTTGTCCAGCTCCTCCTGCACGCGGGCCAGATCCAGCAACAGCTCGGAGAGCTGCTTGCGGTATAGCTCCGGCGGCAGCGCGGCTTTTTCGTACTTCAACTTGTCAATCGCGCGCTCCAACTCTTCCTTTCGATCGAAGAGCATTTTCTTTTGCGGGTCCGCGGCGGCCTTCTGCGCGGCCCCGAGCCGCACCAGCGTGAAGCGGCCGGCGGCCAGCCCCTGGCCGTTTTCGGGCGACGGGGCACGCACAGGCTCGCCTTTTCCCGTATCTTCCAAAACCGCGTGCTCGGTGGCCAGGCGCTTTTGTGAATCGAAGTACCGCACCGTGCGTTGATCGGCAAAGCGGAAGGCTTCCAGCGCCGAGATAGCCTCGTTCTTGTCCGTGTCGACCGAAGAATCCCGCAGCGCCTCGACCCAGTAGCGGGAAAAAACCGTGGCGTTGCGCTCGGAACCGGTCTTGGTCGCGGCAATCACGACGCGATTCGGTTTTTGGACGAACGGAAGCGAGCCGCCGCTCGCGCTGGTCATGTTCACAAAAAGCTGGCGCGACGCAGGTACGCGGTCCATTAGCGAAGCAAGCTCGACGGCGGTGAGATCGGGCCCGGGGATATTGACTTTGTACTCCGAGCCGTCAAAAGTCCCGTGGCCGATGAGCATAACCACCAGCGCGTCATCGGCCTTGGCCTTGCGGGCGATGTCGCCCATCGCGGCGCGAATCTTCTCCCGCGTCGCATCCGCGCCATGCAGAGTTGTGATCGTCGATTCTCCGGCCGAACCACGCAGCAGCTTATCGATTTCCTTCGCCAGCGTGGTAAAGCGCTGTTCGTAGTCGGGCTCGCCTCCCAGGCCGGCGACGGTTACGTAATGCGTGGCGGCGAAGGCGGGTACGGCGCACGCCAAGAGAAAAGCTCTCAAACCGCCCCCCACTTGCGACGCAATAGCCATTCCGAGCTGCGGAGCGCCAGGGCCAGCAGGAACACCACGGGCATGTTCCACAGCTCTTTCGTTTCACGAATGGTGATGCCCGCTTCGGAGTAGGAAATCTCTTCGGGAAGCTTGCCTGTGTCCGCCGCCCGCCAGTAACGCCCGCCGGTCTGCTCGGAGAGTTTTGCCAGCAGGTCGCGATTCAGCCCGGTGCCGAAATGCTCGGCGACGCCGTCCTCGCGCTGGAATGTGACCACGTCGCGCATCGGCTCCTCTTCGCCGCGCCGCGCCTGGATCTCGGCGATGTAGGAGCCCGGTTTCTCCGCGGTCCAGGTTGCCGTGAACGAACCGGGGTTGTTGGTGTCGGGGTCCATCTCCACCGTGGCGGCGATCCCTGCCGGCCCCATGATCCGCGCCTCGACGCGCGCGTCCGCCATGGGCAGATAGTTCGGATCCCGCACTTCGGCGTGCAGCACGACGCGACCTTCGTCGGACAAGACCGGGCGCGGCGTCGACGCGACGATCCGGCCGGGCGTTTCCGCCACCAGCCACCGTAACAATTGCTGCCAGAACATCTCGTGCGTCTGATCCTTCAGCTCCTGGAGCATCTGCCAGCGCCAGCTTCCGCCCGTGGCGAAAATCGCCGTCCGCCCCCGCCCGTAATTCTGCGTGATGAGCAGCGGCAGGCGGCCGCGATTCTGCACCAGCATGTCGGCCAGCACCACCGCGCCCGGCTTCGGGCTTCCGACGTCCTGGTAGCTGCCCATGTAGGGCAGTTTCCGCCACCGGGCGGCGTTCTGCTCGGGATCCTCCACGAGGCGGCAGATAAGGCTCTCGCGCCCGGCCGGGGTGAGCTCGGCTGTCGCGGCCTCACGCTGGAAGGTGTTCTTTGCCGTGGGCAGAATGGTCGGCATGAGCTCGGACATCGTGGAGCCGGCCCAACCGCCATCGGAAAGCGCGGCCCGTGCGCCCAGCCACAGAAGGCCGCCGCCGCGGCGGTCTACGAAGTTCCGTAGAAGCTCCTGCTGCGCCGGCGTGAAGTAGCCAAGCTCAACCGAGCCGAGTATCACGGCCTGGTAACGGAACAGCTCGTCGACGCTCGCCGGAAAGCCCTGCTCCAGCTCCTTGGCGTTCTCCACGTCCTGCCGGTAAATCTTGTTCTGCGTCGTGCGCATCATGGTGACGAGCTTTACAGTGCGGTCTTCCTGCGCGGCGCGCCGGATGAACTTGAACTCCCAGCGCGGCTCGCCTTCCAGGTACAGAATGCGCGGCTTGGAGCCGGTGACCTGGACCATACGGCTGACGGCATTATTTAGCTGGTTCTCTTCCGCCTGCAGCGGCTCTACGGAGACGCGGAATAGTTTAGCGCCCGCCACGCCGGCGTTAAAAAGCAGGCTCTCGGTCTGTTGCGTATCGCCGCCCTGGAGGGTGATCTCGCGCGAGGCCAGAATCCTGTTGCCTTCGCGGACGTTCAGGCGTGCCTTCTGCTTGTCGTAGCCGCGCTGCGTGAGGGTGACCTGGGCCCGCAGGCGGGAATCGGGAAGGGCCTTCGCCGACATGACCGCGTCGGTGATCTCGATATCGCGGCCGGGCCGCTCCTTGCCCAGACCGATCGTGTGCACGGGGATGCGGCGGCTCCGGATTTCGCTGATCGTCTCCGGATCGACGCCGCCGGAATTATCGGCGCCGTCGGAGATCAGCACGATCGCGCCGATGGGCAGGCTCGCCGATTCGGCGACGGCCTGCTTCAGCGAATCGCCGATGCGCGTCGACGTGCCCGCGGCGGTGAGCTGGTCCGGGTTCTCTATGCGCTCCAGCTTGTCGGACATGCGGTAGAGGCGCACCTGGAACTTTCGGCGGAGCGCATCGAGCATGCCTTTTTCCAGCAGCGCGCGGGCGGTGTCACGGCGGGGCCGGCCCTCGTCGGCGATCGTCATGCTGGCGGAATCGTCCACCACAACGGCGACCACGTTTTGTTGCGGCTTGAGAGCGCTGACGCGAACCGCCGGCTGCCATAAAAGCGCGAGCAACAGCGCGATCAAGGCGCTTTCCAGCCCCCAGATGCCGGCCAGACGCCAGCCGCGGATTCGCGCCTCGGCCCGCGTCCGCCGCCGCCACAGGATGAACCCGAGAGCCCCGGCGAGGATGGCCATAGTCGCCGGCAGCAGCCAGGGCGCCCAGCCGCCCAGCAGGACGAACTCGCCCTTGCTGAACACGACGCGCGGGTGATTGAACAGGAGCTCAAACATGTCAATGGCTCATGGAGTAGATGATGTAGTTGATGGCGACGCGGTAGGCCAGCGACGCGTAGTGCTCCGGATAACGCGGATGATCGGCCCATTCCCAGGCGTCACCCAGGTCCATGTTATGGCAAATGGCGACCATGATGCGCCCGTGATCGTCATAAATGCCCCTCCACCGCGCCTCGACTCCATCGCGCTCGTAGATGCTTCCGCTGTACCAGTACTGGATGCCGGGGACCTGGAACCGCTCGTCGAGATCGTAAAGGGTGTGGAAGATCTGGTCTTTGTTCTCCAGCTCGACGATCGGCCGGTCCGGAAAAACCTTCTGCATGCCCTCGGCGAAGATGGACCATTCCAGAGTGCCATGAAAATCGTCCACCATGAGGAAACCGCCGCGGAGCAGGTAGTCGCGGAGTTTGGCGGCGTCCTTGTCGCTGAGGTCCCATCGTCCCACTTCGACTGCGTAGAGCCAGGGCCAGTTGTAGATGTCGTCGGGATCGTCCATGCCCACGACCTGCTCGGAGGAGCGAGCCTGAATCCGAGTCAACCGGCGGACGCCCTGCAAAAACTGTCGATCGGCCTTGGGATAGTCGGTGGACCAGCTTCCGTAGCCGGCCATGTAGCGCGATCCGCGCCAGGAGCGATAGCGAAGCCGGCCGAAGACAAACTCGGTCTTTTCATTACCGTCGGCGGGGAAAGCGGCGGGGTTGTCTTCTTCCTCCATGAACTGCCGGAAAGGCCTCTGTGCCAGAACGAGCGTCACCCCGCTCGCCACGACGAGCAGGACCGGCAACAGCGCGGTGCGACGCATTCCAGCCCCCTTCCTCCAGCACGTTCACGGCGCCCCCCTCGCGCACGTTTGACTTTAATTTATCATACCGATCGGCGTTCATCGGCCGGCCGGCGTTACCTGTTTGGACGTACAATTCGCCAATGAGTTGCTGCGGCGAGTTGGAAAGAATGGTGGATATGGATCTCGTGCGGATCACGCCGCTCGGGCGCATCTCGAGCGGGCGCATCGTGACCGAAATAGATACCGACTACTTCTTCGTATTTGGATCGAGCTGGGTGGGGATGAACTACTGCCCCTTCTGCGGCCGGGCGCTGTCGCGCGGCTTGTGGAACCAGGAGAAAAAGAAGTAGAAGTAGGTGTTACCGCGCCTCCGGCATCGGTTCGCCCTTGTACTTCGACAGGATCATCCACGGATCGCCCGTGCGCGCGCGATACTGGTGGACCCTCCCGCGCAAATCAGCCAGCGTCTTCGAATGCGCGGCGTCACGGGCGAGATTGCGAATCTCACCGGGATCGGCCGTGATGTCGTAGAGCTCCTCGGGATCGCGATGCAGATACTTACCTACCGGCCGGCTTCCGACCATCGCCCGCTCGCCGGCTTTCAGGATGCTCTGCCATGTTTCCGAGTTCCAGAGATCGGACGCGTGCGGGTATTCCAGCTCGGGAAACAGGTTGCGAATGTACTTGTACCGCCGCGTTCGAACGCCGCGCATGGGATAGTACATCGTTACTTCGTGGAAGGTGTGTGAAAAGTAGACTTCGTCCCAACCGGCGGGGTTCTCCTGCTGGAGTATCGGAAGCCACGAGCGGCCATGCAGTGGATAATCGGGTCCGGAGGCGCCGGACCAGTCGAGGAAGGTCGGCACCAGATCGGTCCACGAAACCATGGCGTTGTTCACAAGTCCGCGCTTGGCCTGCTGCGGATGTCGGACGATCATGGGGAGATGAATCCCGGCGTCGTAGCAGTTGGTCTTAGCGTTGGCGAAGGGCATGCCGTTGTCGGATATGCACACCACGAGGGTATTGTCGAGCTGGCCGGTTTCGCGGAGAACATCCATCATCATCCCGATGCCCTGGTCGAAGCGATGGGCCGACTCGTAGAATTCGGCAACGTCGGCGCGCACGGCCGGGTTGTCGGGAAGGAAGGGCGGCACCTTGAGACCCGCCGCGTCAACGCGCTGCCGCGTCAGTCCGGGATATTCCTGATTGCCGAAGCCGCGCCCGGCCCGGTGCGGGTCCGTGTAGCCGACGTGCAGGTAGAAGGGCTTTCCCGGATCCGACTGAAT
>Ga0187893_10015459_pt1 | contig 10221 bp, 5 predicted proteins | sample MA1701074metaG_FD_139574 | JGI IMG/M metagenome (GOLD analysis project Ga0187893, IMG submission 139574) | White microbial mat communities from a basaltic lava cave in the Kipuka Kanohina Cave System on the Island of Hawaii, USA - MA170107-4 metaG ... | reverse complement strand
GCGACAGTGCCGTTCATCCGCGGTCATAATACGCTCGCCTGGCTGGTCGCACAGAATGCGGTACTGGTGGGTCAATCAGAACCAGACGTATCGGGCCGAAGTCCGCGGGAGCTTCATGTGGTCACCGAAGCAGAACGCGAACGGAGCCCGTAATCGGTTCTACGAGAACATGCGAGAGGTGTCGCCCGGCGACATCGTGTTCTCGTTTTGCGATACGCGCATCAAGGCGGTGGGCGTCGCTACCGGAGCCGCGCAGACGGGCCCGAAGCCAGACTTTGGGGCCGCCGGTGCGAACTGGTCGCGTGAAGGTTGGTTCGTTCCCGTAGACTACTGCGTCCTGAACAATCGAATCCGTCCGAAGGATCACGCGGCCATTCTGCGCCCGTTTCTGCCGGCGAAGTACTCGCCGCTTCAGGAGAGCGGAGACGGCCTCCAGTCCGTCTACCTCGCGGAGCTTCCCTCGGCCCTCGCGGACGCCTTGATCGGCCTGATTGGCCAAGCGTACTGGGACGCGTACTCGATGATTGCCGTTCTTCAGAACGCCCCTGAGCCGACGGATCTCGAGACTGTAGCGGTCGACGCCGGCATCATCGGACCGACGTTCAGAGAGCAGCTTGTTAGAGCGCGCCGTGGTCAGGGCGTGTTCCGGGCCAACGTTCTACTGCGTGAAGACTTCTGTCGTGTCACGCGCGTCAACGAGCCAAGGCATCTGAAAGCAAGCCACATCAAACCTTGGCGAGATGCGACCGACGCCGAACGGCTCGATGGCGCCAACGGACTGTTGCTGTCGCCGCACATCAATCATCTGTTCGACGAGGGCTACATTACGTTCTCCAGCAACCAGGAACTGCTCATCGTCCCAGAGGTCCGAGACAAGCTACTTGATGCGTGGGGAATAGACGCGGGCGTGCGGGTTGGCGAGTTCTCGCGGGAACAGGGCACCTAGCTGGACTATCACCGCGTGAATGTTTTCAAGCATTCGCTCCTTGAGCGATAGACGACTACGATTTGCGTAGCCCACCGATGAAGCGTCCACGTCTCACCAGCTGGCATTCGCGAAGCCGCCATGTGCGCACGGCGCGTGCGTAGCCCCTCTACAAGGCGTTCGCCCAGTGATCCTCGGCCACGATGCGAACGGAAGCACCTGATTGTCGGTATGAGACCGCCTTGTCGATCTTCCTTCCGAACGCAGTGTGCACCCAATCGCGACTACCGAACGTCCCGATCACAAGATAGCCAGTCCGCTTCGTGACGTTTGAGTCACAGGCGCCGCCTCGCGTCACGACCTCACGCTCGCAGTCCCGCCGCGTTCCCCACGCGAACTTGCCGGTGAAAACGTAGACCTGGCCGGTCCATTCGATCGTTGGCGGTGGCTGGTCGAGCGGCAGCGTCGTAGCCGCGTCGGCGTCGCACACCGCCGAGAGCTCACCGCCGACGAGACTGTCCAAAATGACTTTGAGATCGGCTCGTTCCTCCTCGTCGATGATGCCGTCCTCAAAGTGAGCAGCCAGCCGGTTGTGAACGGTGCGAACCGCCCAGTGGTCGAGTGCATCCTCGTGGCGAGCGACCCACTCATGAAGCAGAGTCGCCTCGTCGGAAGTGACGACGCCGTCCGCCAGTAGTCCCCGAGCCAGTCCGAGGAGTTCACACAGGTCGCGTTCCGCCCGACGAGCCCGGTTGAACTTGACGTTGAACGGTTGGCCATGCGGATCGAATTCAGCCATCGCAACTCCAGAGCATCGCCGCATTCGTCCGACAACGGAAGTCTAGTTTTGGACGAACGGCACGTTAGCGCCGGTGTACCGCACCCTCGAGGTTTATCGCGCGGATGATTCCGCCGTCGGTATCCCGATGAACAGCTTTACCTTTCGGGAGGCTTGCACTCGCTTCCAGATAGTCGCTTGGCCGGCAGGTGAAGACGATGATCTGGAACGCACGCGCCTTTTCGACGAGAACGGCGCGGAACCAGTCCATCCTGGTGTCATCGCTCTGAACGAGCTGATCGTCCAAGACGAGAGTCGTCTTCAGGTACTCGGCCAATGACAGCCGGTACAACGTTGAAAGCTGCTCGCGCGTCCCAACGGACAGGCGCTCCGTGGCTCGGACCGCGCCACCCACGACGATGCCTTGGGTTCCTAGCTGCGCGGTGAGCCGGACGCTTTCGTAGCGCTTCTGAGTCAAGGCCTCGAACTTACCAGCGATGGCCGGCGCCAACACCTGCCCGAGGTTGCTGGCCTGGGCCGCGTCGGCTTCCTTCATTTGTTGCAGAAGGAGCAGCCAGGCATCGTATTCGACCTCGATGTCGCGCTCGTGGCGCTCGGCCAGATCATAGGCCTCTACTAGGTCCCTCAGTCGTTCGCGTGCCACTGCGCCGCCCACTTGCTCAAGTGCTCCCTGGGCCTTGTGAATGTCGCTCACGACCCGTTCGAGATCGGCCTTGGCGGCGGCGGTGGCATTGCGCGCGGCTAATACATCGGCTTCCGTCACCATTTCGGCCGGCACCGGCAGGGCGCTGTGGCGATCCGACGCCTCACGGAGCTTCGACTCTGCACTCTGGAGATCCTGCGATTCGCGCTGCCTCTGGAGTGTTTCGAGCCGACCGCCTTCGGCCGCGTGCTCCTTCAACACCGTCGTTCGCGCCGCTTCGGCCAGTTCAAGCGCTGCCTGTGCTCGAGCGACGGATGCCCGTGCACCGCTGACTGCGGCGTCGATACGCGCCGTTTGCTCGGCGATGGATCGCTCGAGTGACTCCAGGTCGCCGGCGATTGTCGTCTGCTCCCGGGAGGCGGCCGCAGCTGCTGCCTGGGCCGCTGCCAACTCGCTGGACAGGCCCTCCGAGAACATGGCCAATTCCGCATCTCGGGCAACGATGGCGGCGTCCAACGATTTCTTCGATGCTCGGCTCCGTTCCTCAGCGAGCGTGAGATCCATTGCCGCCTTCGCAGCGGCGGCCCGAGCGGTTTCAAGCGATGCCGCAAGTTTCTGTCTGCGTCCCCGCAACTCGGTGATCGGATCGCTTCCGAGTGCCGCAAGTTCGGACGCCAATGAAGCCAGCGAAACGCCTTGGAGCGCGGCCTGGGACACTTCTAATCGACTCGAAGCGTCGGACAGCTTCCCTGCGGATTGGGTGAGCAAGGCGATCTGCCCACGTAAGGACTCCAGCTCGCTATCCTTCACCTTCATCTCTGAATCGAGAGCTTGCGTCTCCTCAAGCTTCGCGGACAGACCGTCCAAGTCTGTGGCTCCCGAAGCCGCAAGATGTGGGGCAACTTCGGCGTCCCATTGCTTCTCGAGGTTGTGGACGATGTCCTGCGCGTCCCGTCGGCCGCCGCGGATTCGCACTTGAGCGACATCGCCGATTCCGATATCGACCGCGGAATTCGCCTCGAACTCGACGAGCTCGCCAGACGTTCTGGTCTCCGACGCTAGGCCGTCTTTCTGGACGCGCACCTCAACCGGACGTTGGAGGGCTACTGTTACGACAAGACCGACGTTCAAGGCGCCACGAGCGCCGGCAAGATCATTCTCCAGCCGCCGCATGAGAGCGAGCGAGGCGGGGGCCGGAACGTTGATCGCAGCCTTACGCGATGCCAACTCGTCGCGTTCGCGTATGCCAGTTTCCAGGCGACCGCGGAACAACGCCTCCTGTTCCAGGCTCGCCTTAGCCGCGGCAACCTGTTCTTCAGCAGTGCGTGCTTCGACGGCACTCTCTAGAAGATCCAGACGCTGAAGCTGCTCAGCCGCATCTTTCTCCTTAACAGAGGCCTCGGCACTTACAGTACGGGCGGCGGCAGCGGCTGCTTCTTGTCCTTCGCGATCCGCCGTCGCTGTAGCGGCTACATCCACTAGCTTCTGCGCGGCCAGCGCCACGTCGATTCGTCGCTGTGCTCCCTCTCCAGCCTGGTCGGCGGCGATCCGTCGCAACTCCAGCGCTTGCCGCGCAACCGTCTCCCTTGTGGATGTTCCGGAGCCGTCGGGACTAGCTGCTTTCTCGGCGCCTTCCAGGGCGACCTTGGCGTCATCGAGTTGACGCTGCGCCACCTTGAGAGCCTCTTCAGCATCGGTCACCTTCAACGCGAGACTTTTGAGGTTCTGTGCCGCCGCCTGAATCTCGCGGTCCACGGCCTGGATCCGCTCGACGGCTTCGCGCGCCGCTCGGACGTCTTCTGTGGCGGCCAGAAGGGCAGCGGCTTCTCCGGCGAGACGTTCGAGAACCTTCACGCGCTCCGTCGCCACAGCGACGGCCTCTTCGCGCTGGCTCCGCTTGCCGGTCAGCTCCAACAACTGCTTCTCGACGCCTTCTGAATCCTCGACGATTTTTTGCAGTCGCTCCTTTTCGTCCCGTACCTCCCTCAATCGGTCGGCGGCTTCCTTGAACACACTTCCCTTGGCGGTCTTCTTCGCGCCCCTCTCGGTATAGGCCTGATCGCGTCGAGCCTGTGTGGCTCTTAACAAGGCGACGAACAACGGGTCCTGAGCCACGGCCTGCAAGGCGGCGGCGATGCGCTCCTTGCCGGTGCCGCTCGGATCGTTGCTCAAGCTCTCCGATAAAACAGCCGCAACGTCCGCCTGCGTCGATAGGAGCACTGTCGCGAGAAAACTCGACGGCAGTCCCTTGCTACCTCCCGCCCCTCCTGGCTCTGGGATCCCCCACCGCAGGATGTCCCGCAATGCACCATCGACCTTTCGCGCTCGTTCGACCTCATCGAAATCGTTGCCGTTCTTCGATTCCTCCAAGGTTGCAGCGCCGCCTTTACGGAACTCCTTCCTCACCCTCCAGATGCGCTGCGGTTCGGACTCAAACGTCAGCTCGACGACTGGGTTCTGACCGCCCGACCAAGGGACGTACTCCTCGATATGCGTCGACGTGTGAGGCAGGAGGAGCGCCAGCCTGATCGCGTCTGCCAATGTGGACTTGCCAAGGTCGTTCGGACCGTACAAGACGTTCAACTCGGGTCCGAGTTCGACATCGGCCTCACGGATCGCGGCGAAATCGGTGACTCGAAGCCGGCGGATCTTCATCGCGCTTTTCCTGAGAACGCCTCAGAGCTTTGGAGCAGTTTGAAGAGATGCCCGAGCGCACGAGTGGCGCGTAGCCTTTCGCCGTCGTCATCCGATTCGTCGATCATGCGATCGAGCCGTGCGATAGTGTCCTGGATGACGGGCGGTAGATCGTCGGGGAAAATGCCGTCAGAACCTGGCTGGAGTTGGAGGTCACTTTTGTCGACCAACAGGACTCCGGCACGGCCGTGAGTCGCGTCGGTTCCCTGTAGCTCGCGGAGAATCCTCTCGACCTCGTTCTGTTCAGACAGCGACACCGACATATCGAGGTGAAGTCTGACAACGTGGCGATCCAAATCCGGAGTCGTCAGGAGCGAGCGCAGCTGGTTCATGTCGCGACACCGAACATCGAGCCATCGCCAGAACCCGACGCGCTCGGATTCGACCCGCGGCCGCATCCCGTGCCGGAACAACGCCACGAGGGCAATGCAGCCGGCACGTGGCTCGTCGAAATTGGTGGGTTCTGGAGCGCCGGGATATACAGTCGGCACGGGCGAGTCCTCGGTGACGTCCCGGAACGAGTGCGTATCGCCTATGGCAAGGTAGTCCAAACCGCGCTGCACCCCAGCGTCCCGGCATATCGGGAAGTTTGTTTGATACCCCTCCATGTCGAACGTGCATCCATGTACGCATCCGATGCGAATACGCTTATCTCCTGATTGGCGTGCGGGCAAAGCCATCGCCAAGTCACGCTCACCGGCCTTCGACCTGCACGGGCTCGCGTAGAAAACTACCTCCGGAGTGAGGTCGTACGAGAAATCGTCCCGATCGACAACATGCACCCATTTTGGAAGACGCGCGCGAAACGGGTGCGTGGGGGCCCACACCGATTCGGACGTCAGCGGATCGTGGTTGCCGGGTACTAGAAACACAGGGACGTGAGGACCCGGATGATCGCGCAGCGTTTTGGCCAACCCTTCCCAGAAGTCCTCGCTCGGGGTTGGATCGTCGAAAAGATCTCCGGCGCACAGGACTGCGTTGACGCCGTTACGCCGTCCGACGTCAAGAATCCGCGCAATGACGTCCATTCGCGCGCGTGACAGCTTCTTCTGCGCCTCTTCGGGAAAGGACGGAAACCGCCGCCCGAGGTGCCAGTCGGCCGTGTGGAGGATCTTCAGCACGACGTCAGCAGCTTGCTGGCTGTGATTCGAAACGCCACCTGAAAGAGGCGCGTCACCTTTGGCGCCCGGTACCGAAGTTCGTGGTATTCGTTTCGCCATTTCCGGTAGACCTCGTCCTCCCTTGAAGCCAGCGCGTTGATCCGGCGCTCGAGCGCCTCGTCCTTCTCGGCCAATCGGAGGATCTCCGCTTCGACCCGATCCCTGGCGCTCGATCCAACGACCTCGTCGCGTCGATCACGGGCCGACCGCAGCTTCTCTGAAATGCTCGCGCGCTCGCGGCGACACACCAGGATCTTGTCGTCCACGAATCGTTCGAGCTGACCAATGGCCTGTTCGAAGTGCTTCTGCTCCTTCTTTTCGACCTCACGCTGATCGAGAAACACGGCCTCGTCCAGTGCGTCATCCATGAGGGCTTTGTCCACTGTGGCGCTGCCCCCCTGTCCATCTGTCGCCCGCAACCTTGCGATCCGCGAGGCCAATGAGGGATCGACAGGACTCTGGCCGATAACCGCACCTGCGACGATACGTTGAACGGGTTCGAATCCCGCGTAATCGATGAGCGCAATCGCCAGTACGCCGGTTTGTCCCTGCAGCGCGGCCACCTCCGGCGGCGTCGCATCGGCGATCAACTCCACCGATCCCCCGGGCCACCCGCGAGCATCCGCGATCGCCGCGCGCACCAGGGGGTGCAGAAGGTTCAGCGACTGGGCATCTGCAAGGCCGCGTGCATCACCCGTTGCAAAGCGACGTACATCGCCGATGTCAGCAGGAAGATCGGCGTCGTCTGCGACGTCGAACAGCATTCGGCCGTCGGCCTCCGCACGCGTGTAACGAATGCCGCGCGACCGAAGGTAGCCTTCGACGAGATCAGAGATGTCTCGGTCCAACTGCAGAAGGCCCGCCGGAAGCTCCTCGCGCAGCCGTTTGAAGACCTTGCGAACGTCCTCATCGAAGCGCGACTCGATGATCTGGGATGTGCGCTCGTACTCCTTCTCGAACGCCTCCCTTTTTGCTCCAATCTTGTCTCTGAGTGCCGCGATTTCTCGCGTCACCTCGTCCAGCGTGCGTGACCGACTGTAGATCCGGCGAAGATCGTTCTCGAACTCGATCGACACAGCTGACACGGCCGTCTCGGGCGCATCGGTGCGCGGCTCGTGCAACACGTGATCCGATGCGTCGAGCACTTTGCCAAAGAGATCGAGCTTCTGGCTCAGGATCTCGAACGTCAGGTGGTGCGCTTCGTTGTCGCGCGCAATGAAGTTGACCACCGTGACGTCTCGTTGCTGGCTATACCTGTGACAACGCCCGATCCGCTGTTCGATGCGCTGGGGATTCCACGGCAGGTCGTAGTTGATGATGGTCTCGCAGAACTGGAGATTGAGCCCTTTCGCGCCCGCTTCCGTGCATACGAGCACCTTGGAGCGAGTCCGGAATTCATGAACGAGCGCCAGTCTTACAGCCACCTCGCGCGTCGGTCGAGTGCCAGGCGGCAGATTCCGCCCCTCTTCCTGAACCCAGCGCGCGTGGGCCTGCTTCGCGCGGTCGTGATCGTTTGTTCCACGAAAAAGCGTTACGTCCTCGTCGTCGAGGCCCGTATCAAGCAGCAGTCGCCTTAGGTATTCCTGGGTCGTGATGGACTCCGTGAACACCACGGCTTTGCCACTGCCGCGACCGTCGCGCCCTCGTTCGAGGACGACTCGTATCGCATCCTGAAACGAACGCGCCTTGGCGTCGTGCGGCAGCGATCGAGCACGCGCAACGAAGTCCTCAACGAGCGCCAGTTCCTTGGCTACCGCGCCACTGTCGGCCGGCGCTGTCTGTTCCTCGGCTTCGACTTCGACATCCTCTTCGTCTTCCAGATCCCGAAGGTCATCCGTGGACAGCGCAACGCGCTGACCTACCTTGAGACGGCGAAGCCTCGCAGCGACGTTCTCCAGACTCGCGGCCAGCGCGGGAATCGAGGACGCCATTCGGCGGTGGAAGCCGATCAGCAGTAGCCGACGCTGGCTGCCCGCGAAGGCGTAGAGTGACGGCTGAAGAAGGTACTCAGTGACGTCGTCGTACAGCGACCGTTCGTCGCTGCTCATCTCGTACTCGTACAAGCGACAGCGTCGCTGTGTGAAGGGGCGATCGAGGAACTCCTGCGCCTGACGCCGGAGGGTCCGTTGGAGGACGGAACTTAGACGACGCTGGAGCTCGTGCTCCTGACCGGGGACGAGCGTCCGATCGTCGTCGGCGCAGAACACCTCCCGGAAGGTCGTGATGTCCCCGAGCAGCGTACCGGTGGGCTCGACATACTGAACGAGACCCCACAGCTCCGCCAACGAATTCTGCATCGGAGTCGCAGTGAGCAAGAGCACCGGCGACGTTCGGAGAAAGCCGCGGACGCGGTGCGCCATCAGCGCATCATCGGACGTCTCGTCATAGATCCCTTCGCGGTCGTACCGCTTGTGCAGCCCGGCGAAAATCTCGTGCGCCTCGTCGATGACGACCAGGTCGAATGGTGCACAGGCGGCAAGCGGCTCCGCTCCGCGCTCACTTCCCGCGAACTCGCGGCCCAGCAGGTACACGCCTGGTGCGACGAAGTTCGTGTGATCCTCCCGAGCCTCTATGCCGAAGAGGTTCAAGAGCTCGTTCTGCCATTGGCCAATGAGCGACTTGGGGACGATCAGGAGAATGCGCTGCGCCCCTTCAGCGCGGCTCTGGGCAATCACGAGACCGGCCTCGATGGTCTTGCCCAAGCCGACCTCGTCCGCGAGGATGCAGCCACCCTCGCGGAGACGCCGGAGCGCAAAGATGACCGCGTCGATCTGATGCGGATTCGGATCGATCCTCGCCTGACGCTGGGACGCAGCGTAGCGCTCGCGGTCGTCCGGCCGACGGACCCGAACGAGGTCCTCAGCGAGCATCCTCAAGTTGAGCGGGTGCAGGAACGTGGACATGTTCGCGATCGGTCCTTGCGCTTCTCGCTCAGCAGAAGTTGAGGATTGTCATCGGCGACGCGTCCGATCGACAGCCACGACGATCCTGCTCACAACTGCACGTACCGATAGCTGTTTCTGATGTTTGTGTTGTAGTACTTCCCGAGCGAGTCTGCACTCATGAACTCACGGTACACGGACTCCGGAACGTCGAAGTACTGATAGATCGCTCCACCTGTGAGTTCTATCTCCAGCACCATGCTGTCGTGACCGTAGCCCACGGATACGATGGCACTTGAGTTCACTGGCGTCCGGTTCACTCATCACCTCCACCGCGTCTCGCGTTCTCACCCCGCCACGTCCCCATCACGCGACGGTAATTCTCAGCTACTTTCGGCGATGCCGAGCCAACCCTACTTTCCCGCAAGAAACGCCGTTACTTACGCCACCCCCACCAGCGGCGCCAGGTGACTGTAGGCGTGCGGCAGGACCAGCGGTTCGATGACGCCAGCCTCACGGAACAGGGCGTCGCCGACCTGCGCGGCTACGGTCGGGAACACGTCGTCGCCCTTCGCGACCCAGAGCGGATAGAGCGCGGAGAATCCGAGGCCGGAGAACCGTCGCAGCCTCGCTCGGTGGGCGCGCTCGTCATCGTCTGACACCGCGTCCGGGTTGCCGCCGGCTCGCCTGGTTTCGAAGTACCAGCGGAGATCGTCGCGGAACTGTCCGTCGAAACGCCAGCGCAGGTTTCGTCGCGCCTCGTCGACGAAACGCATCGCGTGGGCGGTCATGTGAGCGGGGATGACGACGCGGATCGTCCAGGTGGGCAGAGCGGCAAGGAACATGAGATGCCGCTCGAGGAAGGTCCGCAATTCGCGCTTGGCGTCCTGCGTCAGCAGGCAGACCAGAATCCACCGCCCGTCCGGATGGATGCCGATTGGCACGTGGTCAGGGAAGTACCGCACCGGCTCATGGCTCCCCTGCGGCGTCGTCATCTGCGGCAGCGAGTCCTTCGGGATAGCCGTGAACGCCGAGACGTGGGTCATCTTCTCCTCGGACGTGGCGAGCCAGACGAGGTCCGGCTCCTTCAGGATGACGTCGAGCAGCATGATGCGCTC
>Ga0187893_10015457_pt1 | contig 10222 bp, 6 predicted proteins | sample MA1701074metaG_FD_139574 | JGI IMG/M metagenome (GOLD analysis project Ga0187893, IMG submission 139574) | White microbial mat communities from a basaltic lava cave in the Kipuka Kanohina Cave System on the Island of Hawaii, USA - MA170107-4 metaG ... | reverse complement strand
CACCGAGGCAGTACTTCTTGCCCCTTTTGTGCGACCGCGATCGACAATACGTACGTAATGGCGGAAGGACTCGCTGGCAGAATCGGTAGGCAACTCATGTGCGTTGTCGCCCGTCGCCCTAAGGAGGCTGGCAAGATCTATCTCGCGGAAGGTGATAATCCAGGACCATTTCCCATACCGACCGACAACGAAGTCGAGCAAGACCCCATATTTCGGTCGTTGGATCTGACCCCGCTGGACGCGGAGATTCCTTCTGATCGACGAGAGAGCTTTTGGTGCCGGACCTATGGTATCCGAAAGTTTCGCCAAGCGTTTCTTCCGCGGCAGCTAGCGTTTCTAGGCAGCCTCGTAAGAGCGATTCATGAGGTGCTCAGCGAATCACAGATCGAGGTAGAGCGTCAGGCAGGCATTCGCTGCTACCTAGCCTGCCTGTTGGACAAGCTCGTCGACTACAACTCAAGCTTGACCCACTGGGATAGCCTAACTGGCGCTGTAAAGGCCACCTATGCACGACAGGCGTTACCCATGGTATGGGACTTCCCTGAGATCAATCCGTTCGCCGGCGCCTTGGCAGACGCCAAATCGCTACTCGATGCCATCTGCAGCGTAATCGAGACCTGCCCTTCGGGTCATGCAGCGACCGTCTGGCGGTCTTCGGCCACGAGGCTTCCATTCGCCGACGCCTCTGTGGACTGTGTCGTAACTGATCCCCCCTACTACGACAACATCTCTTACGCGAAGCTATCCGACTTCTTCTATGTATGGATGCGGCAACTACTGACCGACGTGATGCCCGAGCACTTCACCTCGCTGGGATCGCCGAAGAAGAACGAGGCAATTGTCGACATTGCCCGCGCCGATGGTGACAGGGAGCTAGCGAGGGCAGAGTATGGGCGGCTCATGTCGGCTGCTTGGAACGAAGCTAGGCGAGTGCTGAAGCCCGACGGCTTCCTTGTATGCGTGTACGCGCACAAGACGATGGTTGGTTGGGCATCTCTCTTGGACAGCCTTCGGAGTGCGGCGTTCGAGATCGCCGAGGCTTGGCCAATAGATACTGAGATGAAGACACGGGTCAGGGCGGCAGAGAACGCCTCTCTTGCTTCCAGCATCTTTCTGGCAGCCCGCAAGCGTAGGAGCGAAGCACGCGGCAGTTATGAGCAGGGGGTACGCCCTGAGCTTGAAGCGATTGTTCGCGAGCGAGTGGAGACGCTCTGGGAGGTAGGGATCACGAGCGCTGACCTCGTCATTGCTGCCGTAGGGGCGGGTTTACGAGCCTTCACTCGATTCGCGCGAGTCGAGTACGCCAACGGGGAAGAGGTTCCCGCTGAGCGTTTCTTGGCAGAAGTTGAGGGCGTAGTTTTGGAAACGTTACTGGAGAAAATCTTCGGCCTCCCACGCTCCGGTGTCGCAGCCGTTGACGGGCCGAGCCGCTTCTATGTCCTCTGGCGCTATACTTACAAGGCCGCCGACCTCGACGCGGGGGAAGCGATCGTCTTCACCTACGGGCAGAGGGTCGAGCTGGACGGTCCCAGGGGCTTGTCTTCAAGCAGCCAGGCCCTGGTCGAGAAGAAGAAGGGGAAATACCGCCTGCGCGACTATACTGAGCGCGGTGCCGATGACCGGCTGGGTCTATCGGCGGACGACGGGGCGCCCGCCCCACTGATTGACGTACTCCACCGCATCCTCTGGTTAGTCGAGCATGAGCCGCGCAGCCTCACCAAGTTCCTCGATGAGGCTCACCCCGACCGGGAGCGGCTGCGCCTGGTGGCCCAGGCCTTGGCCGGCGCGGGACTCAAGGGGAAGTCTGAGGAGGAGGCCAGGCTTCTCGTGGCGACCACGGCCTCCGAGCAGGCTGCCCTTGGGAAGCTGCTCGCCAACTGGCGGGCGCTGATTGAGGCTCCTGTTATGCCGCTGTATGACCGCAGGGGTGAGGCATGAGCGTCGCCTGGGCTGTCACGCCGGAAAAGATTGAAGCGGCCGTCAAGACAATCGTGAGGGTGGCGCGACCGCAGAAGGTGATCCTGTTCGGCTCTGCGGTCCGTGGCGAAGTGAGCATCCACAGCGATGCCGATTTCCTGGTCGTGATCAAGGAAGAGGACAAGGATCCGCTCAAAGAAAGCGTACGCATCCACGAGGCCCTTTGGGGGATCTTGATGCCCATGGACATCCTGGTCGTTCCGGAGGTGGAGTTGGAGAAGCTGGGCGACAAGCCGGGTCTGATCTATCGGGAGATCCTCAAGACTGGCAAAGTGGTATATGAAGCAGACCGGTGACCGACCCTTCCCGGGCTCACCCGAGGACTGGCTTGCCCATGCGGAGAGCGACTTGAACATCGCTCGCCTGGTCAAAGAGCGAGAGGAGGTCTTGCCCTCACAGATCTGCTTTCACGCGCAGCAGGCTGCCGAGAAGGCGTTGAAGGCGGTACTGGTCTCCAGGGAGACTGAGTTTCCTCGCACTCATGTCATTCAGGCGCTAATTCAGCTTGCGCAGCAGAGCGGGCTGATTGTTCCCCCTGAGGTCGTCAGGGCGGGTCTGCTGACCCCCTACGCTGTGGTTACGCGCTATCCCGGCTATGGACGGGAGATTACCGCAAGAGATGTCGACGAGGCTGTGGACCTCGCCGGGCGCGTTATTGCTTGGGCACGCGAAGTGACAGCGGGTAAGGGGGCATCGCCATGACCACAAAGTCCCTTCGTCCGTGGACTGAACTGGTGAAGCTGCACCCCGACGTTGAGTCGGGCACCCTGACCGAGGCGGTCTTCGCGATCGACCTGGGGGCGATTGCAGAAGGCGATCCCAACGTGCCTGCAGTCAACCGCGAGCCGGCCGCCTTCTTCCGGGCCACCTACCTGACGGCTGACCTCCGGCGGCTGCTCGAGGAGGTCCTGGCGTCGCTGGCTGGCCGGCCGGGCTACAACCGGGTGCTCAAACTCCGGACGCCCTTCGGAGGCGGCAAATCCCACACCCTGGCCGCCCTGCTGCACGCCGCGCGCTCTCGCGAGGCGCTGCGGGCTTCGGCCGATCACTGGGCCGCCGTGCATCCGCATGTGGCGGAGTCGCCGGCTACCTACGGGAAGGCCGAGACGATCCGGCTCGAAGATCTACCAGATCCCGGCGAGGTGGCCGTCGCCGTCTTCGACGGCGAGAAGTTTGATGCGCGCGACGGCAAGACCGTCCCCAATGGACCGCACGTCCGCACAATGTGGGGGTGGCTGGCCTGGCAGCTCGGCGGGGAGCAGGCCTACAAGATCGTTGCCGGGCACGACGCAGACCGGGTATCTCCGGGCGGGGATGTCGTCCGCGAGTTGCTCACCAAGGGGGCCGGCGGCCGGCCGGTCCTGCTCCTGCTGGACGAGGTGCTGAAGTACATGGAACGCGCCGCGGCCGTGGCGGTGCTGGACTCGACGCTGCAGCGGCAGGCCAAGGATTTCTTCCAGACGCTGACGGTGGAGGTGGCCGGGAGCCGAAACGCCGCGATGGTCTACGCGCTCCAGTGGAGCGCGCGAGAAGCACTGGGAAATGTTGCTCTCCTTGAGGAGATCGACAAACTTGCGGCGCGCGTGGACCAGTTGCGCGAACCGGTCAGCGGTGACGAGATTCTGCCGGTGTTGCAACGCCGCCTGCTCGGCGCCCCTCCGGAATATGCTGTCGCCGACAGCGTGGCCGCTGCTTATCAAGAGGTCGTGACCGGGATGCAGCGGGCCTATGCCGACACGCCCTCGGCCCGCCGGCACGCCGACGAGGCCGGGCTGGTGCTGCGGGAGCGGCTGCGCGCCGCCTATCCCTTTCACCCGGCACTGCTCGACATCATGCGTGAGCGTTGGACCGCCGTCGAGAGCTTCCAGCGCACGCGGGGAGCGTTGCGCTTCCTGGCGTCCTGTCTCCAATCGCTGAAGAAGCATGGAGGCGCGCATCCGTTGTTGGGCCCCGGCGAGGTGCCGCTCGGCGATGTGGACGTCAGGGTCAAGCTGCTCAAGGAACTCGGAGCACAGAACGACTACGACCCCGTCATCACCTCGGACATCGAAGGGCCCAACGCGCGCGCCAAACGCATCGACGAACGTCTGGCGAGAGAGACCCCGGCGCTTACCAACGTGAGGCCAGCGACGCGGCTGGCAACCGCCATTCTGCTGCACTCGTTTGGGGGGCTGCGGAAGGAAGGGACTGGAGAGGGAGAGCTCTTGCCGCCCGGCGTCACGGAGAGCGACCTGCTGGCCGCCTGTGTCGGGCCCGATCTGGATCATCTGACGGCGACGGCCGTGCTCGCCGAACTGCGCAACACCTGCCTCTACCTGCACTACGACGGTGTGCGGTACTGCTTCAAGAAGGATCCCAACGTCACCAAGCTGATCGAGGACGCCGAGCAGCAGGTGGCGCGGGACCCGGTAGCGGTGCGGGCGTACATCCGGGATCGGCTGGGCGAGCGCCTCGCCGGGAAGGCCGGTGCGCACGTGTGGCCGGGCAAGTCGCAGGATCTGCCCCACGAAGAACCCGTCTTCCTAGTCGGCTACCTGCCGCTGGAGTTCGCGGAGGCGTCGGCCGCTGAGCAGAAGCGCCTGGGGCATGAGATGCTGGCAAAATACGGCGACCGGCCTCGCCGCTTCCGCAACGGAGTTGGGCTTGCTGTACCTGACAGGAAGGCGATTGAAGCTTTTCGCCGCGCGGCCCGCTACCTCATCGCGATCGACCGCGTGGAGGAGAAGCGGCACCAGCATCGCCTGACCAAGGACCAACTCGACCAGCTTAAGGAACGCCGGGCGACCGAGAAGGCCGCAGCGGAGTCGGCGCTGCGCGCGCTGTATCCTACCGTGTGGCTGCCGCGTGTCGAAGACGGCGGCCTGGGCATCGAGGTCGTCGAAGTCGGCGGCCGGCCGCTGCAGGCGACGGGGGTCCACGAGCGGGTGATGGAGCTGCTCATGCACCAGGGCGCCCCAAAGGTGCACGCCAAGGTCCTGCCTCGGAAGATCATGGAGCGGCTGCGGCTCGGCGAGAGCGTCGCTCCGGGCGAGCCACCCAGACTTGGAGTACGGGCCGCTGAGGTTCGTGAAGCGTTCTTTGCTTTCCTGGAGCCGCCGCGATTGGATTCGGACGCCGCCATCCGGGCCGGCATCGCCCGCGGTGTGGCTGAGGGGCTGTTCGGCTACACGAGCGGGCCAGTGCCTTCGTTGGGACCCGACGGTCGATATCAGGTTGCAACTGAGAAAGTGGTACTGGGCCGCCCCATCGCGGAGGACGAGATCGACTTCGATTCGGGGTTCCTGATGCTGCCATCCGCGGTGCCGGAGAAGGTTGCACCCGGACCACCTCCGCCCGGGCCGGGGCCTTTTCCTCCCCCGCCACCTGAACCGGTCGGGCCAGCGCCGGGTCCGCAGATCCAGCAGGCGGCGTATCGGTTCGCGGCTACTAGAGATCAACTGTTCAGGACCTTTCCGGCCCTGGCCAATCTTGCCGATCGGGCGGATGGGGGGAAGGTCGTGATTCAGGTGGAAGCGACCTCTCAGGCCGGGTTCGAGAGGTCGTGGCTGCGCAACGCCGTGGAGGAGCCTCTCGATGAGGCAGATGTTGAGCGTTCTTAGCCCAGCGAGGCTGCCTGGTGGCAACGGGAAGGGCCCTCAGCATAGAGATAAAGCATCCCGCACGCCGGCCACATCTGCTCCTAAAGCATAGCCGCCGCAGCGCGGTATGCATCGCCGCCTGCTTGAGCAGGAGTCGGTCCTGGGATTCGGCGATCACCGCGTAAGGTTGCCTCGCTTCGCGATGTCCAGAGATCCAATATCCGTGGCGCTGCGCCGTCGAGCCTGAAATCTTCGCGTCGGGGTAGACGTGCGCGTCCACGACCTCGCATCCGAACCATAAGGCCGCGTCGTGGCATCGCGCCACCTGGTCGGTTATGGAGATCGGGCGCTGCAGAGCGGAGGGACTAGCGCGCCCAGACCGCAGCTGTCAGCATCTTGGCACTTCCGATGTTGGCCATGGCGGAGGGCCAGCGGAAGGCCGCAGCGTTAACCCGCTGCTCACTATCTTGCATATGAGCACAAGATGCGGCAAGCTCCGGTCCAGCGTGTCCCTTCAGACTTGACAGTGATGGCGGGCTGAAGCCACTGCAGTTAGCAGCGATCGTGGTCAATCCGCGAGCAGCTTCAGACGCGGACGAATAGCGTCAACGACCTCGGGCGTGGCACATTGGGAATTCGCGAGAACCTCTTCAAGAAAGCGTCGTGCACTATCTCGAGCAAGGGGATACTCGTCAGCAAACTGAGCCACTGCCTCGAAGACTGACTCGAGAGCATAGAGAGGGCTCTCGCCGTGCGCCGCGTGAACACGGCAGATAGCCGCCAGCCTACGACCAATCCAATCGTTCCGACAACGTTCTAGAAGCGCATGGGCTTCCGCGTTGCCGCGGAGCCGCCTGATCGTTGCAAATCTGAGTACCATGTCTTCGTCCCAGATGTCGTCTTGATCCGCCTCTCCCACCACCTGAGCGACCTCAAGCGCCATTTCTTGCCACTCCTCCGCCCCGCGCAACACGTCGAGCCCAAGCGAAAGAATGCGAAGAATTTTCCGTCGGGCGCGCGGCAGCAGCCCATGCCATGACTTGATGAACATCTTCGAGGGGGTCTTGAGCTGTTCCGTAACTGATACCAGCCAAGCTGTTGCGCCCCTGTGCTTTCCCTGATCGTTCGGTGAGGCGGCCGGGCTGACCAGCGGTCTATCGCTGAGCACGGTGTGAACAAGCGCATAGAACGCCGTGGTCAGCAGGACGGGGCTCGAGATCGTGAGCGGTTGTGGCGGCGCGGCCAACGCAGCGAAAGGAGAGGGGAGGGAGCGGTCCGAAACTATCGCGATGAGCCCAGCCAACGAGACTAGCGTTTGCATGTGGAGGGAGTTCTTCATCCAGTCGTGCCAGCGTGCCTCGATTCCAGGGACGAGAGACTGGAGACGGATCTCGTCGGCAATGACAAATGCGTTCCACATGAACCAGAAGGCGTCTCTTGGATCTTCGGGCGCTCGCCACTTTTCTGTTAGCGAGGAGATCACTTTCTCCGCGATGGGGAGGCTGAGCATGGAAAGGGCGTGGATGCGTGCGTTGAGCGGGACCTGGCGGCGCAATGCTGTCTCGGCAAGCGTCTTCGCTGCCGACTCGACGAGCCCAGGGACGGGTCTTCGCTCGGCGAGCGCACGAGAGACCTCCACGATCGCGGCTCCATCCTGCGACGCGAAGGTTTGCTGGATCGTGTCCAGGATCGGCGAAGCATTGAGTAGATCGGCCCGGCCAAGATGTTGCGTTGTTCGGATGAACGCCACTACATCCTGAGATTTCCAGCGTCGCACCGCTTCGCCGGGCACTTGCGCATCAGCAAGGGCCTCGCGCAGCAGTTCGTTGATCCGACGACGGCTTTCTGCAAAGTGTCGAGCGTGAAACCGACTGAGGAACGCACGGGCGCGCCTGGGCGCAGCGAGAAATGCGCCACGGATATGCGCAGTGGGGAGTCCCGACAGCAGAGCTAATGCCAGTGATTTGTCCTTCTCCGCCACGACCTCCAGCCTGCTCCAGGGGTCAGGCAGGAGCGGAAGTAACTGCGCGATCGTCGAGCGAAAGACATCCGTATCGAGCCTGTGAACCCCAGCCAAGACGGCACCCAAATCAGAAAGGTTCAAGCTAAGAAGTGCGTTGCTGAAGGCCGAAGTAATGGCGGCGTTCCTGAGTACCTGGATTACTTCGGAGCGCAATTGACCCTCCCCGATTAGGGCTGCGATCGTTGCCGTTGCCCGCCAGCTCAACGGATCTTCAACGGTCCGTTGAGTAAGGAGTGGTCTCCGCACGTCCAGGTAACTCTCAGCCATAACGGGAACCCAGGAGGCCAGCTCTGTCGCGGCAGTGACATTCGATAGAGCTCGAAGGAGTCGGGCGCTGGGATTGAGGTCCATCTCGCCACGTTTGAAGATGACCTCGAATTTTGTGCGCATCCAGCGATCTTCAATCAGATACTTCAGCAGCGGGTTGCCGTTTTCTCCTGGGAGATCCAGCCACTCTGCGATGTCTTTTCCGGTTCGTCGCCATAGGGTCGTCAGGAGCGAGGCGACGAAGTCATCAGCGAGCCGAGCCTGGTCCAGTGCGTTACGCAGGACGGGGATCAGTGATTCGACGAAGGCGCGGGCGACCTCCTCCGGAGGTTTTCGCCTCAAGCCATGCCTTACCAGTGCACGCGCGGCTTCGTCTTCCCTGAGAACCCACACCCCATCCTCAGTCTCAACGAGCCCTGTCCGTGCTTCGAGCCCACGGAGCAACCGGTCCATCACCTGAGAGAAAACAGGCAGGGAGGGGCCGAGAAACCTCAGACACCCGAGCAACCGCAGGAGGCTAAGTGAGGCTTCGGGCAGCCCTTCGATCACATATTCGACCCACTGATCTTCGAGCAGTTGCGGATTGGTTAGGTATTCCTCGTTACGACTCGCGCCCCAAAGGATCTGCCGAAGGCCAACCTTTGCTTCAGCGAGATTGTCGATCAAGTGATCGGCGACGCTGTGATCCGCCGTCCTTAGCGCCAACTTGATTGTCCCAGGGAGCAGCGGAAGCGGGACCTGCAAATCGGGGTTCACGTTGTGCGGAAGTCCCCATCCCCCCAAGACGAGCCGGTGGTTAAGAAATTGGTTGGCACGAAAAGTCCGAACGATCGTTTCCAGTCTTCCTTCGGTGTCTCTGTGGACATTATCGATTACCCATAGGCAGGGAGTGTCAGCTCTGGGTTCCCACCAGTTTTCGACTATGTCGTCCGGGTTCAAGGCCGCAGGGGTATCGACGTAGAATGCCAAACGCTCGCGCCCCTTTTCCTGCCATTTGATCGCGGCCAGGAGCAGATGAAAAGTTTTGCCCGTTCCATGCGGACCCTTGACAGCGATGACTCGGCGCTCAAGCTCAAAGAGGCGATCGAGTCTCTCTATAATAGAAGGTTCTCCCTCTAGGCTGTCAGCATTCGCTTTCGTCGGGTAGACGCAGTTTGGCGCGAAGGGTCCGCTCGCGACGAGTCGGAGGAGATCGGCAGCGTTCGCGGCGGGAACAAAAGCCACGCCGGTACCCTCGTTTACATGCGGAAATTTGCCCTCAACAGCAGCGCAACCGCCACCAGGTAGGCGAGGGCACTGACGACGAGATCCTTCCCAGCGATTTCTCGCCGGAAGAGCTCCCAGAAGCGGTCACGGATTTCCTGTGGTCCCATGCCCCTCTTGTCTTGTTGAGCGCGCAAGAGGACCGATTCGCTCTTCAAGGCTGCCGAGAAGAGAGCGTACGCTGAAATGCCGAACAGCACCATTGCACCCACCCGCAGCGCCAAGTCGCGTGCGTCCAAGGCCGTGAGGGTATTCGTAACGGACCCGACGGCGATCCCTGATAGGAAATACAGAAGATCTGCAAGCCGCTTTTCCACAGCGCCCGTACCTCAATACGGACCGCTGGGGATTTTTCGGAGGGGCATTGGTGGTTTCCTCTCCACTGAGGAGAACCACTAGCTACCTAGATTTGGATCCAGACGGCGCGCGTTCGTCGTAGGCCGACTTCTCCACACCTAGCGCTGGGACGTTCGGTATTGGTTCCTACCATCTAGCCGAGAGAGTGATGCTAGCTTTGGCCGCGGCCAATGCTCACTTCGATCCTCGGCACCGCACCTGCTCATAATTCATTCTGTGTCGGCCCCTTGTTTTTGCGAGACCCCAACTGCCGAACTCTCATTTCTGAGCCAGACTCATCCTCCGCCGGCCAACATGCATGCGTCACGGAGTGCCTGCATGTGGCCTCGGGAACCGGATATCTTTGCGAAAACCGGCCGGGGGAGTCCGGCCTACCCTTACTTGGTAAGTCTTCGGTGAAAATGTAGACGGGCGCCCGGCACCAACGGAATTTGCTGTTCCAGTCCCATCCAGCAGCACGCCGAATGTCCGCCGTAGCGCTCGCCCAGCTCCCGCAGGAGCCGCGTGGACCCCTCGATGTCGGTGAAGAGGAACGTGACGGTACCGGCCGGCAGATCCCGCACTGAAGCCTCCAACAGTGGTGCAGAGACCAACGTTCGCGGGGCAGGCGGCGGGTTCCCTTTGCGATGTGCCTGCGCTACGAAGGGCGTTTCACGCGTCGGAAGATCGCCAGGTGCAGAATGGCGCCCTCAAACTCCAGCGCTGAGCCAGCCAACAAGTCGCTGCTCAGTCGGAGACTGGCGCCCAATCCCACCGT
>Ga0187893_10015455_pt1 | contig 10225 bp, 6 predicted proteins | sample MA1701074metaG_FD_139574 | JGI IMG/M metagenome (GOLD analysis project Ga0187893, IMG submission 139574) | White microbial mat communities from a basaltic lava cave in the Kipuka Kanohina Cave System on the Island of Hawaii, USA - MA170107-4 metaG ... | reverse complement strand
GCGATTGCCGTGTTGGGCGGTACGTAACCGGGCCGGTAGAAGTTGAACACGGACGCCGCGCGCATCGGCGACTGGCCGAGCGAGCCCACCGGGTCGTCGGTCACGCCGAGCAGGAAGTTACCGGTGGTGGACGTGGCGTTGAAGGCGCGCATCCAGGCGGCCAGCCGCAGCACCGGTTCGCGAACCTTGCCGAACGCCGGGTCGTTGATTTTGGCCAAGTCGCGCGCCTCTTCATCGAGTAGGACCGCGGCGATGGTGGCGCGCAGATCGCCGCGCCGCCCGCTGCCCGTGGACCAGGTGCCCCGCGTGAACGTCCCGCTGATGAAGGCCTGCGACACCCTGTCGACGTAGGCCGGACTTGGATTGCTGGTGACCAGCCGCTGGATCAACTGGCGGCCGAAGAACGGCGGGACGTTCGGGTGGTTGAAGATCGTATCGAGCGCGATGCGCAAACTTGTCAGCGGCTCCGGCGTGCCCTGCGCCGGAATGGTGGTGCCGAGGAAAGTTTTTTCCGATACGGAATGGTACTGCGGATAGTCCTGCATCGGCAGCACGTCGCGATTCGGGTCGGGGGCCGGATTATCCGAACCGAAGAAGCGCCCGTTCTGCTTGTCCGGGCCTGCCCAGCTGAAGCCGGTGAACACCTTCGAGAGGCCCACGACATCTGCCTGGGTGTAGGTCTCGACCGGCTGTCCGTTTGACATCAGCAGCGTTCCGTCCGGATTCATTTGATACAGCCCGATCGAGAAAAGCTGCATCACTTCGCGCGCGTAGTTCTGGTCCGGCACGCGGTTGCCCGATTCCTTCTGGTTGCGCAGGTGGGAAAGAAACAGCCCCATCATCGGGTGCAACGTCACCGCCTCGAGCAGGTCGCGGTAGTTGCCGAATGCCTGACGGCCGAGCATGTCGAGGTACGACGCAACGCCGCGCCGGTACTCCGATACCGCATCATTTGTCAGCGACACCACGAAAATCTGCGACAACGCAAACGCAACGCGCTGGCGCAACTGGTCGGGCGCGGTGGCGGCTTGCCTCCAGAAAGTGTTCATCACATGCGAGTCCTGCGGGGACTCACCGGAAGGCAGGCCGGCGACCACGCTCACCAGATAGTCCTGGTGGCGCGAGCCCGCCGGCATCGCGAATTGCTGGTCCAGCCAGATCACATAGCCGTTGGCGCTGACGTTGTCGACGGAGCTCATGTTGGCGCCGAAACTCGACTGCGCGAGGAAGCGCGAGGCTTCGATCTGCGTGGTTGGCTCCGGCGGTCCGCTTGTCGAGGGAGGCGGTTCGTTGGTTCCACCGCAAGCGCCGAGGACAAGCGCAACAAAAACAAACAGGGCGGTCAAAAATGTGTTGCGGAAACGATCAGCGAAATGCATCGATTACCCCTTTCGTCCGCCACGAAGAAACAACGAACATGCGCGGTTGCGCGCACATCCAAAGCAACTGCCATACCAAAAACGCGGGCGTGCAATTAAACAAGTGGTTACGACGCAAATCTAATGAACGGAGTGTCGCTGCGGAACAACGCCGCCTTGCGCGATGGCGCAACGGGAGCGATTGACCAACGATTCGTCTGTCGTTTGGCAACGACGGAAATGCACGCGCGTTGACTGCGACAGTCCACACGCATGCACCGCATTTCGCGGTTGTCGCCGGCCTCAGGCAGCCGCGGGGCCTGGGCAGCGGCCCGCTGGCGACTCCGAGGTTGTCGCTGACACGATCTCTGGGGTCAGTTCATGAAATGTCCGTTTTCTTTTTTTCCGTCAGCCGTCTGGCTTACCAACGTGAAATGGGTATCCAGACATGCTGCGTCCTCACGCAAAGTGTGGCGGGTACTGAATGCGAGTCCGGCGAACGATGTGAGCGGCAGTTCCTTCCACCCTGATCGGCGCTGGCGAACCACTTTTCAGCGAAGGACGATCCCTCTGCCGCCAGATACTCGGCGCCGGCGCAGATCAACTGGCGACTGATTCAACGCAATGTCGGTAGTCGATACTTCCGGCCTTGCCGCGGTTATTTTTTCAGCTCGATAACGATTGCCTCGCTCGCTTCGGGGTGTTCCTGTGAATGGCTCACCGCGGACCGGTACAGCACCTCCCCAACCTTGTTGTTGGACTCCGTAACCTTGCCATCCTCGTGGGTGAATTTCACCCTTCCACTCTTGACGATGTAAACAACGATGTCCGGATGAGAATGCATCGGGACCTTGTCGCCCGCCTTGAACGTGGCGCGAATGACCCGCACCTTATCGTTGTCGACAAGCACTTTGGTCTGATTCGGCGCGGCCTCCACAAAGTCCATGGCAAATGGCTGGGTGACAAAAAGACCGGCTGCAAGAACCAGCAGAATCCGTGCTGCAGTTACGAACGTGTTCATGGCAAATCCTCCTCGATGTGGCACCCGGGATCCGGGTGCTGTTGATGGCTGATTGCGCAGAGGTACAAAGGTACCCGGAAGGCGGGTTCTGCGGCCCGAAAGAGGTACTTACAAGACCTGCGTTCGAAATTTTTTCCCGAAGGAACGGGGTGCCAGGGAAGGTCCCGGATAGCGTACTCCCAATTTCTGGCGCAGGCGGTTTTCGAGGACGGATATGGATTAGGAATTGATGGACTCGGCGCGATGCCCGGAAATTCCCAGATTCAAGATCGGGGGCGGCATCTCACGGCGGCAATCCCAGCTTCTTGCGGAACGCGATCAAGCGCGGGTCCGAACGAAACGGCAACCACTCCACCGAGCTGACGAACACCAGGCCCATTGCATGCTCATCGTAACTCTTGTCCAGCCACCGGTACATTTCGTCGCGGTAACGCTCGTCGGCCATCGCGAGGACCCGATAGACCTGTGCGATATTCCACGCTTGGCCCGCTTGACCCCTAGCTTTCTCCTTCGCCTCATCGAGGGTTTGCAGAGCTTTGGTCGGATCGCCAGAACGCGCGTAAATGCGGCTGATAAAGGTTAGCGACTCGGAATCTCGATTGGTAACCTCGAGTCGTTTCTGGAGCACCGCCACGGCTTCCGCATACATGGCCTTGTGACCATAATTGAGCCCGAGCGCCCCGAGCAGTAGGGCATTTCCGGGGTCCAGCTCCAGGGCCTTACGCAGGTGTTCGATTGCCTCGTCCCATCGGCCCGCATGCTCCAGAACCCAACCCAGGTCGGTGTTGATTATTAACGCGAGCGGATCGAGCTGAACCGCCCTGCGCTGCACGGCGATCGCTTCGTCCCATCGCGCGAAAAATAGCAGGTAATAGCTGTACCAGTCGTGCGTCATTGCCGAGTTGGGATTCAATGCCAGCGCGCGCCGGAACGACTCGCCGGCGCCCGGCAGGTCGTAGTCATAGAACGCCTGGACAATACCGAGCGAGGTGTGCGCCTCGGCCAGCGAGTCGTCGAGGTCCAGCGCCTTCAGCGCCGCCGACCTGACCTTTGAGTACAGCTCTGCCGAGGCGCCCTCGTACCCTGCCAGATTGCCGTAGCTGTCGGCGAGCCCCGCATAGGCCAGTGCATAAGATGGGTCGCGCCGAATAGCCTCGTCGAAATACCTGATCGCCTTGTACAGGTCCTCGACGGCCCCCTTGTTGTAGTAGAACCGGCCTTTGAGATAGGCGTTGTAGGCATCGACATCTATTTTGGACGCCTGAACTTGCGCCGCGCCCGAGGATGCAGCCATCCCGGATACCGCCGCGAGTTTCGTGGCCAAGGCGTTGACCACATGCTGGGCGATGTCGCTCTGCACCGTAAAGATGTCCTTCAAATCGCGGTCGTAGTCCTCCGACCACAGGTGCGCGTCGGTGGTCGCGTTGATCAGCTGCGCCGTGATCCGCACCTTGCCGCCGGCCTTGCGCACGCTGCCTTCCAGGACGGTGCCGACGTTAAGCTCCCCGGCGATCTCGCCGATCTTCTTCTTGCTGCCCTTGTAGGAGGCAATCGAGGTGCGGGCGATCACCTCCAGGCCCTTGACCCGCGACAGGCGCGAGATCAACTCTTCGGTCATGCCATCGACGAAGTACTCGTCCTCGGCGCTGGCGCTCATGCTCACGAATGGCAGCACGGCGATGCGGTTGTTGACCAGTCCCGTCGATGTTTGGGCACGCCTCCAAATCCATGTGCCCGTCAGTCCTCCTGCGACCAGCAGGGCAGCGGCGCCGATCAGCGCCCGGCGCATCTTCTGCTGGCGCAGGCCGAAGGCCAGCCGCTGCGAGCCCGGAAGGTGTTTGCGCTCCCACGGCAGCACCAGCCGGTAGAGCTCGACCGGCATCTGGATGTTCTTGAGGTCGGCTTTACCCAGTCGGAGCAGCGGCAGTTCGATTTTGTTCTGGATCTGGCGCGCCACGTCCTCCGAGAGACAGATGCCGCCGGGCTCGGCCAGCGGCTCGATGCGCGCGGCGATATTGACCCCGTCGCCGTGCACGCGGCTGTCCTGCGCCACCACATCGCCCAGGTGCAGGCCGATGCGCACCTGGATGCGCCGCTCGGGCGCCTGGATTGCGTTGCGATCGTTAAGGGCCCCCTGAATGTCGACGGCACAGCGCGCACCTTCGAGGGCGCTCGGAAACTCGATGAAGAACCCGTCGCCTACGGCCTCGATCTCGTGGCCGCCGTGCGCGGCGAATCGTTCCCGCAAGAGCTTGCGATGTTCGTTCAGGAGCTCCAGCGCAAGCGCTTCGTTCTTCTGCGACAGCGCGCTGTAGCCCACCATGTCGGTGAACATGATGGCTGCGAGTCGTCGATGCGGCTGCAGTTCTTCAGGCATCAGGCTGTCCGCCCAAGCTATTTATCGCCACGCACCCATGCATCGCGACGCCGAACCACTATTTTGCGTGCATCCCTACCCGATCGCTTGCTGTTGTTGGCAGGATCCGGGTGGATTGTACGTATGACAGTGACGTGCCGGCTGATAAGGCGACGTCATATTTTTTCTCGATAACGAATAGTCTCCGCCCGTTTCCTGCGGGTTTCAACTGGGGATGCGAATGTCGGGTTTTTGGCCGTTTCCGGCGATTCAAAATGAGCGTACCCGGAAGGCGGGTTCTGCGACCCGAAAGAAGTACTTACAAGGTGCTGGCGTCTGTTACGAACTTAGCGCGAACCGTGGGTTCGGTCCGGAAAACAGGTTGCCCAGGATACGCCCCTATGGTTTTGGATGATTCTCCTGAATCAGCTCGATGCTTACACCGTCAGGTGCGGCGACATAGCAAAGTACGAACCCGGGTTTGAATTCCCACGGCTCCACAGCCATGCGCACACCTTTGCGTTTCAGGTCCGCGCAGAACGCCCGCAAATCCCCCCGGTAAGTGAAGCCGAAATGATCGGTTCCCCACTCATCGTGGCTTGAGTAACCGTCGAAATGCTGCATGGGTTTGGTATCGGCCGGTTGCTCCCCTGGCCGCTGGCCGCGGATGACGATCGTCATGCCGCCGACCCGGACATCGATCTGCGGCGCACCGCGTAGGTTCGGCTGAACTTCGGCGATCTCGCCCCCGAACATGTCCCGGTACCAGTCCGCCGCCGCTTTCGGGTCGCGGCTGATCAGATGAATGTGGTCGAACGCAATCATTTCGCCCATACAGCTATTCCTCCCGGCATTTCCTCCGACACGCCAATAGTATCTTCCTTATTGAAGAGCGCGTAGGGTCGGATTAGCCTACCGGGAAAATCAGGACAGATCAGCCTTACCCCTTACGTCTTTCCAGTGAAAGGATCCCCGTGATCATCGAAAAACCAGCGACGCAAATCGAGATCGACCAGCGCGTGTTCGATCTCTACGACGAGTACTGCCACGGCCGTATCGACCGCCGCGAGTTCCTGATGCGCGCCGGCGCGCTCGTAGCCGGCGGCCTTGCCATGGCGCAGGCGCTGCTGCCGCACTACGCAAAGGCCCAGACTATTTCGTTCACCGACCCGCGGATCAAGGCGCAGTACGTGAATTACCCGTCCCCGGGTGGCACGTCGGGCAGCATGCGCGGTTATCTTGTGCAGCCGGCCGGCCAGGGACCGTTTCCAGCGGTGCTGGTGGTTCACGAGAATCGCGGCCTCAATCCCTACATCGAGGATGTCGCGCGCCGCGCCGCCGTCGAAGGTTTCCTTGCGCTGGCGCCCGACGGACTGTCGCCGGTCGGCGGCTACCCCGGCAACGACGATGACGGCCGTGCCCTGCAAGGCACGCTCGACCAGGGAAAGCTGCGCACCGACATGCTGAACAGCGCGCGCTTCCTGAAAGCGCACGCGGGCTCGAGCGGCAAGCTTGGCGTGACCGGATTCTGCTGGGGCGGCGGCACGACCAACTTCCTCGCCGTCGAGCTCGGTTCGGAGATGCAGGCGGGCGCGCCCTACTACGGCGCTGCGGCGGCAACCGCCGGCGTGCCGAAGATCAAGGCAGCGTTGCTGCTCCACTTCGCGGAGACCGACCCGAACGTCAACGGGATGTGGCCGGCGTACGAAGCGGCGCTGAAAGCGAACAACGTCCGTTACGAGGCCCACACCTACCCCGGCACTCAGCACGGCTTTCACAACAACTCGACGCCTCGCTACAAGGAGGATGCGGCCAAGCTGTCTTGGGAGCGGACTGTCGCGTTCTTCAAAAAGAATCTCGGCTGATGGATGACGAAGGCAAAACCTCCGTCGGTAAGTGCGGCTTCCGTTTTAAGCGAGTTTCGCAAACGGATAGGGATTAGTGCCTGACGAATACTGCGCGATCTACCGGTCTAGTCTGGAAAACTGATATTTCAACACCTTCCCCATCGCTGCATGCTAGCCCGCGAGAGGCTCAATCGCAAAACTCATTCGGTACTGTGCCAAGCGAACGCCCGGAACGCGAGCGACGGCAATTGCAAGTTCTTCAGTAATCTCACTCGCGATAATGAAACCGCGACAGGGTCCATTGCCAAGGCGCTGATCAATCCAGCCCATGTAGTAGAGAATTTGTCCTAGAGTCTTGTTGCGCCCCTGAGACAGTTTCAATTCAATTACTACGTACTTTCCGTTTCGATCGACAGCCAACAAGTCTATGCGGCCCCCATCGACGGGGAATTCGATGCCCTTGCTATCAGGCGAAACGTGCAGACGCAAGCCCGGCTCGATACGCTCGAGATTTTTGGCAAGGAAATCACGAAGGTGGGCCTCCAGAGCAAACTCGACTGCCCGCTCTGCCTCGAACGGCCCCTGAGGCCCACTGTCAGCCTCCGCCTCCACACCACGTCCGGAGAGAAATTCCTCATATCGTGCTTTGATGCTGAGATACCAACTACGCTTTCTCTCTCCGGCAGAAGTATTGCCGAATGGCCAATGGTCCTTTTTGAATTTCTCTAGTACGCCTTTGCTTTCGAACAGCGCCACAATGTAGCCGCGTCGGAGAGATGACGTGTATGACAAGTCCCATTCGATAACCATCTCGCGAATCTCGCGGACTTCTTTTTCGAGGCCACGTGTAGCCCCGAATTCGTACGCTGCTTTCAACGGCAAGGCTTGCGTCTGGTCTTCACTCATGTCGAGTCACTTTTCATTCGAACGCCCATGTTCGGCCACCATCTCGGTGCAGAGAACTGGAGGTGGGGCCATGGGCTTCAACGCTTCGTTGAGCCTAGCGACGCATGTCATATACCTCATCCTCCACAATCATCTTAAAGTCGTAGAAGCTCTTGCCTTGATACGACATTTCCTTGGCCAGGATTATTGCCGTTGGCCGATACGCGTACTGATAGCCGTACTCAGCGCAAGTAAGCGTCTTGCTATCAGTAAACACAATAACGCGACCGTGTTTGCAGCCATTGAATGTTCCCTCTCCTTTCTCGTCGTCGTCATATCAAGCCCCGATAGTTTTGGAGGCGACGATCGTGTAGCCGACAAGACTACCAAGCTCGTATGCGAGATCAGCTCTCGCTAAGCAACAGAACAACGTGAATGAAGCAAGTGTTAGAAGGCGACATCTCATGCGCTTCCCCACGTGACCCAACAGCTTTTTACCAGACCGCCCGTTCAAGACTGTCGACATTCGCAGAATGTGCCAACGCGCAACTATTCCTTGATTCATTCAGGGTACTACCGGGACGTCCATCCGCACATGCAATGATAGTACGGGTCGAGGCTACAATCGCTCGATTACTTGTCGCAGATGTCGGAGGCACTCAAGCAGCATCAGAAAATACACTCGCGCCCTCACCTCGGTAGGCCTCGTACACATGCTCGAAGAGCACATTGGACTTCGACATGAACAGCTCAGTCGTGTACGCCTTTGGCAATCCATCATCCAGCGTATCCTCGATCGCCAGCCGAATTTGAGCGCGGCTTGAGGCGCGCCTGCGCCAGTCGAGCACCAACAGGGTGTTGAGGCGTGCAAGCAGTTCGCGCGCGACCTTCTTGACCTCTTCCCGCTCTGCGGTCGAAAGCTCCGGGCCGGGACGGGTCAGAATGTCGACTATTGTTAGCTCCTCCTCGCGGAGGTTCTCTCGCACGTGCCGGTCCTGCTCTTCTGTAAGTACCCTGGTCAGTGCAAGTAGGTCCTTGAAGATTTCATCGATGTTTCGGCTGCCGCTGTTATAGGCGTCAATCAGCGCTTCGAATTTTTCCAGGTAATCGGCGCGCGTGCGATTGAGGCGCACCATTCGCTCCAGCTGCGCCTTCACGGCGGCCTTGAGCCGCTCCAAGTCGCTGCTGGTCGGCTTCGTCTTCTCGAAGCGCTTCGCGAGCTTCTCAAAGTCGATCTTCGACAGGTCTATTCCCTGGTACCCCGCGGACTTGTCCTTGATCTTAAACGGCTCGGCCCCGATCGAGCGGTCGAGCAGCTCCTGGATTCCTCGCATGACGTGCGAGATATCTGGCGGATCGCTGCGGTTGCGTATGTAGTCCGCAAGCGCCCGAATCGAGCCGCAGCGCGTCGCGAATTCGACCGCGCTGGGGTCGGGTTTCACCGCGCCGTAGAGCGCGTCGACCAGCCGCGCCCTTACGAGAAAATCCCGCTTCACCGCCTCCGGCGCGAGCAGGCGGTTCGCGCCGTCCTCCACCGCCTGCGCCCGCACGAACTTCTCGGCTGACGCCCCCTCGATTCCGGCGAGGTCCACCCCGCGCTTGTTGCAGTAGGCCGTCGCGTCCGCGACCGCCTGCCGTAGTTCCTCAACCAGCGCCTTCTTGTCTCGGACCGGTAGCGCGCCGCCCTTGCCCTGGGCGTAAATGGCGAGCGCGCGTTCGAGCGACGCGAACACGTTGGCATAGTCCACGATCGCGCCGCTGTGCTTTCCCGGGAATACGCGGTTCGCACGCGCGATGGTCTGCATCAGGGTGTGGTTGCGCATCGGCTTGTCGAGGTACACCGTCGAGCAGTTCGGCGCGTCGAATCCAGTCAGCCACATGGCGCACAGGAACACCAGCCGCAGCGGGTCGTCCGGGTCCTTGAACTTCTCGTCGAGTTTCTCCTCGTTCATGCGCTTGCGGTGCGGCACGATGTCGAGGCCAAGCTTCTTCATCTGCTCGATCTCGTTCTGGCCCGGCGACACTACGAGCGCCATATCAGGCATGTCCAACCCCGGCCAGAGCTTGCGCACCTTGTCGTACATGCGCAGCGCAGTCGCCTTGTCTATGCACACCACCATCGCCTTGCCCTGGAAACCCCGGCCGGTGAAATGCCGTGCGATATCTTTGGCAACCGTGTCCAGCCGGTCGTCGCGGGTAATAAGGTGGTACTGGCGCGACAGCTCGTTCTCCAGCCGCGCCTCCTGCTCCGGGTCGAGTTCCGCCTTTTCGATCAGGTCGTAGATCTCGTCGTTCAGGTCCGGGTTGACGAGCTGCAGCTCGGGCGTGCGGTTCTCATAGAAGAGCGGAACGGTCGCATGGTCCTCGATTGACTGCTGGAAGTCGTAGATCGAGACATAGTCGCCGAAAACCTCCTTCGTTCTTTCCTCACCCGCGATCAGCGGCGTCCCGGTGAAGGCAAGGAACAGCGCCTTGGGCAGCGCCGCGCGCATGTTCATCGCCAGCGTGTCGTACTGGCTGCGGTGCGCCTCGTCCGTGAGCACGATCACATCCGCCCGATCGCACAGCACCTCGGGCGTCTGGAACTTCTGGATCAGCGTGAACACGTAGCGGTGGTTCTCGGCGAGCAGCCTGCGCAGTTCCGCGCCACTCTGCGCGTGGCAGGCGTCGCCCTCCGCCTCGCTCACCGCACCGCAAGCCTTGAAAGTCTTCGCGATCTGGTCGTCCAGCTCGATGCGATCGGTCACTACGACGAAGG
>Ga0187893_10015453_pt1 | contig 10226 bp, 10 predicted proteins | sample MA1701074metaG_FD_139574 | JGI IMG/M metagenome (GOLD analysis project Ga0187893, IMG submission 139574) | White microbial mat communities from a basaltic lava cave in the Kipuka Kanohina Cave System on the Island of Hawaii, USA - MA170107-4 metaG ... | reverse complement strand
CGCCGACGACGACCGCGTCGTCCACGCCCTCAAACCTCGCCGTAGTCCCAGGGCGCCCGCTTGGCGAGCTCGGAGAGCGGCGCGTACCCTTCCGCGAGTACCCCGCGCTGCCCGTCGACGATGCGCCAGTGCAGGGTCGAGCCCAGGATCGGCTGCGCCTCGACCATGATGGCGCGAACTTCTCCGTCCTCGAAGTGACACTGCTCCTGGATGCAGGCCATGAGGCGTTCGTCGGCCAGATGGCCCTCGCCGAAGTTCCAGCCGAGGACGGATCCCGCGACGTTCTCGCCGTCGACGTAGCGGTACTGTTGAAACGGACGACCGTCGATCGCGCTGGGCAGCAGCAGCCCGAGCGTCCGGCCCTGCAGATGCAAGGAGCGAAAGGCCAGCAGCCGGCAGTCGGTCTGCGCCGCCTCGCCGGGCAGGAAGCGCTCGAGTTGCTCACCGAACAGCGGCGCGGCGCGTTTCAGCTTGCCCAGCTTCTTGTAGCTGTCACCGCGGAAGAGCCAGGCGTTCCACGCCCAGTTGCCGGCGTAGTAGCGCATGGCGACCAGGAACGAGACCTTCGAGGGCACCAGGTTGCCGAGCAGCGGGAGCACCAGCAGCGCGACGAACAGGTAGAGCGCGAGCGGGAGGGATCCGATCTCGAGCACGGTCACGCCGGGGTGGCCGACGAACAGAAAGAACGCGGCGTAGACGCTCAAAACGTTCCATTCGAACACCGCGCCGGCCGGCATGTTGCTGATGATGAACCCGTGCAGCAGCAGGGCCAGGCCCATGCCGAGCACCAGCAACGGTCCCGGCTCGGTCACGAACAGCAACGTCAGCGGCGCACCGAGCTCGAGCGCGGTGCCGGCGTGGGCCATGATCTTGCCCAGGCGCGACGGGGTCAGGTCGTTCGGATAGGACACGAACAGTCGCGTCCGCAGCGCCGGGCTCTGCAGCAGCGGGTTGTTGACCGTCATGATCGGGACGACGTAGCCGAACGCGCCCGTGAGCTTCGACACCCCGGCCCAGAACCAGATCGCCAGCTGCACGGCCTTGCAGGCAGCGATCCAGTTCCCGGCCAGCACGAAGCACACGATCATGGCAAAGTGATGCTCGACGCGCGCCGCGAGCAGAATCGTCTTATCGCCGAGCCCGCAGAGGGGGAGCAGCACGACGATCGGCACCAGGTGCGTCGGCTCGATTTCCGGCGTCACCAGCGCCCGCAGCAACGCCAGCAGCAGCGCGGCGTAGAGCGTGACATCGAGCCAGGTGCGGGTCGTCCCCCCGAACAGCGGGAGCTGCGGAAACGGCGCCAGTTTGATCGTGCCCGGCCGCAGGAAATGGAGGAACGCCGTGCACGGCGGCCACAGGTGAAAGCCGAGCGGGCCGCTCATGCAGCCGAAGCCGAGCACTTCGACCAGGCTGGCCCAGAGGAAGGCCTTCTGAAACGCCAGCCCCTCGTCCCACCACGACCCGATCGTCCACGGGTTGCCGAGCCCGGGGGTGAAGCTGCAGAAGAACATCCAGCCGAGGACGAACAGCAGCAGCTTGACCGCGTGGAAGGCGTACGCCGACCACGGCAGGCCGATGCCTCTGAGGACGTAGTCTTCGCAGCCGATGCGGACGCGTTCCGCGAAGTCCTTGGTCGACAGCTCGACCGAGTCGAGCCGCGATCGCTCGCCGGGCATGCTGCGGGATGACGCTGTTACGAGCCCTGCGTTTCGAGGGCGCCGCGCCCCTTCTCGGTCAGCGCGAACAGCGAGGTTGCATCGTCATAGGTCACCAGGCCGTCGGCGACGAGTCCCTCCATCAGCTGCGAGAAGGCCTGGTGCCCAGCCTGGTAGAACACCAAGCTGTGCGTGTGCAGCTCCCGGATCGGAATCGATCCACCCTTCTTGGCGATGAACTTCATCAGTCCCTGGCGGGCGGCGGTGGTGTCGGTCGCCATGCGTGACGTCTCCCTTCTCCCCTGCGTGTGCGAGCGCCGCATGCGTCGCCCCACGCCCCGATGCGCCCTCAAGCTAGCCCCAGACAACCGCCAACGCCACCGGCGCGCCGTTCCTATGGAGGGCGGCGCGCCGTCGCCGCCGAATAGCCGATTGGCGGGCGGCGTCGGGACGGCGGTTTTGGGGCACGCTGCGGGCGGGTAGAGCAAGCCGAGGGAGGGAGCATCATGGCGCGGTGTGCACACAGCAACGCAACGCTCACGCGACTTCGGCTGTCCGTGTGTCTCGCAACCGTACTGGCCGGGTGCGGCGACTTCGAGATCATCCGCGCCGTCGGCGCGCCACGGGCCGCCCGAGGGCGGCCCCTACAGAGACGCTCGGGTCGTGATGCGTTGCCATTACACTGACGGCTGGAGAGGATGGGCGCCGGGGATCAAGGAGACAACGGCATGCGTGACAGGGCCAGGATCGATGGGCGACGGGTCGCTCCACCCGCGCGGTGGGCGAGGGCGCTCGCCGTGTTAGCCGCTGCGGCGGCCGCGCTGCCGGCCGGAGGCGCCGGCGCGCGCGATGCCGACCACGCGGCGAGGCTGCACCGCAGCGACCGTTTCGTGGTCGAGACCAACCGGTTCGTGATCGGTCAGGCACCCGATTGGCTCGACGAGACGCACGTGGTCTGGCACGACGCCGCCGGTCGCGACGAGGACGGCGACGACCAGGTGCAGATCTACGCGTCGAGGCTCGACGGGAGCGACAAGGTCTGTCTCACCTGCGGCCTCGACGGCCCGAACCAGGTTCCGGTGGTTCAGCCGAACGGCGAGTGGATTCTCTTTCACTCCTGGGCGGGCCATTCGGTCCGGATCGGTGCGCCGGGGTTTGGCGGCCTCGGTTCCGACGTCTGGGTGATGCGCCGCGATGGCACGCGGCGCACCAACCTGACCCGCAGCGCCGAGCTGCACGACAACTTCCACGCCTACTGGTCGCCGGACGGGCAGTACATCGTGTGGACCGCGCTGAACTGGAACCCCGACGAGGGCGGCAACGGCCGTTCCGACATTCGCGTGGCCCGGTTCGACCCAGACGGCCCGGACGGGCCGCGCCTGGTCGGTGAACACGTGGTGCGGCCCGGCAACGGCCACTTGTACGAGACGCAATGGTGGGCGCCGGACGGCTCGGGCTTTCTCTACACCGAGACCATCGACGTCGCGATCAACCCGGAGCTGTATTTCTGCCGCCTCCCGGATCCCGCCGCGGGACCGTGTCGCCGCGTGCGGCTGACCGACGATCTCGCCTGGGACGAGCAGGCGATCTTCACCCCGGACATGGAGCGGATCCTCTTCATGTCATCGCGGAATCTGCCGGGAGCGCACAACGACTGGACCCTGGTGGCGAACTTCCTCCGCATTCCCGCCGCCTACGATTATCAGCTGATTCTGCTGGTCTTCACCGACAGCTTTCTGCAGCCGATCCTGCAACAGGCGACGGATCTCTACGAGATCAGCCTGCAGTGGAACCGCGGCCGCACCCTCTTCAAGCCCGGTCCGGTACGCCGGCTGACCCCACCGGCGAACAGGGGTGGGTCATTCCCGAGTTCGCCTTCGATCGCCGCGGGCGCCTGCTGTGGACGCAGAATCGTTTTCCCCCGGGCCGCCGCGTCGACCAGGGCTGCGTGATGCGCAGGATCCGCGCCGACCTCGTTCGCCAGATGGCCGGGGTCGACGCGATCGGCGAGATCCCGTTCGGCATCGTCCCGCAGATCCATGCGCACGCTGCCGCGCTGCTCGGCGATCCGAAGTGGTTCCCCTTCGACGGCCTCGGCTGCGGCGGCGACCAACCCGACCAGTCGCTCGGCTTCGACCAGGAGACCCTGATCGGGCACTACGAATAGTCCCGGCCTATCCGTGTAGGGGCCGCCCTTGGGCGGCCCGTAGGCGTCTGGCGCGCCTGGGCGCCTCGCATCGCGTGGACGCGCTTCGCGATCCACGGTACAACGGCGCCCGATGTTTATCGGAGGATCCCGGTGACCGACGCATCGAACCAGCTGCGGGTGCTCGCCGAGGTCAGCCGCTCGCTCGCGACCTTCACCGACCTGGATGATCTCGTCCACTACGCGACCCGGCGCACGCGCGAGCTGTTCGACGCCGAGGGCTGTGCGTTGCTGCTGCTCGATCGCGAGAAGCAGGAGTTCTGTTTTCCGGTGGCCAGCCAGCGCGAGGCCGGCACGGTGAGCGCCGAGGCGCTGGCGGAGATTCGGTTCGCCGCCGACCAGGGCGTCGCCGGTTGGGTGCTGGCGCACGACGAGGGGGCGCTCGTCGCCGACACTTCGCGCGACGATCGTTTCTACAACGAGATCGATCGCCGCACGGCGGTGCAGACGCGCTCGCTGCTCTGCGCGCCGCTGCGCACGCGCGGGGGCAACATCGGGGTGATCGAGGTGGTGAACCCCGGGGCCGGGCGGCTGGAGCCGAGGGACCTCGAGTTCCTCGACATTCTCGCCAGCGAGATCGGTGTCGCCTACGAGAAGGCCGCGCTCTACCGGGAGATCGAGCGCGAGGCGATCGACCTGCGCCGCTTCTGTCGCGCCGCCGGCGTCGTCCTCCTGCTGCTGGGCGCCGTGCTCGCGGTCGGCACCACGTTCTATCACCGCGCCCGGGTGCTGCCCTGGTCCGAGCTCGTCGGCGCGCGCGGCATGCTCGGCGCGCTGCTCTGTCTCAGCATCGGCGCGCTGCTCACCGCCGTCGGCCGCGGGTGGATCGTCTCGATGCGCGCCGCGCGCCCGCCTGATGGCGGGCATTCGCCCAGCTGACCAACCCCCGCCATTGCCGCACTGCATCGCATGCGGTTTAAATGAGAACCGCAGATGAAGACGCACCCGATCGTATTGATCCCCGGCGACGGGATCGGCCCAGAGGTCACCGCCGCAACCCAGCGGGTGCTGGCGGCGGCGGGCGCGCCGGTGGACTGGGTGGTGCATCAGGCCGGGCTCGCGGCGCTTGCGGAGGGGCGCGACGTCCTGCCGCAGGAGACGCTCGACGCCGTCGAGCGCTATCAGGTCGCGCTCAAGGGCCCGTGCACGACGCCGGTTGGGGAGGGCTTCACCTCGGTCAACGTGCAGCTGCGCAAGCGGCTCACGCTCTATGCCGCGGTCCGGCCGGTGCGCAATCTCCCCGGCGTGACCACGCGGTTCAGCGGCGTGGACCTGATCATCGTGCGCGAAAATACCGAAGGGCTGTACAGCGGGATCGAGAATCAGATCACCGACGACGCGGTCATGAGCATGAAAGTCGCGACGCAGACCGCGTGCATGCGCATCGCGCACTGGGCCTTTCGCTTCGCCACCCGGCGCCGGCGCGGCAAGATCACCGTCTTCCACAAGGCCAACATCATGAAGATGACCGACGGCCTCTTCCTGCGCTCGGCGCGCCGCGTGCACCAGCACGAGTACCCGAACATCGACTACCAGGAGCTGATCATCGATGCCGGCTGCATGAAGCTGGTGCAGGACCCGACGCAGTTCGACGTGTTGCTGCTGGAGAATCTCTACGGCGACGTGGTCAGCGACCTGTGCGCCGGCCTGGTCGGTGGGTTGGGCGCGGTGCCGGGGGCGAACTACGGCGAGCGCGGCGCGGTCTTCGAAGCGGTGCACGGCTCGGCGCCCGATCTGGCCGGCAAGGGCGTGGCCAACCCGCTGGCGCTCCTGATGTCGGGGGTGATGATGCTCAACTACCTCGCCGACGAGCGCGACGATCCGCGCTGCGGCGCCACCGCCGAGCGTATCAAAGCGGCGTACAATCGCGCGCTCGAGGAGGGCCAGAAGACGCGCGACCTGGGCGGCACGCTGAGCACCGAGGAGTTTGCCAGCGCGGTGATCGAGCGGTTGGCGTAGCGCGGCTCCGGCGCTGGGGGGTGGTGCTGGCGGTCGGGGAATGGTAGCGAGCCGAGCAGCAGCACTGGCACGAGCACCGAACAGCGGAGGTGCAGCATGCGCGAGATCTTGCCGGGCATCTTCACGTGGGCGTGGTTCTCGGCGCCGCACAACTACGATTTCAACGGCCACCTGTTGACCGTGCCCGGCGGCAATCTGTGCGTCGACCCGGTCGACGCCGCCCCCGAGGTGCTGGCGGAGCTGGCGCGCCACGGGGTGGCGCGTGTGCTGCTCACCAACCGCAACCACGTGCGCGACGCCAATCGCGTCCGCTCGCGCACCGGCGCGCGCACGGCGATCCATCCCGCCGACGCGAGCCACGCGCGCGGGCAGGGCGCCGAGCTCGACGACGAGCTTCAGGTCGGCGCGCGAATCGGCCCGCTGACCGTCGTCGGCGTTCCGGGCAAATCGCCCGGCGAAGTCGCGCTGCATTGGCCGGATCGCCGGATCCTGATCGTCGGCGATGCCGTCATCGGCACGCCGCCCGGTCAGTGCGGGCTGCTGCGCGACAAGGTCATGGACGACCCGACCCAGCTCCGCACCAGCGTGCGGCGACTGCTGGCGCTCGACTTCGACACGCTGCTGGTCGGCGACGGCGTCCCCATCCTGACCGGCGCCAAGGATCAGCTGCGCGCACTGACGAACACGTTCAATTGATGCGTCGCGGCCAGAGATCCGCTGCGCTGAACGCGCAACGCTGAACGGGTCTCCCCCGCGCCCGAATCTTGCGCGCGCGCCGCCCATTCGTGGTAGGGTCAGTCGATGCCCGTGAAGCACCTGGCAATCCTCGGCTCGACCGGGTCCATCGGGGTCACCACGTTGGATCTGGTGGCGCGCTTCCCCGATCGTTTTCAAGCGGTCGCGCTCGCCGCCGGGCGCAACGTCGAGCGCCTGGCCGAGCAGGTGCGGCAGTTCAGACCCCGCCTGGTGGCGACAGCCGACGCGGCGTCGGCGGCGGCCCTGCGCAGCGCGGTGCCCGACTTTCGCGGTGAGATTCTCTCCGGGCTGTCCGGCATCGAGGCGGTGGCGACCGCCGACGAGGCCGAGCTGGTCATCTCGGCCCTGGTCGGCGCGCTCGGTCTGCGTCCGACCCTGCGCGCGATCGAGGCGAAGAAGAACGTCGCCCTGGCGAACAAGGAAGTGCTGGTCGTCGCCGGCGAGCTCGTCCAGGACGCCGCGCGTCGAGCCGGGGTGCAGGTGTTCCCGCTCGACAGCGAGCACAACGCCATCTACCAGGCGCTGCACGGGCACCGTCGCGGCGACGTCCGGCGCATCATTCTCACCGCCTCGGGCGGGCCCTTCCTGCGCGCGCCGCGCGAGCAGCTCGACACGGTCACGCCGGCGCAGGCCCTCAAGCACCCGACCTGGAAGATGGGCAGCAAGATCACCATCGATTCCTCGACGTTGATGAACAAAGGGCTCGAGGTCATCGAGGCGCACTGGTTGTTCGGGTTGCCGGCCGAACAGATCGACGTCGTCATCCACCCCCAGAGCATCGTGCATTCGATGGTCGAGTACATCGACGGCTCGGTGCTGGCGCAGCTCGGCATTCCCGACATGGCGATCCCGATCTCGTACATTCTCGCCTATCCGGAACGGCTGGCGCTCGGCCATCTGCCCGCGCTCGATCTGGTTGCGGCCGGACGGCTCGAGTTCGTCGCGCCTGATTTCGATCGGTTCCCCTGCTTGGGGCTGGCGTATCGCGCTCTGCGCGCCAGGGGGACGGCGCCGGCGGTGCTGAACGCCGCCAACGAAGAGCTGGTCGACGCCTTCCTCAACGAGCGCATCGCGTACCTCGACATTCCGCAGATCGCACGGCGAGTGCTCGATTGCCACGAGGTGATCGAGCGGCCGACGCTGGACCAGCTACTGGCCGCGGACGTCTGGGCGCGGCGGGCCGCCCGCGAGCTGGCACCGGTGCCGGCGCGTGCCGGCGTGTCGTGACGGGAAAAATGGGTTTACAGACAGGCGTGCGGCTGGTAGCGAAGGAGTTTCTCGGGAGGTTTCAGGGTTGAATTCACGCGAGTTGAACTGGTTCAAGGATTTCTTGTCCGGTCGCCGGCAGGAACTGCTGGGCGAGGCGGGGCGGACGGTGAGCGGGATGGTCGACGGCAAGGAGAACTTTCCGGAACCAGCCGACCGCGCCGCGCTCGAGTCCGAGCGCAACGCCACGCTGCGGATCCGGGATCGCGAGCGCAAGCTGATCAGTAAGATCGAAGCCGCGCTGCAGCGCATCGAGGACGGCGTGTACGGCGTGTGCGAATCGTGCGGCGAGGCCATCGGCGTCGAGCGCCTGCGCGCCCGCCCGGTGACCACCCTCTGCATTCAGTGCAAGGCCGATCAGGAGGCGGAGGAGCGCCGGCAGCGGCGTGCCTGACGCGCGCCGCTGCCGGCGCGTTCTGCGTTACGCGTTGCGCGTTCGGCACGGCGTCAGAGTTGTGGCGGACGGGGCGTTTGCCCAGCAGCGTGCCCGAACTGAGTAGTTTGGATCGCTGACTGCGCAGCCCGGCCCAGCTGCGAGAAGGCGGCCGCGGGCAGACGCCGCATAGGCGACAACTCGAATGCCTGCTCAACGCGCAACGCGCAACGCTGAACGTTGAGCGGCGCGGCACGCGCCGCTCAACTCCTCGGCAAGCCCAGCACCTGCATCGCAATGATCCCGCGCATGATCTCCGACGTGCCGGAGGCGATGCTGGCGGCGGGCGAGGCCAGGTAGCCGTTCTGCACCCACTGCGCGGGGACGCCGCGCTCGCCCGGTTCCGGCGTGTCGTAGAGCACGCCGGCCGGTCCGAGGATCGACATGCCGATCTGCGGCATGGCCTGGGTGAGGGCGGTCCAGTGCAGCTTGATGATCGACGCTTCGGGTCCGGGCATGCCCATGCGCAGCAGCTTGTCGAGCGTGCGCTGGCAGGTGTGGCGGAAGGTCTCCACCCCGAGGTAGAGGTCGGCGAGGGCTTGCCGCGTCGTCGGGTTGCGGTGGGCGCGGCGCTCGCGCGCCAGGCGCACGAGCGCGTCGCGCGCCTTGGCGAGCAGGATCTGCATTTCCACCACGTACAGGATGCCGCGCTCGTTCTGCAGCGCCGCGGTGACGATCGGCCAACCCTGATGCAGCTCGCCGAGCAGGTTGGCGCGCGGCACCCGAACGCTCTCGAAGAACACCTCGTTGAACTCCGCCTGGCCGCCGAGCTGGCGCAGCGGGCGCACGGTGACGCCCGGGCTGCGCATGTCGACGAGCAGGCAGGAGACGCCCTGGCGGCGGCTCGAGTCGGGATCGGTGCGGCAGAACACCATGCACCAGTCGGCGTGCTGCGCGTACGTCGTCCAGACCTTCTGTCCGGTCAGCACGAACGTATCGCCCTCGAGGATGGCCTTGGTGCGCAGCGAGGCCAGGTCCGAGCCGGCGCCGGGCTCGGAGAAGCCGCAGCACCAGAAGTCCTCGGCGGTGAGGATGCGCGGCGCGAAGCGCCGCTTCTGCTCCTCGGTGCCGAAGGCCAGGATGGGCGGGCCGACGATGCCGATGCCGAGGTTGTTGAGGATCTCCGGCGCATCGGCGCGGCTCATCTCCTCGACGTAGGCGATCTGCTCGGCGATCGACGCGCCGCGGCCGCCGTGCTCGGCCGGCCAGGTGATCGCCACCCAGCGGTCCTTGGCCAGCATCGCCTGCCAGCGGCGCAGCGTCGCGATGCGCTCCGCCTCGGGCAGCGCCGCCACGCGCTCGCGGTTCAGCTCGTCCGTGAGGTGGGTCGCCAACCAGCCGCGCAACTCGGCGCGAAACTCGGAAACCGTCTCGGTGCTCATGGCAGTGTACCTAGTGGCTGTGCGAGGCTGCGGTCAAACGGGGATGTCTTTTCACCGCAGAGGCGCGGAGACGCGGAGGGGACGGTGCAAGTGCGAGATCTCCGCGTCTCCGCGCCTCTGCGGTGAAATCGCTTGCGGCTGCACACCGAATCGGTTAACCAACGCGAGGATTTACCACGGGGCCGTAGCTCAGTTGGGAGAGCGCTAGAATCGCACTCTAGAGGTCGAGGGTTCAACTCCCTTCGGCTCCACGTACTTAGGTGGCTGACGATCTAACGTGACCCGGTTTTGAACGGTCGTCGCGGGGTCGTCAGCCACCGAGTCGCCTCCAACGGCCGCCCGATCGGCATCGCTCGAGGGCGGCGGGGCCTGCCCGAGGGCGGCCGCCAGACGGTCGACCGCGGCGCTGTTTCCGCCCGGCACCAGGTGGCCATAGGTGTCGACCGTGACCCGGATGCTGTGGTGGCCCATCTGCTCCTTCACGTAGGCGAGGCTCTCGCCCTGCTGGATGAGCAGCGAAGCGTAGGTGTGGCGGAGGTCGTGAATGCGGATCTCCCGCAGCCCGGCCT
>Ga0187893_10015452_pt1 | contig 10226 bp, 6 predicted proteins | sample MA1701074metaG_FD_139574 | JGI IMG/M metagenome (GOLD analysis project Ga0187893, IMG submission 139574) | White microbial mat communities from a basaltic lava cave in the Kipuka Kanohina Cave System on the Island of Hawaii, USA - MA170107-4 metaG ... | reverse complement strand
CGGTTTGGTGAATTACCTGCAAGCCCGGGAGCTGCGCTTTCAAGATTGCTAGAGCCTCGATCACGGATTGATTGATGGGCTGCGCCCCCTGGCTGCCGCCGAAAACCAGCAACGTGAAAGGGTCGTTCCCAGTGCGGCCGGGAACCTGCGAAAACTCCGCGCGCACTGGATTCCCAGTGAGAACGGCTTTGCTGCCGAAGTAAACCTCGCATTCTCCAAAAGCGGTCGCCACTTTGCGCGCGACCCGCGCCAACAGCCGATTCGTCAAACCGGGCAAAGCATTCTGTTCCTGCAGCATCGCAGGAATCCCCATCAAAGCGGCCATTAATACAGGTGGACCCGAAGAATAGCCACCCACGCCGACGACGACAGAGGGCTGAAACCGCTGCAAGATGCTGCGCGCTTCCCGCAAACTCTTGGGAACGGCCAGAAGACTCTTCAGCTGCTTGAGACGTCCACTGCCTTTCAATCCCGAAATCGTTATGGTTTCCAGGCGGAAGCCTTCCGCCGGCACGATCTTCATTTCCAAGCCCCGGTCCGTGCCTACAAACAACAGCTCAGCCGCCGGATGTCGCCGCCGAATCTCCCTCGCAATGGCAATGCCCGGATAGATGTGGCCTCCCGTGCCTCCGCCGGCGATGAGAACGCGGAGTGGCTTGGCGGGTTTTGGCAAACTGGACTCCATCTTTCATGGTCATTGTTCATTTGTCGTCTGTCGTCTGCATGCCGTTGAAAAATGACATGTGACAAACGATCGATGACAAATGGATCTTAAGCTTCTCTTCCGTGCTGTGAAATATTTAAGAGCACGCCCACCCCGAGCAGGCTAATGAGTAAAGACGATCCACCAGAACTGATGAAGGGCAATGGAATGCCTTTCGTGGGCAGAAGGCTCGTGACAACGCTCATATTGATGAAGGCCTGGCAGGCAATCATCATGGTGAGCCCCACACCCAGATAGCGGCCGAACGGGTCAGGTGCCCGCAACGATAGCCGTAATCCTCGCCACAAGAAGACCGCGAACAGCAGCAAGATGGCAACGGTCCCGACAAGACCCCGCTCTTCACCGATCACGGAAAGGATGAAGTCGGTGTGAGGCTCAGGCAGATAGAAGAGCTTCTGCTTCCCCTCCATCAAGCCGAGGCCGAAGAGTCCTCCTGAACCGAGAGCGATGAGCGATTGCGTGATCTGAAATCCGGCTCCCAACGGGTCTTTCCAGGGATCTAGAAACACCAGCACACGCTTCAAGCGATAGGGGTAGAAATACACCAGCAGAAACAGCACGGGAATGGCTGACAGGATCGCACCGGCCGCGTAGCGATATCGCAGCCCCGCAGTGAAAAGAAGAATGAAGGCCACAATCGCTATACACACCGAGGTTCCCAAATCCGGCTCGGCCACGATGAGCGCAACAAAGGGGAGTACGACCACAAGGCACGGCAGCAGCGTGTGACGCCAATCGTTGATCTGTCCCATGCGCTTCTCTAAAAAGAAGGCGAGGTAAGCCACGATAAAGAGCTTGCTCAGCTCAGAAGGTTGAAACGAGAAAGGGCCGAGGCGAAACCAGCGGTGTGTGTTGTGACTCTTGTCGAGGAAGAACACTGCGACAAGCAGCACCGCACAAACGCAGAGGCCTGTGTAAATCAGCAACGGTCGCCGGTACAGTCTGTAGTCCAGGTGCATCAGCACCGACATACCTGCCAGCCCAAGCAACGCCCAAATCCCCTGTCTCAGAAGAAAGTAGAGTGGGCTGTCGAACTTGTCGTTGGCCAGCACGGCTGAAGCGCTAAAAACCATGATGACCCCGACCAAGACCAGTGCGACAGTCACCCCAAACAAGCATTTGTCCGCACTCAACTTGCTGGCCATGCCAACCTCCTCGAACAGGTTACAGGTTATAGGGGACAGGGCTCCGTCGAGTCAGGAGTAACCCGCAGCAAGACCGGTGAGGAGCACCTGTTCCCTGTTACCTTGTTCCCTGTTACCTGTTCCCTGTTCCCTGTTACCTGTTCCCTGTTACCTGTTCCCTGTTACCTGTAACCTGCCTACCGCTGCCTTGAACTCCCTGCCCCGATGTTCATAGTTCTGAAACATATCGAAGCTGGCGCAAGCCGGCGCCAGCAAAACCGTGTTTCCGGGCGCAGCCTGCTGGAAAGCCACCTTAACAGCATTATCCATGCTGCTAGCCTGCGTCATGGGCACGGTTCCTTCCAGCTGCGTTCTAATCTTGTCGCTGGCCTCTCCCAGCAAGACCACAGTTTTGGTGCGTTCCTGAAGCAAACGGGAAAGCAGCTTGAAATCTCCACCTTTGTCCCTGCCACCCAGAATCAGGATGACGCCAGATTCGAAGGCTTCCAGGGCCTTGATTGTGGCATCCACGTTCGTCGCTTTCGAGTCGTTGAAGAAGTGTACACCACTGATGTCGGCAACGGGCTCGAGCCGGTGCTCGACTGCTTTGAAGTTCCGCACACCCTCTGCAATGGTGCTTGACGGAATGCCGGCCAGACGGGCAGCGGTAATCGCGGCAGCCACGTTCTCAATGTTGTGCCGCCCTTTCAAAGGAACTTCGTTACAGGTCATCACCCGTTCGGCTCCCTGCCCGGACTGAAACACGATCTGGCCACCCAGCGCATAAGTGCCGCGCGTCACTTCGCGGCTGCCGCTGAACCAAAAAACTTGAGAGTGAACGCTCCCGGCTGTCTTCTGCAAACTTGGGTCTTCGTAATTGAGCACTGCGAAGTCGCTATTGACTTGGTTCTCGAGGATGTTGAGCTTCGCTTGCGCATAGGCCTCGAAAGAGGCATAGCGATCCAAGTGGTCAGGTGTGATGTTGAGGAGCACCGCGATGTCAGGTCGGAACGTCGGCACCGCCTCCAGTTGAAAGCTGCTCAACTCCACCACGCTCCAGGTGTCTTCCGTTGAAGACTCCACAAGCGAAATCAAGGGTGTGCCGATGTTGCCACCCACCTGCGCAGGGAAACCGGCCGTCCGGAGAATCTCACCTACCAAGGTTGTTGTGGTCGTTTTGCCGTTGGTGCCCGTAATAGCGATTACCCTGCCTCTGAGATACCGCGACGCGAGTTCGATTTCGCTGATGAGGGTCTTTCCTGCCTGTGCAGCCTGCCGCAGAACCGGAAGGCTCAACGGAACGCCTGGACTCACCACAATCAGGTCCGCCATACCCAACAGCTCGGGGGAATGGCCTCCGGCCTCATACTCGATATTCCGTTCATTTAGAAGTCGGATCTCGGACTCAAGCGCTGTCTCCGGACGGTTATCTGAAAGCGTGACACGCGCACCGCGCTTCCAGAGAAACTCTGCTACTGCCATGCCGCTGCGCGCCATGCCGATGATGACGATCTCTTTGCCTGTGAGGTCTACAGTCATGCTCAAAGCCCTCGATTCAGACTGAAGATGGAGGATTGAGGATCGAGGATAGAAGATAGAGAAGTGAAGGGAGGGCGTGTCATTGCGTCTATCCTCAATCCTCTATCCTCAACCCCCCCTCTATCCTCAATCCTCGCTTTCTACCGCAACTTCAGCGTCGTCAAGCTGAACAGAGCAAAAATGAGCGCCACGATCCAGAAGCGCACCACGACCTTGGTTTCCTTCCACCCCGACAGCTCAAAGTGATGATGCAGAGGCGCCATCTTGAACACTCGTTTGCCACGCAGCTTGAAGGAAGCCACCTGAATCATCACCGAGAGGCCCTCGATCACGAAAACACCGCCGATGGAGACGAGCAGAATCTCCTGTTTGATGAGCACCGCTATGGTTCCGATGGCGCCGCCAAGTGCCAATGACCCCACGTCTCCCATAAATACTTCTGCAGGGTGGCAGTTGTACCAAAGGAAACCGAGCGAGGCCCCCACCAAGGCTCCACAAAAAATGGTCGCTTCCGAAACTTGTGGCAGATGCTGAATGTCCAGATAGCCGGCAAATCGTCCGTGACCGGTGGCGTAAGTCAGCACCGTCAGCGCTCCGCTTGCGATCACGACGCAGCCAATGGCCAGACCGTCAAGGCCGTCGGTGAGGTTGACCGTGTTGGACGACCCAACCATCACGATCGAAATGAAAAGCAGAAACGGGACAAACGCTGCCAGATAAAGATAAGGGGAATTCAAGAGACCTTCCAATACCAGGCTTGGGGTGAAGTGTTTGAAAAATGGAACGATCAAGTTGGTCTTATACTGCCCCGCGGCACTCAGCCAGACCAACGCCAGGCCAATGCCGAAGCTCAGACTAAACTGCAAAGCGAGTTTCATCCGCCCGGTCAGACCCAGGCTTCTCCTTTTGACGATCTTGATATAGTCGTCCGCGAAACCGATGGCACCAAAACCGACGATGGAGACCAGGAGAATCCATGTGTAGGCGTTGGTCAAATCGGCCCAAAGAAATGTGGGCAAGACGGTGCTGATGACGATGAGAATGCCGCCCATCGTCGGTGTGCCTGCCTTCACCAGATGATGCGACGGCCCTTCTTCCCGAATCTGCTGGCCAATCTGGAAAAGGCGCAATCGATGGATCAGCCATGGCCCCATAATCAGCCCCAGTGCCAACGCGGTCAGACTCGCGTAAGCGGTGCGGAACGTGACGTACTGAAAAACATTCAGCACCGAGTAACTCGGATTGCTGCGATACAACCATTCAAACAGCAAGTGATAGAGCATTCCGCCTCATTCAGTGCAACACCATATCAGAGCTGCATCAGAGCCGCGTCGTAGAGCCTGCGATCCAAACTCAAAGTCATTTCCCATGGGTCATTGGTCATCTGTCATTGGCCATCCCAGAGCGCAGCAAGCAGAGCTTCGGTGGCCAGTCCAGTACAGGCCGAGAGCGATGAAAAAAATGGCAGCTGACCAATGACCAATGAAAAATCGCTTCTGGCTCTTGGGCCAAGGTTTTTTCTCAACTCCCCGCCAAAGCGTGATCTCGCCTGAGGATCTCAAGGACCTTTTCGGTTCTGACTCCGCGCGAACCCTTCACGACAATGAAGTCGCCGTCCATCACCTCCCGCGTGAGCCACTCGCCCGCGGTAGCCGAATCCGCGAAGAAGGGTGTCTCGGCAGGTAGTCGGCCCTGCTCCTGGGCTGCGCGAGTGATGAACTCGGCCAAACCTCGCACGCCAACGATGCGATCGATTTTGGCCGCTGCCGCCAGCTTACCGCAGTCTCGATGAAACTGCTCGGCATCGGGTCCAAGCTCCAGCATTTCACCAGCCACGAGAATCTTGCGCTTGAAACCCGTCAGCGTTTTGAGAAATGCAATCACTGCGTCCATGGCCGCAGGATTTGAATTGTAACTGTCGTTCAGAACTGTAAAACCATCGTGAAACCGGAGCGACTCGCCACGTCCTGCCGCCGGCTTGAGAGCGCTCAGGCTTTGACGGATGGTTTCGAACCCGACGCCCAAATGATGGGCCACCGCGATAGCCGGAAGGGCATTCTGCACGTTGTGTTCGCCAATCAGTGGCAGCCGCAGCCGGTGCCCCTGCGCCTTGTGGTCCAGCCGAAATTCCTGACCCTCCATGCCCAGAGACCGAATTTCGCTGGCGCGGTAAGCAGCGGCGGCCTCAACACCAAACGTCAGCACTTTACCCGGAAAGACCCGCCCAAACTTGCGAACGCGCCGGTCGTCGTTGTTGAGCACAGCCACTCCGTCCGCAGGCAGGCTCTCGATCAGCTCGCGCTTTGCCAGAGCAATGCCTTGCATCGATCGAAAATTCTCCAGATGCACCGGTCGAACGTTCGTCACAACTCCAATGTTGGGCTCGGCGATCCGGCTCAGCCGCTGAATCTCGCCGGCGCGGGACATTCCCAGTTCGAGAACTGCAATCTCGTATTCCTCAGCGAGCTTCAAGATGGAGAGCGGCAATCCAAAGTCGTTGTTAAAATTGCCTGCGGACTTGAAGATTCGAAAGTGTGCCTGCAGCAAAAGACTGGTCACCTCCTTCGTTGTGGTCTTGCCCGTGCTCCCTGTGATCGCGATCACAGTCTTGCCCCATTTGCGGCGGGTGAAGTTGGCCAGTCGTTGCAAAGCAGACAACGTGTCGTCGACCCGAATCACGGGCCAGCCCGCCTCGATGGGACTGTTGGTGTCCGCGCGGGCGATGACCAGGGCAGCACCCTGCCTCAATGCCGCGCCAATGAACTCGTGGCCGTCGAAGTTGGGTCCCTGGATGGCAATGAAGCATTCTCCGGTAGCCAGGGTTCGCGAATCGATGGAATAGCCGGACGGCACGATGCTGCCGGCCGCGTCGAGGCGCTGCGCCTGCACCGCGGTGGCGATCTCCTCAGCCTTTAGCTTCATGAATCAAACCCCAACTCGCCCAAGGCCAGCCGAGCCTCTTCACGATCGTCAAAGTGAATGGTTCGATCGGCCAGCACCTGGTAACTCTCGTGGCCCTTGCCGGCAATCACGACCACATCGCCGGGCTGCGCCTGGCGCAAAACCTCTCGAATCGCTGTACGGCGGTCGGGCTCGGTCTGATGGCGTGCGGGGCGGGCCTTGAACCCAGTTTCGATCTCAGCCAGGATCTGCATTGGATCCTCGCTGCGCGGGTTGTCAGAGGTGATCCAAGAAAAGTCAGCCAGCGCCTCGGCAATCTGCGCCATGGCGGGACGCTTGGCACGATCGCGCTCACCCCCACAGCCGAAGACGACCAACAAGCGTCTTGGCTGCAGCTGGCGCGCGGTTTGTAACACGTTTTCCAATGCATCCGGCGTGTGGGCATAGTCCACAAATAAGTGAAACGGTTGGCCCCGGTCAATCCACTCAAACCGTCCTGGAATGGCCGGGCAGCTTTCGATTCCTCGCCGAATTGCCGCCGGTTCAATGCCCAAGTCCGACGCCACTGCGACGGCTGCCAGCGTATTCGACAGGTTTGGTTTCCCCATCAACCGTGTTTGCATCTCGAGCGTAGCCCTTGGAGCCTTCAGCCGAACCCATAACCCTTCTTTCTCCAACCGTGAATGGACAACCTGAAAATCAGCCGCAGCGTCGGTGGAGTATGTGACGCAGCGGCCTCCGCAGGCCGCTTCAAGAATGGCTCCGCGCGGGTCATCGCGGTTGATCACTGATTGAACCGGCGGCCCCAAACCCGTTCCGAGAAATAGCCGTTGCTTGGCAAGAAAATAGTTCTCCATTGTGTGATGATAGTCCAGATGGTCTTGCGTCAGGTTGGTAAAGACAGCAGACCGAAACCGGCAAGCGTGCACACGCTCCATGTCCAAGGCGTGCGACGACACTTCCATCACCACAAAGCGGCAGCGCTGCTCAACAAATTTCGCGAACAGCGCCTGCAGATCCAAACTCTCCGGAGTGGTCCGTTCGGCAGGCATCTTCCCTTCCGGCCCCCGATATTCGATGGTGCTCACCACGCCGACACGCTCTCCGGCGGCGAGCAGGATCGATTCAATCAGGTAGGCCGTCGAGGTCTTGCCGTTGGTGCCCGTGATTCCAATCAGTTCAAACGCCCTGGTGGGATGTTCGTAGAAGCTGGCAGCGGCCCCGGCCAGTGCCTGGCGGGCGTTGTCCACCTGAATCCAACAACCGCTGAATCCGGCAGGGGCGCTGTTTTTCGAAAGGATCGCAACGGCGCCTCGCTCCAGGGCCTGAGCGGTAAAAAGATTGCCGTCCGTCTTTTCACCTTTGATTGCCACGAAAAGGCAATCTGGTCCCACCTTTCTGGAATCGTAGGCAAGTCCCCGGATTTCAATTTCCTGAAACGTCCTGTTGGAAGTGTGCGGGACATTCTGAAGTAACTGTGAGAGCTGCATGGAAAACGACTCGAACTGACTCACTGCCGTCGGCTGAGCTTGATCACTACCTTCGAGCCAGGCTCCACTTTCGAAGCGGGCGCTGGTGATTGTTCAACAACAAGTCCGGAGCCGAAGGCCCCCAATTGCAGGCCAAGCTTCGAGAGCTCTGCAATGGCTGCTCGCATTGATCTTCCGCGAAGATCGGGTACTTCGATGCTTGCTGCTTCGCTGAAGCTGCCCGCCGCTTCCGGCTCGGCAACAGGTAAAGCAGCAGATGACGGCAGCCCGCCGGACTGCGGTGCCGGCGGCGCGTCTGACTCCCCCTCCCAGAGAGCGTTCACGGGTTCAAACTGGTCGTGTGCCAAGTCGGGAATGGAGGCTTGGAGTTGGCGTCGCTTGGCGATCTGAGCCGAGGTCAGCTCCTGATCAGGAGAGATTGCAAGGTATCGCAATCCCTGCTCAGCAATGTTCCGGAAGACGGGCGCCGCCACCTCCCCACCGTAGTAATGCCCGCGCGGTTCGTCAATGGTGACGACCAGCGCCAAGGCCGGGCGCTCGGCTGGTGCAAACCCGACAAACGAGGCGATGAAGCGCGAATGGGAATAGCGGCCATTGGGATCAATCTTCTGCGCCGTCCCGGTTTTGCCGGCAGCGCTGAAACCTTCCAGCTGCGAACGTTTGGCGGTTCCGCGTTTCACCACTCCGGTCAGCATTTCGGTCAGCTCCGATGCCGTCCGGCTGCTCAAGATGCGGCTGCGCGCCGCTTCCAACTCAAAACTCACCTTCTCCACGGCGCCTGATCGCGTTCGTTGCACGATGCGGGGCTTCACCCGATAGCCTCCGTTGGCAATGGAACTGACCGCTGTCACCAATTGCATTGGCGTCACGCCGATACCCTGCCCCATGGCAATATTGGCCAATGTCACGGTGGGCCACTGCGAAGACGGGCGCAACAGGCCTTTGGCCTCACCCGGCAACTCCACAGCCGTCGGCGCGCCAAAGCCAAAGGAGCGGATGTATTTTTCGAACCGCTCCTTGCCAATGCGAAAACCAAGTTGCACCGCGCCCACGTTGCTGGAGTAAGCCACGACTTCCCGAACGGGAAGAACGCCGTAGGGCTTGTGATCCCGAATGCGATGTTTGCCGACCACAATCGCGCCGTTCATGCAATCGATGAGATCATCCGGTTTCGTGAGACGCTCCTCGAGCGCCGTGGCGGCGGTGAAAATCTTGAACGTCGAACCCGGTTCATAGATGGAGAGAATGGCGCGATTCCTCCAATGCTCCGGCGAATATTTCGCATAGTGGTTTGGATTGAAGGCCGGATAGCTTGCCATGGCGAAGATGTCGCCCGAATGGGGCTCCATCACAATCACGGTGCCGCCTAGGGCGTTTGACTGCTTCACCCGAGCGGCCAGCTCCTGCTCAGCGATGTATTGCAGAGTTTGATCGATCGTCAGAACCAGGTCTTCACCCGGTTCCGGCGGCTTCTCAACACTGCTGAAAGAGCGCTGGCGTGCATCCGAGCGTAGCAACGCCCGTCCAGGCGAACCGCCGATTTTCTTTTGGTAAGCAAACTCAAGCCCGCTCAATCCCTCATCATCCATGCCGACATAGCCGAGCACATGAGCCGCCAGTTCACGGTTGGGATAGAACCGCTTGCTCTCCTTCTCAAAGTATACGCCCCGCATCTCAAGGGCCTTCACTCTGGCGGCCTCGGCATAGTCCACTTTGCGTTTCAGCCAGAGAAAGCCACGGGTGGCCTTCAGCTTGGTCAAGATCGTCTGCCTCTTCAGGCCCAATGCCTGCGCAAGCACGTCGGCCGCCTGCATTTTGTCGGCAATCTCAGAGGAGATTGCGTACACAGAATCTACGTTGACGCTGACCGCGAGTTCGCGCCCGCGACGGTCGTAGATCGTGCCTCGCTGCGGGCTGATTTCGAACGAACGGCTTTGCTGGCGTTCGGCTTTGGCGCTGAGATCGGCGTACTGGAAAATTTGCAGATGAACGAACCTGGATGCCAGCAGAACAGACCAAATCAGGAAGAAGCTGCTGAGAATGAAGATTCTGGCTGGGAACGATTCCTTGGGTTTGGCAGGCATGGGTGCACACCCATTGGAAAGGAAAGGCCATCTACTGGCAAAGCGTGTTCAAAGAAGGCCGGAAACGGCATTAGCGGACGAGGGCGACCTTTGCCAGGGCCGGCTCGTTGGGTGCTTTATCCGACCTGGCCAACAGCGTTGCGGGCGGTTCGGTTGGAAAGGGCGTCGAGAGAACAACAATCTGGTCATGCGCCGGCGCACACAGTCCGAGTTTCTTTCTGGCAATAAGGTCGATTCGCTGGGGACTTCGCAATGAGGCCCGCTCCAGAATCAACTGGTCGTTTTCTTCAGACAACTGCGTGACTTCTTTCTTGAGCACTTCACCTTCGTAGCCATCGCGAATCACTTCGAAATGCTGCCACGT
>Ga0187893_10015451_pt1 | contig 10227 bp, 9 predicted proteins | sample MA1701074metaG_FD_139574 | JGI IMG/M metagenome (GOLD analysis project Ga0187893, IMG submission 139574) | White microbial mat communities from a basaltic lava cave in the Kipuka Kanohina Cave System on the Island of Hawaii, USA - MA170107-4 metaG ... | reverse complement strand
CGTGATCCTCACGGTGGTCGTCATCGACGGCGACGTGTTCGAGAAGGTCTTCGGCGAGATCGTGCGCGCGAACGCGGAGGGGGTCACGGTCACGACGCTGGGTGGGAAAGGCTGGGCTTCGGGGATCCCGTTCACCGAGTACCACGTCAGGCGCCTGCTCACGTCAGAACCGATGGGATCCCCTGGCCTCGCCTGTATCTCGCTGGCGTGGCGGCACCGAGAAGCCTTACTGAGGGCATCACCGCGTGCCGGCTGACGAGCACACGCCGAGGGGGAGCCAAGAGCGCTGGCGGCGGGAACGCCGCTATCTCAACGGGCATCGTTACGAGTTGACCGAATCGGCGAAGCTGCTGTACCGCGAATGCGAGCAGGTCGGCCCTACGGGGTTGCTCGTCGGTAGGGACTGGCCTGCGAGCGAGCCGGTCCCGCTAGAGCAGATCAGCCTGGAGTGGGTCGCCGAGTCGCCGGCCAAGGGGGTGGACGGGTCGGAGCCGGAATCGTCGCCTGTTCGGCCGTTGCGTGCTGACGGTCTGCGCTATGCGTGGTACGCGGATGCGCTCAGGGTGTTGGACCCGCCGCGGCTGTTCGAGAACCGGGCGAGCTACCGGCTGCTGGATGTGCAGCGGGGAGAGGACGGCCGCCTCGTCCTGCGGTTCGGGAAGGGAAGCTACTTCGACGTCGTCAATGTGTGCGAGGCGGTGGGCCACGAGTTCGCGGTCGCCTACGACGGGAACGCGCACCGGCGGCCTTCGCTCGAGCGGTTGCCGTTCCGGCGTCTCATCGGCGACCCGTGCGACCCGGCGCGCCGGCCGCTGATGATCGGCATCAGCGTGTTGACGCTGCGCAGGGACAGGACCGGCGGCGCCGCGGGTTTCGTGCTGCACCGGCGGGACGCCAAGAACGTCGCGCATGGGGGAGGGCTGTACCACGTCATGCCGGTAGGGACGTTCCAGCCCTCCGCCGATGCGGCGTGGAACGAACGCCACGACCTTGACCTGTGGCGCTCGATCGCGCGCGAGTACCACGAGGAGTTCCTCGGCGGCGCGGAGCACTACGGCAGCGACCACGCGCCTATCGACTACGACGGGTGGCCGTTCTTCCGCACGCTGAGTGACGCCCGTGAGATCGGCGCGGTGCGCGCATCTTGGCTCGGGTTGGGCGTCGATCCTCTCACGCTGGTGACCGATCTCCTGATCGCTGTGGTGTTCGACGACGACGTGTACGACGCGCTGTTCGGCCAGCTGGCCGAGGCCAACCTCGAAGGGGAGATCGTCAACGGCGACGCCGCGACGGGCATCCCGTTCAGTGAGGAGTCGGTGAAGCGCTTCGTGTATGCCGAGCCGACGCAGGCGGCGGGGGCCGCGCTGTTGTGGCTGGCGTGGCGTCACAAGGCGGCGCTCCTCGAGCGATAGGCCAGGTATGGGTCTCGTCAGCAAGCGCGCGCTTCGGGCGCGGCATGAGCGCACGCAGGGACAGAGGAGAGGGAGCGGTCTTCCAGCGGCCTGATGGTCGCTGGGAGGCTCGTCTCGGGACGGCAAGCGTCAGCGCAAGTTCGTCTACGGGCGAACGAGTGCGTCGTGCCGGTGCTCACCGGGGACGGAAAGGTGAGGTTCGTGCCTGTCGATCGCGGAGCGCTTCTCATCGCCATGGGTGCGGTCGGTGGTGGGTTCTCCTCGGGGGACGCCCCGGGGGTGGAGGGGGACCGGTTGGCGGGGGAGACTCGCGGTCGCGCCCCCCAGTGGGTCGACTATGGCGCGGAGCGCAAGTTCTTCGGTGGACAGGACGTCACGATCGTGATCCCGTTGCGGTCGACCCGGTTGCCCGAGGAGCGCCTCGTCATCGCGCAGGAGGACGAGGAGGCCGCAAACGCGCTCGCGCAACTGTGTGAGCGTATGGACCTGGGAGTCGAACGCGGCTACGTGGCTCCCGACGGCGAGGTCGATTTCTCGCCCGAGGCGCTCGTGCTGGTCTGCGGGCCGAAATCCTCGCCAGTGGTCGACCGGTTGCTCGCCACGACCGAGCCAGCGTTCGCGCTCTCCCAAGACCAAGCCGGCACATGGCGGTTCGTGGACAAGGCCACCGGCGCCGCCCTCGTGTCCCCGATGGACCGCGAACCGCCACAACCGGGCGACTACGCCTACCTGGGCAGGCTCGCGCCGCCGGGCGGGCGCAGCCTTTTGCTCATCGCCGGTGTGCATGCGGTGGGCTCGCTCGGAGTGGCTCACTACCTGTCCGAGGCGAGGAACCTTGGGCTGTTGTACGAACGGGTAGGGCTCGGCTGTTTCTCGATGGTGATCGGCTCGACCTTTGCCGGCTCTCCTCGCCAGATCACCTCCAGCCAGGCGCTCACCCCGCCGCGCCGCCACTGATGCGCGTCAGTTTCGCCACCCGCCCGCAGCCCGGCAAGGCCTGCGCGGAGGACCTGTGCGGCGCGGTCGGTGACCTCGCCTGGGTGCTCGACGGCGCCAGCGTGCCCCCACAGATGTCGCGCTGCTGCGATCTGGACGCGATGTGGTATGTGGCCCGGCTGTCCGCCGCGCTGCTCGACGCGTTCACCACCTCCCCCGCGCAAGACCTCGACAAGCTCCTGGCCGCTGCCATCGCGAAGACCGCGGGCGCGCACCGCAAAGGGTGCGGTCATCCGGCGGGCGGGTCACTGGCGCCTTCGGCGGCGGTGGCGCTGGTGCGGCGGCAGGCCGACGCCCTGGACTATCTCGTGCTCGGCGATGCTGTCGTGCTGCTCGAGGCGGCCGACGAAGTCCGGTCCCACACCGACGATCGGCTCGCCCAGGTCCGCCCTGACCTCCGCAACGCGATGCGGGCGGAGCTGGCGGCGGGGAAGGGCTTTGGCGACCCGGCCTACCAGAGGCTTCTCGCCGAGCTTGTCGCGCATGAGCGGGCCGCTCGTACCAGCCTGGCGGCTGCTGGATCGCCAGCCAGGACCCCGCCGCGGCATTCCAGGCCGTCCAAGGCACAGCTCGGATCGGGCAAGGGGCGGGCGCGGTGCGGCGTGTCGGCCTGCTCACCGACGGCGCCCGACGGGCCGTCACACCCTTTGGCCTTTATCGCTCATGGGACGGTCTCATGCTTGCCCTGGTCACTCAAGGCCCCGCACGGTGCATCGACGCGGTCCGCGCCGCCGAGGCAGCCGATCCCGATGGGCGCCGCTTTCCTCGCAGCAAACCCAGCGATGACGCCACCGCATTGGTATGGCACCTGCTCGACTGACCTGCCTCGCCGCTCGGACATGTCGTCCGTTGTGGGACGATAGTCGCGTTCACTGGTCGGTCCAGCGCGTGGAGGCGGCCCGGGGGGAAGGGGGGCCCGGGCCGTCTCATTTCAGGGCCAAATCGCTGGGGGAACGCGGTCGGCCCTGTGGGATGTCGAAATCGTCGCGCTCACCAGGGAACCGTCACCGTTGATGCGAGCTCAGGAGCCGCTCGATCTCCTCCTCGATGCGGGCCATGCGCGCCAGCTCACGACCAAGCTCGGCAGCTCCCGAGCCGCCAAGAGAGGGATCGGGAGCAGCACGAGCGGCCAGTCGGGCGGCGTTGCCGATGATGTCGCGATATGTGGTAAGCATCTCGACTACCTCGCGTAGCTCGGCGCAGATCTCCAAGCACAACGCCTCGACATCGCAAAGCGACTCCAACTGGGCTCCTGTCAGGTTCACTACAATTCTTTCGTCCTCACGGCTCTGCCTGAAGACGACGCACATAAGAAACAGGGTGATGGCGACGGTGGGGGACCGCGCTGTCCCAGTCCCCCACCGCCATCTCTGTCACGATTATTGGCAAGGCCATCCCGCTACAGCCTTTGAAGACCACGTCGTAACGCTCTTTGCGGCCCGGCAACAAACCTCGGTCGCGCTCGCGCCGAAACAACCGACGCGGACCGGCTGATCCTGCAAGCAGCACGGAGCACGAAGCGTCATCATGTGCGCGGGACTCGTTCGGGTTGGGTGCGGTCGATGGTCACGCGTCCGGCTCCTCGTTGGATGAATTTCTGCTGGCGACCACGATCTCGGTAGTGTTCGGCGCCGTCGGTGGTGACCATTCCAGAACTCGAGCGGCACGGTGTCTAGAGGGTGCATGCGGATCGCTGGATCGTCCGCATGTCCACATCAAGGGGGACTAGATGGGCCAAAACCCGAAAGAGCTGGCACCGTACGAGTCGGTGCGGCATTTTTTCGGCGCGGAGTTGCGCCGCTGGCGGGAGCAGCGGCAGCTGTCGCAAAGCAGGCTGGGCCAGCTGGTCAGCTTCGACGGCAGCCTGATCGGCAAGACCGAGAAGGCAGAGCGGATGCCGTCGTTGGAGTTGGCCAAGGCGTGCGACGAGGTGTTGGCCACCGGCGGTGCCCTGGCCAGGCTGTGGCCGCTGGTCGACCAGGAACGCCAGCGAACCGAAACCGCAGGCCGCATGGCCGACCAACCGGCCCAGGGACCGGTTCCCGGGTCCCAACCGGTCGCGGGCGTATACGGTGGGGACCGTCCTGCAGCCGGCCTCGGCACCGTCCCCGTCCTGGCGCCAGGGACAGTCTCGGCGGACGTGTGTGTCGTGCCGGTGCTCACCTGGGACGGAAAGGTGGTCTTCGTGCCCCTCGATCGCCGAGCGCTCCTCATCGCCGCCGGCGCGGCTGGTGGGGCGTTCATCGCAGGGGACATCTTGGGGGTGGACTGGGATCGGCTAGGCGGGGCGATACGCGCCCCCCAGCAAGCCGACGACGCGGAGGTCCCGGCCCGTATCGGTATGGCCGATGTGGCGCGGATCCGGGACGCCACCCGCGAGCTGGCGAGGTTGGAGGCCAAAGTCGGTGGGGCGGCCGCCCGGTATGTAGCGCTCGGTGAGCTGCGGGCCGCAACAAGGCTCAAGGAGTCGTCGATGACCCCTCAGGTGCGCCAGGAGTGGACTGCGGCCACGGCCTACCTCGCCAACCTCGCCGGTTGGGTGACATTCGACGCGGGGTTGCACGGGCAGGCTCGGGAGCTGTTCGAGGTCGCGTTGGGGGCAGCGCGGGAGTCAGGGGACAACGGCCTCCTCGCGCGCGTAGCCGACGAATTCGCGACGTTGGAGCTCTACGTCGGGGACACAGTGAGCGTGTTCGACCTCGTCTGCCTGGCGCAGTCGGTGGCGGGGACGCTCCCGGCGTCGGTGCGGGCGTGCGTGGAGCTGTCGGCGGCAAACGCGTACGCGCGGGTACCGGACGCGCGGGCCTGCGCGGGCCATATCCGCCTGGCCGAGGACCACTACGCGCGGGCCGACCTGGCCGGGGACCCCGATTGGATCCAGTACTTCACCCCCGACATGGTCGAGAACGACATCGCCGCCGCGCTGTACCGCCTCGCGCTCGAGTCGGGTCAGCGTGACGAGCGGGTCTTCGACCGGCTGTGGGCGGCGATGGACCGCCTGCCCGCCGACCAGGCGCGGGCCAAGGCCAAGAGCGGCGCGCGGCTGGCGGCCCTGCTCTACCGTGACGGCCAGGTCGGGGACGCGGCGCCGGTGGCCACGCTGGCGGTCGACCTGGCCTCGACAGTGCGCTCCGCACGGCTGGCGGACGCGCTGCGTGTAATGGCCGGCGCGGCACAGCCCTACCTGCAAGACGCGCAGACCGCCGCCGTGCTCGGGCGCGCCAGCCGCCTCCTACGCACCCTGCACACACACGCCTGATCGCGCGTGGAGCAACAGTTTCCCGTCGGCCACGCGCGCGCTCTTCACTGAGCAGTCGGGGCATGGGGATCGGCACGTGGCGTGAGCAGGGCGGTGAGGCGAGCGGCGCCAGCTGCGTGCCTCGGTCGGTTCGCCCCAAGGCGGGTCAGGGAGGCGGCCAGCGCACGGCGTGCGCTGTCGCTGCCCCGGGGCACGGCGTAGGCCAGCATCTCGGCCGCCCTCGTCGGTGTGATCGGCGAGCAGGGCGAGTACGGCGACGCAGGCGGTGCCCATGAACGGCTCCTCTTCCAAGGCTGGCGAGGCCGTCAACACCGACCGGGACGACCTGTTCGACCCCTCGTCCGACGAACGGGATGGCAAGTAATCCACCGCCGCTTCGCGCGGTGCTGTCTTATAGGGGCACCCACAGGTCGTCTGCGGTCCAGCCGCTGCCTGGGTGAGCGTGGACGACGTCCCGCCGTTACGGGCGCCGGACGATCGCCACAGGGCACTGAGCGATCCCAGCTGTCGCAGCCGCGCGGATGCGCACGCGGTGGTGTGTGCCATCGGAGTCAGGCGGCAGAGGGGCCGTTCGGCTCGCGGGAGGCACGGGTGGGGGCGATGAGAGGCGGGAGGGTGCGCAGCCGTTCGTGTAGGTCGGCATACGTGGGCACGGGATGGCCGAGCGTGCCCAGGGTGTGGCCGAGGACCGCGAGACGTTGGCGGATTGGCTCGCGCAACGAGTCGTGCGGGATGGTGTCCAGTACGGTCATCGCGCGGTCCACAGCCTGACCGGGGTGGCCGCTTCGGGCCTCGGAGACCGCCAGCACGACGGTGGCGGCCGCCCACCCGGGGCGCCCGATCGTGGTGTGTTCCCGCGACGCGAGCGCATGGTTCCCAGCCTGGAGCGGGTCCCCGAGCACGAGATGCACCTCCGCGATATGCAGTTCGAGCTCGGCGACGTCGAACCCGAACCGGCCAGGCTGCTCACCGAGAGGATCGGCCTCCATTTCACGACCAGCGTCGAGGATCACGCGCCGCGCCTCGGACCGGTCGGGGACTCCCACGCGAGCTAACGCCGGCGCCTCGGCCCAGGCCAGCAGCTGCGCCCGCGTCAACGGGGTAGTCGTGTGCTCCAAACCGTGACGGGCAAGATCCAGCGCGTCGTCATAGCGGTGCTGGTAGCGCGCCACCATGCTTTGCGCACCCAGCGACCAGCAGACCAGTTGGGCGTCACCGCTGTCTCTGCCCAACCGCTCCGCGGTTCCAAGGTGGATGAAGGCAGCTGGGTAGTCGGCGAGGTGGAATGCCAGGTTGCCAAGGAGCGCCGACAGCCACCCGCCCAAGCGTCGCAGCTCACCACGCGCGTGATCGGGCTGGGAGTGGCCGAGCATGCCGGTGACCATGGCACGGCAGCGATGCACCTCTGCAGCGAGTAATCCTGGCGTGAACCTGGAGTAATTCAGCGCGTAGTACTCGACCGCACGCTCCAGTTGTTCCCGCGCCGACGCGCCACCGGCGGGACCGTCGCTCTCGAGGCCGAGCTGTATCGACTCGCGGACGGCGGCGAGGGCCGCCGCCCCGTCATCGCTGTCAGCCGTCATCGTGCGCCACCTCCTGCCCTGGACACGCCGGCATGAAGCGCACATTGTTACAGACGCGCTGAGCTGCGCCTGGCAGCCGCAACCAAGACAGCCAATGACGGTGGCCTGGCCGACGCGTGTCAGCAAGCCGAGTTCCTCAGCACCGACTCCGTAGAGCCGGCAGAGGGCATCGCCATACTCGGCGCCGGGCAAGAGTTCACCATGCTCCCAGCGGCACAGCATCGAACTATTGATTGCGGGCGCGATCAAGCCATCGTCGATGTAGAGGGCGCCGATCCCCTCGATGGCCTGCGGGCGTGTCCATCCGTAGGCGAACCGCCAAGCTTCCAGCGGCCTCACATCCGCAATCCGCTCCATGATGGTGTGGGCAATGCGCTCCACGCTCCAGCCGAGCCGCTGCCCGCTCTGGCGAATGCGACGTGCGAAGCGAGCGATCTCCGCCCGTCGCTTGCGACTGATCTTCACCATCGGGAGGCTCCTGCGGCTGCTCTCATGAGAGTAACCCGCTCGACGTGCGCGTGACATTGCCGCGGCCGGCAATGTCACGCACGGACGCCGGCATTGTCCCGTTCAGTTCCGCATGGAGATGATTTAAGGGCGTCTGCAGCGATGGCTCAAACTATTCACCCTTCGCTGGATGCATTTGTTCTGCTGGACATTCTTGGAAGGGGTCATGTCATGAGCCAGCTCGTCGAGCGGAAGATACTCCAGCTCGATCCGGCGTTGTACCCTGGCGGTATCGCGGTATGGGGGGCGCTGCCAGCGGTGTACGACACGAGTGTGTGTCTTCCAGAGCAAGGAGTCCACGTCCATGCTCGGGTGAAAGTGGGCGGCAAGAAGAGCATCGACGAGACCTTCGATGCCGTAGAGGTGCCGACCGCCAGGGGGAGCGGTGAAACCTTTCTCATAAACGGCAACCATGCCTCACACTACAACATCAGCACGATTTTGGGAAGAAAGTTGAAATGGCTTCGGTGTCCAACTTGCCAATATGTGCACTTCGATCAAGGCTGGTATGCTGTCCACTACCATTATCGACACGTCTGCGAGCACTGTGGAACAGAATTTGACGACCTCGAACCAAGTATCAGCAATCCGATTATGATGCTGAAAGAACTTTGTGGAGACGTATTGCAGGACCGCTCTGTCGAAGATCCCGTCGGGCGCGCCATTTCAGTGCGGCAGAGTAAGTATGCGGGAGGGGTGCAGTTGTGGGGCTCCAACCCCGCGATCCTGTGGACCTCCCCTAAGCGCGAAGAGGGCGGGATTCACTTCCACGGCTTTGCCAAACGAAACGAGCACCCTACTGCCGATGAGACTTACGGCGCTCTCGATGTCGATGGCGCCGCCCTCGATCCCGAAATGGTCAGGCACTTGATGGCGCAACAAGCGCTGCTGTACCTCGTAGGACACCTGACGGCGATATCATGCCCAGACTGCAAGAATCCTCACTTTGATCAATTTCAATTCGGCGTGAATCCCCACACAGAACACTCGTGCGGCTTCTGTCGAAGGATGTTCGCCTCTGAGCAACCGGTAGTGAGCAACCCGATGATTCGAGTGTTCACTCAGCTCTATCGTGATTTCCATGCCCTCTATCCTGGCGTCCACCTGAACCGTCGTTTCCCCTGGGAACCTTCCCGAGACACGCCCCATGGACATTGACGGATCCGCCGTTCATGCCCTTTTCATCAAACCTGCCAAGAGTGCGCAGATGGTTGACGTCAGCCCTGCCGGCATGAACGTGAGGGCAGGCCATGGCATCGATGGCGACTGCAACGCGCATCCCTTGAGCCCGCGTCAGGTCCTGATCACTCGGTGTGAAGATCTCCAACATTTTGGCGTCCAGCCGGGGAACCTGCGAGAGAACATCGTGCTGCGCGGAGTGCCAAGGGAGGCGTTCGTCCCCGGCATGGTCCTCGGGTTGGGGCGCCAGGTCAGCGTTCGCTTGACCTTTCATTGCGAGCCGTGCAAGCGCATCGCCCACGTCGTACGTTCTCTCGACGAGATCGCCGGCAGGCGAGGCCTCGTAGGGGTGGTTGTCAGCGGTGGGCGTCTGGAAATCGGTAATTCAGTTGCAATCAGTCCCCGACGGCAGCCCGCGCTGTCCGAGGTCCCCTACGAGCGGTTCCTGCTCTTCCTCGGGGCCGTACCGCGAGGAAAAGTGGTCGACTACAAGCAGGTTGTCATCGGCATGGGCGTTGCGGACAGCTATGTCAGAGCCATTCCGCGGTATCTCCGGCGTTCGCGGGAAGAGCAATTGCCGATCCATCGGGTGGTTGATTCGGGTGGGTCGCTCATCCCGGCCCATGTACCCCATCAGCTCGAAGCCCTGCAGTCCGAGGGCGTGGAGGTCACCCGCGCTGAGGAGCTGTTCGGAGGCGGGCAATTCAGAGTCGATCTGCAGCGGTTCTCGTGGCGTGGCAACTCACGTGCCTCATGGCTGGCCATGGCGCCATGAGCGATCGAGGGTTCCCGGCAGCACGGGCCAGCCGTGCCGTGCCAGGTCGACGGCGGCGGCGTGGATCTCCGTCCACGCCAGTCCCGGAATCCCCGGTACGACAGGCGCCATCAGCGGTCGGCGAGCGGCGCTAGTGCGATCATTGATCGGTGTTCGCCGCCCCCAGAGCGGAGAGGGTACAGGACTACACCTTGCTCGACGGTGGGCGGGATACTGAGTTGGCGAGGAGTTCGGCGGCTTTGAGGTCGGGGGCGGGGAGGAAGTGGGTGTAGACGCGGAGGGTGGTGCCGCCGGCGCCGTGGCCGAGGCGGCCGGCGGTGGTGCGCAGGTCGACGCCGTTGGTGAGCATCTCGGTGGCGGCGTAGTGGCGGAGGCTGCGGAGGTTGACCTTGGTGCCCAGGCGGGTGGACAGCGTTCTGAGCCTGGCGGTCACGGTGTCGGGCATCAGGGGTTGGCTGCCGGTCGGGGTGGGGGAGAAGACGTAGCCGTCCGCGCGTAGGTCGACAGCGCAGGCGG
>Ga0187893_10015450_pt1 | contig 10227 bp, 10 predicted proteins | sample MA1701074metaG_FD_139574 | JGI IMG/M metagenome (GOLD analysis project Ga0187893, IMG submission 139574) | White microbial mat communities from a basaltic lava cave in the Kipuka Kanohina Cave System on the Island of Hawaii, USA - MA170107-4 metaG ... | reverse complement strand
GCAAGAGTTTTGAGTCCCGCCTTTAGGCGGCTAATGTTTAGAAACAGCCGCCTAAAGGCGGGACTCAAAACATTAGATAATTTAGTTTACAGAGTATTTACAGTAACTACTTTTATAGCCTAATATCCTTTCTGCGGAGCAAAAAATCTGATTCTTCAGCGTTTTCAGAAAGTTGAGAAACCTTCTGCCACACATTCAAAACATTTTCAAGACGGTTTTCGCCGTATGGTAAAGATGGAAAAAGAGTTGTCTTGAGTATTTATAAACATTTTGAAGAGGCGATTTGTCACTCAAAAGAGCGAAAGTGCCGTAAAAGTTTTGCAATTAAGTAATGACTATCACCCCGACAACGAACCGGACAAAGCAAGAAGCGCAAGTTTTTTCTGCGCTAGGCGGCGAAAAAAAATCTCAACCGATAAAGGTTTTGACCCTTTTTGGAACACGCCCCGAAATCATAAAACTCGCGCCTGTCATACATGAACTCGAATCTCAGCCAAATTATTTTCAAACAATAAATGTTTCGTCAGACCAGCATACGGATTTGTTAAAACCCTTCGTCCGTCTTTTTGATATTCGTATTGATAATAATCTGAATGCGATGCGCGAAAATCAAACGCCAAATGAAGTTTTAGCACGTGTGTTGACGGCGATGAATGGATTACTCAAAGAGATAAATCCCGATGTCGTTTTGGTTCAGGGCGACACAACGACCGCTCTGGCCGGAGCGATGGCGGCGTTCCATTTGAAAATCCCCGTTGGTCACGTCGAAGCGGGTTTGCGTTCGGGAAATGTTCTTAGTCCGTTTCCCGAGGAGATGAACCGGCGTTTGATAACTCAGGTCGCAACATTTCATTTCGCGGCAACTGAAAGAAACCGCACAACGCTTTTGAGCGAAGGCGTTGACGACGCAAAAATTTTCGTTACGGGAAACCCTGTTGTTGATTCGCTTCATTGGATTTTAGAAAGAGCAAAGCCAAGCGAAGAGATTAAGCGCATAATTGAACAGACACGCGGATTGAAAACGATTGTTCTGACCACACACCGACGCGAAAGTTTTGGCGAAACAATGAGCGGTAACCTCGCAGTGTTAAGAGATTTTGTTGAAGAACATGATGATATTGCGCTTGTCTTTCCCGTTCACCCGAACCCGAATGTTGTCCGAGTCGCAAGCACATATTTAGCTAATCACAATCGCATTCATTTGATTGAGCCTCTTGGTTACGAAGATTTTATTTGGTTGTTGGCTAAAGGTTGGTTGATTGTCTCGGATTCCGGCGGCGTGCAGGAAGAAGCGCCGACGCTTGGCAAACCGCTTTTGGTTTTACGCGAAAATACTGAACGCCCCGAGGCAATAGAATCAGGCGTTGCGCGTCTTGTAGGCGGAAATCCTGAAACGCTGGCTGAGATGTTGGACGAAGTTTATTCAACCGACGAATGGACGCGCCGTGTAAAGCAAACACAAAATCCGTTTGGCGACGGCAACGCGGCAAAAAGAATTGCAGATGTTTTGTCGTCTGTATTTTTGTCTCAGTCACAAAACGCTTTTTTAGATTTGGCGACCACGAGTCTGCGTTAACAGACGACAAAATGCAGCCCCTTGCGAAGCAAAGCGTAGCATGGGGTAAAAGATGGAAAATTATTAAGCCTGCTTTAGCTGGCGGCAGAGAAAGCAAGATTTATGTCTTACACGAATTTGCTTTATCACATTGTTTACGCAACGAAAGAGCATTATCCGTTTATCACAAAAGATTTGCGCCCAAAACTTCATTCATATCTCGGCGGAACAGTTCGTGGAATGAAAGGCATTGCTTTGGAAATAGGGGGCGTTGAAGACCACGTTCATCTTTTGGTCAAACTTCAGCCCACAATTTCTGTCTCGGGTTTTTTGAGTAAGTTGAAATCAAACTCTTCTACTTATACTAAAAAATTGACGAACGGACGTTTTAGTTGGCGGGCAAGATTCGGAGCGTTCACAATAAGCGAATCGCAAGTTGAAAACGTAAGAGACTATATTCGCACACAAGAAGAACATCATCGCATGATGAGTTTTGAAGATGAGTTCAAAGTGTTGCTGAGAAAACATAACATTGAATTTGATGAAAGATATTTATGGACGACGTGATTCGCTACGCGAGGGGCTGCATTATTTCGTCTGCTGCCGCAGACTCGTTAAGCGTTTCTGGAAAGGCTGTTATTTCAACCAAAAAATGAGTGATACCAAAAGTAAAAAACATCTTCTGACGGTGTTGTTGAAAGTAACTATGCGAGTAAGGCTTTATTAAAGTTCTATGTTTATTAGTTCGCAACAATTCGATTTTGCTTCTTATCTTGAATCTAATTGGCAAGAAATTCGGGATGAATATTTATCTCTTCCTGAAAATGTGTTTGAACCTTGGGTACAGCGCGAAATGTACGGTGAAGGATGGAGTGTTTATGGCTTACACGCATTCGGAAAACCGATTAAAGCCTCTCTTGAAAAATGTCCGAGAACTGCGTCTGTATTGTCGAAGATTCCAAATTTGACAACAGCAGGATTTTCTCGTCTATCACCTCAAACGCACATCAAACCGCATGTTGGTTGGGTAACAACTGTTTACCGATTGCATCTTGGTTTAGTTGTTCCTGAACAATGTGGGTTGCGTGTTGGCAATGAAGTTCGCAATTGGATTGAGGGAAAGTGTTTGATTTTTGATGATACTTTTGAGCATGAGGCTTGGAACGAGTCGAATCAAAACAGAGCCGTTTTGTTAGTGGATTTTATTAGACCCGGTTTAGAAAAAACTGAGCAAGATACGCCGCCGCGTGAAGTTCAAAACTTTATACGCAAGCATGTTATGGATTAATGGAAGAAGCGAACACAAAAAAACATCTTCTGACGGTTTTGTTGGAAGACTATTTCCACGTTGGAGCTTTTAACAGCATCATCCAGCGCGGGCAGTGGTATCGCTTTGAGACGCGGTTTGAAAAGAATACGCTAAAGGCTCTTGATTTACTCGATTCGTTCGACATCAAAGCGACGTTTTTCTCGCTCGGTTGGATAGCCGACAACAATCCCGAAATTATAAAAGAGATTGCACGACGCGGACATGAAATAGCCAATCGCGGTTATTATCATCGAAGTATTCGACAGATGACGCCCGAAGAATTCCGTGAAGATTTGCGGCGTTCGCATGAGGCTATTGAAAAAGCCTGCGGGAAGAAAATAGTGGGCTATCGTTCGGCTGAAAAATTGTCATATGCTTCTGACCTCTGGGCTTTGGAAGTTTTGGCAGAAGAAGGTTATGCCTACGACACGAGTTTTCTTCCTACGTCACGCACGGCAAGACAAGAATCTTGGCGGCGTTTCGCACATAAACATCAAGCGGGCGGAAAAGAGATTTGGGAGTTTCCTTATTCGACTGCGAAGTTTGGCGGTTTGATTATCCCAATCGCGGGTGGAAATTATTTTCGACAAATCCCTTATACACTGGTAAAACACGCCGTCAACAACTGGAACGAAAACTATGATGCCCCGTTTGTGATGTACTTTCATGTTTGGGAACTTGACCCCGAACAGCCGCGAATCAGCGCAGCTTCTAGGTTGGCGCGTATCCGTCATTATCGCAAATTGGATAAGATGGAATGGGTGTTGAAAGAGTATTTCAGCCGTTACAAATTCGTTGGCGGTGCCGAGTATTTGGGGATTGGCACAGAAGGACAGATTCAAGATTCAAGATTCAAAATTCAAGATTCAAGCGCCGAACTTCAAGAATCTGCAATCAAAGAATCCTCCGGTCTCAATCCTCTGGTCTCAATTGAAACAAGCCGCAATCAAAACAATCCAATCACTGTTGTTATTCCCTGTTATAACGAAGAACTTGTTCTGCCTTATCTGGCAAATACACTGAAAAGTGTCAAAGCAACTTTGGAAAAAGATTACGATTTGCGTTTTATCTTTGTTGATGACTGCAGCACGGATAAGACTTGGGAGTCTTTGCATGATCTATTTGGCGCAAAACCAAACGTCAAATTCTTGCGCCATCAAGTAAACATGGGTGTTGCGGCAGGGATTTTGACAGGTTTGCGAAACGCTGAAACCGAGATTGTCTGTTCGATGGATTGCGATTGCACTTACGACCCGCACGAACTCCAAAACATGATTCCTTTATTGACGGATGATGTTGATATGGTGACGGCTTCGCCTTATCACCCTAAAGGCGGCGTGAGAAATGTTCCCGCTTGGCGATTGTCTTTGTCCAAGGGTGCGTCGTTTTTGTACGGAAAAGTTTTGAAGCAAAAGCTTCACACATACACGAGTTGTTTTCGCGTCTATCGCCGTTCGATGGTTAAAGATTTGAACGTGAAAGAGAACGGGTTTTTAGGCGTTGCAGAATTGCTGGGGCGACTCGATTTGCGCGGTGCAAAAATCGTAGAACATCCCGCCATGTTGGAAGTCCGCTTATTTGGCTGGTCTAAGATGAAAGTCGCAAGAACGATTCTTGGACATTTGAAGTTATTATCGCGGCTTCTCGCAATGAGAATAAGCGGCAAAGAAAAAACAAGAGCAATTGAAGCACGCAGAGAGAGTTTGCGTGTTTCAACACAAAAATAAAAATATGACATTTGCAGTTGAAGAAAAATTATTGACATTACCCTCAGACCAAGACGCCACAGGGCGAACACTTGGCACAGAAGAAATTGACCTTTTAATCGAAGCAGTTCAAAGCGGAACTTTAACAACAACCAAAGGCAAGTTCGGCAAACTTTTGGAAAAGAATTTCGCTGAAAAGTTTGGCGTGAAATACGCTTATGCGTGTTCGTCGGGTTCTGCGGCTGTGCATTGCGCTGTCGCGGCTGTTAATCCGAATCCGGGCGATGAGATTGTGACCACATCAATCACGGACATGGGAGCTTTGACACCGATTGTTTATCAAGGCGCTATTCCTGTTTTCGCAGATGTTGACCCCGAAACCTACAATGTCACTGCCACAACAATCGAAAAGGCTTTGAGCGAGAAAACAAAAGCAATCATCGTCACGCATCTTTTCGGAAACGCCTGTGATATGCGAGAAATCATGGAACTTGCGAACTCAAAAAACATCCCTGTTATCGAAGACACGGCACAATCTTTCCTGACCGAATACGAAGGACGTTATGCGGGAACGATTGGCTCAATCGGTTGTTTCAGCCTTCAACAAGGAAAACAGATGACTACGGGCGAAGGCGGAATGGTTATAACGAACGACGACCGTTTAGCACGCAGAATGTTCTTATTCATCAACAAAGCTTGGGGTTATGGCGACGCAAACCCGGACCATTATTTCTTGGCTTTGAATTATCGCATCTCTGAACTACAAGCCGCCGTTGCCGCCGCGCAATTAGAAAAACTTGATTGGGTTTGCGAATCAAGAACAAAGATGGCTGACAAATTAACTGAAAAACTGCAAGGCATCCGCGGCATTGAAACTCCGAAAGTCACACCAAACAGTGTTCATGTTTACTGGAAGTATTGTCTGCGCGTTGACGATTCCGTTATCAAAGACGGCGCGGTTGGAATGGCGAAATTATTAAAAGAAAAAAATATCTTCTCGGCACCGCGTTACATTCAAAAGCCCGCTTTTATGTGCGAAGTCTTTCAAAAACAACGCACATTCGGTGACAGCAATTTCCCGTTCAACCTTGCACGCGCGGAAGCGGTTGATTACAGCCCCGAAAAATTTGAAGGCACATTCAAAGCGTTACACGATGTTTTGGTTTTGCCTTGGAATGAAAAATACACGGACGAGCATATTGATTACATTGCCGATGCCGTGCGCCAAGCGGCGGAAAGATTGGCAATATAAATAATCAGAGAGTTGATGTTAAAAAGCGAACAAGTTTATCGAAGCCATTCAACCAGCCCGCGAATGCGGGCGACAGAGTGTAGCCCCATGCGTAAGCGTGGGGTAGGATGCATCACAGGATTTCAAGCCCGCGTAGCGGGCGGCAGAGAATTAGTATTGCTTTACGCATCTGTTGCCCGCTGCGCGGGCTTGTATAATTTTTCTTCGCATTACCCCGCGCTCATCTTCGACTTCGCGCGGGGCTATACTCTGTCGTCTGCTTCGCAAACTTGTTGAGCGTTGCATTCAAACTTGCATCCCTTTCAACATCTCTTATTGCAAAAAACAAATGAAACAAAAACTTAAATTCGGACTAATCGGCACGGGCGGCATTGCTCAAACCTACGCACAGGCTTTTGCGTCAACTGAAATCGCAGAACTCATAGCCGTTGCGGATGTTCGTAAAGAATCGGCAGATGCATTTGCAGAGTCGTTTTCAGCAAAGAGTTTTGATGATTACAAAGCACTGGCTGAAAATGTGAATGTTGACGCTGTGATAATTTCGACTCCGCCGAACACGCATCTTGAAATTGCGACTTATTTTATGAAACGCGGCGTTCACGTTCTTTGTGAAAAGCCTCTGTGTTTGAGCGTTGCGGAAGCAAAAGAGATGATTTCATGTGCGGAAAAAACGGGCGTGAAATTCACGATGGCTTCTAAGTTCCGCTATGTCGAAGATGTTGTTAAGGCGAAATCTTTGGTTGCTTCGGGGGTGCTTGGCGAAGTCATACAGTTTGAAAACGCTTTCACCGCAAAGGTTGATATGTCGCGGCGTTGGAATTCGCAAAAAGAAATCAGCGGCGGCGGAGTGTTGATTGATAATGGCACACACTCGGCTGACATCATCCGCTATTTCTTGGGTGCGATTGAAGAAGTTCTGGCAGTCGAAGCGGGAAACACACAAAGTCTTTCCGTAGATGAAAACGTCAAGCTGTTAGCAAAGACAAAAACCGGAATCACCGCAAGCGTTGATTTGACTTGGGGCATCAACAAAGAACTCCCGAACTTCATCAGCATTTACGGAACACAAGGCACGCTTCATGTAGGCTGGCGCGAATCGAAATACAAACTCAACTCGAATCCCGATTGGACTGTTATCGGAAAAGGCTACGATAAAGTGCAGGCATTTTGCAGTAAGATTGAAAACTTCACAAAAGCCATTCGCGGCGAAGAAGAACTTTTAATCAAACCCGAAGACGCCCTCGCATCCGTCGAAGTCATAGAAGCCGCTTACAAGTCGGTCAACGAAAATCATTGGACTCGCGTGGAAGAAAAACGCGACGCTGTGACACGGTGACACGGTGAATGTCAGTACCGCCAGCAGTAGCGGGCGGGTTTTATGTACATGAATCTTGTAACATCAGAATTTCACCAAACGGTCGAGGGATTGATAAGTAATCTTACCGAAGAAAACTATATTGACGTTGAAGAATACAGATTGGCTCGTAAACATAACGCGTTGCCTATTGGTATTGACCTTTGGATCTATATTTTTTTAACGCCTTACGGAGAAGCGATACTTGATGATGGAGAATCAGACAACCCGGAAATTCTCAGAACAACGCAAGCGATTATTCGAGTTGTAGCCGGAGCAAAGCGTTATCCACAGCTTGAAAAATTTATTCCCAATCGTCCAAACGGCTCAAAAGTTTGCCCGGCATGTGATGGAACGAAAAATTTTGGTCAAGATGTTTCAAGCAGAAAACCTGTAAGATGCGTTGTTTGTGGAGGGTTAGGATGGGTAATAGACGAGGCTTAATCAAAATCCAAATTTTCTAATGATTAGAATTCACCCAACAGCAATTATCGAAGATGACGTTAAAATCGGCGAAGGCACAAGTGTCTGGGACAATGTGCATATTCGTCACGGGGCGCAGATTGGCGAAGAGTGCATCGTCGGCGAAAAGACTTACATTGCTTACGATGTGCAAATCGGCAACCGCGTAAAAATCAACGCAATGGTCTATATCTGTGCGGCTGTTGCGATTGAAGACGGCGTGATGATCAGCGCAGGGACGATTTTTACAAACGACCGTTTCCCGCGTGCTACCGAAACGGGTTTGAAATCTTTGCGACCGAGCGAACCTGACGAACACACTCTGCCGACACTTGTTAAAGAAGGAGCTACAATCGGCGCGGGTTGTGTGATTGGAAATGATTTGTCTATCGGACGCTGGGCAATGGTCGGCATGGGTTCTGTTGTGACAAAGTGCGTCCCCGATTTTCATCTCGTCATCGGAAACCCTGCGCGTTCCGTCGGTGCAGTTTGCAAATGCGGTCCGATGTTGGTGAAGTTTAATGATGAAAGTAAGGAAAGAGAATTTGAAGTTGTGTGTAAAGAGTGTGAAGCGAAATATTTGGTAAATGCAAATCGTGAAGTTACTGAATTAAAAATTTAGACAGGATTCACAGGATTAACAAGATTCAGTAATTAAAAGTTAATCCTGTCCTTTATTATCTCACCTAAAGTTTTAATGAATCATCAACCAAAAAACATCGCAATCGTCGGCGGCGGAATGCTTGGGCTTACGCTGGCTCTGCGGCTTAATAACGCGGGACATCGAGTTACTGTGTTTGAAGGCGCGGGTGAATTGGGCGGGCTTGCGAGCGCTTGGGAATTGAACGGTGTTGTGTGGGACAGACATTATCACGTTACGCTTTTGTCCGATACGGCGTTAAGAAAAATCCTCAACGAACTCGGCATTGAAAATGAACTCGAATGGACTGAAACAAAGACGGGTTTTTACACGGACGGCAAGCTTGTTTCAATGTCGAACACTATTGAATTCTTAAAATTCCCGCCCCTTGATTTGATAAGCAAATTTCGGCTTGGGGCTACGATTTTTTATGCTTCACGGGTGAATGATTGGAAGGCGTTGGAAAAAATCTCCGTCGCGGATTGGCTCACAAAACTTTCGGGCAAAAAGACATTTGAAAAGATGTGGTTGCCATTGCTGAAAGCGAAACTCGGCGAGAGTTACAAAGAGGCTTCGGCGGCTTTTATATGGGCTACGATTCAGCGAATGTACGCCGCGCGAAAGACGGGTTTGAAAAAAGAGATGTTTGGTTACGCGCGCGGCGGTTACGCGCGTGTGCTTGAAAGATTCGGAAAAGTCTTGGAAGAAAAAGGCGTTGAAATTAGATTAAACAGCCGAATTGAAAAGATAGAAAAACTCGCAAACAGCAACCTTTGTGTTGTCGCCGAGGGTGACAAAAATAATAGCGTAGGGTTAAGCGAAGCCGAAGGCGAAGCGCAACCCTACGAACTCAATGAAGAAACGATTTCGACACTGAAGGTGTCGAACAACATAGTTGAGAGTTCGTCGCTTTCAGCGACAAAAGCGGGAAAAGTGTTTGACAAAGTAATTCTCACCTGTCCCTCAAACATCGCCGCGAAAATTTGTCCTGCTTTGACAGATGAAGAGAAAGCAAAACTAAACAGCGTGAAGTATCAGGGGATTGTTTGCGCTTCACTGCTTTTGAAAAAATCTCTGGCTCAATACTATGTCACAAACATTACGGACGAAGTTCCTTTTACAGCCGTGATTGAAATGTCCGCGCTGGTTGATAAAGAAAAACATTTTGGCGGACACGCACTTGTTTATCTGCCAAAATATGTCGCGCCCGACGACGAGATTTTTGGTAGAACCGATGACGAAATAAAAGAAAGTTTTATTTCCACGCTCGAAAAAATGTATCCTCATTTCAAGCGCGATGATGTTCTTTGTTTCAAGATTTCCCGCGCGCGTCAGGTCTTTCCGATTCCTACGCTGAACTATTCCGAAAAATTGCCTGATATGAAAACAAGTCTTGACGGCGTTTTCATAGTCAATTCAGCGCATATCATCAACGGAACTTTGAATGTGAATGAGACAGTTCAATTAGCCGAAAAATTTTTTAGCCATTATTCAGACAAATAAAATGAGCGAAAACTATTTCAATAAATATTATGGTGCGTTCTTTTACGATGAGTTAGAAGAATATCAAACTGCCATTGAAGAGTTGACTGAATATGTAGAAATTAACAAGCAAAATCCATTTGCTTATAACAATCGTGGTGTTGCGCTTTGGGAAATAGGGAAAAGGGAAGACGCAATAAAAGATTTTGAAAGGGCAATTGAGCTATCTTCTAATGACAGTCAACCTTATTTAAATCTTGGACATTTGTTTGAAGCAGAAGGAAATATTAAAAAAGCCATTGAGCTTTATACAAAGGTAATTGATATTAACAAAGATGTTTCAGCCCTGAAGTCTGGACACATTTTGTTTTTTTGCGTCTTTGCCGCTTTCGCAGCGCGGTGTCGGCTTCGCCGCGCCGTCAGATTCTTTTTAATTTTAATGCGGCTGTGACACCCACGCGGCAAAG
>Ga0187893_10015448_pt1 | contig 10229 bp, 10 predicted proteins | sample MA1701074metaG_FD_139574 | JGI IMG/M metagenome (GOLD analysis project Ga0187893, IMG submission 139574) | White microbial mat communities from a basaltic lava cave in the Kipuka Kanohina Cave System on the Island of Hawaii, USA - MA170107-4 metaG ... | reverse complement strand
TCCGAGACGTACTTCAAAACCTCGTCGCGCCGTTCGATACAAAAGTCAGTATCGATATCGGGCATGGACCTTCTTTCCGGATTTAAGAAACGCTCGAACAGTAAGTTGTAGCGAATAGGGTCAATATTGGTAATACCCAAACAATAAGCAACCAAACTACCAGCAGCTGATCCCCGTCCCGGACCAACAGGAATTCCCTGAGTTCTTGCCCAGTTGATAAAGTCGGCAACGATCAAAAAATACGAGGCATAATTCATATCCTCGATAACTTTCAATTCCGCGCGCACGCGATCTTCTTCCACTGAAGTAATTGCCGAATAGCGCTTCTTCAGCCCGTCAAGCACGAGCTGATTCATATACGTCTCAGGGCTATGACCTGGTGGTACTGGGAAATTGGGTAGGCGCGGATCACCCGAGAGCTTAATTGCCTCTACCTTGTCGGCAATTTCCAATGTGCTCTTAATTGATTGATCAATGTGCTCATAGTCCAAATGGTCGCGGAAGAGATACGACATCTCATCGCCGTTTTTGATGTATTCCCAACCAGTGAACTTCATACGGTTGGCATCGGTCACCATCTTGCCCATCTGAATACACAGAAGCGCATCGTGCGCTACACCATCGTGTTTGTGGGTAAAGTGGCTGTCATTGGTCGAGCAGAGTTTGATACCCAACTCTTTGGCAATTTTGACTAGAGGCACATTGACCTTTCGGTCTTCGTGCTGTCCGTGATCTTGAATTTCAATGTAATAGTTTTCGCCAAAGATCTCTTTGTACCAAGATGCGGCTTCCTTAGCTTTGTCGTAATTGTCGGCAAGCAGATATTGGCAGAGTTCGGCTCCCAAACAGCCGGAAAGAATAATTAGTCCTTCCTTATGCTGCTCCAAAAGATCTTTGTTAATACGTGGCTTGTAATAAAAACCTTCTAAATGCGCTTTTGTATTCAAACGCACAAGGTTTTTATAACCCTGTTGATTGTAGGCAATAAGCGTCAGGTGATAAAGCGGCTGCTTGGTTGTCTTATCCGTAATATCGCCATCAATGATGTAGCCTTCACAGCCAATAATTGGTTTGACGCCGCCCATTTCGTGGCAGGTCTTCGAAAGTTCAATTGCGCCATACATCACGCCGTGATCAGTTATCGCTACAGCCGGCATATTGTCGGCCTTAGCTTTCTTCACCAGCTCTTTGATGCGTGTGGCGCCATCGAGCAGGCTATATTCGGTGTGCAAATGTAGCGGTACGTATGGCCGCGGCATGAGTTAAACCTCTCCCCTAATTTTAGCGTCTATATATCTAAAGACGAAATCAATGGCAAAAAGTTCAATTTATCCAGCTGTCAATATATAAAAGGAATTAAACGAAAGGTGTTGCAACGGTATTCGGCGTACTCTTGGCCGAAATGTTCTGCCAGAAATGCCTCTTCATCATTGATGCGCCATTTCATGACAATAAATGCGCCGGGCATGGCTAAAAGAGGAAACCAAGTGCCATAAGCCAAGGGAATGCCGGCCATAACAATGAGCATACCCAAATAGCTCGGATTTCTGACCAACTTATACGGACCATCCTGAATAAGCTTGTGCTCTTCCATTAGAGCCACATAAGCGCTATGGAATCGTCCCAAGACAGCAATTGACCAGATGCGCAACAAACCACCAATTACGACAAAGACAAGTCCAATGTCACGCACAAAGCCATAAGTGACAGTTACCTTCAATCGCTCGCACAAAACCGCACATGCAATGTACAAGAAAATAAAAACAATCATCGTCCAGACAATACGACGTTGTTTCTTCGTTTCCTTGACGCCGGACGCGGGGCGAAAACCAAGCAAGCCGCTCAAGAGACTTATCACGACACAGAATTGCACAAGCATCACTTCTTGATGGTGATGCGGCACAAAGATAGATCCTATACCACGTACAAATGCCATAGGACCAGCGACAAGTAGGAAAGCCATCGCCGCACTAGCTGCCGCCAGAAGTACATTACGTCCGCCTGTACGTTTAGTCTCCGCCTTCAGTCCACTAACAATGTCACCCAATATTGATGACATTTAGTGAGCTGAACCAAGGAATTTCAAACTTACGCGCACAAGCGATTCAACATCTTCGCTGCCGCCGTCAGTCGCCGATTTAAGCGCCAAGCTTACTTCCGTCGGCGTATAACCGAGTCCATTTAGGATTTCACGAACTTGATCATGGTTGGCCGAACGAGCCGGTCCTTCAACGGTACTTAAACCTCTCTGCTCCTGCCAATTTTCTACCTTGCTCTTCAACTCAAGAATAAGACGCTGAGCCAGTTTTGCACCAACGCCTGGCGCCTGGCTGATGAGCTTATGATCAGATGACAAAATTGCTTCGGCAAGTTCTTTAGGACCAAATGTGCCAATTAACGCTAAGGCTAACTTCGGTCCAACACCAGTAACAGTTTGAATCAAATTGAACATCTGTCGCTCATCAGAGTGAGCAAAACCAAAAATAGTCCAATCATTTTCACGAATGGAAAGTGCGGTATGCACCATTACCTCATCGCCCGGCTGACCAACTGTCAAAAGCGTGCGACGTGAAACAACTAAATCAAAGCCAATGCCGCCCACTTCTATAACCAGTCGGTCATGTGGACCGCCAGTGCTTTCCCTGCCTACAACTATGCCTTTAAGATAAGACAGCATTGCTTCTTGTAAACCTTTTCGGAGCAGCTTACATTTTAAACGAAATTGCTCCTGCACAAACGTGAATTAAATCTGCAGTAAACTCGATATATCGCGTTGAACTTTTCCCAGGCGTCCGACCTTGACAGCCATTGTCCGACAAGGTAATTTGGAGAAAGACTGTTATAAACTCAAAGGCGATATGAAAGAACTTAAAAGGAAAAAAATCACCAGACCACCTGATCTGACTAGTCGAATTGCCAGGACAAAAAACGATGCGCGAGAAAGAATTGTCGCGCGGGGGAAAGTCGAATTTCGTCTCGATGAAACGATGATGCGAAAACTTCTTGAAAAAGCAGACAGATTGCGAGTACCGTATGGTGTCTATGCCCGCATGTTGATGATGAAGGCTTTGCACCAGGAATCTTAGAAAAGAGCTTTCCGCCCCTCGTTGTAAACGAAATGGTTAGAACTGCCGTAATCTAGCCAATTACATAACATCTGCGATCTCGTACAATCCAAAAGATAAAATTTGAATCTTGCCATCTGATTTCTTTGAACTTTTTGCGGTGCTTGTCCGTCTATAGAAATAGGACGAACAAGCAGGTTGACAGGTGGATAAGAGATGGATATATTATGGAGTATGAGATCTATCCGACAAGACTCCGAAAAGCATCCACTGGATTATAAAGTCTTTCCAGTAGCACTCGACGTGCTGCTTAAAGCGCAAGCCATGGGTCTTATTAATAAACCCATTGATGTGTTTGCGATGGACTGGCAGACCTTACAATCTCGTCTGAAAGAAATTGCATCAGCCGGTATTGCTCGTTCAGTACTCCACGATTTAGGGCGCTGGCATCTAGCAAGTACCGAAGTCTTGAACCGCAAGCTTCGGGTTATCGAAGAGCTATTAGAAGAATCAGCCTATCCTGATAAAGAATGGCAAGCAGTCCGCCGCTTTATTTCAGACGATTTGCTAGCCAAATTATTAGGCGGCATTTCAGAAGTAAGTTTAAGAAGATACGCCAGTGGTGAAAGAGTTACTCCGTTGGATATTGCCACTCGTTTGCACTTCCTGGCACTGGTGATTGGAGACTTGTCTGGTTCATACGATGATCTGGGCGTAACACAATGGTTTGAACGCCCAAGGCGAAAAGCGTTCAACGGAAAAACACCCGTCGATTTACTCAAAGGTGAATGGCATCCGGACGAAGCTGGACCGACAACTGTGCGAGACTTTGCCAGAACACTCAATCACTTTGTAGCAACATGATTGTATTTCGACACGCGCCAAAAGGGCGCCCATTTCTCTGGGAGTCCGATCAGCAGCCAGCAGCCCGTTGGCACGGTGATGGAGAAGGTCCAGTGCACTATTTTGCCGACACACCTGATGGGGCGTGGGCAGAATTTTTGAGACACGCGGAAATTGAAGATGAAGAGGAATTAGCAACAATACGACGGGCAATATGGGCTATTGAAATCGGAAACAAAGAGTTGCCGACACCAAAGCTTCCGCATAATGTCCTGACTGGTGGCAAACAAACATACTCAGCATGCCAATCCGCCGCTCGCCATCTGCGCCAACGGGGCGTTTCAGCAATCGTTGTGCCTTCGGCAGCCCTGCGTCCGGGTGGCGCTCAAGGCTGGCAGATAAAAAATGGATTGCAGCCAGGACCAAACAAGGATGGTCGAGTAATTGTTTATTTTCAGAAACCACCGAAAGCCATTGGTTGGCTTGTTGGCGTAAGCACTGTTCCCTCATACATAACTGAAATATACCGGCCAATTAATGATTTCAATTAAGAAAAAAACACCAAATACCCGTTCGGCATTTGGTGTTTAGTGCATGGTCGGGGCGAGAGGATTTGAACCTCCGGCCTTCCGCACCCGAAACGGACGCGCTACCAAGCTGCGCTACGCCCCGATGCCGCTATAGTAACACGGCACTGAATCCCTTGTTATCGATGGGTTCTAAGTGGCAGGTTATACCGCCAAATCTATGGAAGGTTAATCAAGCTTGACAACCATGTATTGCCTATTAATATAAAAACAGTACTTACTGCAGTTTTTTACTAATAATTTTCATGTCTAAAAATCCCTACCAACCGGAAGCGGCAGAAATTGCCAACGACTTAAAGCAAGGTTACATTGGCAATGCCTCAGAAAAGCTGCGTCGTGATATTGAAAGTATTGAGCTTAAGGGACTGGACGGCATGTCCAGAGTTGAGCGAGCGCAGCAAGAGAAATTGCTCATAAGTGCCGTTAGCGAAGAATTGACCAAACTCGGCTTTCCCAAACTGTCGCTTACTTCCGATGGTCAGTCAATTACGGCCTATTCTGATAGGAACCATGATAGTAAATTTGATCCAAGCCATGAATTTGGCGCAAGTACCATGGCTGCAATTGCTGGTGATCTTTCAACCACTCCAGAACAAGTGCAATCAAGTTTCAAACTTGGCGCAAATGAGTCAGAGCAAGTGGACAATTATCCTGCCCCGACTGAATCACCTTACGCCAGTGCGAATTTCGATCAATCAAAATATCAATCATATGCGACAGAAGCACATCCGACAGAAGCACAAATGTTGCAGGCTGTGCTTAACCAGGCGAAAAGCGGCAATGGTTACGACTACCAACGATTGCATAACGTTCCGGGACAGCACTATCAAGGTAATCTAAGTCAGATGCGTCACTTTGGTCCAGCCAATGCCTATTCGGTACCAGTCAATACTCATTTGGATATACCAGCTGCAATTAAACCAGGACAACGAATAAATAGCCGCCTGGATAATGGTGATCCCATAAGCGGATCGCTACTGTATGGAAGAGATGGCAGATTGCATTTTGTTGGCAACACATCAACAATAATCAACTTACAACGACAAGGTCAGTTCAGAATTCCGGTGTCACTCGATGTACCAATGTACTAAAAAAATTGCCATAGCAGTTTGTGTGCTCATGCTTCTGTCAATCCGTGCCAGTGATGCGAAGCGTCGAACGAAGCACACAAATATCGGCTCCTATCTATGCGCCGCTGAAAATGCATCCCAAACAGCAACAACGCTTCTCCTTAAAGCACGCTCTTTCAATGAGCATTTGAATTACTTACAAGCCATCGTATTGCTTAAAGAGGCACAAGAGCTTCAGCATAAGCTCGATAACAATTTAAATCAGGAAATCGATATTGAACTAGCTAAATCCTACCTGGGTCAGCTCAATTATGATCAAGCTCTTGCTTATCTGTTGCAAGCTGCCGAGAAGAAGAGCACAAATGTATCTACTAAAGCCAGTCAACTGTGCGTGTCTGCAACTTACTTGAGACTCATATCAAAAAATCAAAAGGCTAAGCACAAATGCCTAGAAGCAATAGACCTCCTAAAAGAGAACCGGCTTGCAGAATCCAGCGAATATGCAGAGTGCTGGCTTGAACTATCACAAGTATGTATCGCAGAAAAAAACTTAGCTAACGCCAAAAAATATGCTCAGAAAGCAATCGATACAGCCCAGAATACTTTCGGAACCAATGCTGGCAAATTGGTTTTCTATCTAAACAATATGGCCGATGTGTTAAGTATGCAACAAGAGCACCAAAAGGCTTGGGATCTCAGACGGCAGTCCTTATTCCTGGCAAAGAAATTCTATGGCCATGACAGTAAAGTCACATCTGTGATATTGCGAGATTCTATTGACGAAACAAGAAAGCTCGCTGACCAAGAATCCCGGCTTGGACACATTGACCAAAGCAAAGCATTAATCGAAGAAGCTGATGCAACATCTAAGACACTGAAGCCGCTATTGGTAAAATTTGGCTTGCAACTGCCCTCTATTGAGCAACATTAGCATACACAAAAAATCCGTGCTCCAAACAGAGTCCAATCTATCGCCAGGTGGGCGATCGCAAACCGTCCGGATCAGTCAGACTAGCCTCATCGTCTATTTGCAAAGCCGGCACCTGCCGCTTGGACTCCGGCTGCTCAAGCTTGAGCAATTTTTTTTGCGCCTCTGTTAACTCGGTCTTTTGTTTGCCGGGAGCAACACCGACCGATGCGGCATTAATTGGTTGCAAATTTCTTGTCTGACGAAATACATCAACTTCGCCTTCATCTTTCTTGCCGTTTAACATCGATTGCATCAACTGCTGGTAAGCAAAAAATGCCAGTGTTGTTACAAGCAGAATTGCCACTACAGCTATCAATTCCACCATTCTATTTGGCGGCTTCACTTCTGGAAATTGCTTTTTGGATGGCCTTTGTAGCCGCAGCAAATCATCTTTCAATTCCACTGCTGTTTGATATCGATCCATAGCATTCTGCTGAGTGGCCTTTTGCACAATGGCATTTAAGCCATCCGAAATACCTGGCTTTACACTCTGTGGGCTGGAAACATTTAGAGGGAGTGGATCACTTTCTGTTAGAAGAAAATGCATTGTGGCGCCTAGAGAAAATGTATCTGAATAAACATGCGCGTCTCCCCAGTACTGCTCCGGTGGCGAATAGCCGGCTGATACCACATGCGTACCTTCGCCTGATGGATCAAACGGACGAGCAATTCCAAAATCAACAAGCTTGATGCGTCCTTTTACATCAAGCATGATATTGCTTGGTTTCAAATCACGATAAATAACTGGTGGCTCGTGCCCATGCAAATAATCAAGCACATCACAAATCTGCGCTGCCCATTCAATTACCTGCTCTTCGGAAAATGGCTGCCCACGCAGCTTTAACATCGAGCTTAGATCTTTGCCTTCGACGTATTCCATGACAAGGAAATAGCCGCCATCTTCTTCGAAGTAATCAAGCACAGCAACAATATTCGGGTGCTGCAATTGGCTCAAGACATGAGCTTCTCTCTCGAACATAGACAGCGCCTTTAGCCTGTCTTCTTCTCTGAAAAACTCATCACGAAGTTTCTTGACCACACAAGGCCGTTGTGCCAGACGCAAATCCCGGGCGATATAGACAGTGCCCATGCCACCCTGTCCCAACGGGCTGACAATTTGATATCTGCCCTGTAGTGTTGGCTGGGCAACGGCAATCGTATCCATCGAACCCGGACAAGGTCCATCATGAGGCGCTGACATTCCGCAATTAGGACAAATGGCCAATTTTGCAACTCCGGTTTCAAAGGCTCCACCTTCGCTTGCCATTCGGCTAAGTTCTTGTATCGAGAACAAGCGATTTATTTAGTATAGGTTGTGCTTTCAAAGAAGTCCATCGAACCTTGGAGACCCGCAAATAGTTACAAACATGATATGGTTTTATAAGCCTTTCGCGGAGGATTTCAGATGGCAATCAGAGTGGCAATTGGCACAGACCACGGCGGCTTTCCCTTAAAGAAGGCAATTGCCGATTTTGTTAAGGAACTGGGCTTCGATGTCCTGGACCTCGGCACCAACAGCGAAGAAGCCTGTGACTATCCAGACTTTGCCGAAGCAGTCGGCAAAGCCATAATTAAAGGTGATGCGGAATTGGGCATTGTCCTTTGCGGCTCCGGTGTCGGAGCCTCGGTTGCCGCCAATAAAATAGCCGGCATAAGAGCCGGAGTTTGCCATGATACGTTTTCCGCACATCAGTGCCGCGAAGATGACGACATCAACATCCTCTGCATGGGTGCACGCGTGATTGGAATTTCTCTTGCCAAAGAAATAACCAAAACCTTTTTAGAGGCAAAATTCTCCGGCGCTGAAAGACACCGCCGCAGATTGGAAAAAGTTGCCAAAATTGAAAAAGAGAATTTGTTGCAAAAGACAACTTAAAACAGTTGATATTTCTGGCACAAGCTAGCGTATTTAGCCAGACCCTGCATTTGTCTATCGCCCAAATCAAAGCTTAGCTCTTCCTGGAAATAACGCTTTAGTCTAGATTCGCTAAGTCCGCTCTTTGCCTTTGCCTGTGCAATAACATCGCCAAATGCCGTGGAAAGTCCGACGCGCTTTGCTTCAACAAGAGCCGTACAGATTTCTTGGAACAGGGCAAAGTTGGTCCTAACCCACTCCGCACGTGCTGCCCACAAGCCAAACACAAAAGGCAGTCCATAACTTCTGTGCCACCACTCCGCTAGATCAACTCGATGGTAGATTGCCGACCATTGTTCATCAACAGCTAAAGCCTGATCGCCAATTACCAAGACTGCATCGGTTGCTACAGATTCCAGATTGGGATTTTCTTCAACAACAAAGTTGGCATTTAACGAAAGCCTATCGAGCAAAAGTGCCTTCAACATATTGACTGAACTCGCCGACGTTGCAGTCACTGCTATTGTGCCGCCACGAAGTTCTTCAATTGGTTGTTTGCTGAACAACAAAACGCTGCCCACGGGTCCTTCGGCTGATATGGACATGCTGGGGACAAGAAATAAATTGCCGCTCTTCAAATAATGATACGAGCTCATAGCGCCGAGATCTAATTCACCGCTTGCGTATTGACGATTGAGACTGGTCGGCGCATCAATCACAACTTCAGCCGGCATATCTACTAGACGATTCAATACAGGAATGAGAATCGGCAGACTATTAATAAATGAAATATGTCCCAAACGAGCTTTGTGCCGCAACGACTCAGGAGCCGCCTCTGCGGCAAAGGGAGTCTCTAGGAAAGATTGAACTGTAAGTGTATCCACCAAGGTGACCTGTCTAGCTTAAATACTGGGACAGGCAAGGATACAAAATATTGGCTGTTTCAGGCTGAACAACTGCTAAGCAGAGCTGCCACAAACCTGCAAAACAAGCACAGGCAGCCTAATTTCCGGCTGCAATTGAAATGTAAAACAATCTTGACCTGGGTGGCAGGTATCCGCCACCCAGGTTCATCAAGAATAAAAAGCGGGGGGAGACCGGAAAGCAATTAGTACGTCTTCTATGGTCTCAACACCCCTGTAATGGATTTACCAAGCCTGAGCGATCTTGTCAAGTGGCTGGAAAACCAACAAGCAGTGAGGCAAGAACGGCGAGGAGCCGGTCGCAGCCGAGCGTTATATAAAAACTTTTCACAGTTTAAAAGAGCCAACGTTCTACAATTTAAGCCATTCCTTATAGGCGAACGTTCGCTGGAGAATTAACCATGCGCATGGTGGATTTGATTGCCGCAAAACGCAACGGCAAAGCCCACAGCAAAGAAGAAATCAACTTCATTATCGACGGCGTCATGGCTCCTGCCGTTAACAGCCCAGTGAAGGACTACCAGCTTTCTGCCTGGCTAATGGCAGTATGCTGGCAGGGCATGACCCTGGATGAAACAGCCTGGCTCACAGATGCTATGGCTCGTTCAGGACAGATGTTGGATCTCTCTGGCATTGGCGACATGATTGGCGACAAGCACTCAACAGGCGGCGTCGGCGATAAGACAACGCTTGTTTTTGTGCCTTTGCTGGCAGCTGCCGGTTTACCAATGGCTAAACTCTCAGGTAGAGGACTTGGTCACACAGGCGGCACGATCGACAAACTAGAGTCGATTCCGGGCTTCAATGCCAATTTGCCGGTTAGCAAATTTATTCAACAGGTAAAAGGTATTGGTGCAGCCATTGCCGGACAAACTCAAGAATTAGCTCCTGCTGATGGAAAGATTTACGCTCTGCG
>Ga0187893_10015447_pt1 | contig 10229 bp, 11 predicted proteins | sample MA1701074metaG_FD_139574 | JGI IMG/M metagenome (GOLD analysis project Ga0187893, IMG submission 139574) | White microbial mat communities from a basaltic lava cave in the Kipuka Kanohina Cave System on the Island of Hawaii, USA - MA170107-4 metaG ... | reverse complement strand
GACGTGTACGACGCCATCCTTGGCGGAACCCTCGGTGCCCTCACAGGCTCGTTGGTGAAGCGGACGAACAAGGTGGCAGCAGGAGTTACCGGTGCCTGTGTTGGCGCATTGAACAAGGCTATCAGCGTCACACGAGGGGGTACGATGGGTGCCCTCACCGGCACAGTAGTCAAGCGGACGAACAAGGTGTTGAGCGGTGTGATAGACACCCTCAACGGTGCCCTCACCACAGCGCACGGGTTCAACGTCGCACTGGTGGGAGAAATCGGTGCCATCACCGGAACGCTGACTAAGCGTACGAACAAGGTGTTGAGTGGTGTTCCGGGCACGCTGACCGGGGTATTGATGACCGCCGCCGTCTTCGGTCGAATCCTTGGCGGCACGCTGGGGGACATGTCAGGAACCGTGTCCACCTTCGTAGTAGGACACATCACGGGGGCGGTATCAGGTGTCTCGACCGCTATCCGGGCGACGATAGGTTCAATTCTGGGTCGAACCAGAGCCGTCTCGCCCGACCCGAAGAAGAATGACACGGCTGGCCCAGACCAGTAGACAAAACTGCTCGTATGCGGTATAATGTAAGTGAGGTAGTATCATGGCTGTTGACCTAATCATCCCGGTTGCGGATGTGGACGCAGTTATCGGCATCGCCGTTAACAAGTTCGACTCAATCCGACTGTATCGCGCCGCTGCACGCGGTAGTACCTACTCGCTCCAAACGACCATCACGCTTGTCGCTGGTGACACGGTGTACACCTTCACCGATACCTCCGGCGTCACTACCTCATGGTACAAGGTCACCTACTTCAACAGCGTCACCCTGAACGAAACCCTGCTCACGGAAGCACAGCCCTTCCCGTCGCAGCGTGGTATCACGACGCTGCTCGAACTCCGTCGCCAAGTCCTCAAGAACATGGGTGGAGAGGTTCACACTCTCACCGCCGCCGCAGCCCAGAGCGTCACTGCTACCTCACTCATTGACACTGGGCGCGATGAGGACTGGTTCAAGGGATGGCACATGTACCGTCCCGGCGCAGCCTCTTCCGCTGACTACGACCGCCGCATCAGCGCCGTCACGAACGCCTCCGGCCTCGCGGCCCACGGTGGTCTGGCTTACGCCGACACCACGTTCACCGATGAAGTGGTTGAAATCAATCCCATCGACATCGACTTCGACCAGTTGAACGACAAGATTGGTGAAGGACTAGAACGCTGCCGCTACCTGTACCGACACGAGTTTGGTGCCATCGCCGAGCGCCGACAGTATGAACTACCTCACTTCGTAGAAGGCGCAGAGTGGGCCGTCGAGCTATGGATTCGCCATGGTTCCGACGCGCACGACTACATGTGGAACCTCTTCACGGGCGCAGGCCGCTGGTGGAAGGTTCGTGGCAGTGCCTTCAAGTGCATCCTCGACATCAACCCGAACCTCGGTGATAACACCGTCATGGGACTCGACGTGTGGCGTCCGGGTGAGAAGCTCGAAGGCGACACCGACTTTACGTACATCCACCCGCTATGGGCAGAAGCCGCAGCCATGGTGAGTGTGCTTGAGTTCTTGTACAACCGCGACATGGCCCGACACGGCAGCAGCAACTACGGCACGCTGCTCAAGTCATGGGCTAACAACCTACAGTCCCGCGCTCGTGCCTATGGCCCGACTGGCGGCATGAAGATTCAAATCCCGCAGCCGCCGAGCGGCCTAGCACAGGTGTAATAGATGGAAGTCACTCGTAAGCCAGCGACTATCAAGCTCAATGGTGAACCGTTTCTTGTAGTCCGCAACCCGCAGACTCAGGAGATGATGTACGACCGTGACTCTGCGCCCAAGACCAATGTCCAAAGTGCCAAGCGTAATGCCAAGACCGGCAAGAGCAACCTTATCGAAATCCCCTTCGATGGTGAGGATGGCTTCGGTGCATACATCATGCGTGACCCGGAGGACAAGTACCACTACACGACGAACTTCAGCACGGAGCGTGTAGGCGAGTGGGTCGCCCTTCCTTCTCCCAAGCCAATCATCCCTGACGTTGGAGTAGCACCGACGCCACTCATCAACCACATCTTCAACGCCCCGACCTGTGTCTGGGAACAGAAGAATGTGTTCTACACGCCTAGTCCGCTTGAAACGTTCTTCCTCGCCGACCACCGTGCCTTCAGCATCCGCGTCCTCAACAGCGCAGAAATCACGCTGGACGAGGACTTCTTCTTTGAAGGCAACGCAACCCCGACTGGCGGCTGCACAGTCAACAACGACTTCTATGCTGCCATGGGTGGAGGCCAGCGCACGACCGACCGCTACATTCGACGCCGCATCAGCACTACCAGCGGTGTGACGAACGGTACGTGGTCACACGATGACAACGACCCAAAGTCCGTCCTGTCTGTCGAAGATGACGGCGGTACTGCACGGTTCGTTGTCGCCTCACACAACTACACCGTTGGTCTTGTGGTCTACATCTCCGGCTCCTCAGTTGACGCCTACAACGGACTACGAACCATCACTGCTGTCGTAGGGACGACCAAGTTCACCATCGATTCGCTGAACTTCGACGGCACCGCTACGGCAACCGTCAACGTACAGGACAGCGACGTGAAGGCAGAACACCTCTGCCTTGTCGGTGACCTCCTCGTGCGTTCATTCTATGACACCACGCAAGGCTGGCAGGTAGCACGGTGTGACCCTATCGGGTCAGAGCCGCTCCTCGACGCCAACTGGACTGCCGGTATCGGCACCCTTGGTGCAGGCGACACGTTCGAGCCAATCACAGGACTCCTCGCTGTCGGTGACGGTGAGATGGTTCTCAAGGCTGATGGTGCGTTCACGTACGACAAGGGCACCCAACTCTACGTCAACCAGATTCCCGAACTGAACTTCAACCGTCACCCGGACAACGGCAAGGGTGCCTTCGTGTGGAAGTCGTGGGTGTACATCCCGACCGTCATTGGCTTGCTACGCTGGAAGAACGGCGTCGTACAGGACGTGACACCGGGTCGCGGAGGCATCAAGGGTCTTGAGACTCCGGGCATTCCTATCGCGTGGATAACAGGCGACAGCAACAAAATGTACGCCATCAGCAAGCCGTTCGTCAACAACGTCAACGTCAACGGCACAGAAATCGTCGCACGGTTCGGTCACGACAAGACCGGCACCGGCATCCCGACCATCCTGCCGGTAACGCAGGGCGACACCCAGAACCTCTTCGACGGAGACAACCAGACGTTTGTTGACCTTGTGAACCTGAACAACTCAGGATTCATTTACGTCGCCTATGAGAACCCGTGGCACCGCGCTCACTTCACCATTGGCACCGGACTACGTGCTACACCGGGCGCTGGTTCACCGGAGATTGGCGCACAATACTGGAACGGCGACACCGACACGTGGGTAGATGAAAACATTGACTTTGACGGTACGATGGGCTGGCTCAACACCGACGACGACCCGTCTACCATGAACAAGAGTGGCGACATCGTTGTGGGTTACATCGACCCGGCATGGGAGCGTGGAGGCACCACGACTGGTGGTACGCCTACGGCTCTGGACAGCCGCTACTACTGGCGACGATACTACGCCAACTTCGAGACAGGTGAACACGACACTAGCTGGGGCATCCACGAAGTTCACATCGGCGCACACAACAGCGCACAAGCCTTTGAGCCTCTCCTGACGGCTGAGGTTTCGAACGACCACGGCGGTATTGTCTACGTGATGACCATGACTGAAGAGCAGGGCCGGGGCGTCGTATGGCGCACCCTGTACGCCTTCGGGCCTCCTGACTTGGACAACCCGGACTCCAACGGCTTCACCGCGTTCGGACAGGGTGGGGCACAGAGGGTCGGCGCGAGTGCTGTCGTACAGCCAGACTTCCTCCGCTCGAAGGTTGTCGGCGACCGCTATCTCTTCCTCGGTATGGAGGGTATCAGCTACGTGATGCCTCTGGGCAACCGGGCCGATGGAACCAACCAAGAGTGGGCACAGTGGGAGCCGTGGCACGAAGACCCGATGCCGGGTAGCGCATTCAACCTTGGCCCACGTCTGCACACTATCGTCACGTCTCACACCGACTGCGGACTTCCGCTGGTGGAGAAGACGTTGAAAGAAATCACGTTCGCGAATGACGGGTTCGACCTGAGTTCCTGCGAAGTGTGGTACAGCGTGAATGAAGGCCCGTGGATATTCGTCGGCATGGCTGATGACCTTACGCCGAACATGCCTATCATCCTCGAAGCCCCGGAGCCGGTGGGACGTACGTTCGCTGTGGCTCTGGCATTCGACGGAGACAACAACCGTGCCCTCCGACTACCGCGCATCCGCGACTTCGCCATTCGTGTGCAGCCGCGACCAGAGATGTCGGATGTTATCAACTGCACCGTGCTACTTGAGGCTGAGAGCGAGCAGTCTGGCACTATTGACCGTCGCAGCGCCAAGAACCGCTATGCCGACCTCCGCGCTCTTCAGGAGCTTGGCACCAGCGTTGAGTTCATCGGGCCTGACAACGTGGTAGAGCGAGCGCAGGTGTTGCAGATTGGACAGAAGTTTACACACAACTCGGACAACACGCCGAAACTCGTCGCTGAGTTGTTCCTCACGATGAACGACAACCGAGATGAGGCTGTGTAATGGCTGACCTCTACAAGATTGACCTGAATGCAGACGGTACAGCACCGGTCACCCCGCAGGATGGCTACCCGAACGGAAGTCTGAGCGGGTCTGAAGTTGGTGCCAACGAAAACGACGACCAGCGTGTTCGTGACCTCATCACGCAGGAAATCTACGAAATCAAGCAGGTAATTAACAACACTGTCGTTAGTGGCAGCGACGGTATGGTATACGAAGGTGGACTACATAGAACAGGATACCAGATTGTTACTCAACTTGAGAATCCACACGACAACTCTGGTGAAGCAGGGGTCGGTGATTTCTGTTTAGATTACTTAACGACTGACCCTAAATGGATTCACGTATCGGCTGAAATACTCCTGTCTTGGAACTCCATCGCCGCAACATTTCCAACTACAGGCGTGGTGGCGCTGCAACTGTACACCGACGGAGCAATGGTACTTGAGATTCTCCACGAGTTTTCAATTATTTCCACAAACTCAGAGACTCTCACTTTCACCATGACCGGGGATGTGTTTCTAGGGCACGGGACAGCGTTAGAGAATCCTGCTGTTACAGTAGAAAACCAAGCACTGTATGTTGCTATTGGTAACCACTCTATAGGGGTAGACGCCGCTTGGAATGTGTCAGACATTCAAGACGGTACATTCGATTTTCAAGTGAAAAACGTTCACATAGATGTGATGCGATTGGAAAACGCAGTAGCTTCAAACAACTGCCCAGACTAAATAGAAAGGAGAATCCAGATGCCTGAAGCAGACTACTGCACAGATGACCTCGGCCTTGCTTCGCTACTGTACGCCTCCGGCGTACGTTACAAGGGTCTTCGCCTCCGCGAGGGCACGTGGCGCAAGGAGATGGTCTTTGACCGACCCCCGATTGAACTCGTAGCTGGATGGCAGTCGGGAAACGTGACTGTCAACGCTCTTGCATTCTGGCGTGCATCTCGCACGTTGAAGCACGAGTTGATGCAGCAGAGAACACCGTAAGTTGACACCTGCGCCGCATTGCGGTATAATGTAAGTAGGATATTCGATTCAAGGAGAACAACATGCCTCGGAAGCCATCACGTAAGACTGTCGAAGCCGCCGCCAAGGCTGCGGAGCGACCACTAGAAATCAGTTCACAGTCGCTTGAGGTCGCACGTCAGTGCATCTCGCAGGTGCCTGTGAAGAGTGGACAGCAAGGCGTCCTACTCACCAACGCCCTCTTGGAGATTGAGGCCGTTCTCACCCAGCGGGGACAGCCGGTGGCTCCTGCGGAGGAACCAGCAGCAGAATAACGAGGTCTGATATGGCAGAAGGGGACGAGCAGATTGACATCGACGCGGACGACGTTCAGATTGATGCCAAGCGTGTAGTCGTTAACACCGGATGGACTCTTGAGATGGCGCGGTGGAACACCATCGGCACTATCGGCGGGACGGTATTCGGTGCAGCCTCGCTGCTAGTATCAGTCGTGACGCTGGTCATTGTGCTGACACAGTAGGTAAGCATGGAAGAAGAACTAGAAGAAGAGGTGCAGGAAGAAGTTCCTGCGTCCGAGAGTACGAACCCTCGCCGCCCGTTCTACACGGAACGCTTTAAGACGCTGTTCGAGAAGAAGTACCGTAAGAACACCAACGGCTGCTGGGTTTGGACAGCCTATCGCGACGACGATGACTACGGTCAGGTGCGCGTAGGCACTCTTGGCGTTTATGGTGCCCATCGTGTCTCGTATGAGTTGTACACCGGGGAGGACATCCCTGACACCGACGAGAACGGGGAGAAGATGGACATCGACCACACGTGCCATATCCGGCGCTGCGTGTGGCCTGAGCATCTCACCGTGGTTCCTCACTCGAAGAACATGAAGAACCTACGTAAGCCAACAGAAGACTGGGATGACGACGTAGACAAGAAGTTCAAGGAAGAACGAACCACACCTGAAGAAGTGTTGGACGCTGCCCTAGCTCTCATCGCTGAGTGCAAGGTAGAGCAGCCTCCGATATTTGCACCTCCCGGCGTGGACAAAGGTTACGCCATCATCACGGTCGAGGGTGCGCCGTGGAGAACCATCGCCATCAGCGAGGGATTCTTGCCGCAAGACAAGTATTCGCTGGTGAAGATGTTCTTGGATGTACTTCGCTTCGGCGTTGACTGGCGAGTAGCGGCACGGGAAATCCTCGGCGTGTCTGCGTTCACTGTCCAGAATTGGAGAGCGAATGGAGACTTCCGCGAGGAGATGGATGAGTGCCGAGCAGAAGGCAGAAAGTATCGCTTGACTGTGCTTGAAGACAAGCACATGGATGAGATTGAGCGAAAGATGCCAGACGCCGACTTCAAGGATGTAGCCGACTCACTGGAAAAGCTGCGTAGGCACGACCCGGCCAACAAGAAGGCCGAGCAGGCTGCGGCAGCAGGTGGCGGTATCACTATCGTGTTCAACACGGGTGACCAACACAAGGCGCTAAGAGAGATGATTGATGTGAGCGATGCCATTGAGGCAGAGTTCGAAGTGAAGGATTAGCCATGCCTACCCCAGTCAAGACCCCGACCAAGACGGACAGCCCGTCCGAGAGTCCGTTCTCTGACCCGGAGCGGTACTACTCACCGGAGCGTCTGTGCCCGTCACAGCGTGATGGAGCAGAGAAGTTTGCCCGTCCGTAAAGTGCCGCGCACCAAGAGGCCAAAAGATATGAGAGTCAAGCACGTACCCGACAGAGGGCGCTCATACAGCGACAGCGACAGCAATGGTGGAGATACTATCGCCGACCAGATAGCTATTGTCGCTCAAAAGTACGCGGGATACTTCACGGGCAACGACTACCGGTTCGACCAACAAGCAGCTTACGTAATCAGCAAAGACCCCAATCTCAAGGGTATTCACATCGGCAAGAAGTGGAAAGAGCCGGTCGTCATGTCGGACGACTGTGACTTCTGCCAGCGTCTCACGGATGCTGAAGCCGTACGTCGAGTCGCCGGATTCCAACACCAAATCGACATCGAAATCATTCGCGGTAAGTCGGGGCACTACTCGAACTGGTTGCGCTCTGGCTCTCCTGACGTAGTTGAGTTCCAAGAAGTCACAGAGAAGGTGCGCCTGCACCCGGAAGCGACTACGGCTCCGTTCGAATACGTCGAGATGCGGCGCACCGTAGGCAAGCAGGATAGCGAAGCAAATCGCCGACGCTTCATCGAACTGTTCCAGAATGTCCCCCGCACAACGGCCAACGGTAGAGAGCGCCCGGACGGCTGGCAGCACAAGGCGATGCCGATGGTAGACCTTCCCCTGCGGCTGAAGCGAAAGCTCTGCGTTGAATGGAACCATGTTTACCGTGACTACCTCATCAAGCACCCCAAGGTCTACTACGACTTCGAAACGAAGGATTTCTACAAGGAAGTTGACCCCCCAGAACCATGCACTGGCTGCGGGAACGAAGGCGGATACGACGGATACGGCAACGTCTTCTACATACACACCCCGGAGTGCAAGAAGCCAGACACCGACGAGAACCCTCTCAATGACATGCACGCATGGATGCAGGAGTTCTTGAGCGGAGGTATTCAAGAATGAGTCGCCAGTACCGCTGCATCGCTCTGACGCCGCCGCAGTTGCTCGCCGTGCGAGAAATCATCCGCCCGTTCCACCCCACCAATAGCGTCCTTGAACCCATCGTGGTTATAGACTTCTGCAAGAAGATGTACAAGGCGTACATCCAGTTGCAGACCAAGGAACTAGACGAAATCAACCTCGGTATGTCGGAAGACGAGTGCCTCTTGATAAACCAGTTCATCGGAGCGGAAGACTTCGAAGGCTCTCTGGATATCCTGAGACAGACATGGAGTGTCTTGTACGAGCTAGAGAATGAGGTTCCACCGCAGTACGAATCAATGTCTGCGGAGATGCTGGAACTCGTAAGAGGAGACGATGCCGAAAGAGATAGTCCTTAACGAAAACCCCGAACTCCTGCGTAAGCAACTGTCCAAGCTAACCCGCGCCGAACTCTTCGAGATGCGCGAACAGGCCAAGGCCATTCTATCACGCACCGACTTCGTGATGTATTGCGAGTTCGTCCATGGATGGAAGCTCGCTGAACACCAGAAGGAGTGGGCAGAGATACTCACCGGCTCCAAGCGAGCCGCCATCATCGCTCCCCCGGAATCCGGCAAGTCACGTCTCACCCGTGCGTGGGTAGAGTGGATGATTGGACGCGACCAGAACATCGCCATCGCCATCGTACAGAACACCAGCACACAGGCTGGTAAGCAGGTGAGCGCCATCGGCGAAATCATCAAGAACAACGTCAACTACGGCAAGGTCTTTCCAGACATCAAGCCGACCGACCGCTGGTCAGCTACCGCGCTCTACGTGAAGCGCGACCTCTCCGAGTCACGAGCCTTCCGCCCTGACGGCACGGTGTCTGGCTATGGCATCGACGGTAACTATCAGGGTGCCCACGTTGACATCCTTATCATTGACGACCCGACCGACCAGAAGGACGTGCTGTCACCTATCGTCATGCAGACGCAGCGGGAACTCATCAAGGGTGTGCTGTCTGACCGTCTACGCGCCGATGGTCACCTGTTCGTCATCCTCACCCGGTGGGACGACAACGACCTCGTACCAACCATCGAAGAACTGGAAGTCCCTATCAACACGTACCCGGCGTGGCGGGACGAGCCGTACGCATGGGGCAGCAACCTGCTGTTCCCCGGCTTCGACCAGTACGGCACCAAGGAACTCCTCGACAAGTTGGAGAAGCGCAAGGGGCCAGACCTCTTTCGCCTCACGTACCTCTGTCAGTCCGCTGGCGCTGTGCGCGGTAAGCGCATCTTTGAGAAGCTGAACGCCGCCGTCCACCTCGTGGAGCGCAAGAAGAACCTGCGGTTCGTGAAGTTCGCGCTGGGTGTTGACTACGGCTCCACCGTACAGCACCAAAGCGCCATGGTACTAGCTGGCCTCACCAGCACCGGCCTTATCTACATCCTAGAGGTGTGGATGTCGCCGACCGGTAGCTCAGATGAGATGTTCAAGAAGGCGAAGGAGTGGAAGGCCAAGTGGAAGTTCCGCAATGCGTGGATTGACCCTCAGCAAGGTGGCCTCCTCGACTCGTTCAAGTTCCAAGCCGGTATCGCCGCTTTCAAAGGCAACCGCTGGGTGGAGCTACGCATCGGCTCGCTGCTCACCATGCTCGATACAAACTCTTGGTTCGTAGACAAGGACGCAGCCAACGTCGGACTACTGTGGAACCAACTCACCAGCTATGCTCGCGACGAGTCGGGCGACATCATTGAGAAGGCTGACGACACCGTTGACGCCTGCCTCTACGCCATGGCGGCGTTGGAAGATACGACCGGACAGGGTGTGGGGCCGGATGTCGAGATTCGTGAACCCGGCAGCGGGGACGGGGACGACATGCAAGACATCTACCACGACAACTTCGATTTCGAGTCATACAAAACGCCCACTACAAAGAGTGGGCGCAAGATGAAGGATTTCTCGAACTTGGTCTAGGTGAAGTAGCCCTCATACGTACGCTCGAACTGCTTCTGTACCCCGTACCGCGCCGCCTCTGTGCGCCAGTGCCACGGGAGGCAGTTCTCACAGAGCGGATAGTCTTTGG
>Ga0187893_10015446_pt1 | contig 10229 bp, 13 predicted proteins | sample MA1701074metaG_FD_139574 | JGI IMG/M metagenome (GOLD analysis project Ga0187893, IMG submission 139574) | White microbial mat communities from a basaltic lava cave in the Kipuka Kanohina Cave System on the Island of Hawaii, USA - MA170107-4 metaG ... | reverse complement strand
AGGTAGACGACGACAGCCCTGATACTCATCCCGCTCAGATCTCTGATCGCGTGTCCCTGCTCGTCCAATCCGAACGGACGGAATTCCATGACCTCCCGCTCAAGAATCGTGCGGTCCTTTGGCCATAGCTGTATCCCCGCGTGAGGGGGACTCGCTGCATCTTCGATCATGCCGCGTATCATGCGTGAGTCATCACGATGCGGATAAGTGGGTCGGCTCTGAAGGGACACAACGAATTAGCACCACCCCAACTGGACTTGGCAGGACACCACCCAAGTCCCTGTAGCAGGATGCTGAAAAAGTCGGCCAGCAGCGTTCTCGCATCGTTCAGATCCTCAACGTACCCCAGAGGGTACGCCTCGGACCTTCACTCGCTGCGGCTTTGCTGGACGGTCTTTTTGAGCATCCAGCAGGAATGCTCTCTTGTTGCGCCACACGTGCCGCCTATCGATGTTCTTACACATCAAAATATTTCTTCCGCAGCCTGCCAACAGAAAAGAAGACCGACGGGTCGCAGCAACGTGCGTTAATGCTTGATCGATCGTTTGAGTTTCTTCTCGACGCTCGCAATCTTGCTCTGCAAACGCCCTGCGTGGCCTTTCCGATAGTCGACTTTGATCGTGCAGGAAATGCGGCCGCAATCTTTCTTCATCCGCTCATAGCATTGCGTAACGACGGCAAGTACCTCATTCCACTCCCCTTCGAGCACCGTCCCCATCGGGTTCAACCGGTAGTCCACTCCGCTCTTATCAATAATATCGAGTGAACGCGCTACATACTTGCCGACGCTCTCTCCCTTGCCCAATGGCGACATACTGAATTCCAGCAGAACCATGGTACTCCTCTCTCTGCTCTCTGCTTAACGATTCACGTCTCACGTTTTCCGTCTTTAGCCCCTGACGCCTTCGCGGCCTGCTCATCCAGCCAGACCTTCGGATACTGGACCTTGCCCAACAAGCGAAATCCGTCCAACGCCTCACGTAACAACGCCCGGCGTTTTTCGAAGTCCGGCTCATTCGCCTTGGTATGCTCCCGGAGTTGGCCAATCCAGTCAACAAAAGCAGCAAACTCCTCGCCGAATATTTTCTCCATATCTTCCTTCATGAAGCCTGACAAGGCCGGGGCAACCCCGCTCGTGCTGATGGCCACACGCAAATGGCCGCAAGCCACCACCGCCGGCATCATGGCCGTTGAGGCCTCCGGCTGGTCGACCGACCACAATAAGACCTTCCTCTCACGCGCCTTCGCGAACAGCCCTCGTGAAAAATCCCGGTCACCGCGAACCATATTCAGCACCAGAATCGCACTTTCCAAATCGGTATCGCGAAAATGGCGCCCGCGGTGCACGACTTTCGCCGACGCGGCCAAATCTTTTAGTATGGCGTGTAACGATGGCGCCACGACGGTCACTTTCGCCCCTGCCTTCAACAACCGCTGGGTCTTTTCCGCGGCCTCCTCGTCTCCCCCGAGCACAAGTACCGGGTACCCTCTCACATCGAGAGACAATGGAAAGCCAGAATTTGCAGCCATGATGGTTCCTTCCAATTCATCAGCGCGGCGTATCATACAACACCCTGTTTTGCAGCGTAAACCGTGCCTTCTACATTTCTACCGGCCCCCGCTATAATGCGCGGCGCTCAGAGAACGAGTTCGCGCGACAGGTCGATCTGGTTCATCTGGTTGATCTGGTTTGTTTTGTTTATCTGGTTGGTCTTGTTTAACCAAACAAACGAGACAAACCAAATAAACCAAATAACAGTTATCTTCCCCTGGAGGGCTTTTTCAGCATCCTGCTCGCGCGCTGAATTGCGTGGAATACTAGATGTGGTGTCGAGGTGGACAGGCAGGCCCGGCACAGACGGCGACATCGAAGGCCGCTATGCGGCGTAATGTTGAATGTTCAATTTTAATGAGGGAAAGGATGGGCTGGTCAGGAAGCAATGGTGAATGATAAATTTTGAATGTTTAATTGAGCAGAAGCCATACGGCCTTAAGACGCAACGAGGATCAGACCGAGAATGTAACATTCAACATTGAAAATTGAACATTATGTTTCGCCCGAGTCTGCATCCAACTCCATATTCCAATAGAAATAGTCACGCCAGCTGTCCGGTGTGTTCCGAATCCCGATGGTAATAGTCACAACCGGATTCCAGCGCGGCTTCACCGGTTTTTTCATGAGCCGCATGCCGGCTTCTTCGGGCGTACGACCGCTTTTTTTGTTGTTACAACGCCAGCACGCCGTCACGATATTTTCCCAAATCTTTCGCCCACCCTTGGCGATGGGGATGACATGATCGAACGTCAGCTCCTCGGTCCGGAACTTGTGACGACAGTACTGGCAGGCATAACCATCTCGTGTAAAGATATTGATGCGGGAGAATTTGACCGCCCGGTGGATTTCCTTGAGCCGGACCAGGTTGAGGAGCCGCATGACGGAGGGAAGCTTGATGGAGATCGACACCGCGTGGACCTCTCGGTCGTAGACCTCGAGGACTTCAACTTTGCCCTGCCAGAGGAGCGTGATCGCCTTTTGCCAATGAACGACCCGCAGGGGTTCGTACGTCGCGTTGAGCAGAAGGGTCATTTCCATGCAGCAACCTCATTCCAACCGAGGCTCCTTGTATGAGAGGGCCCGGGTTTAGTCTTGGACCGCTTATCTTTCTGTATGCCATAAACCTCGGTCGAAATCAAGTCACTGACGACTCTGCGGAACGTACTAATTGCTTTTGCCACTTGGCCAAGAAGCAGAATCAGCGCCATGCCTGAATTTATCACCGTCGCGACGGTAGTGGAAATTCCTCCGGGGACCGGACGGACCGTCGAAGTCCAAGGGGTCTGGATTGCCTTGTTTAATGTCGACGGGTCCTTCTACGCCCTCGACAACACCTGTCCGCATGCGGGAGGACCGCTCGGAGAAGGCCATCTGGATGGCCACGTCGTCGAATGTCCGTGGCATGGATGGCGATACAACGTACAAACCGGCGAACGACCGGAGAATCCGAACATCACCGTCGCCTGCTGTTCCGTACGGATCGAAGGGAATCAAGTTCAAGTGGCGCTGCCGGAACACTTCACGTAGCCCGCATCATTCAGGCGAGACGAGCGAGACTGGCGAGAAAAGCGCGACAGGAAGCGTGAATCGTTATTCGTAAAACGTGAATCGACGATTAACGGTTAACGATTAACGTCTGTAAAATGAGGCCGCACGTCACGCGAGTCGCGCTCCTCGCGTTTGTCGCGCATCCTGCTATGGCGCAGCATCCGGCTCTTTAGGTGTCACGCCATCAGCAGGGAGCGACGCGGCATTGACCTTCTTCAGCAAGAGATCGGCATGCCAAATGAACTCCCGCTCGAACCATTGGCCCGTCACCCCTTGATCTCGCAACTGAATCCGTATCTCATACAGATCCCCCTCCAACTGCTTCACCCGCCACTCACCCAGCCGGGCAACCCGATTGCGTTCGCTCATAGAACGCACATGCTCAGTCATCGCCTGAAGAATTGTGGGATAGCCCTGAGCCCGATGCGTTTGCACCAGCGCGAGGGCCTCGGCGGCCCGACGATCGGCCATGGGATTCAGTGACGGAGGCTTTATCCAGAGATAATAGAGCACGCCCAGCACGACGAGCACTGCCACGACCGCATAGTGAATGATCTTCACAGTTAGGATGAGGAATGCGGAGAACCGGCGGAGGAATGATTCTGTGTCATGGATTTCCTGCGAACAGGGTTCGATGGGACGAGGCGAAACCGCACATGACCGCGCTGCATCTTAGGAAGAGCACCGGCGCGATGTCAATCAGACCACACCTGGCCCAGCATGCAGCTTGTGCGCTTGAAAGTGGTTATGTTACAAATATCGATCTAGTCACCAAACATGCCCCCTGGGCGGTGAATCATCTATGAAATTCTTTCTCTACGGGGACCATCTCAACCCCACGCAGCTGAAACGTCGCGCTCCGGAACATCAGTTCCTCATGCTGGCCACCCTTCCAGAACATACGATCAAATTCTGCCGATGGTCCGCGCAATGGCGATGCGGCCTCGCCAGCGTCACCCCGTCACCGGGAGAACAGGTCTGGGGAGCGGTCTTCGAAGTGACCGACGAAGATCTCAGGCTGATGGACCTCTTCGAAGAGGATGTACCCCCTAGTGCGTTTCGCCAGGTCCAAGTCACCGTGCTGACGGAAGCCGGGGAGAAAATACCCGTCACCACCTATGCCGCCACCCCCATCGGCAAGTTCAAACCCAAAGCGCACTATCTCGATTGGGTGATGAAAGGCCTCAAGCATTGGAAGCTGCCCGAAGAGGCCATCGATATATGGAAGTCGTTCGCGCCGCAGTGAAACAGCCATTAGCTCATAGCGATTAGCTCTCAGCTATCTCATAAAGATAACTGAACGCTGACGGCTGAAAGCTGATTGCTTCATTACACGCTAAAGGAGAACCCATGCCGAAGCCCAAGTATCACATCGTCGTCTGCACCAACGCCCGTCCTCCAGGCCACCCGAAACCCTCCTGCGGCAGCGCCGGAGCAGCCTCCCTCCTCATGGCCTTTAACATCGGACTCATGCAGAAGGGCGTGACTCCTGGCGATGTCCTTGTCAGCGGCTCCTCCTGCCTCGGCCCCTGCGAGCAGGGACCAACCGTCGTCGTCTATCCGGACGCCACCTGGTACTCCAAAGTGACGGAAGCGGACGTGGCGACCATCATCGATGAACACATCACTGGCGGAAAGCCGGTCGCAAAACTGAACCCCGACGCAGTCTGGAAATAGTAGCATTCAGCTTTCAGCAGTCAGCCACAACCAAGAACTGCTAGCTGATTGCCTAAGGCTTTCCCGGCTCAAATCATGAGGAGCACCCCAACCCATCACGAACACAAATCCCATGCACCCAAATTAATTGGGTGCATGGTCATTACCTGCAGCGACACGCGGACCTCCGACACCGATACCAGCGGCCAGCTTATTCAAAATCTGCTCAAGGAGCAGGGTCATACAGTGGCCGCCTATCATCTCGTCAAAGACGAACCATCCGAGATCAAAGCCAAGATCAAAGCCGCCCTGACCAACAAAAAGATTCAAGCCATCATCATTAATGGTGGCACCGGCATTTCGAAACGGGATTCAACCTTTGAAGCGGTGGATGCGATGCTAGAGAAACGACTGGTGGGATTCGGCGAGGTGTTTCGTTATTTGACTTATCAGGAGATTGGCTCACCAGCCATCATGAGCCGGGCCACCGCAGGGATTATCAAAGGCCGAGTCCTCTTCTCAACCCCCGGCTCCGAAAACGCCGTCCGCCTCGCGATGGAAAAGCTCATCCTTCCGGAGCTGGGACATCTTGTGAAGGAACTCCGCAAGTAACCGTGAGGCGTAAGGGGTAAGGGGTGATCAGTCTTGGAAAATCTTCGGTTCCGAATAATCAGCCTCCGTGGAGATCTTCGATTGCGCATATCGCTTATAAAATAACAACAGGTCACGTACCGAGATCACCCCGACAATCTCGTCCCCTTGCGTGACGCCAAGATGGCGTACTCCTAAGTCCGCCATCATATCCTGAGCATCATCAACCGGCCTACTCCACTCGATCGTGCAAATGGGGGTCGTCATGATCTTTTCGACGGTCATCTTCCCTAGACTTTTATTGGTCGAGACGGCACGTCGAACAATGTCCGTATCGGTGACGATCCCGACCAGCTTCTTCCCCTTCTTCACAAACAGCGACCCCACGCGAGCAATCCGCATTTTCTTGGCCGCACTCACAACCGATATGCCGGGCCCCACGGTCTTGGGCTGCTTGCGCATAATCTTTGCCACTGTGGACATACTTCCCCCCTTTATATTACTGCTGCACGTAAAAGAAAAAGCCGGCCCGCCCTCTTCACACAGTTAGAACTATTTTGCCGAAAAACTTACGATTAAGCATCAGTTCCTGCGCCGCGCGAGCCTCCTGAAGGGGAAACGTACGATCGATCACCGAGATTAGCCGACCCTGCCCCATCAGCTCCGCCTCCTTCACCAGTTCTGCGCGCGTCCCCATATAGGACCCCTTGATCGTCAGCTGGCGGGAAAAGACATAGCGCAAATTGAGCTTCACGTCTCCCCCAGTCGTCGCGCCGCAGGTGATCAAGCGCCCGCCCTTCGCGAGAGACCTCAGGCAGGTGTCCCAAACCTCCGGACCGATATGCTCGATCACGACATCGACGCCGCGTCCTTCGGTCAGCAGCTTCACGCGCTCCGATACCTTCTCTCGTCCATGATGGATCACCGCATCGGCGCCCAGGATCACCGCTTTCGGAATTTTGTCGTCGGCGCCGACCGTCGCGATGACCCGCGCTCCAGTGAGCTTGGCCATTTGAACCGCCATGCTCCCGACCCCGCCCCCCGCCCCCATGATCAGTACCGTCTCTCCATGTTGGAGTCCGGCCAGGGCAAACAGCATGTGCGACGCAGTCACCGATACGAGCGGAAATGCCGCCGCCTGTTCAAACGAGAGGTTCTCTGGAATCGGCAGCACATTGCGGAACGGCACTTTCACATACTCCGCGTAACCCCCATGGGTCATCGCCCCAAGCAAGCTGTAGGAGCGGCACATGTTGTCTCGCCCCGCCAGACATTGTTCGCATTTCCAGCAACTGATCCCCGGCGAGACAAAAACTCGCTGCCCCACCACGACGCCTTCGACTCGATTGCCGACTTGCTCCACGACTCCCGCTACATCCGATCCTGTGACATGTGGTAGCGGCATGGGATACGCGGGATTGCCCTGTCGTATCCAAATGTCGAGGTGATTCAGCGAGCAGGCCTTGACGCGAACCAGCACATCCTCCGGACCGATCGTCGGCGTGGGCAGATCCTCATATGAAAGTTTGTCCGGTCCACCATGCGCCCGAAAGAGTACAGCTTTCATCACATCCCCCCCCTCACCCCTTACGCCTCATTCCTCACGGCTCAAAACTTTAACTTCCCTTCAACAACCATCACACACTGCCCACCCACCTTCACCTCCTGAATGGCATCGTCGTCGGATTCGATCTGGACCAGAATGCGTGACGGACGCCCGATTTCATAACCCTGCTCTACGATGAGTTCCGTCATGGGACCCACTTCCACCAGCCCATTGTGGACGAGATAGGCGCCCATGGCCCCGCTGGCGCTCCCCGTGGCGGGATCTTCGAGGATACCGATCGCAGGCGCAAACATTCTCGTATGCACCGTCGCATGGTCCTCCACCGTCATGGTCGTGAAGACCATAATGCCGTTGGTGCCGACCCGCTCGCACACCTCGACAATGGCGGCAGCGTCCGGCACAATCGACCGCACCGCCGTGAGGGTCCGCACCGGCACAATCACCACCGGCAACCCGGTCGACACTATCATTACCGGTTTCTTGGTGTCGATAATCTGGTGTATCGACAGCCCCAGAGCCTTCGCAATGTCGAACAGATCCTCCTGCTCATCCACCGAACCGAGGAACAGCGGTTTCGGCTGCGTCATTACCACACGGGTAACCTCCCCCTCTCGTGCATGGAGTTCGACGGGAAAGAGGCCGATGTTGCATTCCTGCATCACGCGGGTAACGCCATCGGTGACGGCAATCAATCCGAGCTGGGCCAACACGTAAAATGTCCCCAGCACCGGATGTCCGGCAAATGGAATCTCCTGCGTCGGGGTAAAAATCCTGAGACGAACGACCGCCGCCTGGTCCGTCGGAGGCAGCACGAACACGGTCTCGGAAAGGTTCATCTCTCGAGCAATCTGCTGCAGTTGATAGTCGGTGAGACCTTCTGCTTCGGGGAACACGGCGACCGGGTTGCCACCGAACGGCTGCCCGGTGAACACATCGGCTTGATAAAATTTGAGCGTGTGGCGGTCTGTCAAGATACCTCCCTACCAGGATGTCTAACCGGCATTGTTCACCATCCTGTTAGTTGGTTTGACAGGCTTACTTTGTCTTTGTCAGACTCGGCTCATGACGGATGTGACCCAAGATGACGTGAACCATGCACTGGAGGTACTGGGACTTACCCTCCCCGTCACCCCCGAAACCCTCGCTCGGACCAGACGAGTGCTGTTGTATACCTGGAACCCCGCCCGCTACTCGAATCTGACCAACAACCCCAAGAAATACATGCAGGCCTACAAGAAGGCCGAAGAGATGACCAAACTTGTCGAAGCCGCGTACACCCTGCTCTCAGCCGTGCTCGTGCCGGACGATACGCCGTCCCGTTAATCGTTATTCGTGAATCGTAATCCGGAAACCCCGGCGCCTCATTGCTCTTGCGATTAACGTTTAACGCTTCACCCCACGTCGTGACTCGTCACTCTGGCCATCCCCTCGTCTCCCTCCGAATGGGCCACCGGCCAGGTGACCAGCCCTGACACACCCTGCGGCGATCCGACGGCCTGCGTCTGCTGCGCGTAGATCTGCGGCAACTTATTCGTCCCGAACTTCGAGATATAGAGAAAGACATGTTCCCGCGCGTTCACACGCACGGCCCAAGGATGAAAATCATTTTTGTAGAATTCTTCACAGAGTTGCATCGCGTCTAGGCACGAGAGGGTGCTCGGGTCATTCAACGTGTAGTAATAGTCCAGGGGCAGATCGTAGTCCTCTTGCTTGTGGATCGTAATGCCGAACTTGTCCGGATTGCGCACCATCGGCGTATGACGATAGGCCACAAAGTAGAATAGCTCCACCGAGTGAATCACCGGCTGGTTGTCGATGACGAACCGACGGGTCTCCAGGGCTTCATCGCGTGTCTCGCCGGGGAACCCGTAGAACGCCATCACGTGATTCCAAATCCCCGCCTTCGCCGCCTGATGAAGGTTGTTCTGGATCACACTCTTCTTGGCATGCTTATCCATGAGGTTCAGCACCCGTTCGTTCGCCGACTCCATCCCATAATAGAGGGTGCAGCAGCCGGATTTCGCCGCCAGGTTCCAGATCTCCTGGCCTTGCAGGGTTTCTTCAAACCGGATCAACGTCGTCCACTTGATTCCGACCTGTTGATCGACCAGCAGCTGCGACACCTTCTTGAACAAAGCCGGCGGATAGGATTCATCGGAGAAGAGGAAATGGCGACAGTGATACTTGTCCCGCAACGCTTTGATCTGTTCAACCACTTGCGGGGCCGGCACCGCACGATACTGGTCGAAGTAGCCCTGGCCATGGTCACAGAACGTGCAGCGGCCCCAATAGCAGCCGCGCGTCGCGAGGTAGGGAATGATCAGCTCCGGCACGAAGTAGCGATCCAGTGGCAGCCCCTCGAAGTCCGGCAAGGGCAGCGATGTCGTTTTCTCGGTATAGACTTCGGGATTCTGATGCAGGCCTGAAGCATAGCGATACATCAAGTTGGGCACGGAGGTGAGAGCCCGCTCGCCATTCAACGCCTCGATGAGCCAGAGCAGCGCATGTTCCCCTTCATAGAGGATCGCCGAGTCGAAGATCTCTGTGAAAAATCGCTCCTGCTTCGGCAGTTCTTCCTGCAACCGCGTGATGACATTACCGCCCACCACCACATGGATATGCGGAAACGTCTCTTTAATCATCTTGCAAAAGGTGAGTCCTGCTAGCAGCTGCATCTGCGTCCCGATCGAGAGCCCGACAACGTCCGGCTTCTCTTTCGCCACCGCCGGCATGACCAGCTGATTGCAGATATCCCGATAGATGTTCACCTGCTCATCGTCCAAACAGGCGAACAGTTCCTTGGATACGCCGGGACGATAGCCCAGATTGCTTTCCATCGGATAGAACAGGAGCGAGGCAGGATAGTAGGCGGTGGAAATGTATGCCATCACTTCGCGGAAGCAATTCAACGATGTTTCGAGCTTCTCCGCCTCGTAGAATTGTGGGCCCCGGACTACGTCTTTGGACTCTTCCGCCCGCTCTGCCAGATCGAACAGGTCCACATCCGCTGCCTGCTCCAGCGCCGCCTGCTGGTCCATTTCCTTATCCGTGAGTTCCCCTCGCAGTTCCTTTGCCTCCAAGGCCTTCAACTGCATGGTCTGGCGGGCCTTGATCCAGATCAGAAACTCCATGCTGAAGAAGTGTTCGTACATCTCGATATTGATGTCGCGCTGCACCACATGGTGCCCCGCTTCGCGGAGGACAGCAGTCAAGGAAGGCAATGCCAGATAGGGAGCAGTCGGCACCCATTCAGGCGGAAACAGGAGCATGACCTTGCTCGTCTTCCGCGCCTTCACCGGAGGCAAACCGTCT
>Ga0187893_10015444_pt1 | contig 10229 bp, 11 predicted proteins | sample MA1701074metaG_FD_139574 | JGI IMG/M metagenome (GOLD analysis project Ga0187893, IMG submission 139574) | White microbial mat communities from a basaltic lava cave in the Kipuka Kanohina Cave System on the Island of Hawaii, USA - MA170107-4 metaG ... | reverse complement strand
TGCTCTCAGCAAATTGACATCGGGCGTGGCGCACGAAGTCAAGAACCCACTCAATGCGATTGTGATCCACTTGGAGTTGCTCAAATCGCAGGTTATGGCCCAGCAGGCGGAAGACGCGACACGCAGCCTGGATGTGATCACACAGGAAATCAAACGGCTTGACCGCGTGGTGAGGAACTTCTTGAACTTTAACCGTCCTGTCGATGTGAAGCTCAAGAGAGAAGATATCCAGCCTGTTCTCCAGGAGGTCGTGACATTGGCTCAAACCGAAGCGCAGCAACACAATGTGCAGATTTCGGTCAGGTCTGAGAACAACCTGCCTCCAATTCAGCTCGATCCTGACCTGATGAAACAATGTCTGCTCAACATTGTTCTCAATGGATGCCAAGCCATGCCGGACGGTGGCTCGTTGAACATTTCAACCGCCCTTCACAATGGGTCCCTGGAGTTGAGGGTACAGGATGAAGGAGTTGGAATCCCGCTCGAGAACCGTGAAAAGGTGTTTAACCTGTACTATACTACTAAGGAAATTGGCAGCGGGGTTGGACTCGCCACGGTGTTTAAAGTCGTCCAACTTCACAACGGCGAGATTGAGGTCGATTCTGAAGTCGGAAAGGGAACGACGTTTATTCTGAGGTTTCCAATTGGGTGAACCCGTTGTCTGCAAGTGCAACCTGCTGTCGCCTCTATGAGCCGGGCCCCGCGCATTTTGCGCCTTCTAATGAGTTTGCTGCGTCTATTCCTTGGTTTGGCCTTGGTTGCCCTTCTGACTTCCGGCTGCAGCCGGAACAAGTCGATGGCGCGCGTCCCAGCGACCAGCTTGCCTTCGGCTGAGTATCACGGGCCGGCGCCTGAAATCGAAAATCAGTCAACCTCAGCGCCGATCATGGTTGAGACTCTGCCAGAACCCACGGCCACGGCAGCCGAAGCCCAACCTAACCTGGCTCTCCCCGCGCAGCACACAGCGTCGCCGAAACCTCCTAAAGCCGTTGTCGAATCGCGGCGCGAAACCAGAACCAGTGTTCCAGCGCCTGTCGAAACACGGCCCGTGGTGGCACAGGCGCCCCCCATCCAGTTGCTGCCGCGGTTCAGCGAAAGTGACAAACAGGAACTGGGCAGAAAAATCAACGAGCAGTTGGACTCGGCCCAATCGCTGGTCGAATCCCTGAACGAAGCGCATCTACCTGAACAGCAGAAGCCCAATTTGGCCGCCGTCCATGATTTCATGAAGAAGTCGCGTGACGCTGTAAAGCGGGGAGAGTTTTACCAGGGCCTGGTTCTCGCCCAGAAGGCCAATACGTTGGCTGCCAGCCTCGTCAAGACGCCTTGAAGCTAGCTACTGAAGGGGATCGATTGGACAACATACAATTTCCGTTTCAAAGTGCTTCCTGAATGCGCAAAGACATCTCGCTCTTCTTCTCTCAGTTCCGAGAAAACTTCACCACAACCGGCGCGATCGCGCCGAGTTCCCTGTTGTTGAGCAGGGCGATCACCGACCCGTTAGGCCAGCGCGCGGCTCGTCCAATTCAAGTGTTGGAGGTGGGCCCGGGAACGGGAGCCTTCACACTGGAAATCTTGAGGCATCTGCGGGCCGGAGACTGTCTGGAGATCTATGAGCTCAACACTCGTTTTTGCGAATATCTCAGAAACAATTTGCCGTGGGAGGATCTTCTAGCGGAAGGAATTCAGTGCCGCTTGCACAACGCCGATGTACGTTCTATCGGCTCTGAGTTTCAGTTTGACTATGTCGTTTGTGGACTGCCATTTAACAACTTCGAACCGGAACTGGTTTCCGAGATTCTGGCGGTGCTCATCGACCGTCTGGAAACCAACGGCGTTCTCTCATACTTTGAATATAATCTCTCACATCAATTCAAGGCGAAGTTTCTTAAAGCAAGCGATCAGCAACGCATGATTCGTGTTGGCCAAATCGTTCGCTCTTTCATCGAGCAACATCAGTTCGGATATCGCCAGGTTTGGCTGAACCTGCCACCGGCAAAGGCCCGCTATTGCCGGAAGCATGCCAACATTCAGTGATGCCGCAGCGTTTCGACAGTCGCCGCTCAAGTTAAAACCCAAATTCCAAAGCCATTACATCGCTCTCCGGTGTCACCTATCGAACTGCATCCCGGCGCAAGATAGTTACCAACTCCCTCCCACCCAGAGCAGTCTCCGCCACAGTCATACCGACGAACCGAAAGCCCGCTTCACCGGCTTCGATCAACTCTTTCTGCATCGTGGATGTTTTTGAAGTAGCGAGCAGCTTATATTCGTGGCGCTCAGGCCGTGCCTCACTGTCGCGCTCCATGATGACAACCACTTCCTTGCCACCAAACGTGGTCTCAAAAACCGTCTGTCCCCGGTATCCGAATCCCTCGGCTGCCGCCTCCTGCATCTCTTTTTGCATAGTGGAGGTTTTTCTCGTGGCCATCAGCTTGTATTCAAACGTCGATCGTTTTTCAACTCCACGTTCCCTGGAAACCACAACAACCGCTTCCGAACCGCCCCAGCCGGTGTTACCGCCCATGACGTCTTCAAATCGAAAACCCTCCGTGCCCGCGGCGTTCAGCTCCTTCTCCATGGTCGAGGTTTTCTTGGTTGCCAGCACTCGGTACTCGAAGCGCTGATCGCTGCCAGCAGGCGACGCGATCAAGTCGCAAGCCAGCCAGATTGCGGTAATCAACGTAGCCCTGTACCATTTCTTCATAAGCAGACTCCCTCAACAAATGAGTATTCCGACGAACGCCGGCCTGCGCCACATACTCCTGGCGGCCTCCTGCTGCCGATGGAACAAACCCTCGCAGACACAAAAAATCTCCTGACGCCGGCTCCATCACTTCTTTCCCTTTCCGTATAAAACGCGTCCCGGTTTGGACCCCAGATGCTGTCCTTTCTCGATCACGAGTGTGCCATTCACGATAACGTATTCGATGCCTTCCGGATATTGATGCGGATTCTCAAACGTGGCCTTGTCAATCACACGATCGGCACTGAAGATCGTAATGTCGGCTTTCTTCCCCACCTTGACCAACCCACGGTCATCAATACCCAGTTTGGTGGCATTTAACGAGGTCATCTTCTTGACGGCTTCTTCCAGCGCCAACACCTTTTCTTCGCGGACGTACTTGCCCAGAACCCGCGGGAAGGTGCCATACCAACGGGGATGGGGCTTGCCTTTGCCGAGAATCCCATCGGGCCTGACGGCGGTGCCATCGGAACCGATTGAAACCCACGGCGTCCGCAAAGCTGTTCGCACGTCATCCTCGCTCATCAGGAAGTAGACCGCGGGAACTGAACCACCCTCCTCTTTCAACAGATCAAAAACAACATCCGTTGGCTTCTTGTTCTGCGCTTTGGAGATCTGCTCGATCGACTTCCCTTCGTGCATCCTGTTTTTCTCGCTCTTCACACCCGCTACGACGCAACTCTCCCAACCTTGCATCGCCAGATAGTGATCGAACCAGCCGGGAACACCATTGAGAATATCTTTCTCCATTCGGGCCCGCTGGGCCGGATCGTTCAGCCGAGCCAGCATCTGCTCCCGGCCACCTTCCATCGCCCACGGAGGAATCAATGCGTCCAGGTTGTTCTGGCCGGCGACATACGGATACTGGTTCGCTCCGACCTGCAAGCCCTTCGCCTGTGCCTCCTCGATGACTGCAATGACCTCCGGCATTCGTCCCCAGAGACGCTTGTCGGCGATCTTCAAGTGAATAATGTCCACGGGCACCTGGGCCTTTTCGCCTATGCTGACCGCTTCGCCTATCGCGTCAAAAATGCCTTGCCCCTCACTGCGTATGTGCGTGGAATAGATCCCGCCATAGGGCTTAACGGCCGAAGCCAGATCCGTGAGCTGCTGCGTGTCAAGGTACGTATCCGGTGGCACAATCAGCGAACTGGAGAGCCCCATCGCGCCATCTCGCATAGCCTCGGCGGCCAACTGCTGCATCTCTTCAGACTCGGCTGCGGTGGGCGCACGGCTCTCATCTCCCAGCACGCAACTCCGAATCTGCGTGGCTCCGACGTAGGAAGCCACGTTTACGGAAACGCCGCCTCTCTCCAAACGCGCAAAGTACTCGCCCAAGGTTTTCCAGTCCGCCTGCAGGCCATACTGGCTGAGGTCTTTCGTCGCTTTCCCTTTGAGCGGGCCCGCCGACGGAGCTTCGCCTAGAACCTCGGTGGTAGCGCCTTGCCGAATCTTGCTTTGCGCCGTGCCATCAACGAGCAAGCTGTAGTCAGAGTGGCTGTGAATATCGATGAACCCGGGCGCCACCGTCAACCCGCTTGCGTCGATGGTTTTCTTCGCACTCAGCTCGCTCTCTTCCAATCGGCCGACCTTAACAATGGTGTCCCCCTTGACGGCAACATCGGCAGGAAACCACAGTTGGCCCGACCCGTCGACCACATGACCGTTCCGAATGATAAGGTCAAACTCCGGTTCCGGTGCCTTGCGGCAGGACGACAAGAGGGTCAGGCAGACGAGAACAGCAACCAAACGAATCCGGGTCACGTGAATAGTCCTCAATTGATTTTTTGGGAAGGCGGCTTCTCTGTTGAAGTGCAAGCGCTGCCCCGGCGTTTGGGAAGTGTCGAGACGCCGCTTCATGAAGATGAATCGCTGTCGAAGGCAAACACAATTCTTGGAAGCCAGGCGCCGGCGCCTACTTTTGATTTTCCTGTGTCGGGGCGGGCTGAGGTTTGAATTTGGCGATGAAGTCCTCCAAGCCTTCGAGCGAATCCTTGTGAGTCATCTTGTAAATTGCTTCCAAGTTCTGGCGTGCCATGTCTGCAAACCCGCTGTTCAGGGCTACCGTTCGGGCAAACGATTCCAGAGCCTGCTCAGCCTTGTTTTGGTAGGCATAAACGATACCCAGTTGGAATCGGGCAAAGTCATAGTCGGGATTCAACTCCAGCGACCGCGTAAAATACCCTTGCGCCTTCGCCAGGGCAATGAGTTCGGGACTATCGGGAGGCAGCGGTTGAGCGGCAGCGGCTGGAGGTTCGCCAGCCTTGACGTTGCCTTTGGCTGGCGGAGCGATCGGCTGGCCTGCTGCGCCTGTGGCAGCGACAGGTGCAGAAGCAACTTCCTGATCCTTTCGCAATTTGCGTGCTTCCTCGAATTTCGTCAGCGAAGCGCTTCCCATCGATGCGTAGTTCGAAGCCAGGTATTGGTTCCGTTCTGCCATGAATCGCGCAGGGTCCGCGTTGGCGGGGACGGTCAGCTTTTCCAGAACGTCGATGGATCGGCTGGCACGATCCAGAGCCTTGTCCGCTTCGCCGTGGTAGGCGTATGCCAGAGCCAGAACCGACAATGTCGCTGGGCTTGATGGCAGCGCCTGCAGGGTCTTCTCACCATGCTCAACCATCTTTTCGTAGTTATTGAGTTGCTGATAACTCGCCGTCGCCATTTGGTGCAAGGTGGAGGCGTGCCTGGAATCGGGATAGTTCTTGAGGAAAACCTCAATCAGATCGGCGCGCTCTTTGGCATCCTGCGTCTGTGTAATCTTGAAATAATCTGCAACTTCCTCCGGTGGCTGGGCAGTTGTCTCCCGGGCTGGTGGAACTTCGTAGAGCTTCATCGTCGCCGGCGCAGCTGGTTTGGCTTGGCCGGCTGCCTTCTCGTTCTTTGTCTCCTGGCTATGAGTGACGGGCACTAGAAGCCCGGCCAGAATGACTGCGATTAGACTGTTCCTCATGGGTCCCCCTCTAACCAACCCGCCGTGCCACGTTCCGAAGTGTTCCGATTTCCGGAATGGTGATCTCGACTACGTCGTTTTCCTGCAAAGCAGCTTCCTCCGTCTGAATGATTCCCGTGCCCGTGAGCAGGACCGTTCCGTCTGGAACACTGTTGGCAAGAAAGAGAAAGTCAATCAGCTCCCCAATCCGGCGCTTCATCATCCCGACCGTCGTTTCTCCTGAAAACAGGATACCTGTCCCGCGGCGGATCGTACAGCTGACTTTCAACTGGTACGGGTCCGGCACGGCGTCTGAAGTCACCAGCACCGGTCCGAGGGCGCAGCAACCGCGAAAAATCTTCGACTGCGGCAGATACAACGGGTTCTCCCGTTCGATGTCCCAAGCCGACACGTCGTTGGCCACCATGTAACCCAGAACCTTTTTCTGGCCGTCGATCAGTACCGCCAACTCGGGCTCCACGGCGGTAAACTTCGAGTCGCTGCGCAGACCGATGAAGTCGTTCGTCCCAGTGCAATGCCCTGCCCGGCCCTTAAAGAACAGCTCCGGCCGTTTGGCCGAGTAGACATGGTCGTAAATACCCTTCGACGTCTGGGTGTCCTCGTCACGAAACTCTGCACTCTTCTTGTAGGTTACGCCGCAGGCCCACACTTCCGGTGGATGGATGGGAATCGCCAGATGAGCGCGGCCTGAATCAGGCGCTGTATTCAGCGAATCCCAGCTCGCGGCCAAAGGCTCCTTGGACGCCAGTTCGTCCACAACTTCAGGCAATTCCATTTTCACAGCCGCGGAATACTGCACCAGATCGAGCAGCGATCGGACGCCCTTTTGTTCGTAAACAACCGGGAAAACTTTGCCGTTTTCGAGCTTCGCAGCTTGAATTCCTCTCTTAGGGTCATAAATCTGAACCAGTTTCATTGGGTCTCCTGAGGCAATCGTCTCCGTCGTCCTCGAAGAGAATTCGAGTACGATGAAGAGAACGAGCCATTTTCTCTAGCGTGGCACCGTGGACATGGCTTAAACCTGCCAGTCTGAGTGCGACATCTTACTGCAAGGCGCCCGCGAAACGCGAACAAAAGCATGGGTTCACCTCCCTGTGTCAGACGGTGCCGATCGAGTATAAGATAGGCGCTTGTGGGACTGGAAGGAGGCGGTTCACCAGCGGTACCAACGCACCGCAGGGCGACAGCCCTCTTCACGATCGGCGGTTTTCGCAGCTCGTTGTACGGGCTACAGCTCGATTTCAAGAGGTTGCTCAAAGCTCAACGCTCCCCTTCTGTTTGTCCCGGATTGTTGTGCAAGCTTGACGTAGCTCACAAGGCCGGTGAGGGCAGAATCCACGGGAACAGGTCGCTGCGGTCTCAGGTTGCTGGTTTGACTCTGTGACTTAAACTAAAGTGCGGCGCAATTATCGCGCTTTTGGCAGTGTTTGCGATTCTCGCAGATGGCAACCGCGCAATGCGTGCGCTAGCCCCCAAAATACCAATCCAACTTAACACAGCAGTACGAGTTATAGACCAGTTCCCGATGTCAGACGGACACCCTGCCCTTCCCACCGTAATTGAAATCCTCGCTCTTCGGCTTCAATCCCACACACCGCGCCGGCTCCATGTAGCGCATTCCGGAAGGGCTGCGGTACTCATCCCAATTGTTCCACAGGGCCAGGAGTTCAGTTTTCTCCTCACGGTACGGACGCACAAAGTCGAGACTCACAAGGGTCAAATCTCTTTTCCGGGCGGTATTCAGGAAGGCTCAGATCAAAACCTGCTTCAGACAGCCCTGCGCGAAACCTGGGAAGAAATTGGATTGGTTCCAGAAGGCATTCAAATTTTGGGCGAGTTCGACGAATACCTATCCATTACGGGACTGATCGTGACGCCTTTCGCTGCCTTTATCGAAGGACCTCTCAACCTCGCGCCAAATCCGGATGAGGTCGATGAGGTCTTGAAAGTTCCATTCGGGATCTTTCAGGATAGCCGCTATTTGCGCGTCGAGACACGCGCGAGAATGGGAGTGGAGCGGAAGCTCTACTTCTACGATTTCCAGGGCAAAGAGGTTTGGGGACTCACTGCGCAGATCATCAGGGATTTTCTGATGCTGGTGGATCAAACGTGAGAGCAGATGGTTGTCTTGCCGCGAGCAAAAGTTTCCAGGCTGCCGCCAGCTTTGGATGTAGAGTGGAATTTGATATGAGGGTTGAAATCGCAACTGCCACCTTAGCTTGTTTTCTAGCCCTTGCCAGGCCGGGACTGTGCCAGGACCCGAACCAGGGACGACCGCAACCCTCTTCGCCTCAGACTGACACTGCATCGGTCGAGCCGAGTCTAACTCCCTTGCCGAAAGTGCTTTTGCGGCTCCAGACCGAGTTAAAGCTGATTGCCGAGGACATCCGAGGTGTGGAGGCCAGGATGTTGCTTGAATCAGGACAAGTCGGCCATCAAGGGGTTCTGCCGGTATCTAACGTCCATGCCTTGCTGAGGAATAACGATCCGGCGACGCTCATTCGGGATTTTTTCCGTTCCTCTGAAGAGCGCCTGCTTTTTGAATCATGCCTCAAGAGCGCGAAACTCTACAGGAATCTGGCGGCCGAAATCATCGTCAACCGCGGGACGCAAACACTCGAAAACAATCAGACGGCAGGCCAACCAGCCCTGAGAGACGAGTTTGTTCAATCAGCCCAGCTCGTTTTTCTGTCCAGAATGATTCCGGAGTTAGAGCTTCAGTATGGTGAGTTTCAATCTCACGGAAAAACAGTCGCAGATACAAGGAAGCCCGAACTCTGGCACAAATTGCGGGGAGCTCTGCGTCGCGATGATCAGCTTTTGATCGGGAAACTGAACGCATTCTTATCCTCCGTTGGCGAAGCTCCCAACCAGTTTGCCGCGAAAGTTCTTTCGCAAGCCCAGAAGACGTCGCCGTCAGCGGCGGCGACGATTGTCAAAAGCATGGCGATCATAAGCCCAGCAGCTGATGTGTGGACCCTGGCCGATGTGCCAGGAATCAATCCTGAGTTTCTCAGTGCCATTGAATGTGAGAACCGGGTGATGCACGATGTTCCGGCGGCAGGGTTTCGGACGGCCTTTCTTGAAGCTTTCAACTGCCTAAGATCTGCCGGCGGTTCATCTGTTCAAGCCTTCACTGGGTCCCAGTCCCATCTGGCACCGTCGATTGGAACTAGTTCTAAAACTGTTCTGCCTGTGCCCGACGAAGTCCCATCGAGCCGCGACATCTTTCGCCTGCCCACGGAACAGGAGCTCCAGGATCTCCGCAGTGAAGACCCATAAGCAGACAAAGTGCCGATGACGCCAAGTCAGCCGCCAACTTTCGGAGTCTCCAATACTCCGGTGAAGCGACCGAGGATTCCTTCCTGGTGGATCCGATGTGCCTGTCCGTCGGATCATCCCCACGCCGGCATCGTCTTCGAGGGAGTTCGCTGGCACGCTCCTGTACTGCAATGCCCCAACCCTGAGTTGAGGCGTCTGGAAGTAAAATAGCCGTAGCGGGCCAGTGCTCTACATGCTGTTGCCGAGCAGCTTGTCCATCCACAGCAAGCCATCCCAGCGTGACAACGTCATCGATGTGGAGTATCGCAGCACGAGATGCAGGGCGGCTGTGGCACGAAACAATACGGGTACGACCCGAGAAGCCAGCGAGTGTACCGCAGAAAGCCAACGGAACCGAAAAGTTCACGCTGTGGGGGCACCCGCAGTGAGCGGATCGAAACGTTCCGCATTGTCCGCGGTCAGACGCAAACCCAGACGGCCAACATTAACTTTTACTTTGCGGGCTGGCTCTTTTCGGTAGTGACTCATCTGAGTCACTACCCTCTTTTCTCTGCCCTTTGCTTTTTCGTCACCTTTTGGTACCGTTCTGTATTCATCCAATGAATCGCGGTTTCTACTGGAGGTCCCATGAAGCGCCTGATCTCTGTGACGATCAATGGCAAGCAGCGGACCGATGAAGTCGAACCCCGGCTGCTGCTCATCCATTACTTGCGCGAGATGGTCGGCTTGACCGGCTCGCACATCGGCTGCGAAACCTCTCTATGCGGCGCGTGCACCGTGGAACTGGATGGCAAAGCGATCAAGTCGTGCACGCGATTTGCAGTTCAGGCTGATGGGAGCAGTCTAGTAACCATTGAAGGCCTGGCCCAGAACGGCAACCTGCATCCGGTGCAGGAGGCCTTCTGGAACGAGCATGGCTTGCAGTGCGGGTTCTGCACTCCCGGCATGATCATGACTTCCAAACAACTGTTGGAGCGCACTCCGGTGCCTGCAGAGGATGAAATCCGGCACGGCATCGAAGGCAATCTCTGCCGTTGCACCGGCTACCAGCACATTGTGAATGCAGTGAAGGCCGCTTCGGCCAAGATGGGTTCGTAGCTGTCGCGTTCTCGACCTTTTGCGACGGGGGGCTCCCTTGAAAATTGTCGTTTGGAGTGCGCTCAGGCGGCTGGAGAGAGCGCTTCCAAGGTAACTTTGTAGCCGAGGTTCTCCAGCCGCTTAACTAAATTGCGTTCCACGCGTTGACGATGA
>Ga0187893_10015443_pt1 | contig 10230 bp, 9 predicted proteins | sample MA1701074metaG_FD_139574 | JGI IMG/M metagenome (GOLD analysis project Ga0187893, IMG submission 139574) | White microbial mat communities from a basaltic lava cave in the Kipuka Kanohina Cave System on the Island of Hawaii, USA - MA170107-4 metaG ... | reverse complement strand
GTTTCACGCAATGTCCATGATCATGTGTCGCAGGCTCGTGCGGACGGAGGTTGCCTGATGTTGCCCGATCTGAAGATGGCCGCTACGATCGCGCTCAGGCTACTTCTCTGTGGGACACCCTCTTAGGCCATGGTATCGACATGACCGCCGATGGGACGAAGGTGGTCTGGCACAGCGGCTGGAACGCAGGATGGCGTGCAATATTCTTTGCGGCGCCATCCGTGCAGGGTGCCGTCGTGGTATTGACCAATGGCAACAGTTCGACTGCCTACGAAGCGGTCGAGACCCTGGCGTGTGATTGGGCGGCACTGGTGCTCGACGCGAGCTGTTAGCAACAGAACGTCGACCGCGGGCCATGACGACTGTACGACTGAGTTTGATGTCGTTTTGTCCGCATCGCCGATCGATCGCGTAGCATCGCTCGATGATGAGCATCAGAGTCGCGACGATCGACGATGTTCCGCTGGTGCTGGCGCTGATTCGGGAGTTGGCGGACTACGAGAAGCGAAGCCACGAGGTGGTGGCCGACGAGGTGCTCGTGCGGGAGGGCCTGTTCGGCAAGCGGCCAGCGGCGGAAGCGTTGGTGGCTGAGGTCGACGGAGGGGCAGTCGGGTTCGCGCTCTACTTCCAGACCTTCTCGACCTTCTTGGGGCGCGTAGGGATCCATCTCGAGGATCTGTTCGTGCGGCCGGCAGCACGACGGCGCGGAGTCGGTCGTGCGCTGCTGGTCCATCTTGCGAGGCTGGCGGTGGAGCGTGGCTGCGGGCGGTTCGAGTGGACAGTGCTCGACTGGAACAGCGCGGCCATTTCCTTCTACCAGAGTCTGGGAGCGGTCCCCCTGTCGGAACATAGGATGTTCCGCCTCACTGGCGAGGCGCTGCGTCGTACGGCGGAGTCCTGATGACGTGCCTCACGCCGACATCGCCACGAGCGTATGTGGTTGCTTGCGGCGAAAGCGAGCGCGACATGACTGACGTGGCGCAACGATCATTCGTTGATAGTCGGGTTCATATTTGGAGTCGATGAGCTCGAACTCGAAGTTGCGCAGCAAGTAAAAAGTTTGCACTTGATGCTTCGACGCTGCGAGGGCATGGATGTTCTTCGTGGTACCCTGCGCCAGCGGTGAGCCAACCCTTCAAGCGAGCGCTCGGGCCGTTCGACGCGACGATGATCGTGATCGGGGGCATCATCGGCTCCGGCATCTTCATCAATCCCTACATCGTCGCCCAGCGCCTCGATTCGTCCGCGCTGGTGATCGGTGCGTGGGTGGCCGGGGCTGCGATCGCGTTGATTGGAGCGTTGGTATACGCGGAGCTCGGTGCGCTGTCACCGTCGGCCGGCGGCCAATACGTCTACCTGCGCGACGCCTACCACCCCTTGATTGCGTTTCTGTACGGCTGGGCGCTGCTGTTCATGATCGAAAGCGGCGCGATGGCTGCCGTCGCCATGACGTTCGCGGAGTACTCGGTGCGCCTGGTCTCGGATCAGCCGCAGGCATCGGCGCTCGTTGGCGCCGCCGGCGTCGGTGCGGTGGCCATTGGCGCCATCGTGTTCCTGTCGATCATCAATTACCTTGGAGTGATCCCGGGCAGCCGTCTCCTCAATGTCTTCGTCGTATTGAAGGTCGCGGCGCTTGCGGTGTTGATTGCTGGCGGACTGTTTTATAGTGGCGCGCTGGGCTCTGCACAACATGTGGCCGCGGTGGGAGCCGAAGGTTCGGTTGCGGCGTTCGGCGCAGCCCTCATTCCGATCGTATTCGCGTATGGCGGATGGCAGAACGCCAATTACGTCGCCGAGGAGATCAAGGATCCTAAGCGTGTCTTGCCAATGTGCCTGCTGGTCGGCACCGCAATCGTCGCTCTCGTCTACATCACGATCAACGTCGCGTACTTGAAAGCTCTTGGACTCGGCGGGCTCGCGGCGACAACCACCCCGGCATCAGACTCGGCGCGACTGCTCTCCGGCGCTGCAGGCGATCGTTTTGTAACGGCGGCGATCGCTATCTCCACGTTCGGCTTCCTGAACCTGTGTGTTCTCGCGCCGACCCGTGTGTATTATGCGATGGCAGCGGATGGCGCATTCTTCCCGCAGGTGGCGCGGCTGCACCCAAAGTACCAGACACCATCGCTCGCGATTGTCCTGCAATCGACCTGGGCGATCGCGCTGACGTTGACCGGAACGTACGAAACGCTGCTCGATTACGTCGTCTTCGCCGACTGGATCTTCTTTGGGCTGACGGTCGCTTCGGTCTTTGTGTTTCGGAGAACCATGCCCGATGCTCCGCGTCCGTTCCGCACCTGGGGATATCCGGTTACCCCCGCATTATTTGTGGTCGCGGCAATTGCGATCGTGATCAGCGTGATTCGCGTGAGCCCCGTACAGTCGGCGATCGGCGCCGCACTCATGCTCGCCGGCGTGCCGGCCTTCTATTATTGGAAATCGCGGTGAAACTGCCGGCGCCATACATGCGGTGGGCGAAGACGCGCCCGCGTGTGACCTGCGATCTCGCGTCAAGCGGACTGCTGCCGGTCACGACGGCGGAACTGCTTGGTGACGCCAGGGCCGCCGACGTGCTCGACATCTCCGGCCCGGCCGACGAGGGCTTCGTTCCGCTGCGCGAAGCGATCGCCCGCCGATACGGTACGACGGCGGAGTGCGTCTCGATCGCCGCTGGAGCCTCCGGGGCAAACTTCGAGGCGATGCTCGCGCTGCTCGGACCGGGAGACGATGCCCTGATCGAGCGGCCGGCCTACGATCCGCTGATCGCCGCGGCGCGCGCCGCCGGCGCCAATGTCGTGCACTTCGACCGTAGTTGGTCGAAGGGATTCGCGTTCAATCCAGATGTCGTCAGGAGCGCACTCACACCGGCGACGAAGCTGATCGTCATTTCGAATGCCCACAATCCCAGCGGGGCAATGGCGACTCGGGAGGCTCTCGAACAAGTCGGCCTCATGGCGGAAGCGATCGGTGCGCGTGTGCTGGTCGACGAGGTCTACGCCGAAGCACAACACGAGGCCGAGCCGGTTCCAGTTCCCGCTGCGAATTGGGGGGAGGTATTCATCACGACGAACAGCCTCACGAAGGCCTACGGGCTCGCCGGGTTGCGATGTGGCTGGATCATCGCGTCGCCATCGATCTCGCAGCGAATGCGTGAAACGCGCGACGTGATCGACGGCAGCGGACCGTACGTCGCGGAGCGCCTCTCCCTTGCCGCCTTCGAAAATATCGATCGCTTGCGCGCTCGCGCACGCAGGATCCTTGCCGGCAATCTCGACGTCGTGCGATCGATGGTGCAATCACATCCACGGCTCGAATGGCTCGAGCCCGGCGCCGGCACGACCGTGTTCCCGCGCGTACGTGACATGATGGATACCGGCGCGCTGGTCGACCGGCTGGTCCGTGATCACGACACGATTGTTGTTCCCGGCCATTTCTTCCAGGCGCCGCAACATATTCGGATTGCCTACGGCGGCAACGCCGTAATGGTCCGCGAGGCTGTCGGACGGCTCGATCGTGCGCTGCGAGAATGACGAAGTCGTGTCAACCTTAGATCTCGTGCGAAGGTCTTCTGGCTCAATTTCAGGCTCCCGTACGCCTGCCGCCACGCTCACCCATTTGGTCCCGACCGAGGGACCGAATGGGTCGACTGATCAACAATGACTTGCGCCGCAGGTCCACACTTCCGTGGTGAAATCGTCGTCTGCCGAGACCCGATTGAGATCTGATTGCGTTTGCTATTTGTTGTCGCCCTGGCCATGGCGCAGATGCTCGACAACGTCGATATCCGCGCCACGTGAGTGATCTTCGAGGTCCGCGCACGCGAGCCGGTGCACAGCCGACCAGATTCTCGCCCGTTCAGATTTGTCTCTATTCGCGCCATCGATCTGCGAAGCAGCAATAACAGCGGGTGCGTGCGTATGGCGCGGTCTACGGCGTTGCCGGCTGCCGCGCGAGAGGGCCGAACGTGTCTCTCGCGCGCTCGAGGCGGGCGGTGAGATCGTGGAGCGCTTCGGGGTGGAGGGAGGAGACGTCGTATGATTCCGCGGGATCGTTCTGCATGTCGACAAGGACGGCCCAGTCAGTGCGTTCGGGGGCGTCGAGCGCGGCCTCGGAAGTGCGGTAGAAGCTGCGGACGACGTATTTCCAGCGCTGGGTGCGGATCGCAGCGATGGTGTCGTTGATGAAGAGGACGAGCTCGTCGTGAGGCGATGGCGCGGCGTGGAAGGCGAGCAGAGACGAGATGTTGGCGCCGTCGAGCTGAGCTGACGGCATGGACGAGCCGGTCCAGGCGACGAACGTCGGCAGGAGGTCGATGTTCATCGCCATGCTGTCGTTGACGAGGCCGGCGGGGACGCGGCCCGGCTGGCGGGCGATGAAGGGAACGCGATAGCCGCCTTCCCATCCGGCGCCGCCCTTACGGTCACGCAGGCCGGCGGTCGAGCCTTCGAACCACGGGCCGTTGTCGGATGTGACGATCACCAGCGTGTCGTCGTCGAGGCCGAGTTCTTTCAGTCTGGCGAACAGGCGGCCCATGTTCGCGTCGATCTCTTCGACGACGTCGCCATACTCGGCGGCCGCACTGTGGCCGGCGTGGTCAGGGTGCGGATCAAGCGGCACGTGCGGGGCCGTAAGCGCGAGCATCAGGAAGAAGGGACGCTTGCGGTTCGCCTCGATGAACTGGAGGCCGCGCTCGAAGAAGCCTTCGGTGAGGCGATTCATTGCCAGATCGTCGTCCCTGATCTCCAAATTCTGAATCGGCGAGCCTCCGTGCACTGTCACCACGCTCGTGTGAGCCGTATGAAGGCTTACTGGCTTCATGTCGTGGCTATAAGGCAGTCCGTAGAAGAGATCGAAGCCCTGCTGTGTTGGCGGCCAGAACGGAGCGACGTGGCCAAGATGCCATTTGCCGATGAGGGCGGTGGCGTAGTCGGGCTTTAGCGCCTCGGCGATGGTGATCTCGGAGAGCGGCAGGCCGTGCGTGTCGGCCTGGAGGATGACGTCGCGCGCGAGGCCGATGCGGATCGGGTAGCGGCCGGTGAGAAGGCCGGCGCGCGAGGGCGTGCAGACATTGGCCGACGCGTAGAAGGTAGTGAGGCGCGCGCCTTCGGCGGCCATGCGATCGAGGTTCGGTGTGCGGATGAGGCGTGCGCCCTGCACGCCGAGATCGCCGTAGCCGAGGTCGTCAGCGAGAATGAGGACTATGTTGGCTTTGCGGGTTGGTTGTGAGCTGGAGAGTTGTGGCGCGATGCAGGCGGCGTGCGCTGTTGCGGCGACAGTGGTCAGGAGGAAGTGCCGGCGGTTCATGGGAGTTATGGTGGGGCCTGGTAGGCCGCAGTCCAGCGAAAATTGGGAACTTTCCCCTACACGCAGAAAGATGCGAGAGGAGAGCTGCTGCGTGGGCCAGAAACGGACCTTGTCGTTGCCGACGGTCTCGAAACAAGCTATCCGTTACGAAGTGTGGATATGAACGAAAGCCCGAAGTTCGATTGGAAGTGTTGCACCACGATGAGCGCGCCCGGATGCAGCGTGGTGCTTCGCGGCAGTCCATGCTCGCACTTGGTCTGTCCGCGAAGCGTTTGAATCACGCAGCTGGCGAAGCGCAGGCACACGCGCTCGAGAAGCGGTGCGTCGTAGCTGAGCCGCACGGCCATGGAGCCTTCGAACGACAAGACCATTGACCCAAGGCACAGCGGGGAGACGATGGTCGACGAGCAAGGAAGCCGTTTCTCCCATGCGCCTGCCCGTACACGACGGGCAGATGCCCCTAGACTTGCACGCAAACGGCACGCAGAGCGTATCGCCGCAGCGTCGACACTGCACCATCAAAAAGCCCCGCTCGAAGTCTCCGCACGTCGCGAACGTCTGGATCTCGCCGCGTACGAAACGCCGGCAGGAACCCGGCCTGCATCTTGATCGCATCTCTGACACGGTTTCACACAGCATGATCAGCAGCGTGCCGGTGCCGCACCCAAGATCGAGAACGCGGTGCTCGGGTCGGATCCCTGCCTGGTCGATCAGCCGTAGTTTGAATCGCCGCTCACGCAACGGCCACGACGGTATCGTAGAGCGGCGTGAGCACCCGAAAGCGAAGTGCTGGCTTGTACGGAGCGGTGGTGCCCACCCGATCAGCGTACCCAACGGAGGGCTCGCTCGCTGACAACGGTCCCCACGTGCCCGATACCCGTCCGTCTCTGCGATGAGGAGTGCTGGGGCAAGCGCTAGATCTTCGCGCACAACCGTCCAATGGTTCCGGTGCACGGGCCAGAACTTGCGCGAGCGCAAATGCCCAAGTCGGTCAGTCCGTCAGGTGCTTCGTCGTCCGCAAACCATGGGATGCAACTCGTACCGGGAACGACGGCGCAAGGGACATCGTCACCTACGGTACACCATTTTGAATTGCACATGGTCTCGTCGCACAATCCCCCTTCGGGAATGCACGGGCGGTTGAAACCACAAAAAACAATGCAAGGAGCACCGTAATCCCCCGTGGAACACTGATTCGACATCTGACAATCGAAGCGTTCGCGGCTCTCGATGGGCCGGCAAGACCAGGCAATCGTCGATCCCCACCACGTCTTGCCGCACGTGGCCTCGTCGCGAGGATCGCAACAATTCTCGTTGGGCGTCCCGCCCACACCGTGGGACAACGGGCAGGAATCGCATGCGTCTCCCCAGGCATCGTCGTCCGAGTTGCCGTCGGGTCCGTTCGAGTCTGGCATCTGCTGAGCGTTGGCCACCAGAGGACAGTTGTCACACGCATCCTGTGTTCCATCACGGTCGGAATCCATGCCGCTCCCAGGACAGGGATCGCACGTCGGCCCCACGCCGTCACCGTCGTCGTCCAGGTGATCGTCCGGACAAGCATCGCACGTCAGCCCAATGCCGTCACCGTCGTCGTCCAGGTAATCGTCTGGACAGGCATCGCAAACGTCTCCGATGGCATCGCCATCCTGATCGAGCTGGTCGGCGTTGACGAGATGGGGACAGTTGTCCTCGCGATTGGCCAGACCATCGCCGTCCTGGTCGAGCACGCGATGGACGTTGGGGACGTCGGCAACGATGCCGAGCGAGCGCAGGCGCGTCGCGATGTGAGCCATTACGAGCTCGCCGTCGAGCTCATGTTCTCCCCTGACCACCTTGGCGCGAATCGACGCGGAAAGGCGGCCGTCGTCCGCGAGTGCCAAGGCAATGCTGTTCAGGAGCTCTTGAAGCGTCGCGTCGACACTGCTGGAGGACTGTTGTCGGGCCGCTTCGATGAGCACGGCTCCGAGCGCGAGCAAATACGCATGGTCGTTATCGTCAGGGCCTCGAATCGTCAGCTCCACTGCGGGAGTGGCTACGACCAAACCAGGAATACCGATGCCGAGCTCGCTGACGAGCTCCTGCTGAGCTTGGGTGGCGGCTTCGGAAATCGGGACGCCATGTTTCACCAAATTCAGCACACGTAGATGGACGAGGTGCGTCAATACGTTGATGCGAAGCTCGTCTTCGCCCGGGTGAAGTAGCAAGACGGCGCGGATGGCCAATGGAGCTTCGGACAAGCCACCCTCGACCTCGTCGAAATGAAACCCGGTGCCTTCGAGCAGCGCTAGTCCTGCAGGTACGTCCACGTCCGCGAACGACCCACCATCGTCGGAGACGAATGCTTCGAACTGCTGACCCGTCATGCCTCCACCAGCGTTCAGCGGCGAGATCGTGACCTTCGAGCCAACCACGAATGGTCCTTTTTCGAGCACACCCCGTGCGCTCGTCATCGAGAGCCCGTTAGTGGTCGGATCCGTTGCCGACTCGGTCGCGCGGTGTTCCTCGGCTACCCCATCTCCATGGCCCGTGCTGGATCCCTCGTCGCCCCCATCCGATTGCATGCTCTCTCTGGAGCACGCCAACAGGCCGGCCCAGATCACCACCATGAGCCCATATCGCATGCCCACATTTCTAATGGCCAGATGGCCGGAATTCCGTGGAGCGCCTATTGGTTTGGTCGGGCAAGCGGACCGACGCCGAAATGCGCATAACCCGCAGGATCGCATCCATCTCATCGACTGCGGCGACGGCTTCGCTCGCCAACTCGCACTCGTCCGTCAGTTGCTTCGTCGTCCGCAAACCATCGGATGCAACTCGCAACGGGAACGACGGCGCGAGGGACATCGTCATCTACTACGGTGACGGGCGTGTTTCACCTGAATCGGAGCCAGACTTCGCAGCTTCTGTTCGACTTGTTCGGCATTTTGATGAGCGTGGGGACGGTGATCTCGCGTGGGTTGGCAATCGGTCTGTCGATTCGTCAGATCGCGAGAAATCTGGGTCGACCACGGGTACAGCCAAGCCCAGCTCAACGAGATCGCCGATCGCCTCAACATGCGACAAGCGGAAAGGAAGAAAATGAGTACAACATCCAACACTCCAATATGGCTTATCACTGCGTCGCTCGCCTTGGTCGGCGGGGCCACCGGTAGTATGGGCCGGCCGGTATTCGCGGTCGTAAGCGCCATAGCTGGTGCGTTATGGGGGCTTGGACTGGCTTGGGTTGCTCGGCTTGTCCAGCGCTCGGAACGACGAGGTCGTAAATGGACAAATGTAGTTCTGTTTGTTGCCATACTGCTTCTAGCAGTAACCGCAGGCGCGAGTTTTATGGCCCAGCTGCTTTCAGCCGCCAGCCTTACCACCAATCCCCAATTTTTTACCGAGATGATCCGCGGGTCAATTGGCGTGGCCGAGGCTCTGCCTTTTTACCTCTTCAATACACCGCTTGAGTGGCTCTTACTTCCAAGCGTAGTTTTATTTGCGTGGAGCCAGCCTAGGATTCGCACGCTCCTTGTCGCTGCTCTTGTTATCTGGACGTTGCACCGCGTTTGGACTTATATGTTCTTTGTCCCGCAGATTGTGGAGTGGAGCCAAGGCACAGTAGCTTTGACAGCAGAGCAACTGGCACGGGCGCGTACATGGGTTGGACTGAGCTGGGTGCGTAACACCGCCGATATTATTGTAGCAATTCTTCTTATGCTTGTTGCTTTTGCTACTGGCCCTTTAATCCCTGCCTTGGATGGTCCCCTCGAAGGTTCCCGATACGGTGAGGGCGGTCGGTGATCCCGAGCAGTCGACGTCGGACGGCAGCCCCGCCGTATCACAGGCCACGACCGCGAGACTCAGGTTGGTGAACCCGCCGACGATGTCCTCGCCCTTTCGTTCGCCGACCTCGGTGACCTCGACGAGGCCTGCGGCCTGGTAGGTCGGCCGTTGCCCATCGGGTCCGGTCGCCTCGATCTCGAGGATGGCTAGCCCCGGCTCCAGGAACTCCTCCGAGGTGAGCGTCTTGTAGGAGCGGGCGTAGTCGGTCCAATCGAGCCGCAGGGTGAACGTCTGATCGCCGTCGGTCGCCGCCAGGACCTTGAAGCGAAAGACGTTCGGCTCGTCGGGCTCGATGACGATCTCATCGAGGGTACCCGACTCGAGCCACGTGCCGCCGTTGCTCACCATCAGCTCCACCAGGGCCCGATTGTCGCCGCCACCGCCACTGCCATCGCCGCAGGCGATCAGCCCGATCGCGAGTACAACCGCCGTGATTCTCATCCGCCCGAATATGGTCCATCCGGGCCCGGGCTGGCCAGTACGGCGAGCAGGCGGGCGGCGGCGGCCGGCTTCTCGAGGACGTCGCGGACCCCGAGGCGGTCGGTGCGGGCGCGGGCGGTCGCTGAGACGTGATGATGACGACCGGTAGGCCGGTGGCGTCGGGCTGAGCGCGCAGGCGCTCGATCAGGCTGAGGCCGTCGAGCTGTGGAGGAGGCCGTCGTGGGATCGCCGATATGATCGTGCTACGTTTCGGGCGGAATCTGGCTGGCCATCACGGTTGCTTCGCGATTCGGGCGAGTAGACGAGGGTAGCTACATGCCGCTGGTCTTCAGCTTTGCGTCACGCATGAGCCCAGCGAGCAGTCGAATGGATCACGGGCAACCGAGCCGCTCAAGGTCTCGCAGCGTGACGACAGCATCAGCGACAGCCAAGCCCCGGCGAAGACCAGGGCCAGCCCTCTCGACGCGCTGTGCTCCGAAACCGGCATTCGTGGAAGGGCAAGCGCACACAGCAACCTGAGCGACCTGGTTCATCGTGTTACCGTTCGCACCGATGACGGACAAACCGCACGACGCTTTATTTCGTGCGGCGTTCGAGAAACCCGAGCACGCAGCCGGTATCTTCCGTAGCTTGCTTCCGATGTCCCTGGCCGATGCCGTC
>Ga0187893_10015442_pt1 | contig 10230 bp, 10 predicted proteins | sample MA1701074metaG_FD_139574 | JGI IMG/M metagenome (GOLD analysis project Ga0187893, IMG submission 139574) | White microbial mat communities from a basaltic lava cave in the Kipuka Kanohina Cave System on the Island of Hawaii, USA - MA170107-4 metaG ... | reverse complement strand
GATGTGGGGTCCCAAACGTGATCTTCCTCAACGGCGTCGACCAGGCGATCAAAAATATCGGGTACCGCATGGGTCACTCGACTCCAGTTGGAAATCATGGGGACGCCCAGCGGATCGTCGAGGAACCCGTCGGTGGCCATTTTCATACCTTTCAAGAAGACTTCGACGGCCGTCCGTTCTTGGTGGCGATCGAACATGAGGCTGTTGATGGCCGCGTCGTTTTCGTAGCGACTGATCGCTTCCTGAGCGGCTTGCAAATACGTCGCCCGCAAGGTCTTGAGTACCCCGTCGGATAGGATGACGCCTTCGCTCGCCAGGTTTCTGAAGAGCGATTTCGTGATATCGACGCACATCTTGAGGAGCCCGGCATCGGGATTGTTATCCGAGAGTTCCTGGTGTTTATGGTCATAGGCATCCGCAATATCAGCCTGGCAAATTCGGCGCAAAGCGCAGTTCCGATACACCTCTGCGAGGACACCGATTTCGAGCCCCCAGTCACCTGGAATTCTGTTCGTCCAGGCCAGGTCCCGTACCATGGCGAATTCGCCGGCCAGAGGGTAGCGAAAACTGTCAAGAAACGTCAGGAGCGCGTGCGGCCCCACGAGCTGTTGAAGGCTTCGGATCATGGGGGTGATGAACAGCCGAGTCACCCTGCCATGGAGACGGTCAGTGACACGACTGTAATAGCCTTTACAGAACTCATAACCGAGATTCGAATTGGCGATGGGGTAGCAGAGGCGCGCCAGGTATTCCCGGCTATAACTTGTAATGTCGCAGTCGTGGAGTGCGATGACCTGGCTTTGGCTTCTGGCCAGCACATAACCGAAGGCTGTCCAGCAGCCTCGCCCCTTACCTTGCAGGCCGATATCGAGGTTATGATCGACCAGAAGTTTGAGGATGGCTTGAATGCGCGCCCCGTCATTCCAGATAAGGCGTACGCGCTGAGGGAGCACAGAAAAGAATTGCTTCGCCAGACGAAATTCCAAGGCCGAGGCGCGATCCAAGCAGATGACGATCTCATTGAGGTACGACACACCCTTAAGCGTTTCCACGATACTCTTCAACGCCGAGCGCCCCAATTCTGCGTAGAGGGAAGGGAGGACCAGTGCGATGGGATTGACGCGTCCATAACGCGCCAACTCTCTCTCAAGTTGGTCAACGTTCGGCTGTCCGAGACGGTGAAGCACCGTGACGACACCGTTTTGGTAGAAATCTGACATGGGGCCTCCGATGAGCGAGTCGCCTGCAGTGCCGGGTAAGAATTGGCAGCGGATCAAGAGCGGGCGTCAGAGACGTGTGCTGTATTCACCATGGTAGCGCCGTCTCATAAAAAACGGTGATAGTGCAACAAATGTGCAGGGGTTGTGCTACTAGGGAATGCCCTAGTTGTTGGGCATTTGAGGAGCGACCTTGGTGAGAGGTGAAAAGGGTGGTGGGAAAACCCTTCACTCCCAGCAGGCTCATCTACGTGCCTTAAGCTCTCTGGCCCCTCGTCCCAGCCATGCACCCATCTCACGGGAGAGTAGGAGGTACTTCGGTTTTCGTTCAAAATATGAATTAGTCAAGTCTGTAAAACCGACGGCTTCACCAGACTTTCCTCGTCGCGATCATCGTATCTGCCACCGAGGCGTTCAACTTTCTCGCTCACGCATGGACTGATTGTTGAACCGCATAGTCAAGGAATTCCAAGAGCAATCCGAAATCACTTCCTTTGCGAACCCACGCGAAGGCTCCCCGTTCGACCGCTTCGTGGGCCAAGTCGTCCTGCTCTGAAGAGAAGATCACTACAGGAGTTCCGGGCCACTTCACGCGGCAAACTGATAAGAATTCGAAGCCGTCCATCATTGGCATGTGATAGTCGGTCAGCACGACATCAATAGAGTGCTTTTTCATCTGCTCTAAGGCTTCTAACCCGTTTGCCGCCGAATAGACTATATATCCAGCACTGACGAGCCTGACGGACAGCATATAGCGCAAATCATGATCATCGTCGACGACCAACACGTTTTTGTTGTTCCGTTCCATAATGCTCTTTTCTCCTTTCTATCTATCCTTCCCGGTGACGGGAGATAACCTTTTCCGAGGAGGTTTCATACCCGATTAGCTTAGGATGAATCGCGCCACACCTGCGAATCACTACATTCAGTCCTTACCATTGTGATGGTGAGAGCGTGTCCATCAGCTGTATCCACGGCACATCTAGAAATGTCATCATCTTCTGCATCAATGAAAACCACTCCAGCGCGGTATGGAAAATTGGAACGTCAGTGGAACAACAGAGCAAACGGTGGACCGTGCGATGATGAAGAGTGTCCCTCAGCAAGGATCCATCGTGAAATCAACTAGATAGACATTTCTATGGAAGATGTACGGAGCCGTCGAGAAACGAGTGTTGATGGGAACAAGTTGTCGCCGAGGCCGGAAGAGATCAACGGGAATGCCTGTGGGTACGCGGACTTTAGACTGTTGGATACAAGTTGTCCCTGGCAGGAACAGGTTGACCGTTCATCGGATCAGCCTTGATCGTATTTGCGGAGCTTGCGGAGAAGTGTCTTGCGATGGATGCCAAGGATCACGGCTGCCTGACCGTGGTCCTGATCATGGGCCTCCAGCACGCGCCGAATATAATTTTTTTCCATCTCCTCCAGGGTGTCCCACCCACGAACCCGATCACTGTCTTGAGCCGTCACCGTCCGGATCGTCTCAGGCAGGTCCTCGGGGGTGATGATGGGATGAGGAGTCAAGGCAATGGCTCGCTCGATCACATGCTCGAGCTCACGGACGTTTCCGGGCCATGCATAGCGTGTCAGCAACGGAATGGTTTCCGGTGAGAGGCCGGTCACCGGCTTCCCCTTGGTTTGGCTGAATTTGTCGACGAAATACCGGCTCAGAAGCGGAATGTCTTCAATCCGATCGCGCAACGGGGGAAGTACAATGGTGACGACTTCCAGCCGATAAAAAAGATCCTCCCGAAACGTCCCGGCCTCGACGAGCGGTTTCAATGCTTTTTTCGATGCCGCGATAATTCTGACGTCAATTGCGCGAGGCGTCTCGCTTCCGACACGCCGGATCTCACGTTCTTGTAGCGATCGGAGTAACTTGCTTTGCATCACCGGTGAGAGATCCGCGATCTCGTCCAGGAAACAAGTACCCAAATGCGCCTGTTCGAGCAATCCCTTCTTGCGTGCGACAGCTCCGGTAAACGCCCCTCGTTCGTGTCCAAATAGCTCGGATTCGAGGAGTGTTTCGGCCAACGATCCCGTATCGATTGCGACGAAGGGCCCGTTGTTCCGAGTACTGTTGGCATGGATGGCGCGAGCGATCAACTCCTTTCCGGTTCCACTTTCTCCCTGGATCAGCACCGTGCTGTCTGTCTCCGCGACTCGCGCGACCAATTTATATACCTCGACCATTCCGCTACTGCTTCCCACGAGGTTGTCGAACCGGTATCGCTCAAGCAACTGGCCCCGCAGCGAACGATTTTCTCGCACTAATTTCTTATGTTCGAGCGCCCGTCGAACCACCAACCGAATGTCATCCACGATAAACGGCTTACTGAGATAATCGAAGGCCCCGGCCTTGATGGCATCCACCGCTGTCTTGAGCGATCCGAAGGCGGTCAGCAAGACCACCGGAATATCCGGCTCCCTCTCGCGTACGGCGGCCAGCAAAGCCAGTCCGTCCATCTCAGGCATATGAATATCGGTGATGACCAGGTCAGGCTGCCATTCGCCAAGTCGTCGTAGTGCGGTCTCCGCGTCCTCGGCAGTCTCGACCTCGTACCCCTCCTTGGCCACGACCTCGCGCAACAAGGCCAATGTTTCGGCGTCATCATCCACCACCATGACATGAGATGGTCGCAGCATCAGCGCGCTCCTCCATCGGTTGGAAGGACGATCGTAAAGCGTGAGCCTTTTTCCGGCTCGCTCTCCACTTTGATCTCCCCCCCGTGTGCCTGTACGGTTTCCAGCGCGCTCGCCAGCCCCAGTCCCGTGCCACGCCCGGCCCGCTTTGTCGTAAAGAATGGCTGAAAGATCTGTTCGAGCTGCACAGCGTTCATCCCGCACCCTGTATCGATGAGTTCGACTGCGACCCATGTTCGATGGCCCGGCTGCGCGATTGCGATAGGGGAAGAGACTCGCACAAACAGCGTGCCTCCGGTCGGCATCGCGTCGAGCGCGTTTTCGATCAAACTGTGGAACACCTCCTGGAGTTGCTGGGTATCAGCCTCGATTTTCTCAATCTGATGGCTCCATTCAGTGGCTAATGTAATCTTTCGGCGATCGAATTCCGGCTGGAAGAGAGCGAGACATTCCTCGACACAAGAATTCAGATCGACAGGAGATCGCACGGGCTCGGGTTTCCTGGCATACAACAACAAGTCTTGAATGATTTTCGATGTTCGTTCGATCTGCGCTTCCACCGTCTTCAATCGTTGCCGAGACTCTGTGCTCAGAGTCGAGTCCTCAGCCATGAGTTGGACATGGCCGGACAGCGCCGTCAAGGGAGTGCCGATTTTGTGCGCCACGGTTGCGGCGACCTGCCCGATGGCCGATAGGCGTTGCGCGCGCGCCGCATCGCGCTGCGCAGCCGAGAGCAGTTCGTTCGTGTGGGCCAGCGCCCGATTCTTTTGGAGCACCTCGGCAGTCGCCTCACCGACCTTCACCTGAAGGCTGTCGTTCATTGTCCGCAGGGATTCTGTCAATTGCGCATTGTCATGGGTTGCTTCCCTGATCTTCCTCACCATGTCATTGAAAGTGCCGGCAAGTTCCCCGAGTTCATCCTGTTCTTCAACAGGTACGGCCGAGGTCATGGTTCCTTGGGAGACCGATTCCACGGCGGTGAGCAATCGTTTCACAGGGCGATGCACCTTGAAGTACAGAAACAGATTGATCGCGACCATGATCGTCAATCCAGTCAGCAATCGTCTAGTTCTGGAAGCTTGCCGCAAGGATTCCAAGGCCTCATCCATTTGCAGAGTAGAAAACTCCGCATAGGTCGCTCCGACCACAACATTCTTCAAGAATATCGGCGCACCCAAAAAGACGCGATGGGTATTCGACCGATCTGCATAATCAATCAGGGGACGCCGTTGCTCGCGCACCCGCTGAATCAGCTCACGCGCTTTCTCTTGACGCGGGTGCGTGAGGAGAAGCAACTCCGTGGGGCCGGCGCTCGTGATCGGCTGGGGACTTCCTCCAGGTTCAACTGGAAACTCGTACAGTACGATGTTGAGTAGACCAGGCAGATTGGCCAGGATCTTTTCCAGTTCTTTGGTGCGTGCTTCCCGATTCGACAGTTGGGCAAGGCTGGTCACGTTCTGGTCAACTGATCGCCCGACGGCCAGAGCCGCGTCCCGGACATTGTCTTCCACCGTGTGCTGGATCGCGCGGACCTCAAGCCATTCAGTCGTAACCGCGGAGACGCCGACGATGGAGACGATGATCATTGTCATCTTGACTTGAAGGCTTAGTCGATGCCACCGGTTCAGCATAGGTCCATGGTAGTCCCTCATGTTTCCTTGTTCAATCGGAATTCGAGACAAGATGTCTGTCGTGGAATAAGTTGTCTCGCATCTTGGCGAGTCATCTACGGCTTTTCACGTCTCGTAGAAACGGTCACCAGGGTAAAACCTCGAATCTTCCGCGGCCTTACGGTGGCATGCTGCATAAGGCTGTATAAGATAATTGTTGGGCATCTGGTTTGCTCACTCCCCATGACAAGGTCCTCGAACATTGGAAGTAACACAACGTGACTGGACGAATTCTTCTGGTTGAGCCTGATGTCGTGCTGGGGGCTATTTTAAAAGAAGTGCTTGGCCACAGCGGGTATGAGGTGATTATCGTGAGCACGTTGAAAGGCGAAGGAGGGAACATTCATTCTGCGAGCGCCGTGATTCTGGATATTGACACGACATCTGCAGAAAAAGAACGTGCCTGGCTCGAAGCGCTTCAATCTTACGACGAGTCGCTGTCGATCATCTTGCTGGGTTTGCAAGTACCACAGGAACCGACCCATCGTCTGTGCTTAGATCTTGGCCGCCGGCAGACCAATGTGTTGACTGTGGTGCGGAAACCGTTTCGCAGCGAAGAGTTGCTCGATGCCCTTCGGCAGGTCCAAGAAAGCAGTTTGCCGGGACAGACAACCGAAATATAAATCGCTGGGCGTTGTGAGGAGCGCGTGATAGGCCGAAAGAGAGTTGGAAACCATGAGATGTGAACGCTGTGCCGGGTTGGTCGTGGTGGAACACTTTATTGGAGGTGCGACTTCCATAGGAGGCTGGGCCTATGGCGGATGGCGGTGTGTCAATTGCGGTGCAATCGGGTTATCCGGGCAAATAGGGGCTCATCCGGTCATCCGAAGTGTCGCAGGAAACGAAAAATCCGGCAGCCGAAGCCAGGCACCGGGAACTAAGTTTCATCGGCATGAATAGCAATCGGATCAGGCGAAGTCCAGTGGGTGAACCAGTGTGGCGCATTTCACGGTTGAATAGACTCAACGCTTCCGGTGCGAAGAGATCTCTAGTGGAATGATATTGATTGCAAGACGTGCGGCACAGCGTTAATGCGTGCGCCAAGGCACAGTGCCTGCTCGATGACGGAAGGATCCTCGGGTCATGACCAGTCTGCAGCCCATCGTTCGCGGGGAGAAAGAAACATCCGGTCAAGTTAAGTCGGAATGGCTGGGCGCGGAAGCACGTATCTATATCTCCCCGCACAGGCTGGCAGGAAATCGATTAATGCTTCGTGCCCGGCGGCTCCGTATTGCGGCCTTACTGCTTTCGTTCTGCTCCGGAATCGCAACGGGCCGCTGTCTGGCCTTGGTGGTTTGCAGCCGGTTTGGAAGCCACGATCGCCGTGTTGGATATGGCAAACGCGCTGAACCTTTCAAGGTTTCGAGGGAGGCGGCGGCATGTCTCGATTAATTGGTTGCATGATCGTTCTGCAGTTCAGCCTCAGCCTCCTTGGTCCCATCGTTGTGGCCCAGGTTGAGACGTCTCCTCAAACGATCAAAGGCGATCTGTGGTCGATCAAGGGCGATGTGTGTGGTATCAAAGACATCTCCGGAAGGCTGGTGTATCTCCACGTTGACAAAAATACGAAGCATGGGCGGCTCTTGGTTCCCTGCGAAAAAATCGAAGTTGATGTGATGTGTGACTCTGGTATACGAGTCGCCGCATTACGACCAACGAAATAAGCTAATGATGAAAGGAGCAGAGTGATGAGAATTGCCCAGGTTGCCCCCTTATGGGAGAGTGTTCCACCGAAACTTTATGGAGGAACGGAACGGGTCGTGTCCTACCTCACCGAAGAATTGGTTCGGCTCGGTCACGATGTGACCATGTTCGCGAGCGGAGATTCAATCACCACCGCTCGTCTAGAATCGGTATGCAGTCACGCGCTCCGTCTACATAAGGGGATCTTCAACCGCGAGGCGGCTATGATGATGCAGATGGAGCAGGCATTGGGAAACCTCAGCGACTTCGACCTCATTCACTCCCATCTGGATTTCTTGGGTTTTCCTTTTGCCCGGCGGAATCCGACTCCAACGGTGGCCACATTCCATGGTCGGCTTGACCTCCCAGAACTGGAGCCGGTGTTTCGTGAGTATGGGGAGTTGCCGATCGTGTCGATTTCGGATGCCCAGCGGAGACCGGTCTCTTGGGCTAATTGGCAGGCGACCGTCTACCACGGTTTGCCGCGGGATCTCTATGGCGTACATCCGAGTCCTGGAGGCTATCTGGCATTCCTGGGGCGTATTGCCTTCGAGAAGCGACCGGATCATGCAATTGAGCTTGCCAAGCGGGTGGGGATTCCCTTGCGGATTGCTGCGAAGGTCGATCCAACAGATCAGGAATACTTTCACACCGAAATCGAGCCGCTTCTCTCTGATCCATTAATCGAGTTCATGGGTGAGATCACTGACGCTGAGAAGAACGAGTTTCTAGGTAATGCCACAGCGTTAGTGTGCCCGTATGACTGGCCTGAGCCCTTCGGCCTTGTGTTGATCGAAGCGCTCGCCTGCGGAACGCCAGTACTAGCTTATCGGCGTGGCTCCATTCCTGAAATCATTGAAGACGGCGTCACCGGATTCATCAGCGAGGGACTCGACGAGATGACGGCGGCCGTCCAACGTATTCCAGAGATTGATCGGCGTCGGTGCCGCAAGACATTCGAGCAGCGGTTCAGCGCGGAACGAATGGCACAAGACTATATTCGAGTGTATGAGCAGGCACTCGGTAACACCTGTGAAAGGGGTGCAGAGACCACAAACTTCATCTCCTGGCCTATCTTCTCGCCCAGTGTCTAAACGGGTAGGGGCAGTCTCCAGCCTGGAGGAAGACAGGGAGAAGGCTTTCTTCAGCTTCAGAAGGAGGTCCAAAATGAAGATTCTGACGTCGAGCAGTGTTGCCATGGCAATGGTCATTGTCAGCATTGTAGCCGTTTTGGGGACTCGGGCGGAGGCACGGTCGGCTTCAGAATCATCACCTTCGAAGATTGTGATAGGCAAAGTGTCTCAGGTCGAAGGGGAATTTCATATGGCCAAAGATCTCCACGGCCAAGACACACTTGACATCGTGGACAAGTCCTATGTCATCACGGATCAAGCAGGTAAAGAGGTGCGTCTCGAACTCAGCTATGACACCAAAGTCCAGAAGAAGGTTAACCCAGGGGACAAGATCGAAGCCAAGATCTCATCCAAAGGCCAGACCCTCTCGGTCACCCGACTCGAGCCATAACTCACGAAGCCGCCTATGCAGAGTAAGACCATGTCCATTTACCCAAGCAAACGTATCAAGCGGTTACTACGATGAGAACGATTGCCGTGATTCAGGCCATCCAGGGCCGCTATCAGGAAGCCGAGCGATTCATTCGTCGTTCGCTTGAGATCAGCGAAAAACCCTTGGGTCAGAGCATCCTGAGGCGGCGGCAAGCCGGAAGGTGTTTGCCTAATATGAGAACTAGCCCCACTGACCGCCACTGAGCGGATGTGACCAAGGCCTAGGGTATTTACGAGCTGTTTCCAGCCGGAGTTTGGAGTCATATCTTTGGTTGAAGAGTAAGGGAGACTTGGCCGTGGCCGACAACGATAAGGCGATGGGAGTTCAGACAACCTCAGGGTGGGAGTTGTTGCGGACGAAGAGTTTTGGTCTTCTGTTTTCCGGTCAGGCCGTTTCCCAGATTGGCGACAGCATGAACAAGGTTGCTCTTCTGTGGTTCGTGTATGAACTGACGGGGTCAGCCTTCAAGATGACAGTGGTCGGATTGCTCCAGACGATTCCGCCGTTGGTCTTCGGCCCGCTCATTGGCGTCTATCTCGATCGGATGAAGAAAAAACCGGTGCTGATCTGGGTGGACCTCATCCGTACGGGGTTGGTCGCACTCATCCCATTGCTGTATGCCATGGAGGCTCTGACGCTCGAACGGCTTTACGTGCTCGTCTTCGCGACGTCGATCGTCTCTACAGTTTTCGGTCCAGCGCTGGCGTCGGCTGTTCCGCTTCTCGTGCCTCGCGCTCAACTGACTGCCGCCAATGCGCTGATTCAAAGCACGACCAATATTGGTCTCCTGATAGGACCAGCAGTCTGCGGTGTCGGTATTGCCATGATCGGTGCCCACAATGTTCTGTACCTCGATGCGGCCACGTTCCTGGTTTCTGCCTTGTGCCTCATGCCGATCTACCTGAATGAGACGCTGGGCGTGCGCACACGCGTGGCCGACGGATCAACGATCCTTCAAGATCTTTTGGTTGGATTTCGATTTGTCTTCGTCCAGCACCGGACCGTTTTGCTCCTCATGCTCACGGCTACTCTCTACAGTTTGGGCGCGAGCGCCTTCGTGTTCTTGCTGCCGGTGTTTGCAACGCAACTTCTCGATGCGAGTGCCATCGAACTCGGGTGGCTGTGGTCATCGCTCGGGATAGGCATGCTGGCTGCATCCACCTGGCTGGCCTGGCTGAATCAGGGAGATCTCCGAAATCGCCTGCGGTTGATTTCCGCTGCTCTGGCCGTCGGCGCCGTCGCGGTGTGCGCACTTGGTATGCTACAGGCGCCGGTCATGGCAGCTGCCCTCATCGTCGTATTCGGCGGCAGCACCGCGGTTTTTACGCCGGTCGTGTGGGCGATGTTGCAAGAATTGACGCCCGAACCTTTGTTAGGCCGTGTTTTTACCACCTTCAGCACAGGCGCCATGGCCTCTGCCATGGTCGGGATGGCAGGGTTCGGTTGGG
>Ga0187893_10015440_pt1 | contig 10231 bp, 7 predicted proteins | sample MA1701074metaG_FD_139574 | JGI IMG/M metagenome (GOLD analysis project Ga0187893, IMG submission 139574) | White microbial mat communities from a basaltic lava cave in the Kipuka Kanohina Cave System on the Island of Hawaii, USA - MA170107-4 metaG ... | reverse complement strand
CAGCTTGATGAGTTCTTTTTACCGGGCTCATACCCAGATTCTATATTGTTTATTGCCCTTCAGGCAACCTGTTTTCATCCCCGTAGTAGAACTACGGGGTATTCAACAGGTATTTTAATAAACTAACTCGGAATTTAAGTGGCATAACAGTGTCAACATTTTCACGTCTTCTACAAACTTCCGCCAGAAGGATATCTTTTTTGAAAAGTAACTTTCTGACCCTAAGCAATGGGGGAAAACAAAAAACTTATTAGAAAGATGGCTGCAGAAAAAACGCTTTATAGAATGTGTTTCAGGAGTCGATCCACTGTGGCGGAGATCTCAAATTGCTGATAAACCTTTTCGCGCCCTGCTTCCCCTAACATTTCTCTCAACTTCTTGTCACGATATAACCTCTCTATTGCAGATGCTACATCTTTAGCATTACCCGGTTGAACCAGCAGACCGTTTTGTCCGTCTTTTATCACCTCGGGGAGCCCAGAAACGAAAGTTGTTACTACAGGTAATTTCATCGCAAGGGCTTCTATAATCACATTAGGTATGCCATCCCTATTACCGTTCTCGGTAACAACACATGGTAATACAAAGCAATCGGCAGACTTATAATATTTGTTTAGCTCTTCCTGTGGCATTTCCGGGATAAACTGAACACAATCTTCTAACTTCAAGTTATGATATAATTGGAAAATCTCCTTTTTAAAATGTCCGTCGACGTATATGATCTGACAGCGAAAAGGAATTTCACTTTGCCTGAGTACGTGACATGCTTCGAGCAAATAGTGGAAACCCTTCTTTTCGTTCAATCTGCCAATGCTAAGTATGGTAAATGTTGATTCCTCCTCTTTAACGCAGGGGGTAAATTGACTAAAATCTAAGCCATGGTATACAACAGCAACTTTATCTGAATTGATGTTTGGATATTTTTCCACTAGGTATTTCCTGTTAAAATTCGTACAAGTAATTACTTTGTCTGCTGCGAGAATTTTATCTTCCAACATATTATCCACCTGAAAAATATCCCAGGCATGACCGGTAAAGGTAAAACCGCAGCCGTTTAGTTTAGATATAATCCAAGCTACCGTCGTTGGAAGTGTTGCCCAGTGAGCATGGATTTTGATAGCTTTCATATCTTTTAATAGTCGTGAGATCGTAAGGGCTTTGGGAAAAATCGCCAAGGTTTTCAAAAGAAAAATGGGGTTCATAAAATGTGTTCTTATAATTTTTGCAAAAATTTCAATAGTACACCAAGGTCGGGTAGTAAGATAAAAAAAAACTGCTTTCCATATCCTAAAAGAAAGGAAAAATGGGAAGTACCATGTGTTCTTGATAAGCTCATGGGATCCGAGATGCGTTGTTTCATTTAACTTTACATTACGCAAAGAAAAAATCTCAACCTCTATACCCCTATGCTTTACTTCTTCGATTTCTCGAAGAATGAAAGTCTCGGTTAGCATGGGGAAACGAGAAACTATATACACAATCTTTTGAGCAAACATAAATCCCCAAGTAAAAAATTAACCCTTCCTATTCTGTTAATACCAAACTAAGAAAATAATAATCTATGAATTATTCGCCCTAAGAAAAAAACTTCTTTTTATTTTCAGAGGCTATATTTTTTTCAAAGCCATTTTTCTTTCCACATCTCAAACATAAGAAGAGACCATAGCTTATTCACATTTATTGAAGAACCAGATATGTAATCTTTGACCCAAGAAGCCACAACACCGGCGTTAAATATACCTTCTTTTTTTAATTTATCTTCGTTTAAATAATGCAGTACTAGTGTCGATAGATCCCCTTTAAGCCATTTATATAGCGGAACCGTAAACCCATGTTTAGGGCGTTCTAATAGCTCTTTGGGGACATACTTATAAAGTATCTGCTTCAACGGATACTTGCTCACTCCATTTTTGTTTAAGAGACTTACCGGAATTCTTGCAACATATTGCACTAATCTATGGTCGAGAAAAGGGTCTCTACCCTCTAAGCTTACACTCATTGTAGCTCTGTCCACTTTTGTCAGAATGTCATCCGTTAGATAGGTTTTAAAATCTACCGCCATCATTTGAGTCACAAAATCATTATCTCGAAGTTGATGGAAAGTATCCTCAAAATGCGTTTCAGATATAGAATTACAATCATCACTCATTATTCTATTTAAATCCTCGGGCATCCACATGCTAACTGCTATTTTGTACATGTTTTCAAGGTTTCCATCGTTACTTTCAGATAACATATTTCTCATCTTTGCGTACCTATCTCTAAAATTAACCATGCTGGGCATAATAAAATTAAAAGTTCTATACAAGTACTCAACTTTGGCGGGACTTAATACGGATAGTGCCTTAATAATAGAATTCCTCATGTATCCGGGTAATCTTAAAAATAATCTGTTTAGGCAACTAACATCTCTGAATCTTTTATAACCACAAAAAAGCTCGTCTCCGCCATCAGCGGAAAGTGCCACGGTAACATCTTGTCTTGTAAGCCTTGAGAGCAGGTAGGTCGGAATTCCTGAGTTATCTGCAAGGGGTTCATCGTATATTTCAGGAAGTTTTTGAATAATATTAAAAGACTCTTTCACCGATAAATGATATTCAGTATGGTCAGTCCCGAGATAGCTCGCTATCTTTTTTGCCCATTTTGCCTCGTTGTATTCGTTTTCGTAAAAACCTATTGTAAAGGTTTTTAACTTTGTATTTGTATTCTTCTGAAGTAAAGCTGTAAGGACTGTAGAATCAGTGCCTCCGCTCAAGAATACGCCTACCGGAACATCAGAAATAAGCCTATATTTAAAAGAATCTATAAGTAGGCTTTCGAGTTCATCTAATATTTCATCATCAGATGCTTTAATAGGTTCCTGAAGATAAAAATCAACTATATCCCAATACTTAACCTCTTCTACATTATTATCAGAGATGCAAAGGTAATGCCCAGGTCTTAGTTTATAGGTATTTTTAAATATGGTGAAAGGAGCGGGCACATAACCATACCTAAAGTATAGAGGCAGAGCATTAGGATTAACCTCTCTTTTGAAATCAGGGTGCTTCATCAACGCCTTAAGCTCTGACCCAAACAAAAATAAACCGTCTTTATCATAGTAAAACAAAGGTTTTACTCCAGCCCTGTCTCTGAGCAGATAAAGTTTTTTTTCTCTGCTGTCCCAGATCGCCAAAGCAAACATACCGATAAATTTATGAACGCAATTTATACCCCATTCTTCATACGCTTTAATTAACACCTCGGTATCAGTATTACTCTTGAAATTGTATCCTTTGTTAACAAGCTCTTTCTTTATATCTATAAAGTTATAAACCTCTCCGTTATAGGTAATCCAAATAGACTCGGTGTCATTCGACATAGGTTGATGCCCAAGAGAAGACAGATCAAGTATAGAGAGCCTTCTATGACCTAATCCTACGCCGAGCTTTTCATCAAGGTAGACACCAGCATCGTCTGGTCCTCTATGGGTCAGTGCATCTCTCATGGAAATTAAAACCGCTTTTTCGGTTTTTTTGTTAAAACTCCAAAATCCTGTAATTCCGCACACACTGACCTCCTTTAATAAACCCTCAGTTTTTATAAATACCCAAGTTCCTCTAAGCGCTTCCTTACTGTTTTTTCATCATCTATCTTATAATCCCTTTGCCCTGTTTTTTGGAAAGAATTTAGCCACTCATTAAGTAGCGATTCTAATTCCCCAGCCTTTTGGGGGTCCTGAGAAATAACATTATTCGTTTCAGCAGGATCAAGCCTTAGATCATAGAGTTCATGTTTATAGTCTGAATTCCAGATAAATTTATGCTCCTTAGTCCTAATAGTCCTCAACCTCTTATCAAATGGAGAAGGATCAAATCCAGGATATTTTTCTAACAGAGCCGCAAAGTTTGGACGGGATTGTTCAGAGATAGTGTACTTGCGGGAATCCGTACTCAGCAGACTTAATCCCTGTATCTCACGCCACCATTGCTCATCTTTAATTCCCAATATATCAAGCAGAGTAGGGAAAATATCGGTTAATTGCGCTAATTTTTCGATGCGATTGCCTGAACCAAAAACCACTGGAAATCTAATTATTAAGGGGATCCTAATCAGCGAATCATATAGATTAAACCTATGGGCGATAAGCCCGTGTTCACCAAAATTATCCCCATGATCAGCAGTTAAAATAATAATGGTATTATCAATTTTTTCCGATTCCCTAAGTATAGCAAAAATTTCTTTAACTTTGGAATCAAGATAAGTTATTTCCCCATCGTATAATGAACGTAGAACTTCAATATCCTCAGAATCCAGTTTAACGTTTCTGCCAAAAAATTTATCGTGATGTTTATTAATATCGAAGATATTCTCTAAATTCTTACCTTTTCCGTTTAAGTACATAAAACGGTAAGGTGGAGGTGCCCAATATGGAAGATGGGCTTCTCCTAGATGGACAAAAGCGAAGAATGGTTTTCGAAAGTCATAGCGCTTTCTCAGCCATAACTTAAAAGTCCTTATAATTTGTCTTGTGCCTGAATCTCGATGAATTATCCTCCTTTCGAAGCGTGAAAGTAAATTGTTAAGAAAGCCTAAACGAAACAGCTCGTAAAATGTCTCGAAACCTCGAGAGAGCCCCACGGAACTACTAACATATGGGAACAAAGAAAAGCCAACCGTATCATAACTCAATTCGGTAAGGACTTCGGCTAAGGTTTTATGTTTTTTATCTAAAAATTGATTTTCATCGTCTGCACCATGCTTGGACGGATACATTCCAGTGAGCAGAGAAGCATGTGAAGGCAAAGTCCAACCTGCGGGCGCAATCGCATCCCAATAGATGGTACCTTCAGAAGATACTTTATCGATAAAAGGAGAGGTTTGCCGCTCATACCCGTAACAAGATAAATGGTCTCTTCTTAAAGAATCCATACTAATTAATAAAATATTGGGTCGTTTCGTAATCGACATTTACTCAAGCTCCTATATTGCATTAGCGAATTATGCTGAGCAGCTAAGCCAAAGAGGATTCCTATTTCACGTTAATACAGATTAATTTTATTCTGCGATTATTACTTTTCCTGGATTCTTAAACTTCTGCCATAGTTTTACAAAAATAGCCTTATTTCTATTTAAAATCTTTTTCTGGTAGTCCTTCCACGAGTTAGAAAAATCCCTAAAAGTCTCGACATCAGTCAACGCATATAATACTTCTAATAGAGCAATATGTACCGAATGATAAGAAGGACTAGCTATATTCCCCCTTACGTCATAATAAGACCAGTAACCAGAATCGTATGAGCCAAGACTACTCTCCAAAGTTTTAAGAGTCCTACTTAAAATACTATTAACTACCTCATCATTTCTAAGAAGCATAAGGTCATAAAGTCCAAATATCGCATATATCCAACCGTTTAATACAGTATTTCTTGGAATCTCGGGATATTCCTCCAAATAAAGGTTCTCATCCTTATAAAAAGAACAACCGCCCTTTTCCACAGGTCTAGTTAACAGCGGAAAGGCTCTTTGGGCGCTATCTAAAAAAGATATATTATCTGTCAACAGACAAGCACGAACCAGGACCGATATTGCTTCTCCTTGTGCCATTGCTGAATAATTAGATGATGTAGAAGGCCTAAGATAGCTCCACGGGTTACTCCACCCTCCCTCTTCATCCTGGTTTTGCATTAGCCAAGTCGCTAATTTTAAAAACCTATCCTTTTTTTGTAATTCCCCCGTTTCCAACCATATATCATAGACACCCAAAGCCATTTGAGCTATAGTTATCGGGAAATAAACCCTCTTTCCGTTCGTTAACTTGTTAATAGGCACACCGTTTTCATCGGATTGTCCGTTCCAATTCACTTTTTTGGTAAAATCGTTATAATATCCGCTCACAAAATGACGGTTAAAATACCTACCTATAGGCTGAGGGACATGATGATAGCTACGTCCGAGAAGGATATTAACACAACGAACTGCAAGGGAAATATGGGATTTATTAACCACACCTATTCCTACCAACCTAATGTCTATGGTTTCTACTGGAAAGAACCTCAGTGTATAAATCTTCAATTTTACTTATCATAGAGCTTGCGGTAAATTTCTGCTTTAAAATTAAGAGACCGTTTTTACCCATTTTTGAGGCTAAATCTTTATCATCAAGTAGGAGAAGCATTCTGTGTGCTAACATCTTATAATCCCCAGGTGGAACTAAAAAGCCATTTATACCATCCTGAACTACCTCTGGTACTCCTCCTACATTCGTAGAGATAACTGGTTTAGATGACGCCATATATTCGAGCAGTGCTAAAGGAATTCCCTCCCTTTCTGATGAAAGCACCCCAATATCAATAATGGAAAGAATTTCAGGAATATTACTCACAAATCCAGCAAAAAGGCACTTTTTAGAGATTCCTAACTTTGAGACAAAATCTTCTAGTTCATTCCTTCTAGCTCCGTCCCCAACTATGAAAAAATAAACGTCGTCTTTTTCTTGTAATACCTCCTTTGCTGCCAGAAAAAAAGTCTCATGCTTCTTTTCAGGTCTAAGCCCCGCAGAAATGCCGATAACTCTAGCATCAATTTTTAACCCAAACTTTCTCTTGATATCTAAGTTGGGTTCAGTTTTATAATTTGTAAAATTAATCCCATTGTAAATCATTACTATCTTAGAGGGTGAAACTCCCTCTTCGATTAACCTTCGTTTTTCTTGCTCAGAGACCGCTATTATCTTATCTGAGAGCTTCTCAATTACCCAATCCACCATTAAATCTTTCCAACTATAAGCCGGTCCATGGATATGAGTAATTACTGGAATTTTATGAATCTTTCCAAATATGCACCCCCAGAAATTTGACCCCAGCTTGTTGGCATGGATTATTTGCACATTTTCATTTCTAATGATCTTCCTTAGAAAAAACAACTTATAAGCTTCGTACGGTTTGTACCGATTAAGCGATATGTACTTTACATTCTTGTCTTTTAGTATCTCCTCTAAAACTCCCCCATATCTAGTTGCACAAACTACCGGCGCAAACCCCTCCGAGTCTTTCAAGAGAGCAGCAACATTAACTGCGACATTTTCAGCCCCTGCCGATCGTAGCGTATCTATGAGAATCAGGACGCTTTGTTTCATTTCTGTAAGAGACCGTCTCCATATTCTTAGAAACGCTCAATAACACGGAAGAAAGAGCTATGAGCAACCAGTTCATTTTATCTAGATCTATAGAGAGAAAAAGAGCCGATACAAGATAGGCTACAAAACCCAACTCCAATGCTACAGCGTATTGGTAGTTAAGAGAGTTTTCCTTACCCCTAAGTCTACAAAAATTCTGTACACTTTTTAGCTCTCTCCAACTAAAGTATAATATTGCCATAAAAGGAATAAAACCCACTATTCCAGTACCAGACAAAACCTCTACGTACATATTGTGAGCCGCTCCTTCCGCTTCACGACTAGCGGCCTTTAAACCAACTCCCAACAATGGATGATCTAAAAAGATCTCCAAACTGCTTAACAAGCTATGAGTCCTGAGCTTGATTGAGCGATCATCCGCAGATTGCAAGGTTCCTATACGTGCAGTGTATTTTTCAGACACCGAACTAAAAATAGCGACTCCTATAATCGCAACAAGCATTGCATAGGCAAAAATTTTAATTTTATTTGATCTTTTTTTCAGAATATTGAACTTAAACACACTAAACATTAGTACCGCAGCAAGGGCTACAAAACCGCCTCTTGAGTAAGTATTAAAAAACCCCACAAGAAAAACAGCAAAAAAACCAAGCGCAAGAACTTTCATTAGAACAGTTCTAAAGCGGAAAAACTGTAATAACGCTAGAGGCATCAATACTAATAATATTGAGGCAAACGAATTTGCGTTTCCCCATAGGCCTCCTCTACGGACATCTTCGGCAGACGGAGCATATCTTGCCCACCCTAGCCCCATTACTGAATTAAGCACTATAGATAAAAACCCACCCACTAGTAAACACAAGATGGCTAAATTTAATGTTTTTATATCCCTTATGATAAAGGTCAAAACAAAATACATCACAATTAATAACCATAGTGTGATCAAATACTTTTGGGTTATTGATATATCTATAGAGACCAAGAGAGATAAAGCAGCAACAAACCCGAAAGTTAGAATCCAAAATTTCTTTCTACCTTTTGGCAGAAAAATTTTCTTCGTTACCATAAATTGTGCGAAAACTAGACAGCCTAAGAATAACCCAATGAGTTTAGTTAAGGTCTGAGACGGCAGCAGAGTAATAGTTTCCAGAGGTATGAATAGAAAAAGCATAAATAGCGGCAAGTTAGGTTTAAAAACGCTTATTCCGATTCCAATAAATGCTAAAAGAACAAGCAAAAATTCTTTTGTAGGGTATTCAGTTAAGTACACTCCCAATAATACAGCAAGCATTATAGATACAGTTCCAACAATGATGTTTTCTGATCTATAATGACCTATATATCTCTTTATCAAGCTACTCATCTTATATAATGAATCAGTCTTCAGACATATGTTTTTTTGTGTACTAAACTGTTATTCTCCAATCAAACTTCCAAGCGAAGATAAAAGCCTTCTCTAAATGTTTATGATGTAATCATTAATGCCAACGAACTCTAAAGAAAAAGTAGAAAGAGTCTGTAACCTCTTTTCATATGCCGACCTAACAAGAGCTATCATCACTGCACGTTGTCTCTCATTCTCAAGAGACTAAAGTTTGGTATTGTATTAATGACTTCTTAATTCCCATTATTAAGGTATTCAATTTTCGCCTCCTTTCCAAAAAAATAGCCATTTCGAGATTTGTACCTCATTATATCCCAGAATCCCCAAATATCCACGTAAAGGCAGTCTTCATTGCTAACGAGCGCCATGATCTCCTTCAAGTCTTTAAATTCCATGTGCGGCGTCATAAGTATCACAGCCTCGCTTCCTTCGAGTTGCCTAATGTCATCGTTTCCTTTAACATAGGGATCGATTAAAATCAAGTCATAGGTATTTCTTTCGAGTTGCTTTTTTAACTTGAAACTGAGAGAGTTCCTCGTATCATCGTTGTTCGCCTTAAAGGTCAAACCCAATATACTGATTTTCTTGATATGATCGTATTGTTCTATTTTCCTTACAATTTGCATAGTCATTCCCTCGTTAATTTTAAACGCATCAGAGAGGAGCTCAGTGAAAGGAAATCTCTCCAGCAGAAACCATCCATCTTTATACAGACAAGGGCCACCGACGTTTGGACCCGGTCCCGGAAGGTTTAACCGGGGGTAGTCGTAATTACATGCGTCGATTATTCTATGGATGTTGGCGCCAAAGGAATCGGCTATAAGATAATACTCATTGACTAACGAAAACATTACATATCTTGTCATATTCGAAATCAATTTTCCAATCTCAGCCTCTACCGGATTTAACTTAAAGCATTTATTTCTAACAAAGCTCAAGAAAAACTCTTCAGCCACCCTGTAGCTCTCGTCGTCAAAAGCCCCTATAAGTTGTGGTAGGATTTGGATTTCCCTAATAGCTTTACCTTGGAGAACTCTTTCTGGTGCAAAGACTAAAAAAACGTCTTCTCCCACTTTTAAACCGGTATACGCCTCCAATATGTTTTTTATAGCATTTGTAGTGCAAGGAGAGACTGTACTCCTTAGTATTATGAGTTGGCCTTTTTTAAAGTATTTAGAGTTTTCCTTTACCAGCTTTGAAAGAGGAGCGAGGTCAGGATTAAAACTCTCATCGATGGGCGTTCCTAGAACTATTATGATCACATCCGATTCGTTGATTTTCGAAAAATCCGCTGTCATAACAATAGTCCTATTATTTAGGGCACTTCCTAGATATTCTTCCCCACCCTTCTCGATGAACGGGATTGTGCCACCCATTATTGAAACGTTCGCTGACTCATTTATATCTATGCCATAGACAAAGTAACCGCGATTTGCCAGCACAAGACACATACCGAGCCCAGCATGACCTGCGCCGCCAATTACCGAAACTTTCTTTTTCATTTTTCTTCTCCTAAATTAATTAATTTTACTTTTGATCGAGGATGAAGACCTCTGATGTGAGGGGTCAGGGCACTTTAGGGACACAACTTTTAATTGCTCCCTAATATCATTACTGTCCCAACGTTAATCAAATAAATTCAATTGGTTACAAGACTCTCCATTCTTATCATCATCTTCCATGGATGAAAATGCTTGTAACAACTGTATTTTCTCCAAAAGTGTCACACT
>Ga0187893_10015439_pt1 | contig 10232 bp, 16 predicted proteins | sample MA1701074metaG_FD_139574 | JGI IMG/M metagenome (GOLD analysis project Ga0187893, IMG submission 139574) | White microbial mat communities from a basaltic lava cave in the Kipuka Kanohina Cave System on the Island of Hawaii, USA - MA170107-4 metaG ... | reverse complement strand
TGACCGCCGCGGTCGCGCAGGCCCTCGCGGGTACCCAGCCGGCAAGTGAGCTGGTGGTAGCTCCCAGCGACAGCGGCGCCGTGCGGTACCTCAGGTAGGTGACAGGCAGGTGACCTGTGCTCACGAAGAACTTGCTGTTGCCTTGACGTTGCACTTACAGTGCTATCACCTGATCCGGTGAACGATGGGGTGAAGCGATGCGGCGACGGCGGCAGGGCATCGTGGCGGCGCTGGCCCTCGCCCTGGTGATCGCAGGGTGCAGCTCGGGTGCAGACACCACCAGCACACCGGCCGAGGCGAGCAAGGACGCCCTGGTGGTCGCGATCAACAACGACCCGGCCAACCTCAGCCCGCTGTTCCTGGACATCAACACCGGGAACTGGAAGGTCTTCAGCGGCCTGGTCGCCTACGACCAGAACCTGAACCTGGTGCCCGACCTGGCCGCGGCGCTGCCCCAGGTAAGCGACGACGGCCGCACCGTCACCGTCGACCTGCGCACCGGCGTCCGGTTCCACGACGGCGAGCCGTTCACCGCCGACGACGTCGTGTTCACCTGGCAGGCGCTGACCGACCCGGCGCTGGCCTCGCCGGTGTACCAGAACTTCGATCTGGCCGGCCTGGTCACCTCCGTCACCGCGGTCGACGCCGACACCGTGGTGTTCCAGCTCGGCCGGGTCGACCCGGCGTTCGTCGAGAAGCTGTACGTGGGAATCGTGCCCGAGCACGTCCTGGCCGGCCAGGACCTGCAGAGCACCGAGTTCAACCGCACCCCGATCGGCACCGTTCGACCCGGCCGAGGCCTACGTCGCCGGCCTGGTCGGGCCGGGCCAGTCGAACCAGGCCGTGGCGGAGGCCTACCGGCAGGCGTGGGGGCTGGACGAGCCGGTGCCCGCCCAGTTCGTGAACTGGCTGGGCAACCTCGTCACCGGGGACCTGGGGGTCTCCCGGCTGATCCCCGGGCAGGAGGTCTCGGCCGTCCTCGCCAGCCGCCTGGGGGCCTCGGCGCTGCTGGTGACGACCGCGCTGGCGCTGGTGCTGGCCGGCTCGCTGATCATGGGCGTGCTCGCGGCCCGGTTCCGGGACTCGGCGCTGGACTGGTTCGTCCGGACCGTCTCCTACACCAACGCGTTCGCTCCGTCGTTCTGGGTGGTGCTGCTGGCGATCTAATTCTTCTCCGTGTGGCTGGGCTGGCTGCCCGCCACCGGCACGGCCGATCTGCGCTCGGCTGGGGGCCCGGCGGTCGACCTGGCCCATCTCGTGCTGCCGGCGGTGACGCTGGCGCTGACCCAGCATGGGGTGTTCACCCTCTACGTCCGCTCCACGGTGCTGGAGAGCATGCGGGAGGACCACGTGCGCTTCGCCCGGGCGCAGGGGGGCCAGTGAGACCTCGGCACTGTTCCGCCACGCCCTGCCGAACTCGCTGGTCCCCTACGTGACGCTGATCGGCACGCACATCCCGGAGCTGATCGGGGGTTCGGTGCTCATCGAGACGGTGTTCGCCTGGCCCGGCCTGGGCAGCCTCACCGTCGCCGCGGCCCGCGCCGTGGACCTGCCGCTGCTGCTGGCAATCGTGCTGGCCGGGGCGGTGCTGGTGGTCCTGGGCAACCTGGTGGCCGACCTGCTGTACCGGGTCGTCGACCCGCGGGTGCGGGAGGCGCGGGCATGACCGCCACGACGGCAATCCCGGATCCACCGCTTCCGCCCCTGCCCGCCCGTCGCCGCTCGCTGCTGTCACTGCGCCGGTTCTCGCTGTTCGCGCGCCTGCGCCGGCTGCCCGGTGCGGCCGCGGCCTCCACCGCGGTGATCGTCGTGCTGGCCCTGCTGGCGGTGGCAGCGCTGTTCGTCACCCCCTTGGACACCCGGTCGGTGTTCTTCGACCAAGCCCTGCAGGCGCCCTCGTTCGCCCACCCGATGGGCACCGACAGCCTCGGCCGGGACCTGTTCACCCGGGTGCTGCACGGGATGCGGACCTCGTTCGGCATCAGCATCGTGGCCGCGCTCTGCGCCGCAACCCTGGGCGCGCTGGTGGGCCTGGCCGCCGGCGCGGCCGGGCGCCGGGTCGACGCGGTGGCCATGCGGCTAATCGACGTGCTGTCCTCGCAGAACCACTTCCTGTTCGGCATCCTCATCCTGGTGCTGTCCCGGCCGCTGATCGGCCCCGCCGGGGCGATCTTCCTGTCGGTCGGGGTGACGCACTGGACGTCGGTGGCCCGCATCGTGCGCGGCGAGGTGCTGGCGCTGCGCGAGCAGAAGTTCGTGGCCGCGTCGGTCAACGCCGGTGCCGGGCGCCGTCGGCTGGTCCGGCGGCACTTCCTGCCGCATGTGTTCCCGGCCGCCGCGCTGGGATTCGTGCTGCTGGTGCCGCACGCGATCTTCCACGAGGCCGGGTACTCCTTCCTCGGCCTGGGCATGCCGCCGGAGTCGGCGTCGCTGGGCAACCTGCTGGCCGACAGCCAGTCCTCGCTGCTGGCCGGCGGGTGGTGGGCCAGCCTGTTCCCCGGCCTGGTGATCCTGCTGGCGTCGATGGCCGTCGGCACCCTCGGGGAGTGGTGGCGCGACCGGCGTAACCCCCGCTGGCGATCGGAGCTGCAACTATGACCCCGCGCGCCGCACCTGTGGTGGAGCTGCGGGCGCTGACCGTGCGTTTCCGCACCGAGCACGGCGTGGTGCAGGCTCTGGGCGGGATCGACCTGACGATCCGGCCTGGCGAGGTCGTCGTGCTCGCCGGGGAGAGTGGCAGCGGCAAGACCGTGCTGGCACACGCCATCCTGCGGCTGCTGCCGCGCAACGCTGAGGTGGGCGGGCAGGTCCTGCTCGACGGCACCGACCTGTTGACGCTGAGCGAATGGCGGCTGCGGGCGGTCCGCGGCCGGCGGATCGCGCTGATCCCGCAGAGCGCCGGCACCGTGCTCGACCCCGTCAAGCGCCTCGGCGGCCAGCTGCTGGAGTGGGCCGGCCGCCGCGAGCTCACGGCCAGCGAGACCCGTCCCCGGCTGGATGCGGCGCTGCGCGGCACCGGGATGTCCTTCGACGGCGTCGCCCGCCGCTACGCCCACCAGCTCTCCGGCGGGATGCAGCAGCGGGTGGTCAACGCGGGTTCCCTGGTGTCCACCCCGGATCTGGTGATCGCCGACGAGCCGACCCACGGCCTGGACGCCGATCTCGTCGACGCCACCGCCGGGCAGCTGCTCGACGTGGTCGCCACCGGGTCCGCCCTGCTGGTGATCACCCACGACCTGCGGCTGGCGCAGCGTCTCGGCGGGTAGCTCGCCCTGCTCTACGCCAGCCACCTCGTCGAGCTGCGGCCCACGGCGGCCTTCTTCGCCCGGCCGGTCCACCCCTACGGCCGGGGCCTGCTGGGCGCGCTCATCGAACGCGGCGGGGTGCCCATCCCCGGCCTGACCCCTGAGCTCACTGCTCTGCGACGAGCCCACCTCGATGCTCGACGTCTCCACCCAGGCCGCCCTGCTCGCCGCAATCGCGGAGCAGCAGCAGCGCCGCGGCCTCGGGATCCTGCTCATCACCCACGACCTCACCGTCGCCCGCCACTGGTGCGACCAGGTCATCGACACCCGCGACCTCACCCCCGCGCCCGCGCCATGACCGAGCTGAGGTGATCTTCGACAGGTCGTCAAGTATCTCAAATTTGGCGGGAGGTCTGGCGTATTATGGCCCGTATGAGCGCTGTGCCAGTGGGCGATGCACGGGATCACTTCTCCGAGTTGATCGCTGAGGTTGAGCGTACCCATGAGCGGGTGACCGTGACCCGACACGGACGGCCCGTGGCGGTACTGCTCTCGCCTGAGGACCTTGAGTCGCTGGAAGAAACGCTTGACATCCTGTCCCAGCCAGGGGCGCTGGAAGAGATCCGGGAGTCTGCCCAGGACGTGGCGGCGGGGCGGATGGTGAGTATCGAAGAGGTTCGGGCAGAGTTCGGACGATCTGGTGACTGAAGCGCCCTTCCGCGTCCAGCTCACTGCGACCGCGCGGCGCTGCCTGCACCGGTTACCGGAGAAGATCGTGGGGGCTTGTCTCGAATTCATCGCGGGTCCGCTCGCTGCCGATCCACATCGGCTCGGCAAGCCGCTACAACGGGAATTGGCTGGATATCGCGCGGCGCGCCGTGGCGCCTACCGCGTCGTGTACGAGATCGATGACAGTGCCCGCACCGTGATCGTGGCCCGAGTAGATCATCGGGGTGATGTCTACCGTTCCCACTGACGGCGGACAGCTCGGCCTCGTCGACCAGGACCGGACCAGGGTGATCTAGAGCAGCCGGTCCAGCTGGAGTGTCACCGGGAACGGCTCGGTGGTGGTGAAGACGCCGGTGACGCCGCCGCCGTCCTGGTAACCGAAGCCCTCGGCGAGGTGGCAGTCGAGCAAGGACACCGGCTCGTCGAGGTCCATGATCCAGTAGTGCGGGATGCCCGCGTCGGCGTACTCGCTGCGCTTGGCCACATGGTCGGTCCGGCGCGAGCCTGGGGAGACGATCTCGACCACGACGGACACCTCGCAGGCCCGGATCAGCCCGCCCACAGCCCGCACCCGCCGGCGCGCGGTGCGCTGGACGATCACGAGATCGGGCCGGCGGGAGAATCCCGGCTGATCGGGGCCGGCGAGTTCGAGATCGACGTCGACGTCCGGGATCACCTCAAGATGATCCGGCAGCTGCGGGCGCAGCTGCACGAGCATCTCGGCCTCCGCAAAGTTGTGATCAGGCACCGGGCTCGGCGACATCAGCAGGCGACCCTCCAGCAGCTCGGTGTAGCCCGACTCGGTCTCGCCGAGCTCGGCGTACTCGGCCACGGTCAGCAGGTGACCCAGTGACTGGGGAAGGGCGGTCACAGCGGACTCCTCACGTCCCGGCCAGTCTCCCACGGCGCCACGACGGTTGTTGTCGCCTCCGAGTTACGTCATCGCTGATCGCCGCTGTCACCCCCAAGCGGCCCAGGTAAAGGTCACCGATCCTCGGTCCGTTCCAGAGTCTCGATCATCGCCTCTTGGGCACGGAGCTGTTCCATCAGTTCCCACTCCCGGCGCCCCAGCCAGCGCAGCTCAGCGATGAGGGACTGGCGGTGCCGGCGGGCCTCGGCCAACGGGGACAAGGCTGGTGAAGCAGTCATGACGCCCGCTCCACCGGAAGCATCACGCTGCACATCTCGTCTGCACACCAGCCCCGAAGGTCGGAACAGCGGCCACCCGTCGTCTCGCTCATCTCGTTGTCTCCTCATCGTCCGGTGCCCCAGCTCCCGAGCACCGCTTGCAGATCGCTTCGGCCTCTGCGCACCGCTCCAGTTCCAAGATGCGGATCAGCCCCTCCTTGATTCACTCCACGCAGGCGGTTCGACGTGATCTGAGCCGCACGCGAGTCCGTGCCGGAGCGTCGCTCATCGTCACCGATCGGGGCAAGCCGGTGCTGCGTATGGTTCCGGAGGTCCAGCACCCCAGTACCCTGCACCAGATGATCGCAGCCGGAACGGTCCGGCCTCCTGCCAAGCACGGCATGCCGGAGCTAATCCCCGACCTCGCGCCGGGCACGGAGAGCCTGGCTGATCTCCTTATCGCCGACCGGAACAAGGAACGTAGTCGTTGATCTATCTCGGCGCCTACGCCCTGCTGAAGTTCATCAAGCCCGAACCGGAGACCGAGACACTGCGTGCCTGGCGCCACGCGCTCTCCGAGGAACCGAGCTGGTCACCAGCGAACTGGCCCAACTGGAGATCACCCGCACCCTGCGGCGGCTCTGAATGGGACCGATCTTCACCCTATGTGGTGAAGGCGCTACTGTGCGCCCGAACACGTCGCACTCACGAAGGGGAAGTGGTGCGGATGAGCTACGGCCATGCCGACAAGATCATCCACGGCGGTGACGAACCTGCCGGTCAGCAATCGGGGGCCGATCGGCCACCGGAGCCGGCGCAGGCAGGTGCTCCTGGCGATCTGGCGCCGGACTGGTATGCCGCACCCGAGCTGGCGCCGGTGCTGGCCGGGCATGACGTCTGTGGGCTGTACCGGTGGTTGAATGCGGTGGGGGTGTCGCAGCGCCGGATCGCGGCGCTGGTCGGGAGTACCCAGCCGCAGGTGGCGGACATCATCACGGGCCGCCGGGGACGGGTACGGGTCTATGAGGTGCTGGTACGGATCGCCGCCGGGCTGAAGGTTCCCCGCGAGCGGATGGGGTTGTCCTTCTGGGGGCCGGACGGGAGGTGGTACGGCCCGCCGGCTGCCTACCCTGGTGGGGTCACGGTCGCCAACATCCCGAAGGGGGTGACTGCGGAGATGCTCCGCAGACACCTGATCGCCTGGGGCGGGACCATCCTGGCCGGTGTCCCGGTCGCCGGGCTGGGGGAACTGGTAGACGACCTGGGCGACCTGGACCCGGTGCCGCTGCCGTCCCGGCTCAGCCCTGGCCAGGTGATGACCGTGCGGGACCTGACCCGGCGGCTCGCCGAGGTGGGCAACGATTCCGTCTGTGATCCGCAGGTGCTCAGTGATGCCGCCGCACGGATGAGCCAGCTGCTAGGGGTGCCCGGTCCGGATCCGGTCGTGCGGGCGCTCAAGGTGGCGGTGGCCGAACTGCGTATCGAAGCGGGCTGGGCCGCCTTCGACGCCGGGTTCTACCGCCATGCCCTGTACCACTTCGCCCGGGCGGTGGAGCTGGCCACGCAGGCCGGCGACCCCTACTGCCAGTCCACGGCGCTGGGGTACGCGGGGATGGCCACCGTAGAGCACGGTTATCCCGACGACGGGCTGAAGATGCTGCAGCAGGCGCAGGTCACCGCGTGGAGTATCTCCCCAGACGACCAGCGCGCGGTCGTCGTCGGGGTCAGCGGCCGGGCCGCCGTGGAGGCGGGCAAACTCGTGGAGGCTACCAAAGCCCTAGTTCGCCTCGGAGCGCTCAAGGATGCCGTCACCAGCCTGGTGGCGGCACGGGATCTGTGGATCCCTACCCGGACCGATCCGTTCGGCGATATGGATCGTCCCGCCGCGCGGGTGGAGATCGAACGGGGACGGTTGGATATCGCCGAGCAGTTTGCCGCAGCGTCGATGCGCCGCTGGGAGGGGGGCAGCCTGGCCAGGCGTACCGAGACCGGCATCGTGCTGGCCACCATCCACGTCAAGGCCGGTGAGCCGCGCGGGCTGCAGCTGGCCCACGACACGGTCACTGCTGTCAGCCGGCTGAGCAGTGGCCGGCTCCGCCGGCAGCTGGTGCCGCTCGCGGCGGCGTTGGAGGCCCGGCCGGGGTCCGACGCGCGAGAGCTGGCCCGGATGGCCCGGCAGGTGGCGGCGTAACGCCGGCCCCGTGTACTGCCGGCGTCGATCACCAGCGGGTGCTCTCCAGCACCGGGCAGGCTAGGGTGCCAGCGTGATCTTCCAGACGATCTTCGGGGGACGGACTGAGGCGCAGAGCGGTGCTCCGCAGGCGTCGCTCAGGCTGAGTTCGCCCTGGACGGCGACCGCGTGGTCGAGCTGCTCGGCGTCCAGCGCGGACAGCTGCAGCTTCGCCCGGCGGAACATCTCGAACGACCCGCCGGGGGCGAGTTCACCCCAGCTCAGGTAGAGGAAGCGTTCGCCCTTCTTGCCGTGCACGTACGGCCCGCGGAAATCAATGCCCTGCGGGGTACGCACGACGTCGATGTCCAGCTCGAACACGGCCCGCTCGGCGTCCCCGGGCACCAGGTCGACGACCTCGCGGCCCCGCTGCACACCGACGTGCACGTGCTGGAGGTCGCCGTGGCGCCGGCCCGGCAACGGCGTCCCCACGATCCGCACCGCAAGTCGTGACACCCGCTCAGCGAATCTCTGCCGTCCCCCAATTGTCAAGCCCGCAGCCTCGCCCGGCGAGGTAGCATCCAGCGGTAGTTATCTATCCTACCTCATGCTGGTAGCTTACTCTGCATGAAAACTACCATCGCGCTTCCTGACGACCTGTACGACAGCGTCAAACGCTGGGCGGCCACTGATGGCACCTCCATCAACTCGTGGATGCAGGAAGCCATCGAACGCGAAGCGTTCCGGCGCCGCTGCGTCGCTCACGGGCAGTGGCTGGAGGCCAACCCCGGTATCCGGGACGAGTTACTGGCCCAGGGCGAGGCAGCCGCCTTGGAGATCGACGACCTCCGGCGCGACGGTGCCGCGTAATGCGGCGCGGTGACGTATGGGAGGTCGCCGGGCGGCGACCCCGCAGGGTGCTGGTGGTATCGCACGGCATGTACAACGATCAACCGGGTATCCCGACAGTGCTGACTATGCCGATCCTGGGGGGTGGGGATAATGATCTGGATGCCTGGTGCGTGCCGATCGGCGGGGACGCAGTCGCGGTGGTGGATCACATTGGACCGACCGCGAAAACGGTCTTCACCCGGCGGGTAAGGGTGATTGACAACCAAGTGGTGATGGATGTGAACAATGCCCTGTTCAAGATCCTGTCCACAAATTGACGCCAGATGCGGGTTGTCTATGTGTGCGCTCACCGCCGCCAGGCTGCCGATGGTGGAGACTGGCCGCCATCGGCGACGGATCGGAGACAGCATGACTGCCCAGCCCGAACACCCGCACGCGCCGCAGACTGAGCGCCGCGTCCCGCGCACCATCAACGGCATCGCCGACGCCCTGACCGGCGCCCGCCGCATGGAGTTCTACCGCGCGGTCGGCCAGGCCGAGGCCGGTCCGGACTTGCAGCACGTCATCGCCACCTGGTGGGGCCAGGCCATGCTGGACACCGACCCCGACCGGGACCGGATCATCACAGCCGTCCAGGACGGCGTCCTGCCGACTGTCACCATGGCCGAGGTCCTGCGACGCCGACGCGCAGGCGGCGGCGCGATGCCCGATGAGTGACGACGAAGACCTCTGGCCGGTCGAACCTTCCCAGACCGTGGCTGACGCCCTGGCTGATCCGAGACTTTCCGGTCGATCAGTTCGCGAAGATCGTCGCCCTGACGGTCGCCATCGCCCAGGATCCCTGGCTTCCCGGCAGTCGCACAGCTGAGCAGGGCGAACCCTGGCGCACGGTGCCCATTCCAGAAGGCGGCGGCATCGTCGAGTATGCGATCAACGAAGCAGACCACAGGGTGATCCTCACCCGGATCTTCCCCTTCTGACCTTCGTGATCAGTCTCGGTCAAGGTAACTCACCGGGCCCGATTGCTGTAGGCGGACGCGCATTCCAGCCCCTGGGCGCTGGTGGTGACGTGAGGAGCCAGGTTCACTGGTCTTCGCCGAGGATGGTCCGCGCCACCTTGGTGGCGCTGCGGCCGGTGATGCGCACGGCCATGCCGGGGACGCCGTGGGGGTAGAACACCCAGTCGGCGTCCTCGCGGATGAGGACCACGGTGCAGGCCTCGCCGTTGACGAGCTGGCCCTCGACGGCGCAGCGGGTCTGCCGGGTCTGGCTGACGAACGGTTCGGGGGTCATCGCGCGGTCTCCTCTCACTGGGGAAGCGCCGCCCGGCCCGGATCCGGGGCCACGGACCGGGCGGCTACGCCGCCATTCCTGGGGAGGCGGGCACCCCGCTCATCCCTGACGGCGTGAGCAGGTAACATTGATCACCTGCCTGAGGTGACTTTATAATGAGCAGATGCTCAGTGACAAGTGTGATACACAGGGTGCTGTCAGGCAGCAGGTTGACGGGGTGCAGACGGTGGACCCCTTGGTGCGGGAGGTTGTGATGGCGGACGGTCCCAGCCCGACGGTGCGGCGCCGGCAGCTCGGCATGGAGCTGCGGCGGCTGCGCGATGCCGCCGGCAAGCACCAGGACGAGGCCGCTCTCTGGCTCGGCATCCCCTCCACCAGCGTCAGCAAGATGGAGAACGGCAAGCAGCGGGTCAGCCAGGCGTACCTCAAACTGCTGCTCCAGCTCTACGAGGTGGGCTCGCCGCACGCCGAGGCCCTGCACCAGCTGCGCAAGGAGTCCGACCAGCGCGGCTGGTGGGCCGACTACGGCAACACCGTGCCGAAGTGGTTCGCCGACTACGTCGGCATGGAGACCGTGGCCGCCGAGGTGTGGAACTACGAAGCCGAGCTCATCCCCGGCCTGCTCCAGACCCCCGAGTACACCGAGGCGATCACCATCGCCATGAACCCGGCCGATGCCGACGACGCCAAGAAGTTCGCGGAGGTCCGGGCCGCTCGCCAGCAGCGGCTCACCGGTGATGATCCGCTGATCCTCCGGACAGTGATCAACGAGGCCGCCCTGCGGCGCGAGGTCGGCGGTCCGGACGTGATGCGCG
>Ga0187893_10015438_pt1 | contig 10233 bp, 9 predicted proteins | sample MA1701074metaG_FD_139574 | JGI IMG/M metagenome (GOLD analysis project Ga0187893, IMG submission 139574) | White microbial mat communities from a basaltic lava cave in the Kipuka Kanohina Cave System on the Island of Hawaii, USA - MA170107-4 metaG ... | reverse complement strand
GCGTCGGCCGGCGGAAATGCCGGTTGACTCTGATTTCGATAGCAGGCGGCTATTGGCGGCGCGGATGACGATCAGGGAGATGCGAATGTCCGAATACCGGCTCTACTGCTTCGGCGAATCGGGGAATTCCTACAAGGCGGCGCTGATGCTCGCCCTCTGCGGCTGCAACTGGGAGCCCCGGGTCATCGACTACTTCAACGGCGAGACTCGCGGCGACGCATTCCGGCAGACGGTCAACGAGCTGGGCGAGGCGCCGGTGCTGGAGCACCGGGGCAAGCGCCTGACCCAGAGCGGCGTCATCCTCACCTACCTGGCGGAGCGTACCGGCCGCTTCGGCGGCCGCAACGAAGACGAGCGCTACGAGGCGCTTCGCTGGATCCTGTTCGACAACCACAAATTCACCAGCTACTTCGCCACCCTGCGCTTCCTGTTCGGACTGCAGAAGACGGGGGAGACGCCGGTGACCGAGTTCCTGCGCACCCGCGCCCTCGCCGCCTTCGGCATCGTCGAGAAGCACCTGGCAGCGCGGCCCTTCATCGTCGGCGAGGCCCCGACGATCGCGGATATCTCGATGGTCGGCTACCTCTACTACGCCGAGGCGACCGGCATCGATCGCGCCGCCTTCCCCAGCATCGACGCCTGGACCAAGCGCATCGCCGCCCTGCCCGGCTGGAAACATCCCTACGACCTGATGCCGCGCGCCGGCGCCAAGTGAGGGACCGAGTCACACACCCTCACCCCCACCCTACCCCCACCCTCTCCCGCTTCGCGGTAGAGGGGGCTGACGAGACTCGCTTCCCGCTACAGCGTCCCCCTCTCCCGCGAAAGCGGGAGAGGGTAGGGTGAGGGTGTGTGACTCGATGCCGCCCGCGCGGCGATGACCGAGACGCAAATGGGTCGGGTATCGCCTGCCCTCGCCAACGCCGCCGACGCCCCAGCCGAGACGATTCCTGTGGCCGTCCCGCCACCTGCAAGAATTTCTTCATCCTTCCGTGGCATGAAGCATTGACATCGGCGGCGAGCGTGCCCATTGATTAGCGCTCGTAAGGAGGTCCGAGTGTGAGCTTCGCTTGTTCATTGCGACGACGACGTGCCGGAGCCGCCCGCGTGCGGCACGGCCTGCCGCGCCTGCGCGAAGCGCACCCTGTCCCGACGGACTAGCGGTGTCGCCTCGGCGGCCGGCGGATGATCAGTTCTTCAACCGCTTTTTGGACCGTCGAAGAAAGACACCGATGTACAAGATCCTCCGCGAACGGCCGGCCGACGCCGGCGACATCGAACAACTCCTCGACCTTGCCTTCGGGCCGAACCGGCTGGCCAAGACGTCCTATCGCTATCGCGACGGCGTCGCCCCGGTGTCGGCCCTGTCCTGGATCGCCCGCGACGGCGAGCGCCTCGTCGGCACGGTCCGCTATTGGCCGATCCTCCTCGGCAAGGCGGACGCGCCGGCGCTGCTGCTCGGCCCGCTGGCCGTCGACCCGACCCGGCGCGGCGAGGGAATCGGCCGCATGCTGGTGGCGCGGACGCTCGACCAGGCCATGTTCAGCGGCCACCGGCTGGTGCTGCTGGTCGCCGATCCCGGCTACTACGAGCAGTTCGGCTGCATGCCGGCGGCGCCGTTCGGCTTCTCGATGCCGCATGAGGATCCGGCCCGGCTCTGGGTGCGGCCGCTGGCGCCGGGCGCCTTGCACGGCGTCAGCGGCGTGATCAAGCCCCGGAGGTCGGTTCGCGGCCGTGGCCTGAGCCGCCGGCCGGCGGCGGCCGAGGCGGCCTAGGCAGCGGAGCTTTCCAGGGGGCGGGCACCAACCCGCCCTCTCTGCCTCAGAAAGAGCCGCGCAGGGCGCCCATCTCCTCTCTCGTCACGCGGCCGTCGTTGTCGGCATCGGCGGCCCGGAAGCGGCCCTGGGCGGCCGCGAAGTACTCCTCGGCACTCACCCGTCCATCACCGTTCTTGTCCATGCTGGCGAAGCGCTGGGCGCGGAACGCCTCCAGCTTGTCCCGCCGATCCGCCGACAGCCGTTTGCCGCCCTTGGCGGCCATGAACTCCTCCCGGGTCAGGACGGCGTCACCGTCGGCGTCGCGGCGCTCGAACATCCGCTCCGCCATGGCCTTGCCTTCGGCGGCGCTCAGCGCGCCATCGCCGTCGCTGTCCACCCTCGCCAGGATGCGGTCGACGATCTTGGCGCCAGCGTCCCCCGCAACCTGGGCGGCGGCGGGGCCGGTCGCAGCAAAACCCAGCAGCGCGACGAGGGTCGCCAGGCGCACGAACATGCAGGTTCTCATCGGAATTCCTCCCACGATGGATCGAGCCGCGACCGCAGCTTCTCCTTGCACGGACGGGGACGGCGAATCCTGCGCCGTGGGACCGCCCGTCCCCGCGTTTCGATCCCGGTTCCCTAGCCGTCTCGACCGGGATACGGTAAATCGGATATCTCCCGGGGCATCATGGCGTGATTCCCAACGGCGTTCTCTACCGGCTCTTGTGTCTGGTGCCCGGAGCCGGCGCGGGTTAGCTGCATGCTGGTTGAGCGAGACGCTCCGCTCGAAGCCTTGTTGAACCTGGCGCGGAACGCAGCCGCCGGTCACGGCGGCACCGTGGTCCTCGGCGGCGAGGCGGGGATCGGCAAGACGTCCTTGCTGCGCGAGTTCGGCCAGCGGATCAGCACCGGGTGGCGTGTCCACTGGGGCGGGTGCGAGGCGCTCTTCACGCCGCGCCCGCTCGGTCCCCTGCAGGACATGGCGGAGGCTCTCGACTCCCGCGTGGCGGCGCTGCTCGATCAGACGGCGGCGCCGGAGCGGCTCTTCCCGGCGCTTGTGAACGCCCTCCAGGACGCGAGCGAAACCTCCGTGCTGGTGTTCGAGGACGTGCACTGGGCCGACAATGCGACGCTGGATCTGGTCAAGTACCTCGGGCGGCGCGTCTCCCTGCTGCGGGCCATGCTGGTGCTGAGCGTCCGCACCGATGAGATCGGCGCCGACCACCCGCTGGCGCAGGTGCTCGGCGACCTGCCGTCGGCGGCCGCCACGCGGATCGCCCTGCAGCCGCTGTCGCCGCAAGGCGTCATGGCCTTGGCGACGCAGGCCGGCCGTTCTGGCGCCGATCTGCATCGGATCACCGCCGGCAACCCGTTCTTCGTCACCGAGCTCCTTGCCAGCAACGACGGCGCGCCCGGGCGAATTCCGGCCTCGGTGCGCGACGCGGTGTGGTCGCGGCTTGCGCGCCTAGCCGCGCGCGAGCGCGAGGCGTTGGAGGTGATCAGCATTGTCCCCGGCAGCGTGGAGCGCTGGTTGCTGCGCGCCCTCCTCGGCGCCGAGGCCGACGCCGCGGTCGACCACTGCGTCGCCCGCGGCATGCTGCTGCGCGACGACCAGGGCGCCGTCAAGTTCCGTCACGAGCTGGCGCGGCAGGCCACGCTCGACCGGCTGTCGGCGTCCGTGCAGCAGACCCTGCATGCCCGGGTCGAGGCGGCGATGTCCGAGGTTCCGGCAACCGCGGGCATCGTCCCGCTGTCGCGCCGGGTGCACCACGCGGCCGGCGCGGATGACGGCCGGCGCGTTCTCGACCTGGCGCCGCAGGCAGCGGCGCAGGCGGCACGGCTCGGCGCCCACGAGCAGGCCGCGGCGCACCTGGCGACCGCGCTGCGCTACGTCGCGCATGCCCCGAAAGACCTGGCCGCGCAGCTTCACGAGGACTGGTCCTACGAGGCCGGACTTGTCCGCATCGATGATGCGGTGATCGAGGCGCGGCGACGGGCCATTGCCCTGTGGCGCGGGATCGGACGCGTCGACAAGGTCGGGCTCAACCTGCGCTGGCTGTCGCGGCTGCACTGGTACCGCGGCGAGGCCCGGCAGGCGGAGGACTATGTCGGCCAGGCCGTGCGCGAGCTGGAGAGCCTGCCGCCGGGGCCGGAACTGGCGATGGCCTACAGCGCGCGATCGCAGATGCACATGCTGCACGACCGCACCGACGACGCCATCGACTGGGGTCTGCGCGCAATCGCCCTGGCGGAGAAGCTGGGAGAGGTCGAAACGCGCGTTCACGCCCTCAACAACGTCGGCACCGCGCTCCTGTTTGCCGACCGCCCCGGCGGCCGCGAGAAGATGGAGCAGAGCCTGTCGCTGGCGTTGGCGCACGGATTCCATGAGCAGGCGGCGCGCGCCTACACCAACTACGCCGAGTATGCGGTCGTGTTCAAGGACTTCGCCTTGGCCGAGCGCATCCTGGCCGAAGGCATCGCCTTCGACACGCGGCACGATCTGGACTCGTGGACCCATTATCTGGTCGGCCGGCAGGCGCAGCTCCGCATGGAGCAGGGCCGGCTGCGCGAGGCCGAGACGATCGCGCGCGGCGTCATGTCCCTCGAGCGCCTGACGCTGGTGATGCACCTGCCGGCCCTGACGGTCCTCGGCCGGGTGCGCGTTCGCCTGGGCGAAGCGGACGGGCCGGCGCTGCTGGAACAGGCGCTGAAGGAGGGTCTGGCGACCGGCGAGCCGCAGCGCATCATCCCCGTGCGGTTCGGCCTGGCCGAGGCGGCCTGGCTGGCGGAAGACCCGGGCGCTTGCCGCACGCAGCTGGAAGAGCTCGCGGCGATGAACCTCGAGAACTTCGATCCCTGGGAACTGGGCGAGTTCTCGACCTGGTGGCGGCGGAGCGGGATGGCGCGGCCGTTCCCGATCTCGACGGCGCGGGTCCCGGCGCCGCGCTCGACCGAGCTCGGCGGCGATCCGCTGACGGCGGCGACGGAATGGTCACGCCTGGGCCTGCCCTACGAGGCCGGGCTCGCCCTGATGCAGGTCGACGGGGACGGTGCCGGGGCAGCGTTTGTGCGCGCCGTCGCGATGTTCGAGCCGATCGAGGCGACGGCCGCCGCCCAGTTGGCGCGGCGGCGGGCGCAACGCCTGGGCGTCGCCCGTGCGTTGCCGAAGGTGCGTCGCGGACCGTATGCGACCGCGCGCCGCCATCCGCTCGGCCTGACCCAGCGCGAGCTGCAGGTCCTCGGCCTGATTGCGCAAGGAATGGGCAACCGGGAGATCGCGCGGCGCCTGGTGCGCTCGCAACGCACGATCGAGCACCACGTTTCCGCCGTCCTCGGCAAGCTCAACGCCACCAATCGGATGGATGTCCTGCTGCGCCTGCGCAGCGAGCCCTGGCTGCTGTCGCCCGCCGACGCTGAGCCCGCCCGCGAAAGTTAGGTACCCTTTTCTCGAAAATTGGGTACCGGCCCCGATGCCCCGAGCCGGTGCGCCGGCTACGGTGGCGCACACTCAGGGATGGAGGGGCAAAATGGGCGATCTGACGCCGTTCAATGGCAAGGTGCAGCGGACTCTGAAGGTTCTCGACGAGCTGTATGGCAAGCTCGACTTTCTCGACAAGATCAACTTCTCCTTCACGGAGAACGGCTCGACCATAAAGGTGAACAAAGACGGCTTTCGTGCCGTTGCCATGGCCGTGGTCGAAGAGCGGATCCTGATCCAGCAGAAGGCGGTGGCGGGGCCTATGGCTTCAGTCTCCGCGGGCCTCTATTCGCGGCAGTTCGATATCCTCTTCATCGACAAGGGCAGGGTCAAGTCGAAGCAGGACCAGGCGGTCATCGTTCACGAATGCACGCATGCTCTCGGCGATCTCCAGTCCGTGCAGCACTTCACGATGCTCTCCGATGAGTGCGTGGCGTTTCTTGCGGAGACGATGTGGCTCAAGGCCGCCGGTGTGCCCCTGCCCAACCATCCGGACGATCCCGACCACCATCAGATCTACGTCCAGGCGGACATGGTCGTTACGAAGAACAAGTTGAACGAGGGTACCCACGTCTTGCTGACCGCCGCCGATATCGCTGCCCTGCGCTCGGCCGTGAAGAAGGTCTACCTGCACGTGAAGGACGACCAGAGGGTCATGGACGCCGGTGTCACGAGGGCCGCTTCGAATTGACGGCGGCGGCGAATCCGCGTCGATGCCCCAAGCGAATGATCGCGAAGCCGACACGCGGGACGGAGGAGAGTCAAACATGAGAGAATCACCGTCGATCGACGTCAATCGCAACGACTTCGACAGAACCGAGGGCAATCAGCTAGCGTATGCAGCCGCCCTGCTCAAGGGGACGTTGCCGACGTGGCCGCAAGCGGTCTTGAAGCTTGCCGGCAGGGACATGGTCGCTCGCGCCGCCCAGGACCGGCTGGAGCGCGTGCACGGCGTGCCGCGCGGAAAGGCGCAAGTCGACCAGATCGTCAATGCCGGCGATCCGGACAGCATCAGCGTCTCGATCGAATACTTCCCGGCCCGTCCCGGCATGCGCAAGGTGTGGGTGGAATTCAAGCTGGACCTGGAATCACTGCCGATCAAGGTCGACTTCGAGGTCTCTCCCGACGGCGCCTTCGTCGAGGAGACGAAAGTCGAATTCGACCGTCTGAAGAAGATCATCAAGAAGCATGCGTTCGGCGGCCGCGTGCAGAACATCAAGATCGCCACCAAGCCCGGCGGCATCGCCAGTTTCGACCGGCCGACCTCCGACAAGGTGAAGGCGGCGTTGAAGGCCAAGATCAAGGCGGCCCTGTCGGCGGAGGTGCGGCTCCCGGGCATGAGCAAGGCGGTGACCGTCGAGCTGTACGGCTCCATCTTCTCCAAGTTCCAGGATGACGGCGTGATCAAGAACGGCGCCGAGGGGGGCCTGATGCTGACGGTTCCGTTCGATGCTTTGTGAGAGGTCTTACTCCACCTGCGGGTCGGCAAGGACCTGCAGCTTGGCCCGCGCGTCCTCGTTGCCCTGGTCGGCGGCGGCCTGGTACCAGCGGCGCGCCGCCCGGCGATCCTGCGGGGCGCCCTTGCCGTTCTCGTAGGCATCGGCGAGCGCATATTGGCCGTAGACGTCGTTCCGCTCTGCCGCCTGGCGATACCAGCGCACCGCTTCGATCGGATCCGCGTCCACGCCGAGGCCGTCCTGGTAGATGATGCCGATGTAGTAGAACGCCTGGGCCTGGCCGGAATCGGCGGCCATGCGGTAATAGCGCATGGCTTCGCCGAAGTCCTGGGCCGTGCCCTGGCCTTCCTGGTAGAGATAGCCGGTCCACAGCATCGCCTCGCTGTTGCCGTCGTCGGCGAGGAGGCGAAATTCCTCGAAGGCGCTGGCGAATTCGCCGCGCTCATAGGCGGCAAGGGCGGTGCTCGTATCCGCCGTCGCCGGCGCGCCGCCCAGGGCCAGCAGCAGGGCCAACCCGATCGTCCCACGCAGTCCAAGCCGCATCTTCGCCCTCCGCCGTTTGCCGAGGTCCGTCATACATCGACAGCGGCCAGGCACGCCATGGCCTGGAATCGGCCGCCCCTCACGGGCCGCTACTTGACGTAATAGACGCAGTAGCCGAACAGCATGTCGATCGTCGTCCCATCGCGCGAGAGCGGCAGCAGCAGCACGTCATAATGGACGTGCTGGCGTTCCCGCACATGCCACCGCAGCGTCTCCCGCCGCGCGGCGATGCGGCCCTCGGCGGCCTCCTCGTAGTGCCGGGCGAGGGCGGTGCCCGCCGAATCCGGGATGAACTCGTCGAGGAACTTGTTGGTCATCTCGCCTTCCAGTTCGGCGATGCGCGTACCCACCAGCCGGAAGCGGAAGCGACGCGGCTGGCCGGGCACCACGTCGACCAGGAAGGTGTCGGGCAGCAGCTGGGGAATCTCCAGCGGGTCGAGGTCCGCGCGCGACGGCAACACCTTGCCGGCAGCCTTGCGCCGCCAGTATTCGTAGAACTCCAGGAACGCCCGATTCTCCGGCCGGCGCAGGAACTCCTCCAGCTCCGGCGCGGCCTCCACTGGCTTCATGTCATGGCGGCCCGCGTGACGATGTCTCCCTCGCTCCACCGGATTCGCCGCCGGAGCATGGCACGATTCGCCGCCGCCGGGTAGGGCAACAGCCGCCCTTGCGTGCCCTCCGGCCGATCCGCTATGCCACGGTGAGCAATCCAGGAGCAGGCATGGGCGAGCGGACGAACCGGCGCACCGGTGGACAAATTCTCGTCGACCAGCTGAAGATCCACGGCGTCGATCTGGCGTTCTGCGTCCCCGGCGAAAGCTATCTCGCCGTGCTCGACGCGCTCTACGATGCGCGCAACGCGATCCGCCTCATCACCTGCCGGCAGGAGGGCGGCGCCGCCAACATGGCGGAGGCCTACGGCAAGCTGACCGGGCGGCCCGGGATCTGCTTCGTCACCCGCGGCCCTGGCGCCACCAACGCCTCGATCGGCGTGCACACGGCGCTGCAGGACTCGACGCCCATGATCCTCTTCGTCGGCCAGGTCGCCCGCGACCAGGCCGAGCGCGAGGCCTTCCAGGAGGTCGACTACCGCCGGATGTTCGCGCCGCTCGCCAAGTGGGCGGCGCAGGTCGACGACGCCGCGCGCATTCCCGAGCTGGTGAGCCAGGCCTTCCACCGCGCCGTCGCCGGCCGCCCCGGCCCGGTGGTGATCGCGCTCCCCGAGGACATGCTGACGGATGCCGCCGAGGTCGAGGACGCCTGCCCATACAAGATCGTGCGGCCGCATCCTGGCGATGACGAGCTGAAGGCGATGCGGGAGATGCTGGCCAAGTCGTCGCGTCCCTTCGTCCTGCTCGGCGGCGGCGGCTGGAGCGCCGACGCGGTGCGCGACATCGCCGCCTTCGCCGAGGCCAACGACCTCCCGGTCGGCGCCTCCTTCCGCTCCCAGGACCTGATCGACAATCGCCACAAGAACTATGTCGGCCATGTCGGCATCGGCATCGATCCGCCGCTCGCGGCGCGGGTGAAGGAGGCCGACCTGCTGCTCGTCGTCGGCGCCCGGCTCGGCGAGATCACGACGAGCGGCTACACGCTGGTCAACGTGCCGACGCCGAAGCAGACGCTGATCCACGTCCACGCCGGCGCCGAGGAGCTCGGCCGCGTCTATCAGCCGGCGCTGCCGATCAATGCCGGCATGGCGCAGTTCGCCGCCGCCGCGCAGGCGCTGAAGCCGGTCGACCCCTCGCGCTGGGCGGCGCAGACGGCGAAGGCGCGCGAGGAGTATCTGGCGACGCTGCAGCCGAAGCCGCACGCCGGCGCGCTGCAGATGCCGGAGGTGGTGGCGTTCCTGCGCGAGCGCCTGCCGGCCGACGCGATCATCACCAACGGCGCCGGCAACTACACCACCTGGGTGCACCGCTTCTACCAGTATCGCCGCTACCGCACGGCGCTGGGGCCGACCAGCGGCGCCATGGGCTACGGCCTGCCGGCCGCCGTCGCCGCCAAGGCCGTGCACCCGGAACGCACGGTCGTCTGCTTCGCCGGCGACGGCTGCTTCCTGATGAACGGCCAGGAGCTGGCGACCGCCGTGCAGTACGGCCTCGCCATCGTCGTCGTCGTCGTCAACAACGGCATGTACGGCACCATCCGCATGCATCAGGAGCGCGACTATCCCGAGCGCGTCCACGGCACCGACCTGCAGAACCCCGACTTCGCCGCCCTCGCCCTCGCCTTCGGCGCCCACGGCGAGCTGGTGGAAACGACCGCCCAGTTCGCCCCCGCCTTCGAGCGCGCCGTTGCGTCCGGAAAGCCTGCGCTCCTCGAGCTGCGCCTCGACCCTGAGGCCATCACACCTCGGATGGGCTTGAGTCAGATCCGCGAGAACGCGCTTAAGGCGCGCGTGTAGGGGCGAGCGGCGCTCGCCCGTGTCGCCGCAATCTCGAACGATGGTATTCTGACCAAACAGGGCGAGCGGCGCTCGGCCCTACAGGACCCCGACGTCGCAGCGATGGTGGAACAACGGGGCCGGACCGGCGTTGATTGCCGGGAAGGAGTGCCCCATGCGCGCGAAGATGCTCAATGCCGACCCGCCGGTCACCTATGCCGTCGTGCTCGACAAGGACGACGAGGTCGTTGCCGCCCTCACGCGATTCATCCGCGACCAGGAGGTGGAAGCGGCCTCGGTCACCGGGATCGGCGCGTTCTGCGACGCCGTGCTCGGCTACTTCGACTGGGAGACCAAGCAGTACCAGCGCATCCCCGTGAGCGAGCAGGCGGAGGTCGTCTCGCTGCTCGGCGACGTCGCGGTCGGCGAGGACGGACCGGCTCTCCATGTCCACGCCGTGCTGAGCAAATCCGACGGCAGCGTCGTCGGCGGCCATCTCCTCGAAGCGCATGTGCGCCCGACGCTGGAGGTCATCCTCGTGCAGTCGCCGAGCTACCTGCGCAAGCGCCAGGATCCGGAAACCGGCCTCGCCCTGATCGCCGCCGACCCGGT
>Ga0187893_10015436_pt1 | contig 10234 bp, 12 predicted proteins | sample MA1701074metaG_FD_139574 | JGI IMG/M metagenome (GOLD analysis project Ga0187893, IMG submission 139574) | White microbial mat communities from a basaltic lava cave in the Kipuka Kanohina Cave System on the Island of Hawaii, USA - MA170107-4 metaG ... | reverse complement strand
TGCTCCATGGGCAACTTGATGTTGCAGCCCACCGACATGGCCCCCACCTCGCGCGCGCCGCGGTTGGCAGCCTCCATGATGCCCGGGCCGCCGCCGGTGCAGACCACGAAGCGGTGGTCCTTCGACTCGAGCCCCTTCGACCAGGCCGTCAGCCGCTTTGCCAGCGCGCGGGCCGCCTCGTACCAGGCCGCGCCTTCCTTGATGCGGGCCGAGCCGAAGAACACGACCGTGTCCTCGATGCCGTGCTTCTCCAGGCGCGCCTTCGGCTCCAGGTACTCGGCGAGGATGCGCAGCGCGCGCGCATCCTTGCCGTTGACGAACTCGGCGTTGTTGTAGGCCTTCGGGGTTTTAGCCACGACCTTCGAATGGCATTTTCGTTGCCTTGATGGTCATGAAGAGGACATTGGTCTCGATCGGGAAGCCGGCCATGTGCAGCACGGCCTCGCCGACGTGGCTCACGTCCATGAGCGGCTCGACCTTGATCGAGCCGTCGGCCTGCGGCACGCCCTTGGCCATGCGCTCGGCCATCTCGGTGCGCGCGTTGCCGATGTCGATCTGGCACACCGCGATGTCGTACTTGCGGCCGTCGAGCGCGCCGGTCCTGGTGAGTCCCGTCACGCCGTGCTTGGTGGCGGTATAGGCGACCGAGCCGGGGCGCGGCGCGTGCGCCGAGATCGAGCCGTTGTTGATGATGCGCCCGCCGCGCGGGTTCTGGTCCTTCATCACGCGGAAGGCTTCCTGCATGCACAGGAACATGCCGGTCAGGTTGATGTCGACCACGTACTGCCACTTCTCCAGGGTCAGCTCCTCGAACGAGACGCCGGGCGCGTTTACGCCCGCGTTGTTGAAGAGCACGTCGAGGCGGCCCCACTTCTGCTTCACCGCGGCGAAGAGCGCCTTCACCGAATCCTGCTTCGCCACGTCGGTCGGCACGACGAGCGCGCGCTCGCCCGCGCCGGAGGCTTGCGCCGTGCCTTCTAGCGCATCCTTGCGCCGGCCGGCGAGAGCCACCTTGAAGCCGCCTTTGAGGAGCGCGAGCGCGGCGGCCTTGCCGACCCCGCTGCCCGCGCCCGTGACGATTGCGATGCGATCCATGCGCCCTCCCGGGAAAAGGAGGGCGGATGGTAACGCATTCAGGAGCGGTCACGTCCCCTCGACTGGTGCGCTTCGCGCCGTTCCTGGCGCTGCTCCTTGCGTTGCTCGCGCTTCTCTTCACGGCGCTTCCCGCGCTCTTCCTCACGGCGCTGCGGGCGTGCCTGCGGCTGGGCCTGGGGTTGCGGCTGGGCCTGTGGCTGCCGGGCTTGAGGCTGTGCCTGTGGCTGGGGACGACGGACCTCGCGCCGTTCCTCGCGTCCTTCACGGCGCTCCTCTTTGGCCTGCGATTGCGCCGCGAACTGCTGGCGCACGGCCGCGTCGCGGTACTCGACGCCGCGGCGGTGGTGCGGGTTGTGCTGCCAGACCCGCGGGGACTCGTGCCGGTGGCGGTGATGGTGCACGTGGTGGACGTGGTGCACGTGGACGTGCCGGCGGTACCAGTCCGGGCGCCCGAAGAAGAAGCCCGCCGAGACCGCGACCGGCGCGCCCCACCAGAAGGTCACCGAGATGCCCGGCCGCGCCACGCGCACGTAACCCGGCCACGGCGCCCAGACGACCGGCGGGTACGCCGGCCACCACCACGGGCCGTACACGACCAGCGGGTCGTAGTAGGGCACGTAGACGACCTGCGGATTGACCGGCTGGACGTAATATACCTCGCCCTGCTGCTCGACCTGCAGGTGCTCGCTCGAGCGCAGGTTGCCGGCGGCATGCGCGCGCCGGCGCAGCTGCTGCACCGTGTCCATCACGTGCGGCTGCTGGCCGAGGAAGGCGTCGCCGAGCGAGCGCGTCCAGTCCAGGTTCTCGTCCATGCGCTGCAGCACCTGCGGGAAGGCGACCAGCGACTTGACGCTCGGGTCCCAGTCCTCGTGCTCTACCGCGCGCACCGCGTCGTCGCCGCGCAGCGCCGGGTGGGCGCGCGTCCAGCGCGCCGCCTCGACCACTTCGATCGGATAGGTCGCGGCCATCAGGATCTGCGACAGCAGCGGGTCCGGATAGAGCGCGATGGGCGCGAGCATCCGGTCGAGCTCAGGCTGGGTATAGGTCTTGTTTCCCTGGGTGAAACCAGGGGAGGACGAAAGCAGCAACAAAAGGCTCAAAACGGTCGCGAGAATGCGTTTCATGGACGCCTCCTTCTTTATTGCCTAAACGCATTGGACACGAGATCGTCGCAAGGCAATTCGAGGAAATTGCAACAAGCGGTAAGCCGTGTAACAGCGCGCGACTGTCACCGCCGGGCGACAGCGCACATGGGCGCGCAAATCCAGAACAGTGACTTCTGCCATCGACACGCGATAGACCGATGGGAAGAATGTGCGCATGAGCCGCCTTCTTCTTTTCTGCCTTCTCGCCGCGAGCTTCGGCGCGGCCGCCGGCGATCCATCCGCGTGGTTCCGCAAGCTCGACCGCAATCGCGACGGCTATCTCGATCGCAAGGAGCTGGCGGGGCAGCGCCGCGTGCTGGAGGTCTTCGAGCAGGCGGACGAGAACCGCGACGGCAAGCTCGACCCCGAGGAGTTCATCCGGGCCGAGGCGCTGGCGCAGGAGATGAAACGCCGGCCGGCGCGCTCGGCCGAGCCGGGCAAGAAAGAGCCCGCGTCGAGCTAGTTACTTCCCGACGAACTTCGGCGTTCGCTTCTCCATGAACGCCTTGCGGCCTTCCTTGTGGTCCTCGCTCGCGAAGCAGGCTTCGACCATCTTGATCGCCTTGGCGAGATCGCGGTCGTCGGGGTCCTTTAGCGCCTGCTGCGCGGCGAACTTGGCCGCGGCGACGGTGAGCGGCGCGTTCTCGGCAATGAGGCCGCAGACCTCGGCGGTCGCCTTCTCCAGCTCCGCGACCGGCACCACGCGGCTGACGAAGCCCATGCGCAGCGCCTCCTTCGCGTCGAATTTCTTCGCGGTGAAGAAGATCTCCATGGTGTTGGCCGCGCCGAGCACGTTGATGAAGCGGCGCACGCCCGCCGGGCTGTAGCCCAGGCCGAGCCGCGCGGCCGGCATGCGGAACACGGCGTCCTCGGCGCACAGGCGCAGGTCGCACGCGGCCGCGAAGCCGAGCCCGCCGCCGATGCAGATGCCGCGGATGCTGGCGAGCACGGGCTTGGTGGTCCTCATCGGCGCCACGTAGGCCTGCTCGACCGCCTTGTTGTACTCGAACTGGGCCTCCACGGTGCCGCGCAGCTTCTCGAACTGCGAGATGTCCGCGCCCGAGATGAACGCCTTGTCGCCGTCGCCCTTGCAGACGATGACGCGCACCTGCGGGTTGGCGTCCAGCTCGGCGAAGGTCTTCGGCACCGCCTGCCACATGTCGTAGGTCATCGCGTTCATGCGCGGCAGGTTGGAGAAGACGACGGTCGCGACCCCGTCTTCAATGGAGGTATTCAGTTCTGCCATGGGGTTTACCTAAATGATCTTTTCTTTCCGGAAAGCTTCAATCTCACTGGCTGAAAAACCCATTTCCTGCAAAATCTCGTCATTGTGCTCCCCCCGGCCGGGGGAGGCGGTGAGGAGCTGCGCCGGCGTGCGCGAGAGCCTGACCGGCTGGCTGATGAGGCGCAGCTTCTTGCCGAGCGCCTTGCTCTGCACCTCGGCCGCGATCTGCATGTGCCTCACCTGCGGATCGGCGAACACCTCGTCCATGCGGTAGATCGGGCCGGTGGGCACGCCTCCCTTGTTCAGGATCTCGACCCACTCGGCGCTCGACTTGGTCTTGAAGCCCTTGCCTAGCTCCTCGTTCAGCCGTTTCCGGTTCTGCGCGCGCGCCTCGGCGGTCTTGAAGTCCGGGTGCTCGAACAGGTCCGGCCGCCCGAGCGCGTCGCAGACGATCTTCCACATCTTGGTGCCGCTCGCCGCGACGTTGATGTGGCCGTCGGCCGTCGCGTAGGCGGAAGTCGGCATGCTGGTCGGGTGGTCGTTGCCGACCTGCCCGGGAATCTCTCCCGACATCGTGTAGCGCGCCGCCTGGAAATCGAGCAGCTGGATCGCCGCCTGCAGCAGGCTCGACTGCACCCACTGGCCTTCGCCCGAGGACTCGCGCTCGATGAGCGCGATCAGGATGCCGATCGAGGCGAGCAGCCCTCCGCCGACGTCGGCCACCGCGCAGCCCACGCGCATCGGGCCCTCGCCCGGCTTGCCGGTGACCGACATGATTCCCGACAGCCCCTGCGCGATCTGGTCGAAGCCCGGGCGCGCGCGGTACGGGCCGTCCTGGCCGAAGCCGGAGATGCTCGCGAGGATGATGCGCTTGTTCACCTTCCTTAGCGACTCGTAGTCGATGCCAAGTCGATCCTTGACGTCCGGGCGGTAGTTCTCGACCACGACATCCGCGGTCTTCACCAGCCGCAGGAAGATGTCCTTGCCCTTCGGCGACTTGAGATCCAGCGTGATCGAGCGCTTGTTGCGGTGCAGGTTCTGGAAGTCCGGCCCCTCGCGCGGGCCGCCCATGTCCTCGGACTGCGTGGTCTCGATCTTGATGACGTCGGCGCCGAAATCGGCGAGCTGGCGCACGCAGGTCGGGCCGGCGCGCACGCGCGTCAGGTCCAGCACGCGCAGCTTCGCAAGCGCCGGGGAAGCGCTGATTTTCGGCATGGGCGCTATTGTAGGATGCAGGGATGAAATCTTGGTGGGTCGTCAGCGGAACCGGAAGTGAAACTGCGGGCACGACGCTCGAGCAGCGCGAGGTCGCCGAGCCCAGGCCCAAGGCGGGCGAAGTGCTCGTGCGGGTGCGCGCCGCGGGCCTGAACCGCGGCGAGTTCATCGGCGGCTACGGCCTCGCCTCGGCGGCGGCCAAGCCCGCCGGCATCGAGTGCGCGGGCGAGGTGGCCGGCGCGGGCGAGGGCGTGAAAGGCTTCGAGAACGGCGTGCGCGTGATGGGCCGTTCCTCGGGCGCGTTCTCCGAATTTGCGCTGATGCGCGCGAGCGACGCGATCCTCGTCCCGGAGCGGCTCTCCTGGGAGGAGGCCGCCGGCAGCACGATCGCGTATCTCACCGCCTACGACATGCTCTGGCCGGGCGGGCAGCTGAAATCCGGCGAGTGGCTGCTCGTCACCGGCGTGTCCGCGGGGGTCGGCGTCGCCTCGTTCCAGCTGGGCAAGCTGATCGGCGCGAAGGTGGCGGGCACGTCGGGTTCGGCGGAAAAGCTTTCGAAGTTGCAGGCCTTGGGACTCGATCTGCCTCTGCGGCATCGAAACGGGGGATTCGCGGAAAAAATTCTCAAGGAAACCGCCGGCAAGGGCGTGGATCTGGTGGTCAACAATGTCGGCGGCACCGTGTTCGCCGAGTGCATCCAGGCGCTCGGCTACAAGGGGCGGCTCGCCACGGTCGGCTACGTCGACGGCGCGGTCAGCGCGCCGCTCGATATCGGCGCGTTGCACGCCAAGCGCCTCAAGGTCTTCGGCGTCTCGAACAAGATGCGCAGCGGCGCCGAGATCGCCGAGAGCGTGCGCGGCTATGTGCGCGACGTGCTGCCCGCGATCTCCGGAGGGATCGTGAAGCCCGTGATCGACAAGGTGTTCCCGTTCGCCGAGCTGCCCAAGGCCAAGGCGCACATGGAAGCCGCCGCGCACCTCGGCAAGATCATCCTGCGGATGGGTTAGGAGCGCTAGGACGCCGCGGCGCGGAGCCGCTCGCGCACCATCGCGATGTAGCTTTTCAGCGCGTAGAGCTCGTCGTGGTAGGCGAGCGGCACCGAGACGCTCGCGGCCTTGGCCTCGAGCTTTTCCAGGCGCTCGCGCAGCTCCGGCAGATCCTTCTTCGCGGCCAGGTCGTATTCGATCTGGCGCAGGTCTCGGTACCAGCGGAAGATGCGCGAGCGGATGCGGAAGGTGTAGAGCGGGGGCAGCACGCGCGCGAGCGGGATCAGCACCGCGATGATCGAGATGAGCGCCACCCACATGCGGTCGACCAGGTTGGCCAGCCAGAACGGCATGTAGCGCTGCAGCATCGGCGGGCCGGTGCGGTAGAAGCGCTCGGCGTCGCGCGCGAGCGGGTACTCGGTGTTCTGCGGCGTCGGGAAGCGCCCGGAGGGGGCGATCCAGCCGCCCTTGCCGTGGATGCGGCCGGCCGCCTGCAGGAAGAGCTGCAGCAGCGCCGGGTGCGTGTCCTCGCGCGCAACCAGCGAGCAGGTCGCCGCCACCATGGAGACGTCGCGCGGCGGCACGTTGCGCGAGAGGTCGACCACGCCGCGCGCCAGCGTCACGTGGCTCAGGTACGGGTAGCGGCGCGCGTAGGCCTCGGCCTGGGCGAACTCGTACAGGCGCACGCCCGGCGTCTGCAGCAGCATCTGCACCAGCAGGGACTCGGGCGCCGAGACCATGGCCACCGCGTCGAGGTTGCCTTCCAGCAGCGCCTGCACCGCGGGCGCGAGGTCGAGGTTGCTGCGCACGATGTCGTCGCGCTCGAGCAGGTTCGCGCGCAGCAGGCGGCTCGTCATTCCCGGGATGCCGCTGCCGCGCGGGCCGACGTTGACGCGCAGCCCGCGAAAGTCCGCGATCTCGGCCAGCACGCCCTCCTTGCTTTTCTTCGCCGCCGCGCTGCGGTAGAAGATCCACACCGGCTCGTAGAACATGCTGCCGAGCGAGACCAGCGGCACGGCGCTTGCTTCCTTGGCTTCTTCCTCGGGCGTGCGCACCGCCTCGCTCGCGCCGCCCTGCACGAAGGCGATGTCGACGTTCTCCTTGTCGTCGCGCAGCAGGCGCAGGTTCTCGCGCGAGCCGTTGGTCGTGCGCAGCGCCACCTCGATGCCGTGGCGCTTGAGTTCCTCCTGGTAGCGCTTGCCGAAGGTGGCATACGCGCCCTGCTCGGAGCCGGTGGCGAGCACCACGCGCTTCGGCGGCGTCGGCTTGAGCAGGTAATACGCCCCCGCGAGCAAGACGAGCGCGAGCAGGATGAACGGCCCCGCAGTCGCCGCCAGCTCGCGCGCCGAGATCAGCGTGTCGCGGATGGTGCGCGCCATGGCCCGCACTATACCCTCGGCGCGCAGCTAGAATGCCGTCGCGTGCGCTTGACGATCCCCGAGAACGAAATCCAGATCACCGCGGTGCGCTCGGCGGGCGCCGGCGGCCAGAACGTCAACAAGGTTTCGAGCGCCATCCACCTGCGCTTCGACATCGCCGCCTCGTCGCTGCCGGCGGCGGTGAAAGAGAGATTGCTCGCGCGCAACGACCAGCGCATCACGCGCGACGGCGTGATCGTCATCAAGGCGCAGCAGCATCGCAGCCAGGACATGAATCGCGCCGAGGCGCTGCAGCGGCTCGCCCAGATGGTCGAGGCGGCGGCGCGGGTGCCGAAGGCGCGGCGCGCCACCCGGCCGAGCAGGGCGGCCAGGCGCAAGCGGATGGACAGCAAGCGGCACCGCGGCCGCATCAAGCAGCTGCGGCGAAGCCCGGTGGAGGACTAAAACCTGGGTCCCCGCTTGCGCGGGGATGACGCTAGAGGTCGTCGCCCCGCGAAGAGCGCGGGATCGAGATCCCGGCCGGGATGTCCTCGCGCGGCGCGGGCGGCTGCGCGTCGACCGGCGAGGGCGGGGTCGCGCCCTTCTTCGGCCGTCCCGGGCGGTAGAACACCTGGAAGGGCTTCAGCGGCGGCACGACCGGCGGCCGCTCGAGGTACCGGCAGTCCGACTCGGTCGGCATGCTCGCGGTGGCGCCGATGCGGCGGCCGCCGACGAACACGGTGTAGCGAAGCATGTGGGCGGAACCCGGGATCGGCCGGGCAATGATTTCGTACTTGCCGATCATGAAGCGCTGCATAGACTTGGGATTGTCTCACGGAACCCCCCTGCAGGGCCATGTTTTTGCTGTTTATTTCACACGTCCCGGCGCCCAAAAACCCCCGAGCGCGCTCGGGTATTCAGAAGGGAACGTAGGTCTTCTTCGAGGTGTAGTGCATGTAGCCGATGCTCGCGCCCGCGCGCAGCCCGACGCCGAGGCGGATCGGCGCGAGCACGATCCCGTCGCGCTGCTGGTAGTTCATGCCGACGCCGCCGACGAAATAGAGGCTGCCGTCGACGCCCGGGAAGCGCCGGTAGATCGCGCCCGCGCTCGGCAGGCGGTAGACCAGCACAAACACCTTGGAGAGATTGGCGCCGGCGTCGAAACCGATCGAGGGGCCGGTCCAGTACACGCGCCGCGTGCCGAGGGTCTTGGTGTGCAGCGTGCCGTCGCCGTAGCGCAGCCCGACGCCGATCGCGCCGGCGGCCTCTTCGCCCTTGATGTAGCCGTTCGGCCGGCCGTGGTCGGCAAAGGCCTTCTCGATGACCTTGGCGAGCCCCTCGGTGTTCTTGCCGAAAAAGCCCTCCGCGTCCCGCAGGACCGAGTCCCTGTCGTAGGTGTCGTCGCCTTTTTTCTCGACTTTCTTATCCTCGGCCTTCTTATCCTGGGCGAAACCGGGGAAGGAAAGGCCGAAAGCGAGAACCAGGCAGGCGAGCAGGCGTCCCATGGCGGCGACTGTACCGCAGGCTAGCCGAGCCAGGCGAGCGCGGCGTCGACGTCGCGGAAATTTTTCACGTTCAGGCCCCGGTTCCCGGCGACGATGTCGATCATGTCGTTCGCCTCGTAGAAGCCGGGGGTGTGGTGCACGAGCGCGATGCGGTGCCTGGGCGTGAGGCCGAGCGCGGGCAGCCGCTCGACCAGCATGAACTGGCCGGTGCCGGTGAGCGGCACCTTCTGGGTGAGCTCGACCAGGATGCGCTTCAGGCCGAGGCGAACGGCCTCGCGCACGATCGTCTCGCACACCTGGAACGGCGGCGCGGGCGTGTCGCGGCCCCACACCTTGGCGTGCAGCAGGTCCGCTTTGGGCTCGATGGTAAATTGCATGGCAAAAAACGCGCGATGCTACGCAGGGATGCTTTAGGAGTCAATAATGAAGCCTCAAAACTTTCGCTTGGCCGTGGCGGAATCCGCGCTCGCCGACCTGCGCGAGCGTTTGAAACGGGCGCGCTGGCCGGACGAGCCGCCGCTCGCGCCCTGGTCGACCGGCACGAGCGTCGCGTACCTGAAAGAGCTGGCCGCGTACTGGCGGGAGCGCTTCGACTGGCGCGCCTGGGAGGCGAAGCTGAACGCGTTCCCGCAGTACACGCTGCCGGTCGCCGGCATCGACCTGCACTTCATCCACCTGCCGTCGAGGAAGAAGGGCGCGCTGCCGCTGCTGCTCTCGCACGGCTGGCCGGGGTCGCTGTTCGAGTTCCACAAGATCCTGCCGCTGCTCGCCGAGGAGTTCACCGTGGTGGCGCCCTCGCTGCCGGGCTACGGCCTGTCGTTCAAGCCCGGGCAGAAGCGCTTCGGCACCGCCGAGATGGCCGCCTGCTTCGCCGAGCTGATGAGCGCGCTCGGCTACCCGCGCTTCGGCGCGCAGGGCGGCGACTGGGGCGCGGGGATCAGCACTTACCTCGGCTACAAGTACCCGGAGCGCCTGATCGGGATTCACCTGAACCTTCTGATGGTCCGGAGGGAATTCGATTTCCCCGTGCAGGACGAGGCGCACGAACGGTACCGCCAGCAGCTTGCCCACTTTCTGAAGGAGGAAACCGGCTACCAGGCGATCCAGGGGACCAAGCCGCAGACCCTGGCCTTCGCGCTCACCGATTCCCCGGTCGGCCTGGCGGCGTGGATCGCGGAGAAGTTCCGCACCTGGAGCGACTGCGGCGGCACGATCGAGAACGCGATCAGCCGCGACGAGCTGCTCGCCAACGTCTCGCTCTACTGGTTCACCGGCGCGATCGGGTCGTCGTTCTGGCCGTACTACGCGCGGCTGCATGACGGCTGGCCGATCCCGGTGGGCGGGACCGTGCCGGTGCCGGCCGGTTATGCCGAGTTTCCGAAGGAGATCCTCAGCCCGCCGCGCGCGCTCGCCGCCAAGACCTACACCGATCTCCGGCGCTGGAGCACGATGCCGAAGGGCGGGCACTTCGCCGCGCTCGAGCAGCCCGAGGCGCTCGCGGGCGAAGTGAAGGCTTTCTTCAGCGCGCTAGGGTAATCGCCGCAACCCCGGCCGCGAGCAGCGCCATGCCGCCGAGCTCGCGGCGCGAGAGGCGCTCGCGGAAGAGCTTGAGCGAGACGAGGTAGCTGAAGACGAGCTCGACCAGCCCGAGCGTGCGCACGTGCGCCGCGGGCTCGATGGCGAACGCGGTGAACCAGCCGGCCGA
>Ga0187893_10015435_pt1 | contig 10235 bp, 10 predicted proteins | sample MA1701074metaG_FD_139574 | JGI IMG/M metagenome (GOLD analysis project Ga0187893, IMG submission 139574) | White microbial mat communities from a basaltic lava cave in the Kipuka Kanohina Cave System on the Island of Hawaii, USA - MA170107-4 metaG ... | reverse complement strand
GGTTTGCCGATCCTCGGCGTGACCACCCACTCCCCAATCTTGGCATCCATCCAGGTGATCTGCATGCCGGGCTCGCCCGCGCGCAGCAGCCCATCGCCGGAGTCCATAGCTATCCCGTAGCGTGTCCCCTTCTGGTACCCCTCAATGATCTGATGCAGGATCGGGAAAACGGACTTGAGCGCCATTTGGTCCCCGGTCACCTCCACATAGGCCCGCCATGCCTCGAGGTACCAGAGCGCGGCATCGGCGCTGTTGTACTCCGGGGCCTGCCCCGGTCCGGGGAACCAGTTCGGCAGCATGCCCTTATCGACAAAGCGCGCATAGGTTTCGAGAATGCGGCGCGCGCTTTCAAAACGTCCCGTGGCCAAGGTCAGGCCGGGCAGCGCGATCATGGTGTCGCGTCCCCAGTCACCAAACCACGGGTAGCCGGCGATCACCGATTCTCCATCCGGGGTATCGGGTAGCGGACGTGCAAAGACGAAATTGTCCGCCGCCAAGATCAGTTGTTGCACCCAGGCAGGCGCCTCGCGCAGCTCTCCGATCTGCACCCGTGTGCGGGTCAATAGACCGGCATCATGGGCATGAAAGCGCCGCATGGCCTCTTCGAGGTAGGGCGAGGCATCCTCTTCCAGGCTGGCGACGATACCCGACCATTCATTTGGATATAACTCCAGCGTAGCCTGTCCGATGCAGAGGTGGTTATCCCAAGCGGCCAAGCCGCGCTCGCGTTCCACGGGCAGGTCGAAGTTTTCGTACCAGGTATGATCGGGCGTGATGGTTCCATGACGCGAGTGAAACCGAAGGCCAAACCCTTCCCCGCCGACCGGGCTGCGCACCAGCAGGCTGGACTCGCCATCGGGCTCGATCACCGGATTAAACGCCCAAGGCGGAGCGTTGCCGTGGTGGTCGCGCGCGTTGACCAGCAGCTTCACCTCAAGGCTCACGCGCCTTGCCTCATCACTGACGGAACGGTATTCGGGACGGTAAGCGATGTAGACCGTGTCGGCGCCCGGCTCCATCCAGATCCGCATCTCAAGGCTCAAATCACCGAGGGCGTAGCGCCATACGGGCATGCGCCCATCGAGGAGAAAGGATTCGATATGCAGGTGGCCCTGCGGATCGATGACGTCGCCGCCCCAACGATTGCTATGCAGCGGGACGCTGCGCTCGCCATCCCGCAAGGTGGCATCGGCCTTGGCGAATACCAGAAACCGACCGAGCGGAGGGTGCAAGGGTGCGATCAATAGTCCATGGTAGCGACGGGTAAGGGTACCGGCGATGGTACCGGCCGCATAGCTGCCGCGGCCGTTCGCCAGCCACCATTCCCGCCGCTCGGCCTGGCTGAGATCTGCGCAGATCTCGCGCCCGAAACGGATGTAATCGGGCCTAATGTTGTTCATGACGCCCTCCTCCTGCCTGGAGCAAGCTTGCAACGCGCAGCGCCCAGGCATAGATCGTTAACGATGGATTCACGCGGCTCGATCGCGGCAGGATGCTGCCGTCCACCACGTAGAGGTTTTCTATGCCGTGCACCTTGCCCATTTCATTCACCACGGATGTCTTTGGGTCTGCCCCTGTAACCAAGGTGCCGCACGCATGCGCGCTGCCCGCCAGCGGGATGGGTTTCGCAAAGCTCACATAGCCGCAGCCGAGCAGTGCACGGCGAAACCCATTTATGAGTTGCCTATGTTCCGCGACGGCTTGAGGCAGGCGTGCCGGGTCATAATCGAGCTTTGGATACGGTTGCGAACCATCCCCTGCGCTGACCTCTGCGATGACCCGGTTTGCTTCATCAGAGCCGTCTTCGGTCTGCAGGAAAAACCCGTAGGCCCGGCGGCCGAAGAATTGAGCGGTGCCGCGTCGGACAAAACGGGGTAAGAGCGAGCCGATGACATCCCCGCCGAAGCCCAGCGGCTGGATGCTGCTGTGAGGATATTTCTCGCTTAGCAACAGCGCCGTCTTGCGCAAGAGATCGGTTTTCTCAAGCCGCGAGAACGCGACCAAGGCGGTCAAAAAATGGCGTTTGTAATAGCGTCCAACGAGCCGATAATGAGGCAGGCTTCGATCGAGTCCGGTCTTTTCCATATACTGCTGCAACAAGCGCGGTGAGTGCATCGCGCCCGCCGCGAGCAATACCTTCTCGGCGGTATAACAACGACCGTCTCGGAGCACAACGCCGGTAATCCGTTGCGGGGCACCCTCCTCGCCGAGCAGCGCTTGCACCGCTTGGCCCGTGATAACCTTCAGGTTATCTCGCCGGGCGACCCGCTCCAGAAAGCTATGCTCCGCATCGGATTTGAGCCCCCTTGCCGAGGCGAAGCCATCGAAGTGTCCCGCCTCCTCCTTATGCTTCAGGATCTCGGCGGCCAGTCCCAAAGGCACGGGCTCCACAGTCCAGCCGGCACCGTTGCGCTGCATCCGATCGACGATCAGGCGCAGGTCGGATTCGATATCGAACTGGCGTACAGCGAGCAGGTTCTCGGCCTCTTGGTAAAACGGCGCCAGCTGGCTATACTCGATCGGCCAAGGCAGAAACTTAAGCTCTGTGTCACCTTCGAACTCGTGGGCGCCGTAGCGCAGCAGCGCCGCTCCGTACCATTTGGTCTTGCCGCCTACATTGAAATATTCCTCCGGCACGAATGGGCGGCCATCCTTATTCAGCCACGGCTCCTTGCTTTTAAATACGCCTTCTCCGATCACTTTGCTAAAATCGAGCGTGCTACCGTCATCGGGTAACGCCTCACCCTTTTCGATCAAGAGCACGCTCCTCGATTCTTGCGCCAACCGGTAGGCGGCGGCGCAACCGCCTGCCCCCGAACCGATGATGATGTGGTCGTAGTGAGTCATTGTTATCGTCCTCTATAAAGTGCAAGCTGTGCCGTTGCCTCTATCTACTGGTGCTGAATGTCATCCCGCACCCATCACTTTTCTTAAAACACCGCGGCCGGTGCGATCACCGCCGCCGTCGAGCCTCGCGTCTTGGCGTGGGTTAGCACAAACATGAATTCGTATACTTGCCGCTTGGCCAGCTCCTCGGTCGCCAGGTTTTCCAAGCCGAACAGGCCCATTTTGACGTACATAGTCTGCGGCACCAGAAACGGACGTTCGGGATCTTCGCCGGGAACCGGCCCGTAGCTCCAAGTATCGGCTCCCGTGATGCTGACATGCTGCTCATAAAGCCAGCTTACAAGCTCCATGCCTGGACCTGGCTCACCCGCCAAGAACTGTTCGTTGTCCTTTCCCCATAACGCGCCCCAGCCGGTGTGAAACAGCACGGCATCTCCGGCACGCAGCTCGATGCTCTGGCGCTCGAGCACGGCCTTTACCTCAGCGACGGTGATCACGTAGCCCTTCTCGAGACGCGGCGTGCCTTTGAAACGCGCGATATCGACCAAAACGCCACGGGTGATGATCGGCGGTACGGTCTCCATGCCGAAGCGGTTGAGCCCCCAACCCTCTACGACATCACGCGTGGTCCAGCCGTTGTAGAAGCGGTCACCGACCTGGATGTGGCCGATGGAATCAAGCTGCGTGCCCACCTGGAAGGTGCCGGCCTGGATCTCCGTGATCCAGTTGATCTGACTTTTTCCCCAGCCCTTGCCAACTGCATCGGGACGGCGCAAATTTGTAACATGCGGGGAGATATCCACCGTTTGGTGCCAGTAACGGCCGGGAAACTTGGGCGCGCCTTCATCAAGCACCCGCCCGAGATCGACGACCTCACCGGTCTTGACCAGCGCGGTCGCCGCGCGCACCACCTGCGGGGTGATCTCGTTCAGCGTCCCGATCTGATCATCCGCGCCATACCGACTCGGCCACCATGGCTTTTCTCCGGGCGGTAGCGCCGAGCGATCGGCGCGCGGACCCGAGGCATTATTGGTCGTGGTTTCCAGCGCAGCCGCAGCCAGCGGGATGGCCAGGGCTAATAGCGCCGCGCTGAGACCAGCCCGCGCGGAAATCGCGCTAGCTCCAACGTTGGGAGCACCGGGCGAAAGGCGGACTTTCATGTTCATCTAAAACCCGTCCTAGAATTCCCTCGCTGGGCTAACCACGGAAAAACTTGCGGCCGATTAGATAGTCGAGCGAAAGCTTCCCCGGGCCATGGAAGAGCGAGACCAGCAACAAGATCCCCCAGACCTGATGCTGCTCTATACCCGCGGCGTTAAGCGCCGGATAGGAGACCACGGCCATGATGTTAAAGACGAAAAGCACACCCGCGCTCAGGCGTCCCGCGAGTCCCAGGGCCAGCAGCACTGGAAACCCGAGCTCTACGGAGGTGCCGAGATAGGCGGCAAGCTCCGGGGATAGAAAAGGCACGGAGTATTCATAGGTAAAAAGGGCGATGGTGCTCTCCCAAGACTGAATCTTCACCAGACCCGACTGAAAGAACACCTTCGCGACCCAGAGGCGCACGGCGAGATCCGCGATGGGCGCTGTCCAATTCAATGCCGCGATCAGTTTACGGACCACAGAGGTCGGTTGGGCTTCACGATACAAGGTATGTGTGACTGTGCTCATGATGTTCTCCTCCAATAGATAAAAAGTTACCGTAGATAAAATCCGATCAAGCTTTGGCGAAGCACGTGGCGCTTGAGCGCCTCGGCGAGATCAAATTCAGGCTCGAGATCAGCCGCCTGCTTATAGGCCGCAGCAAGCGTCTTGCCCTCCGCGAGCTTATTCAGCAAGACGTATTCGCCAGAGCCCAAGGCCTGCATTTCGATCGCGAGGCCGCGGCGGATGATGAGTAGCCTAGCCCGGCCGATGCCGAGATCTACCGCCTGATCACCTCTAAAGTCGGCTTGGTTGACTTCCCAGATCTTTAGCAGCGGATAGGGGGAAGCGAGCAGTTGGGCTGCGGGATTGAGCATGAAACGGAGTTGCGCATGGTGCTCCGGCGCGATGGCAGCAAGCGCGCTGAGCTCCAGAGGCTTCGTATCCGAGGCGTGGTAGACGAGCTGCCGGGCCCACTCTAAGCGCGCCACATCGGGCAGGTAAGCCAACGCCTTGGCGGGCGCGAATCCCTCAAGGAACTGGGCGAAGGCGCTGCCGTATTCCCTGAGATCGCCCGAGCGCGATGGATAGGCGCGCAAGTATGCTCGTGCCGTATGGTTGAAAAACCCGCCCCCCACCAAGCGGTCGACGACCGGATAACAAGCGCGCAAGGCCTCGGTAAAGCTGTTCACGATGTGGTTGCGGTAGATACCCAACCGCCGTCCCCCGTCCCAGCCATTGGCGCGAATGTTAAGCTCGGATCCCGCGCTCTGAGGATCCAACATCGCTACGGCAAAGCGCTCTTGCAGATTACGCAGCGAGGACATGGTCCGCCTCCAGCATGCGCTCGGCCCGGTAGGCCTCGTTCAGCAATACGTCCAAGGGCGGCAACTCGCTATCCCATTCGATGAGCGTAGGTTTCCTCCCGATGCAATCGACTGTCCATCGATATAGCCTCCAGACTTCCTCCGCCACGGGCGCGCTGTGGGTGTCGATCAGGATCTCGCCAGAGCCATTCCCATGGGAGAGGAAGCGGTTCACGCTATAGCCCGCGAGATGGATCTCGTGCACCAGCTCGCCAGGAACGCGGGCGATGTAGGCATAGGCGTCAAAGCCATGGTTCTTGGCGCTCACGTAAATATTGTTGACATCGAGAAGGATTCCGCAGCCGGAGCGCCTTGAGACTTCAACCAGAAACTCCCATTCCGGCATCGTGGACTGCGCATACTCGAGGTAACTCGACAGGTTCTCGATCAGGATCTGACGTCCCAGGTAGTCCTGCACCCAGGCGATGCGCCCCACCAAATGGGCAAGCGCCTCCTCGGTGTAAGGCAGCGGCAAGAGATCGTTGAGATAGCGCCCGCCCACCGAGCTCCAACAGAGATGCTCCGATATGAGCCCAGGATCAAAACGCACGATCAAGCGCTTGAGCTGCTCAAGATGACGGATGTTGATCCCATCCATTGAGCCGAGCGACAAGCCAACGCCGTGCAGGCTCAAGGGGTAGCGGTTGCGGACCTGCTCCAGGTAGTGATGCGGCGGGCCGCCCGCGCCGAAGTAGTTCTCGCTGTGCACTTCGAACCAGCCAATTTCTGGCAGTCTCTCAAGGACCGCTTCGTAGTGTGGGTAGCGCAGGCCGATCCCGGCGCGGGCCGGGATCGGGTTACCATTGGAATATGCGGATGCCTTCATGGAACTATTGCTGTGGTGTAAGGTTGCCCCCGGCGATCTTCTCGCAGGTGCCTTTAGGCACGTAGATAAACGCCGTAGGGTCGGCATCTTGCTTGGCGGACCCCGCACAGGCGCTGGTCGCCGTCTGGCAGTCGTTTTTGCCAGCTTTGGCTACGCCATAACACTTCTCGCCTTGTTTCTCCGCGGCGAGCGCATCGTTGGCCAGCCCAAGGGAACCTAGCGCCAAGACGGCGGTGAGAGCGGCGTTAATGACTGCGGTGGTATTTTTCATACTGCATCTCCTTTGATGGATTGATTGCGTTATTTGGATCCGTTGGTACGGTCGCCGATGTTGCCGTTGCGGCCTCGACGCTTAAGCTATGGCAAGGGCGATGCCAGACCGGGTTCGGACAAGTTGTGGCATAAAAACCAACAGTTTATCTTGGATCACTAGACGCTAAGGATGGCCGTCCCGAAAAATACACCACGAATTATTGCGGTAACCACGGCGGCTTGTGGGTTGTGGAACGGGATCGGAAAACGCACCAGGCGGATGAGATCGTCAAGATCGGCATGCAGCAGCTGGCGGTCGGTTGCAAACGACCACCGCGGTCTACACGTCCGTGCGCGCGCAGCTGGTTGGCGGTAGCCCTGCCTGGGCAAGAAACGCCGAGTTGAAAGTAAGAGGTGAGAAACGCTTTCTCAAGCGGTTCCCGACAATCGAGGATCACTTGGGAAGACTGGAAGCGGCCACCTGATGTCCCGTGACTTGAAATTCGCACAGTCGGGGACTCTGTCTGGCGCTCATAGCTCCAAGATCGTTCGCCCTCGGCAGCTAATTTCCGCTTCTGCGGCTTCAGACTTCCCCTTGTTCAGGCTCATACCCTGTCGCAAGAGACAAGGAATTGCGGTTTCCCGCTAAGGCAGGATATAATTTTTTTGGTTAACCGTGGTACGGCCCTAGGCAAAAGGAGGCTCCTATGGTATCTGCAGACAGTCAGATTGAAACCTACGATGAGCTGAGAAGCCATTCGGCGGCTATGGGCATGGTTCTGTTCGGTCTGAAATACAAAAGGCCAGTTCCTGCCTGCGATCGGCAGTTGGAGTTCGCTGTTCGCGTTTGCGATGTCGTCGCTGAAGGTATGCAACTCAGGCAGGCTACAAGGATCGAGAGTTTTGAGGATCTTGCACGAGTGGCTGCCTTTAGTAGCACAGAACGTCGTCAGCGAGTAAACGCCGAAAAGCTTTCGGAAATGGCTGCCGAAGCGCTGGCGGTCAGAGACACGCTTGCGAAGATCAGGGAGTCTATGAACGTTTCGGCCGCTGAGTTGGACAAGGCTGCATCGTTCTTCAAGTCTCTCTACAGTGTCACCTAGGTAGATCGATGGATGATGATCTGCTGTGCTTCCTGAGGGCTTTTTTGACCGAGTTGGTCGGGAGATATTTCCACCTTCAACAATTCGTCGAGCTGACGAGGCGAGGAGCCCGAGACGGCACGCCAAATCTCCTCATTCGTTACGGTGAGTTACTTCAGAAAAAAACAAGGCTATTACTCGGGTTTTCCGAAACCATTTCCGACCTGCCGAAGGACGCAATTACAGCCCGCGAGCTTGAGGGACCTTTCAGAACGTTACTTAACGAATCGCGCGAATTCCAGAGTCTCCATAAGGCCTTGAAATGGTTCCCCACTCCTTGGCCTGGATCCGAATTATTTCAGTTCCTGACCCAGTTGGGTCGCGAAAGAGGTGTTGCGTTCAAATTCGATACGCTAAATCCCACCGCTGTTCTTTCTGACGAGTACAACTTTCTGACTTCTGATGTAAATCAGGAACTACCAGTATCCGACTCACGCTCAAATCTCGTGGTCTGGGCCCTACCGAAGGGCGAGAGCACTAATCCCCTGTTATGGCCAGTCTTGACTCATGAGGTTGCACACAGCTTTTACGGTCGAAGAGAACTGGAACCCACGATCGCAGGATTGTTATCGGTTAACGACAACAGATATAAGGAAGTCCTTATCTCTTGGGCCATCGAGCTCAATGCGGATCTACTAGCGTTTCGTCTCCTAGGTCCTGCTTACCTCTATTCCTTGATGTATTTCAGCATTTTCTTTATAACGAGCAACCTGCGCACGCCGGTAAGACCTGAGCGTGCAGATTTGGATATGGGTTTGCATCCAGCACCAGAAACAAGAATACGGCTCTTGTCGACGGAAGCCGATTCTCTGAAAGAAAGGCTGAAAAACAAAGATCGGAAAAAAGAAGAGTACTCCCCTCAACTGAAGCGGGTATGGAAGGCTCTCGACCAGTTCACCAAGCTCTATGAGGCGAGACTTCGTCTTGATCATACCGCGCAGCCGTTTAATCAAGACGATTACGACGGTTTCCCGAACCAAGTGGTCGACAAAGTTTGGGACGCTATAAGAACTTTTCAGCATAATGATCTCCCTGACGTGGACATAACAGTGAAAGAGCTCGAAACTAGCGTGGACCTAGCTGACCGTCTAGCAAGGAGGCAGTTGGCGGCATCTGTTGTTCCAAACCCACAGGGGATCTCTTGTGTGAAGGAATTTGTAGAGTCGGTTGAAAACAGCGGTAGAGACGAAGTTTTGGATAGGCTCGATGAGCGTCGGCCGTCAAGAGATGAAGTTTTGGATGGGCTCGATGAACGTCCCGCATCAATGGCTGAGATCTTAAATGGGGGCTGGCAGTATAAAACTAGGATTTTGCATGGGTCGCCACTGTTTAAAGTAAAGCCGACAGAGTTGAAAAACGGCCAGACTTTGGAATCGTATAGCAAGGACAACTTCCTAGAGCAATCGAGGCAACTACAAAAGTCGATACAAACCGCGATCATTTTGGCGTCGATTTCTCGGTTCGCAGATACCCCTGCCGGGATTAAGTATGCTTAGTGACATTCAGATACTCCAAAAACTCGTTTCTTCCGACGAGGATGACAGGATTGTAATTTCCCCCATGATCTGTGCCCGGGAGCAGATCGGTCCTTCAAGCGTTAACGTTCATCTAGGCACGGACTTTCTTGTTGTCGAGCGATCGAACAGAGATCATTTCGACCCTCTGATGTCCTTAGAGGAATATGAAGAGTGGTTGAAGCATGCTAGGCTTGTTGGTCGGTATTCCGTCTTGGACCCCTTTATTCTCCACCCGTTTGAGTTCGCCCTTGCTTGCACACTCGAATTCATATGCTTAGGTAGAAAGATTGTGGGCCATATTGACGGCCGTAGCTCTTGGGCTAGGCAGGGTCTTCGGGTCCACTCGACCGCCGCCAACATTCATCCTGGGTCCAGTGGTTTCGTGGTCTTTGAGTTCAACAACGTGGGACCTGTACCCATACTCCTGTACCCTGGCATGGCCATAGCTCAACTGACTTTCGAGGAGCTGAGCGTCCCGGTCAGCGAGAAGTATTGTGACAGAACGAATTCCCAGTATTCAGGGTTCCGGCAAACATTATGGTCTGGTTACCCGCAGGATAGCATCTTGAAAGCGATGCGGAAGGCGAGAGCCAGAGAGGCCAACAGGCTGCTGATGGGGGAGACCAGGTTTGAGAAAGCACAGAAAAAGCAATATGAGCCCACCGTACACAGGTTTTTACCTAGTGCCACAATAGCCGCCTCCTATGACCCCGAATATGACGAGCTTGAGCTGCAAGCGCTCGCTGACGAGCTGCGCCGGGTGGCGGCGGCTACGGAGAATAAGGTGGATGCAGCACTCGCACAGCTCGAGGCCCTCGAAGCCTCTCTTGCCGATAAGGCGTCACTGAGGCGGGCGGCGCGGGCCGAACTCGAAGCTGAAGGCGTCGTATGGCCCTTCGAGGGAGCGCCAGCGTGAGCGCGTTGAGTGACATCGTAGAAAGCCTGCGCAAGATCATATTGATGCAAGATAAGATTGACCACCTCGCTGGAGGGATCTCTCGCTTAAGCGCTGACGTGATGGACCACGAGAAGCGATTGATTCGCATCGAGACGATGATCGAGATAAGACAAGCACAAGCGCGACGCGACGATGGCCCCAGGCGGATCGAGTAGCCCGTTTAGCGCAAGCTCAATCAACTCT
>Ga0187893_10015434_pt1 | contig 10237 bp, 13 predicted proteins | sample MA1701074metaG_FD_139574 | JGI IMG/M metagenome (GOLD analysis project Ga0187893, IMG submission 139574) | White microbial mat communities from a basaltic lava cave in the Kipuka Kanohina Cave System on the Island of Hawaii, USA - MA170107-4 metaG ... | reverse complement strand
GGTCCAGTTGGGTGTCGAGCGAGCCGTCCTGCTTCTTCGCCTGCTTGTCGCTGGAGACCCGGATGTAGAAGGCGACGCTCGCAGGTCCGTTCTTCTCGACTTCGCGCGTGTTGCGCAGCTTCAACGTGTCACCTCTTTCGCGTGCTTGTGCCGGTGCCGGTCAGGCCGCGAGCGACCGATTCGGTCGCCGCTCGCCGCCGGCATTCCGTACGTTCTCCTGGCAGATGCGCGCCCACAGCTTGGCGCAAAAGGAATCGATTTCCTCCTTTCTTTGATCGGGGGTCATGTTCGCAAGGGGATGGTCCTTGTCGTTTCGGAACTTGGGATACGTGGCCGGGTCGATCCGCTCCACGACTACTCTCCATGCTCCACGGCAGACCCGCCTGGGCTTGGCGCCCGAAGGAGCGCGGCCAGCATCAACTGGCCGTCCTCCCGCCGGATGATCTCCCTGGGCCGGGTCGTGACCCGGTGCAGGAAGGACGGGGACGCCAGGGGAGGAAGGCGACTCGCTGTCGCCGGGTTGCTGATCAGCCGGACCAGCAATGTCAGAACGGACGGACAGAGGGACTTGAGGGGGGTCCGGAGGTGCTTCGTGGCGGGCCTCGTTTCCAGGGGACGCTCCCGGGGGACCGGGGCGTCGATCTCGGCCGCTGCCACCCTCTATAACCGTCCAAGGCGGCGAAGGTTCATCGGAATCCGCCTGCCCCTGCCGGCCGGCTTCCCTGTTTCCCATTCCAGCTCCTTGGAGGGGGGTTGGTCCCTGTTTTCCCCTCCTATATACATGTCGGAAGGGGGCCAAAGTGCGGGTGTCAATCGACGGAGCTGGTCCAGAAAAGTGTGTGGTCCTGCTTTCTTGGGTTCCCGGGCCACTCGACGAGATCCGACAACCGTAGAAAGCTAAACCCCTCGGGCCCACTAATGGCCCGAGGGGTCCTCGCGAGGTCGCTCTTATGGCATCGTTACCAGCACGTTATCGAATCGGCTCCCACTGTTTCCGGCCGCAAGATCCCTCAGGTCCAGCTGAACGGTGGTGGGGGCCGAGTATAGGCCGGTGTGCTGAAGGATGCCGTCTCGGCTCCACATCGCGATTCCGTATGATGTGATCGTGAACGTAAACCGGTGGTACCCGCCGGCCGCCGCATTATTGACCAGTTTGGAAACCCCGCCGATTGAGTAGAGGACGCCCGTATCCACGATGGATGCGAACGTGTTGATTGTCGGCGGATTGGGAAAGTCGATGATGGCCACGGTGGCATTCGAGTCTCCCGGATTAACGTCCAGTGCAAGTGTCAGAGTTCCGGTCGCCAGGAAGGAACTGTTAGAGTAGGCCACCGCCGCGGACCCGGATCCCGCGAGACCGTCCAGGAGGAGCGAGGGCGCCGGGTTTCCGAATACGCTCGTCTGGCCGGCAGGCGCTTGGATCGTCCAGTTGCTCAAGCTCCCCGACGAGAAGTCGTCTGAAAGCAGCGTGATCGTGGGCGGGATGCTGACAGTGGGAACGTCATCGCTTCCACCCCCATCATCAGTGCAGCCCGAGCCGAGGAAGAGGATCCCGACCAGGTACATGGAGTGAACGATCGAGGCTCCGCGCGATTCTCTCAAACCCGTCATGGCGTTTCTCCTTCCAAATCCGCTCACGCCCTACCATGACCAGGGTTCTCGCTTTCTTTCACCTCGTCTCCGCAATCCCAGAAATCGCCGGGATATACTCATGCCCGGAGGCCGCGTGTACCTTCCCTCAACCATGTGGACGTGTATTCTCGAGGTCCGCTCGGATCCGGACCGTGTCAACGACTTGATCGTGAGACGGTACTCCCAGCCGCTTCAGGCCTTTGCTCGCAGCATCGGCATGAGCCACGAGAGCGCGGAGGACGTCGTTCAGGAGACCTTCATCCGCGTCTGCAACAAGGAGTTCCTTCTGGGCGCGGATCGTAAGAAGGGGAAATTCCGGACGCTAATTCTTGCGGTTCTCAAGAACGTGATTTCAGAATACCGGCGACATGACTTCGCCGGGCTTCGAGACCGCCGACGGGAGGTTCCCCTGGGGGATCTCGATCTGGCCGTCCCGTATCAGGAAGAGTTCGAGTTCAATCGCATGTGGGTCCGGAACCTGGTCAATCAGGCCTTCGACAACCTCAAGGAGGATCCCACTATTCCCGCGCTCCGCCTCCAGACGCGAGGGAAATCGTACAAAGAGATCGCCGCGGAGTTGGACCTCAAGGAATCCGACGTGACCAACAACATACACCGGGCCAAGCCCCGGCTGAAACGCGAGCTGGAACGGTTGATCGCCCAGTATTGCACCCAGGAGGAGTTTCCGGAGGAGATCGCCGCCCTCGTGAAGTTCATGTAGTCGACGCCCCGTGGCTTAAGAGCCAGACAATGACGAACGCGGACGAGTTCGGACTCTTCAAGGAATTCTTCGGCAAACCCGGGGAGTCTCCGTCCCTCCCCGGGCCGGCCGAACTCGACGTCTCGCACCAGCTCGTCCCCGGCTACGAGATCGTGGCGCTCCTGGGAAAGGGAGGGATGGGAGCCGTGTACCGGGCCCGTCAGCTCAGCCTCGATCGGGTGGTCGCCCTGAAACTCCTCAGCACCGATCTATCTGGAGATCCGGAGTACGTAAAACGGTTCCTCATCGAGGCCCGGACCGCCGGGAAACTCCGGCATCTCAACATTGTGAGCGCGCTCGATTGCGGGACCGTAAAGGAAACCCGCTTCATGGTCATGGAGTTCGTAGAGGGGAAGACACTCGAGGCCACCCTCAAGGAGCTCGGAATCCTCAACGAACGCGTCGCGCTCCAGATCATCAAGCAGATCGCCGAAGGCCTGGAGTATGCCTGGCGGCACGGCATCATCCACCGGGACATCAAGCCCCAGAACATCATGATGACCCCGGACGGCACGGCCAAGATCTGCGACCTCGGCCTCTGCAAGAGCGTCCGTCGCGACCTGAGATTGACGTCAACGGGGTACATCAACTGCACGCCGACCCACGCATCGCCGGAGCAGGCCCGGGGTGAGCGGTCGCTCGACTGCGGGACCGACATCTATTCCCTCGGGATTACCCTCTATCAGCTGGTCACGGGGGGGCTCCCTTTCGAAGGCGCCTCTCCAGCAGACCTGTTCATCAAGCACGCGACGGCGCCGCGGGTCCCTCCTCACGAGCGGAATCCCAAGGTGTCCCGAGCGGTCAGCGATCTCATCCTGAGGATGATCGACCCGGATCGCCAGAAGCGTCCGGCGACCCCCGGCCAAGTGGTGGAAGAGATTCGAAGGTTGCTATCGGCGCCGACGGAGGCGTCGCCTTCGATCGCGCCGACGCCCGACCGCAAGATTGCCCCCTCTCCCGGACGGAACGTGCTCCGGGCCGCAGCGATGCAATCGGCTGTTCCCTGGGAAATCGGCGTTCAGTACCGGGACAAGGTCGCGGTGGTCAGCCTGAGGGGGCATCTCGACGACTCGTTCGATCGGGAGATCACCCGGAAGCTCGCTCGTATTGTCGAGAAGGGCTTCGCGGGAATCGTCGTCGACCTGAGTTCCCTGGCCTACATGAACAGCCGCGGCGTCTCCGCCTTTGTCGCGATCATGGACGACGTTCGCGGAAAGGGGGGCGATGTCAAGCTGGCAGGGGCGAAACCTCAAGCCATGCTGGTCCTGGAGCGGCTCGGGATCACGGTGATCATCCAGCACCTTCCGGACGTGGAGAAGGCGATCGCGGCATTCGACTCGCCTCCTACGGCGCATATCCCCGAATCTCAGCCCTCCGAGACGCAGGTCGAGCTTTCGCATGAGGCCGTCCCACCCCCCTCCCCGCCCTTGCCGCCGACCAGGAAGGAGGAGGAGCGTCCGCACCCCCCAATCGTCCGGACGCCGCCGCCGGCCGATCCCCGGGCTTCGGCTTCCCCGCCGCCTGACCGAAAGCTCGTCGCCTGCCTAGTCAGCTTGGTTGCGCTCCTTGCGCTGACGTGCACCGCCCTGGTCGTGCTCCTGCTGCGCCCCTCGCCGAAAGCCGCTCCGACGGACGCGCGGGAGCCCGGGCCGAACCCCATTGCCGCGCCCGTCTCTCAGGCGGAGACGGGGAAGGGCGAGCTCGCGCGCCGGATGGAGAGCCTTCGGAGGTTCGCCGCCACGTCGCCGGATCCGCGCGCAGTTCTCGACCGCTGCAAAGAGCTCAGGCCGTCGTTGCTTGCAACGTGGGACCTTGAAGAGCTGGATGCTATCGCGATGCGTGCCGAGATGCTCCTGGCCTCTCAGGGAGATCAATTCCTCATCGAGATTAGGAAGATCATCTCGATGGATCGGGATTTCAACCGCAAAGAAGAGGTTCTCTCCATGATCAACGCGGGCATCCGGAAGGATCCGCGGTACGGCGAGGTGAAGAAGGACTACGAGAACGAGATCGAATTGGCCGTGCAAGCCTCCTTGATCGCCGCCCGGAAAGCGAAGGCCGAGGGGGCGGCCGTTTCCGAGCAGCTCAGGCTTTACGGGGAGACCGTGCGCCTTGCGGGAGAGGGCCCTGCCCGGCGGGACGCCATGGATAACCTTGAAGCGTTGAAGGATCGCGCCCGACAGGTGATTCCGGAGGAACTGGCCAAGCTCAAGGCGCAGCTCGCCCTGCTGGTTCCCGACAACTATCCCGAAGCTTACTCCCTGGCCATGGGGGCGGAATCCCGCTATCCGCTCCCGGAGTGGACGGGGCCCGTCAAGAAGGAGCTTCAGTCTCTCTGGCCCGGGTGTTTCGAGAGCTTCAACCGACTCCTCGGGGAAGCGAAGGAGGCCTCCGGGAAGGGAGATTCCGTCACGGTGCGGAAGCTCCGAGAGCGCGTGGTTCGGTGGCAGATCCCCGGCTTCCTGCCCGAGTTCGACAAAGCCAATCCCGGGGTCCGCTACGCGTTTCTCGGTGTCGAAGCGGACACGAAGAAAGTTACGCCGGCGGGGTTGGCCCTGGCGCGGGTCATCCCGGGCGGCGCGGCCGATCGGGCCGGGATCAAGGGCGGAGATATTCTCGTCGAGTTGGAGAGCCAGAGAATCGCGACATTCGACGATCTCCGCGCGGTGATTCTCGAGAAATCGCCGGGCGATCGCCTCAAAGTGAAGGTCGAGCGGGACGGGAAGCGGATGGATTTCGATTGCGAGCTTGGAACCGCTCCGGACAAATAGCGGCCCTCTCGAAGGGGGCGGTCGGAGCTGGAATCCCGAAGCCGGTTACGTGCGCCCGCTGAGGCCGAATGCCGTCGGACAGCCCACCGCGCCTGAGACACTGAGCGGATCTCTGAGCCGTTCGCAGGTGTTCGCGTCGAGTACCAGCTCCTCATTTACCCGCACGTGAAGCCGCTGGGAGGCTGTCATCTCTCGTGCGCCCCCTGGCCAACATCCGGGAAGTCGCCGTAGGCCTCGAAGAGGGCCTTGAGCGCCCGGGCGCACCGGAGGAGCTTGAGGACTTCTTCGTCGCCGACGTACTTCTCGAGAAACGCAGTTTCCTCGGCCGACCCGGGTCCGGCCCCATTCAGAATGTCCCCGTAGCGGCTGAGGATCTCCTCCTGCTCACGCGGCAGGGAGGTATCGCTTCTCTGCTCTGTCATCCTGCGCTCCTTGTTCCATCAGATTCCGAATGCTTGCGACGACTTCTTCCGGCGGCCCCCCGGCGGGAAGCCTGAGCGCGCCGAGTGCCTCATAGCCCGCCAAGACCCGGGCCCGGAATCCGTCGTCGCACCGGAGGCGAGCTTCCTCCTGCGACTCCTTGGACGGGCGCGCAGCAAGGCGCGCGAGCCGGACCGGCTCCGGCACGTTGAGGAGGATCGTGAGATCCGGGCGTGTCACACCCGACGGCCAGTCTTCCGGCCGCGCCACCATCCCACTGGAGGCGGCCTTGAAGGCTACCGTGCTTGCGGCACACCGATCCATGACGACGGCGCGGCCTTCCCACTGGTGTCGGACGGCGTCCTCGGCCGCGATGCGGTTGGCCTCGGCATACCACGCGCGGCGTTCCTGCTCGGGCCGCGCGTCGGCCAGGGCCCGCTCCTGGGCAAGAACATCGGGTGGATTCCTCACGAGCGCCACGCCCAGTTCGATTGCCAGGAGTCGGGCGACCGTCGTCTTCCCCGTCCCGTCGAGCCCCTCGATCGCGATCAAGTACGGCAGGTTGCCGTCCGGGACGGCCCCTGGATCGTAGTCCGCCCCCCGGGCGATGAAGCGCTCCCGACGGTAACCTCCCACCTCCGCGAAGGCGGCCTCCATTCCCACGTCCAGGACAGGACGGCTGTAAGCGTATCGGCTGTCCCGCCGCTGGAAGAAGCGACCGAGCGAGTCCATCATGGCGTAGGAGCCGTCCATGTCGTCGTTCGACTCCGGCACGATCCGGATTCCTTCGGCCTGGAGAGGCTGAACACGCGCGACGTACTCCCGGAAGGCGGTGTCCGGACAGGCGAGGCCCGTTGCGGCATCGTTCTCGCCCTCGACCGGCAGCATCTGAAGGAGCTTGACCCTGGCCGGGCGGCAGCGACGCAGATAATCGACCGGGGTCTCGTGGACGTTGAGCGCCGTGACAGTCATGTTGAGGACGACATGAACCCGCCGCTCGGCCGGGCGGAGGGAGTTCCATGCGCGAACCCGCGCGCAGACCTCTTCAATGTGGGCGACATGGCCCCCCTGTGTCCGACGGAGGCGCCGTCCCAGGAGGTCGGACGTGGCCTCGGAGTCGGTGTCCACGGAGAGCGTGAGCCAGCGGAGCCACGGCAGATGCCGGCCGATCCACGCTGCGTCGATGTGGCGCCCGTGCGTCACGAGAGACGGAACGAGGCCTGCCGCGCAGGCGAGCTTGAGCAGATCCCGAAGCTCGGGATGGAGCGTCGGCTCGCCGCCGGCGAACCGGACGCGCGTACCTCCAAGCCGCTTGAACTCACGAAGAATCTCGGCGCCTTGGGCGAGGGAAAACCGTCGCTCTCGACTGTGGAGCCGGGGATCCCGGTAGCAGAACCTGCAGGCGTAATCGCAGGCTCCGATGATGTGGAGGTTGAGGGTAGGCGGCAGGGGCGTTCGCATGTTCAGTCGTTCGCCTCCTCGAGCGCTCGGACGGCGTTCTCCTGCCAGGGGTCGGGCTCTCCCAACGGACTGCCACGACCGGACGGGGTGTCCGGCGTGGGGTCGGTCACTACCGGGAGCACGTCGAAGAAGATCTCTCCAAGACACTCTCGGCAGAGCGAGACCCTCCGACCCCGCTTGTACCAGTGAGCGGTGAAGAGGGCATTTTCCACCAATGGTTCCCGGCAGGTTTCGCACCATAAGGACTCGTCGAATGCCAGGATCATATTCCCTCCATTCAAGCGGCGTCTTCGTCGCCGCTCAGAGCGTTCAGGAGGAGTGATCTCGAGAAGCGGTGGATCTCCCGCTCCGCGCGGACCATCCTCCCGCGGCGTTCGTATTCCGCGAGCGCCTCGACCGCGGTGTTCAGAAATGCGCGGAAGGCTTTGACCTCGTCCCGAGTGGAAAGGATGAATCGCAGTCCCCGGAACTTGCGGCTCACGCTCGCCTGGGCCCGCTCCGAGGCGCGAACCTCAAAGCCAAGGGACCCCCCGCCGAGGAGCCTGGCTGCGTTCGTCATTCTCGTGTGCCATGCGCAGAAAGCCGCCACGGCGCGAAGGAACTCGCGGGTTGCGGGACGCAGTGTCCGCAGGTCGATGATTCTGTTCATGGCATCGTCCTTCATTGGTCATGTCCGAGTCAGGCAACGAGCTTCTGGATTCGGGGTCGCATCCGCAGATGCCGGATGCCGTCCGACCAGAATTTCCGGACCGTCGAGCGCGCCATCCCGAGCGCGAGGCCGATTTCCTGGAACCTTGCGCCGTGAGCCCAACGTTTCAGAACCTCGGCCTCCCGTGGAGCGAGAGTAGCGACCTCCGTCCAAAGGATCTCGGCGGTCTCCTTCTTCTCCAAGGCTTCCACGGGCGTCGGATGAGGGTCCCTGATGGTGAGGAGCTCCCTCCGCCCCTCCTTGTCCAGTTCGCTGAAGAGGATGACGCGCTTGCGCTCCTTGACTTCATGGCGAAGCTGGTAGATCGCCGCCCGGATGACGTAGGGTCTCCATGTGATCGCGGGATCGCCCGCTGGGCGCTTCTTGAGGCTCACTAGCAGTTCGCAGACGGCGCGATGGAGCGCCTCGCGGGCGTCGTCCTCCGAGGACCCTGTGAGCCCGGCCACGGCTCGGACGTACTGCTCGTACTCCCGGATGAGCTCTAACTTCAGTTCCTGGACCAAGTCGGGCTTCGCCATGGCTCTTTTCTTTCTCACTCAGAGCTTCGGGGGAAGGTTTCCGGCATAAACGGCGGCGCCGACTGCGGCGATGCCGACCGCGGGGTAGAGCGTCCATAGGGGCGGCGCGAAGGGGGAAAGGGCGACGAAGGCCCCGTAGGCGATCCCGGAGATCGCCAGGAACTTCCCGATGTACGAGTAGGTGACGGAGCTGTAGAGAACGAGGTCTCGGGCGCGGTCGCGCCGGAGTAGCCCCGCAACGACGCTGAGCCCGAGGAGAAAGGCACCCGGTGCCACGAGCCTCTGGGCGAGCACAATCCTGAGCCCGGACGCGTGAGCGATCGCCCCTTCCAGGGAGCCGGTCCGTCCCCGGAGCGTCCGGAACACCGGCTCTAGGAAAGCTTCCCACCATGCCGCTTTCGCGCTCAGGGCTTCGCGCGCGGATCGATCCTCCACGGTCGCGAGGGCGGCCTCCGCAGAGGCCAGAGCCCGAGCGGTCTGGGCATCGTGCCGGCCGCCCACGAGGAAGAGGCCCACGGATAGCCCGAGCGCGATGAGGAGCGCGACGAAGATGTTGAGGGTCAGCGTCACGCCGTCCCCCCGCCACGTCTCCGCTTCTGGGCATACCACTCCTCCGCGTCGCTGTATGCCTGGCCGAAGTACGCCAGAACGGCTTCGTAGGAAACCTTGAAGCCATCCTTGCGGAGATCCTCGTAGACCAGATCCACGAACGGCTTGAGCAGCTTGCGATTGCCTTCGTCCGGCTGGGTCCGTCTTCCGGTGCGATTCCCTTTTGCGATGAAGAACGCTGACGCCCGGATGTAGAGACGAGCGTTGAACGACGGGAGCTGGAGGATGGCGTCGGCCGGTTCCTGCCGCGGGGGGAAGTTGGGGTCGGGCGGTGTCAGGAGGTCGAGATTCTCCCGCCACAACCTGGCTCCGATCATTTCCGCCATCTCGCGATCCGCGCCATGTCGACCAAAGGCGCGCAGTCTTCGTCTACAGCGTCCTCTCATGCTGCACCCCTTTGCAGGTCAGCCGCGTAGGTCGAGGTCGGTTCGTCGAGGAGCGGGACGCGGGCCTTGTAGATCCGGCCGCCGATTCGGCAGAAGCAATGGAAGGTGGGCAATTGCGCGATCGCCCAAGTGGGGACGAGCGCGGCTTCCCGGTAGGTGATGTTCTGGGTGTACTGCGCCCGGAAGTCCTCGACGTTCCGGAAGCCGGACGAGAAGAAGGCCGGCTCGTAGCGGTGGGATTCCCCGATGACACGCATCTCCCGCTGGCCGGCCAGGTCCGAGAAGTCCTTACACTCGCGGGGATTTCGGGACTGGAACTGGACGCAGAGGAAGTTCTGGGTCACGATCTCGTCCACCGCGGCCCGCGAGCCGAAGACCTGCTCGAACTGGGCCGTGGTTTGGGTGGAGAGCGTCACCGCTACGTCCGCCCCGCGCGCCTCGGCCAGGATGTGGAGGAAGGTGCGGCTGACCAGGTGGTGCGCTTCGTCCACGAAGAGCGAGATCCGGCGGTTCCGGGCGTCGGGGTCGTAGCTGTACCGGGCCGCGATGTAGGCCTCGAAGTCGAGGAGCAACATTTTGCCCACGGCGTTCGCGGACTCCTCCCCGTGGAGGCTTCCAAGATAGAAGTAGACAACGAGCTTCTGGCGGTCGATTGCCTCCCAGGTGAGGGGCCGGCGCGTGGAGTCGGGCTCCGGCGAAAGGAGGTCCTGCTTCACGCCCGCGGCGAGCCGCTCGAGCTGCGGCAGGAGCGAGGCGACCATCTTGTGGTAGTGGTCGGGCTTGTACTCGGTGATGTAGTGGAGGAGGTCGGCGAACTCCTTGGACTTGGGAAGCGCGCCGCTCTCGATCATCGCCTGGTAGCGCTTCACCGCGGTCTGAAGGTCGAGCCTCCCCAGCTCGGGCACGTGGCGCTCCATCGCCTCGAGGAAGAGCTGCCCCGGCTTCCGGAGATATCGCAGGATCCGCTCGAT
>Ga0187893_10015433_pt1 | contig 10238 bp, 11 predicted proteins | sample MA1701074metaG_FD_139574 | JGI IMG/M metagenome (GOLD analysis project Ga0187893, IMG submission 139574) | White microbial mat communities from a basaltic lava cave in the Kipuka Kanohina Cave System on the Island of Hawaii, USA - MA170107-4 metaG ... | reverse complement strand
GCACCCAATGCGCAGGGCCCCCGGCCACGTTCCACGTGGAACACCCATCGTCCACGGCGGAGCGGCACGGCCTCACCCGGACCCGATGGCGGTGGTCCGACGTACCAGCCGAATCCCGGCCGGCCACGGGGGTGCTTGATGTGGCGGGCCCCATGGCCGAAGATGGTCCGACATGGAGGGCGGTGTGCACCCGCCGGGCGGTGGCCTGGCCCCAGGCGCGGTACGGGCGTGACCGACATCGGGCGGCCCTCGGTCGGAGGTGAACCCGCCACGGCCTCGGCCGATCCCTGGCCGGTGTGGCCGCCGCCGCCGCCAAGCGGACCGGAGCCCGCAGACCTCGCTCCGGTCCCTGGTGGCCCCGAGGACGGGCGGGGGGCCGACCTCGGCGCTGCCCCTCGGCCGTCCCTGCCCACGGACCTCGGTGTCGTGGCGCCCCCGCCGGTCCCCGCCGGTCCTGGTCCCGATGTGGGCGGAGCCCACCGACCGGCCCGGCCTCGCCGTCCCCTGCCCCGGACCCTGGCCGTCGCCAACCAGAAGGGCGGCGTGGGCAAGACGACGACCACGGTGAACCTGGGAGCGAGCCTCGCCGAGCTCGGCTACCGCGTGCTCATCGTCGACCTCGATCCCCAGGGCAACGCCACGACCGGCCTCGGCCTCAACGCCCGGACCTTCGACGCCACCGTCTACGAGCTGCTCATGACCGAGACGGCGGTGGAGGACTGCATCGAGCCGACATCGGTGCGGAACCTCTTCGTGGTCCCGGCCACCATCGACCTCGCCGGGGTGGAGATCGAGCTCGTGCCCGCCTTCAGCCGGGAGCTGCGACTACGCCGGGGCCTGGCGCCGTTGGGCGACGAGTACGACTTCGTGCTCATCGACTGCCCGCCATCGCTCGGCCTCCTCACGGTGAACGGGCTGGCCGCGGCGGGTGAGGTGCTCGTCCCCATCCAGTGCGAGTACTACGCCCTCGAGGGTGTGGGACAGCTCCTGAAGAACGTCCAGCTCATCCAGAGCAACCTCAACCCCGCCCTCGAGCTGTCGACCATCATCCTCACCATGTACGACGGGCGTACGAAGCTCTCCGACCAGGTCGTGCACGAGGTGCGGGCCCACTTTGGCGACAAGGTGTGCCGCAGCGTCATCCCCCGCACCGTCCGCCTCTCGGAGGCGCCCTCGTTCGGGCAGCCCATCAACGTCTTCGACGGGGCGTCCCGGGGCGCCATCGCCTACCGGGAGCTGGCCAAGGAGGTCGCCGGTGGAGCGCCGTAGCGGGTTGGGCCGGGGACTCGGGGCCCTGATCCCGCCGGGGTCGGGCGAGGCCCACGCCCTCTACCGGGAGGTCCCGGTGGCCTCGGTCTCGGCGAACCAGTTCCAGCCCCGAAGCCGCTTCGACGAGGAGGCGCTCTCGGCGCTCGTGGCCTCGGTGCGCGAGCTCGGGGTCCTCCAGCCCATCCTCGTGCGCGAGGTCGCCGAGGATGCCTATGAGCTCATCGCCGGCGAGCGCCGGTGGCGGGCGGCCCGCCGGGCCGGGCTCACCACCATCCCCGCCATCGTCCGGGCGGTGGACGACACCCGGTCGCTCGAGCAGGCCCTGGTGGAGAACGTCCAGCGTGAGGACCTCAACCCGATCGACGAGGCGACGGCCTACCGCCAGCTCATCGAGGACTTCGAGCTCACCCACGACGAGGTGGCGACGCGGGTGGGTCGCAGCCGGGCCACCATCAGCAACGCCCTGCGCCTCTTCCAGCTCCCCCCGGGGGTCCAACGCCTCGTGCTCGAGGGGAGGCTCACCGCCGGCCACGCCCGGGCCCTGCTCATGACCCCGGACCGCGCCTACCAGGAGGTGCTCGCCGCCCGGGCGGTGGAGGAGGCGATGTCGGTGCGGTCCGTGGAGACGGCCGCTCGCCGGCACAAGGCGCAGGGCTCGACGGGACCCTCGGGCCGGCGCGCCGCCTCGGGACGGTCGGCTCCCCTCCTCGAGCTGGAGAACCTCCTGGCCCACCGCCTCGACACCCGAGTCCGCATCGCCATGGCGACGCGAGCCCGGCCCGGGCGGCTGACCATCGAGTTCGCCGACCTCGACGACCTCGAGCGCATCTACCGGGCCATGGCCGGGTCTCCGGTCGACCCCCAGGCCGACGGGCCCTCGGGCGCCCCCCGACCCCAGGACGGCATCCCGGCTGCCTCCGGGGCCGACGCCACGGGTGGGTCCACCCCGGGCGAGCCCGGCGCCGGGTCCTGACCAGGGGCCCGGCCCTCGATCCACAGGTTAGCTCCACCTGTGGATGAGCTCGAGGGAGCTCAGGAGGCGGCTGGCACGAGGTAGTCGGCGAGCTCAGCCTCGAGCGCGCTCTTGCCCTTGGCGCCCACGATCCTCGTCTTGGCCACGCCGTCCTGGAAGACGATGAGCGTGGGGATGCTCATGACGTCGAAGCGCCGGGCCGTCTCCTGGGCCTGGTCGACGTCGAGCTTGGCGATCCGGAGCTGGCCGGCGTGCTCCCGGGCCAGCTCCTCGAGGATGGGAGCGATCTGGCGGCACGGGCCGCACCACTCCGCCCAGAAGTCGACGAGCACCGGGGTGTCGGAGGCCCGGATCTCCTCGTCGAAGGTGGCCTGCGTGAGCGTGGTGATGCCTGCTGCCATCGTGGGGCTCCCTACTGTTGATCGTGGTTGTTTGATCTGCTCGTTGGTCCCGCTGGTGATCGTGCCGGTCGATCCGGCCGGTCGTGCCGATCCAGGGCGCCGGTGCTACGGCCGCGGTGTCGGGGACGAGCCGACGCGGCCGTCCGGGGTCGGACTGGCCCACCGGTGACCCTCGCCAACGCCGGCCGGCCGGCCCCTATTCCTGACCAACCGAGTCATATTTTACCCCATGGCGGGACGGATGGTCGGCGCCGCGGGCCGGCCCTGGTGCTGGGGCCCGGTGGCTCAGTGCTGGACCTCGAGCTCAGTGCTGGGCCTCGAGCTCAGTGCTGGGCCTCGAGCTCAGTGCTGGGCCTCGAGCTCAGTGCTGGGCCTCGAGCTCAGTGCTGGGCCTCGAGCCAGCGCTCGGCCTCGATGGCGGCCATGCACCCCGACCCGGCGGCGGTGACGGCCTGGCGATACACGTGGTCCCGCACGTCGCCGGCGGCGAAGACCCCCTCGACGTTCGTTGCCGTGCGGTCGGGGGTGGTGAGCAGGTAGCCGTTCTGGTCCATGTCGAGCTGGCCGGCGAAGAGCGTGGTGTTGGGCACGTGGCCGACGGCGATGAACATGCCGGCCAGGGCGACGGTGGACTCGGCGTCGGTCTTCACGTTCCTCACCCGGGCCCCCTCGAGGTGGTCGGTGCCGACGAGGTCGGTGACCACGGTGTCCCAGAGGAACTCGATCTTGTCGTTGGCGAAGGCCCGGTCCTGCATGATCTTCGACGCCCGAAGCTCGTCCCGGCGGTGGATGACCGTCACCTTGCTGGCGAACTTCGTGAGGAAGAGGGCCTCCTCCATGGCCGAGTCGCCGCCCCCCACGACGGCGATCTCCTGCTCCTGGAAGAAGAAGCCGTCGCAGGTGGCGCACGTGGAGAGCCCGTGGCCGAGCAGGCGGATCTCGGAGTCCAAGCCGAGCATGCGGGACTGGGCCCCCGTGGCCACGATGACCGACCGGGCCCGCAGCTCGCGCTCGCCCGACCGCAGGGCCAGGGGCCGGGTCGAGAGGTCCACCTTCGTGATGCGGGCGGTCTCGATGTCGGCGCCGAAGCGCTCGGCCTGGGCCCGGAACCGCTTCATGAGGTCGGGGCCCATGATCCCGTCGATGAACCCGGGGTAGTTCTCCACCTCGGTGGTGAGCATGAGCTGGCCCCCTGGTTGGTCCACCGTGGAGGACGGTTCACCCTCGATGACCAGCGGCTTCAGGTTGGCTCGGGCGGCGTAGATGGCGGCCGTGAGGCCGGCCGGGCCCGAGCCGACGATGATGACGTCGCGAACATCGGTCATGGGGTGCAGCTCCTCACGGGGCGGGTGGGCTCGACGGGGTGGGGCTCAGGAGCGCTTCGACCAGCAGACGGCGCCCCCGAGGCAACAGATGGCGCCCATGACGAGGTAGGCGAGCCAGACCTCCTCGGGGATCACGACGTCGAGCACCCGCACGAGGAGGACGACGCCGAGGATGAGGGCCATGACGCCGAGGATGGCTGCCAGCAGGCCGTAGACGAGGGTGCGGGCCAGACCGGCCACCTTGTCGGTGGTGCGGGATCGGACCTTGGCCACGAGCTCGTCGATCTGGTCCACGGCCTGGGTGGCCCAGTCGCGCTCGCGGCCCCCGCCGGCCGCCGCCGGACCAGATTGCCGGCCCGGGGTGTTCGGTCCCCTCGACCAGATGTCGGGCTCGGGCGCCGCCGTGCCTCCGCTTGGCGGCGGAGGGGTCGCGGGGCCCGAGGTGCTGGCCGTCGGGCTCGTGCTCGCTGCCGGGGTGGGCTCGTCGGCCACGTCTCTCCTTCCCGGGCGGTGGCGTGCTCGTCGGGCCGACGCCGGGACCGCCCGGGTCGGAGCCTACCCTGGCACCATGCGCTGCTTCCTCGGAGCCCTGGCCGCCGCCGCCGTGGCCGCTCTCGGCGCCGTGATCCTCGGGGAGTACGCCCTCGACGGCCTGGCCGGGGTGGCCGCCGGGGCCCTGCTGGGCCTGTTCGCAGCCGAAGCCGCCCTGGCCGCCGCCGGGCGACGGGCACCCGTCCTCACCGTCGCTGCCGGCGCCACGGCGGCGGCGGGCATGACCTGGGCCCTGTGGATCTCCTCCAGCCGGGACCTCGCCGTCGTGGGGGCCTTGGGGTGGCTGGGCGTGGCGGCGGCGGCGGTGACGGCGGCGGTCAGGGCCCGGCCGACCGCCCGAGCTCGGCGCAACCGTCCCGAGCCAGCACGAGCACCGTGAGGGATGCGGCCGGCGCCTCGCCCCTCCCCGGGGGGGTGAAGGCCAGCACGACGGCCGGCTGCCCCCGGTAGGTCGTCGTCGCCGCCACCGCCAGGGTTCCGAGAGGACCGAGCCCCGGCGCGGCCCGGGCCTGGTCCTCGCAGGGCCGGGGCTCGATCCCGGGCAGCGCCGGGCCGGGGGCCGGTGCCGGGCTCGTGGGGCCGCCGCCGCCGTCCGCGGCAGCGGCGCGGGAGCGCTCGTCCAGGAGGGCGGCCACGCCGGCGACGACCTCCTCGAAGCCGGACGTGGGTCCCAGGGTGGCGAGGCTCGTCGTGCCCTCCGCGGCGAGGCCGGCCTCGGCGCTCGTCCCACCACTCCCGGCGAGCGCGGTGGGGTGCTCCGGGGCGCTGTCCCCGCGCAGGGAGCCCACGGCCACGATGGCGGCGGTGACCACGGCCGCCGCCGCCCCCACCCCCACGAGCCACCGCCGCCGGGGCCCGATTCGCCCCGGCTCCGCCCACCCCGGGTGCGCCCTCGCCGGCCGGGCACCGCTCACCCCGGGTGCCGGACCGGCGGCCACGGCCCGAGCGATGGCGGCCTCGGCCTCGTCCCGGTCGGGCACCAGGGGGACGGCGAGCAGGGCCCGAGCCCGGTCGAGGCGCTCGAGCCGGCGGGCGCACGACCCGCAGGCCTCGGCGTGGGTGGCGACCGCCGTGACGGGCTCGTCGAGGTGGCCGCTGAGGTCGTCGAGGGAGGGGTGGTCGTTCATGGTCTCGCGTCGCTAGGACGCCGGCCGCCGCCCCGACGGTTCCCCACCCCCGCCCCACCGGTCCCGTCCGCGGCTGCCTCGCCCGGGAGCTCGCCGGGGACACCGCGACGGAGCTCGTCGTCGTCGGCCCCGGCGGGGCCGACGTCGAGCGCGGCGGCGAGGGCGGCCCGGCCCCGGGCGATGCGGGATCGCACCGTCCCCGGGGCCAGGTCGAGGACCTCAGCGATCTCGTCGTAGGCCAGGCCCCCCAGGTCGCGCAGCACCACCGGGGCCCGCTGCTCGGGGCTGAGGGTGGCGAGGGCGGCAGCCACGTCGAGGCGGAGTGCCACCTGCTCGGCATCGCCGACCCCGGGATCGGGGACGTCCTCGGCGGGGGCCCGGGGCTCGGGGCGCCGCCGCTGGCGGCGCAGCTCGTCGAGCGAGGCGTTCACGGCGATGCGGTAGGCCCAGGTGGAGAACCGGGCCCGCCCCCCGAAGTCGGCGAGCCGGGTGGCGATGGCGAGCAGCGCGTTCTGGCAGGCGTCGGCCCCGTCCGCCGGGTTGCCCGTCACCCGGACGCAGACGCCGTAGAGGGTGTCGTGGTGGGCCCGCAGGAGGGACTCCAGGGCGGCCCGGTCACCGGCCCGGGCGGCGGTCACGAGCTCCTCGTCGGTGGGGCTCAACCGGCTGAGCTCGCCGGGGAGGTGGGCGCCGGCTGCGTCGTCGTGGGCGTCCGTCCCAGGAGGTCGTCGAGGAGGTCCTGGCCGGAGGACGTCGTGGCGAGGAGCACACCGGCCACGGCCAGCACGATGGTCACGACGACGGCGAGGATGAGGGGAGCGAGCCAGGACGGCCGCCGGCGGGGGGGCGGGTCCGGGCTGCGAGGGGCCCAGTACTCGGCGCCCCGGTAGCGGTTGGCGAGCGTCGAGGCCGGTCGGTTGGAGCCCGGCACGCTGCCCCACGGCCCAGTCGATGCGGCTGGCCCCCTGCCCGCCCCTGGGCCCCCCGGCCCCCCGCTGGCCCCCGGGGGCCCGGGCGGGGCCGGCCCCGGGCCGCCGCCCCCGGGGCGTGGGGGGCCCGCGAGCCCGGTCCCGGGGCCCAGCCGAGACCACCGGGCCCCGGCCGGGGCCGGCGCCGGGCGGGGGCCGACCCCGGGTGGCCGCCGAGGAGCCGGCCCGGTCCGGCGGGGTGGCGGCGGCCGCGACGGTGGTGGTGGCCGGCGCACGTCGAAGGGGGGCCGGGGCAGCCCCCGGGGGGGCGTGGGATCGCGGACCACGAGGGGCACGGCGTTGTCGGGGCCGAGGTCGATGGCGGCCAGGGCCTCGGCCATGTCCGACGCCGAGGCGAACCGCTCGGCGGGATCCTTGGCCAGGGCCCGGAGCACCACCGCCTCGAGGGCGGGGGGGATGCCGGGTGCCAGTCGCCGGGGGCGCACGGGCGGGGTCGTGACGTGCTGGAGGGCCACGGCGATGTCGGTGGCGCCCGTGAACGGAGGCTGGCCGCAGAGCATCTCATAGAGGACGATGCCGAGGCTGTAGACGTCGGCCCGCCCGTCGAGGACCTCGCCCCGGATCTGCTCGGGAGCCAGGTACTTCGCCGTGCCGACGATGGCCCCGCTCTCGGTCATGTCCCGGCCCTCGTCCTCGGGGGCCCGGGCGGCCTTGGCGATGCCGAAGTCGGCCACCTTCACCTCGTCATCGAGGTCGACGAGGATGTTCGCCGGCTTCACGTCGCGGTGGACGATGCCGTTGGCGTGGGCGTACTCCAGGGCCTGGGCCACCTGGAGGGCGATGGGCACGGCCCGGCTCGGGGGGAGCACGGCGGTACCAGCGAGGAGCTGGCGCAGCGTCGAGCCCTCGACGAGCTCCATGACCATGAAGACGCCGGTGCCCTCGGCGAAGGTCTCGTGCGTCGTCACCACGTTCGGGTGGTGCAGGGTGGTGGAGGCGCCGGCCTCCCGGCGGAAGCGCCGGACGAGGGAGAGGTCGGAGCGCAGCTCGGGCCGCACCATCTTCACCGCCACGTCCCGCCGGTGGACCCGGTCGGTGGCCTTCCACACCTCGGCCATGCCTCCCCGGGCGATGAGCCGGCGCAGCTCGTAGCGTCCTCCCAGGACCCGCCGGGGCCCTGGACGAGCGATGTCGGCCATCCCCGGCCACGCTAGCGGTCCCCGCCCGCGGGGCCGCCCGCCGGGCACCCGGTCGGCGGTGCCCGGGTGCCACACTCTGGCGTGGCCAGCCCCCGACGGCTCCGACCGACGATCGGCTGGCGGGAGTGGGTGGCCCTCCCCGACCTCGGGGTCGAGGGGGTGAAGGCCAAGGTCGACACCGGGGCCCGGACCTCGGTCCTCCACGCCTTCGACGCCCGCACCCACGCCGACGACGCCGGGGGCGAGTGGGTCACCTTCGAGGTGTGGCCTGGGCAGAGGTCCGGCAAGGACCGGCGGGCGGTCACCTGGCCCGTCCACGGCTACCGGGAGGTGCGCAGCTCGAACGGGGCGGTCCAGCGCCGCCCGGTCATCCGCACCCGGGTCCGGCTCCTGGGGGCGACCTGGCCCATCGAGGTCACCCTCGCCAACCGGGACCAGATGGGCTTCCGCATGCTCCTGGGCCGGGCCGCCCTCCGGCGCCGGTTCGTCGTCGATCCCGGGCGGTCCTACCTGGGCGGGCGGCCGGAGGTGGCGGGCGGACCGTGAGCGCCGAGCGCCCCCCGGCTGGTGCCGACCCCGACCGAGCCGGGCACGCTCCTGGCGCGCCCGGCCGACCCCGACCCCGACCCCCTCTCGACATCGCCGGCTCCACGGTGCCCGCCGGGCGCCGAGCCGACCTCGAGCTCCGCCCCGCCCGGCTCCCGGCCGGGGGATGGATGGCCATCCCCGTCGTCGTCCTCCACGGGCGCCACCCCGGGCCCACGGCGTGGCTCAGCGCCGCCATCCACGGCGACGAGGTGGGTGGGGTCGAGATCATCCGCCGGGTCCTGGCGGCGGTGGACGCCGGGTCCCTGGCCGGGACGCTCCTCGCCGTGCCGGTGGTGAACGTCCCCGGCTTCGCCGGCGGCTCCCGCTACCTGCCCGACCGCCGGGACCTCAACCGCAGCTTCCCGGGCTCGGCCCGGGGGCCCCTCGCCTCCCGCCTGGCCCACATCCTCATGACCGAGATCGTGGGCCGGTGCAGCCTGGGCATCGACCTCCACACCGGCTCCGACCACCGCGCCAACCTCCCCCAGGTGCGGGGCGACCTCGACGAGGCCCGGACCCGGGAGCTGGCCGTGGCCTTCGGCCCCCCCGCCGCCCTCCACGCCCGCCTCCGGGACGGCTCCCTGCGGGAGGCCGCGGCCCGGGCGGGAGCCACGGCGCTCGTCTACGAGGGCGGGGAGGCGTGGCGGTTCGACCCGCGGGCCGTGGAGGTGGGGGTGGCCGGGATCCTGCGGGTCATGGCCCACGTCGGGATGCTCGACGCCCGCCCCGACGATCTGGCCCCCCGTCAGGAGACGGTGATGCTGCGAGCGTCCCGGTGGCTGCGCAGCCCCATGAGCGGGATGGTGAGGATGGAGGTGGCCCTGGGGGAGCGGGTGGTACCGGGCCAGCGCCTGGCCGTGGTGGCCGATGCCATCGGCACCACCCAGCGCACCATCCGAGCCCGCCGGCCGGGGATGGTCATCGGGCGCTCCGAGAAGGCCGTGGCCTACCGGGGCGACGCCCTCGTCCACCTCGGCGACCTCGGCGACCTCGGCGACCTCGGCGACCTCGGCGACCTCGGCGACCTGGGCTCCCGAGGGCCCGGGGCCAGTTCGGTACCTTGGCCCGGGTGAAGCTGGCCATCCTGTCCCGGGCCCCCCGCGCCTACAGCACCCAGCGGCTGCGGGCGGCGGCCGCCGAGCGGGGCCACGTGGCGAAGGTGCTCAACACCCTGCGGTTCGCCATCGACCTCTCCGGCGACGAGCCCGACCTCCAGTTCCGGGGCCGGCCGCTGTCGTCCTACGACGCCGTGCTCCCTCGCATCGGGGCCTCGATCACCTACTTCGGCACCGCTGTGGTCCGCCAGTTCGAGCAGATGGACACCTACACCCCGAACACCGCCAACGGGATCGCCAACTCCCGGGACAAGCTCCGGTCGCTGCAGATCCTCTCCCGCCACGACATCGGCATGCCCGCCACCTCCTTCGTGCGGGACCGGGCCGACGTCCTCGCCGCCATCGAGCGCGTGGGGGGTGCCCCGGTGGTCATCAAGCTCCTCGAGGGCACCCAGGGCATCGGCGTGGTGCTCGCCCCCGACACCAAGGTGGCCGAGGCGGTCATCGAGACGCTCCAGAGCGCCCGCCAGAACGTGCTCGTGCAGCGGTTCGTGGCCGAGTCCAAGGGGCGCGACATCCGGGCGCTGGTGGTGGGGGACCGGGTCGTGGCGGCCATGCGGCGCCGCGCCCAGGGCGACGAGTTCCGCTCCAACGTCCACCGGGGCGGGGTGGCCGAGGCCGTGACCCTCGAGCCCGAGTTCGAGCGCACCGCGGTGCAGGCCGCCCAGATCATGGGCCTGCGGGTGGCGGGGGTGGACATGCTCGAGGGCGCCGAGGGACCCCTGGTGATGGAGGTGAACTCCTCGCCCGGGCTCGAGGG
>Ga0187893_10015432_pt1 | contig 10238 bp, 9 predicted proteins | sample MA1701074metaG_FD_139574 | JGI IMG/M metagenome (GOLD analysis project Ga0187893, IMG submission 139574) | White microbial mat communities from a basaltic lava cave in the Kipuka Kanohina Cave System on the Island of Hawaii, USA - MA170107-4 metaG ... | reverse complement strand
GTGGTCCCACGGGATCCCCGCCGAGCTGACGGTCTTCGTCCAGAAGACCTACGCGCTCCTCTCCTTCAGCCTGGTCCTCGCCGCGGCCGCCTGCTGGGGGATGATCCAGGTGATGCCGACCGCGCAGGTCCGGTTCGGCGACGGCACCGTCGGGACGATCTCCACCTTCCCCCGCTGGGGCGTCTGGGCGCTCTGGGGCGGGATGTTCCTCTTCGGCTTCCTCGGGAACCGCGCGAAGAACGGGGCCCGCCAGGGGGAGAGCTCCGTCGCCGGCCTGGCGTTCCTCTGCGCGATGGTGGTCTGCGCGGGCGCGATGCTCGGCCCCACGATCGGGACCTACCTCGGCCTCGGCCTGACCAACGTCGTCCTCGCCGCCGCCGGGACCACCGCCGTGACCTTCATCGGGCTCACCGCCTACGTGCTCGTCTCGGGGAAGAACTTCTCCTTCATGCAGGGCATCGTCGGGATCGCGTTCCTGGCCTTCTTCGTCGCGTGGATGGCGAACGCGATCTTCTTCCAGAGCGCCGGGTTCCAGTGGTGGATGGCGGCCATCGGCGCGATCATCGTGAGCGCGTCGATCCTCGTGAACACCTCCAGCATCGTGCACTTCTTCGGACCGAACAACCTGGTCGTCCCCGCCGTGATCGCCCTCTTCGTCGACATCTTCAACCTGTTCATCATGCTGCTCGTGCTGTTCACCGGCCGCCGGAGCGAATGACCCGCCGCGCCGGGGCCGGCGCCCTCGTCGCCCTCGTCGCGGCCTGCGGGGCGACGCCGGACGACCCGGCGCGGGGCGGGCCGGGGCCCGCCGCCCCGCTCCCGCCCGCGGCCCACGCGCTCCACGACCCGGCGGCGGGGCCGACCGCCGCCGACGCCCCCGCCTTCGCCGGCACCGGGTGGCGGCGCGTCCCCGACGATCCGCGCGAGAGGCGCCTCCGCAACCTGCGGATGCTCACCTTCGAGGGGGAGAACGCCGAGGCCTACTGGTCGTCGGACGGGACGCGCCTCGTGTTCCAGCACCGGGGCGCCGGCGTCCCGGCGGACCAGATCTACGAGATCCGCGCCGACGGGACCGGCCTCCGGCGCGTCTCCGACGGGACCGGGAGGACCACCTGCTCGTTCTTCCTCCCCGGGGACCGCGCGGTGATCTACGCCTCCACCCACGCCGCCTCCCCCGAGCCCCCGCCGCCCCCCGACCGCAGCCGCGGCTACGTCTGGGCGATCCACCCGGAGTACGACCTCTTCGCGCGCGACCTCGACGGCGGGCCGGCCCGCCGCCTGACCGAAACCCCGGGGTACGACGCCGAGGCGGTGGTCGCGCCCGACGGGTCGCGGATCGTCTTCACGAGCGTCCGCGACGGCGACCTCGACCTCTACACGATGGCCCCCGACGGGAGCGACGTCCGGCGCGTCACGCGGGACCTCGGCTACGACGGCGGCGCCTTCTTCAGCCCCGACTCGAAGCGCCTCGTCTACCGCGCCTTCCACCCCCGGACGCCGGAGGAGGAGGCCGACTACCGGGACCTGCTCGCGCGCGGCCTCATCCGCCCCCTGGCGCTCCAGATCTTCACCTGCGCGGTCGACGGCTCGGGCCGCGTGCAGGTCACGGACAACGGGAAGGCCAACTTCGCCCCCTTCTTCCACCCCGACGGGAGGCGGATCGTGTTCTCCAGCAACCTCGACGACCCGAAGGGGCGCGCCTTCGACCTCTACATGGTGAACGCCGACGGGAGCGGCCTCGAGCGCGTGACCTTCGCTCCGGAGTTCGACGGGTTCCCGATGTTCTCCCCGGACGGGAAGACGCTGGCGTTCTGCAGCAACCGCCACGGTCCCCACGAGGGGAGCACCAATGTCTTCCTCGCCGACTGGGTCGAGTAGCGGCCTCCCCTCCGGCACGCGCGCCGTCCTCCTCGCCTCCCTCGCCGCGGCGCTCCTGCTCCTCTCGTTCCCCGGCGCGCTCCGCATCGCCAACCCCGACGAGCCGCGCGACTGCGAGATCGGCCGGGAGTGGGCCGACGGGGTGTGGACCTGGATCCCCCACTTCAACGGCCAGCCCTACACCTCGAAGCCGCCGGCGTTCCACTGGTCGGTCGGCGCGGTCATGGCGGCCACAGGGTCCCAGGAGGAGTGGACGGGGAAGCTCGCCGCGGCGCTCTGGGGGGTCGCATGCGTCGCGGCGACGGCCGCCCTCGGCGAGGCCCTGCTCGGGCCGGGGCTCGGGCTCCTCTCCGGCCTCGTGCTCCTGTCGATCCACATGTTCCACCTCCGCTTCCGGATCGGGACGACGGACACGGCGCTGGCCGCGCTGACGGCGGTCGCCTTCCTCGCCCTGCACCGCGCGCACGCCCGCGGGGGATGGGCCGGCTGGCTCCTCTTCGGCGCGGCGGCCGGCGCGGCCGCCCTGGCCAAGGGGCTCCACGGGCTCCTCTTCCCCGTCGCCGCGGGTGCGGCGTTCCTCGTCCTGCGCCGCGAGGCGCACCTCCTCCCCCGCCTCGGCGTCGCGGCGGCGGCCGGGCTCGCGGTGTTCGGGGCCTGGTGCGCCGCGCTCGCGACCCTCGAGTCCGAGGGCGGCGGCCCCGAACTCCTCGACGCGTTCCTGTTCGCCAACGCCACGAAGCGGTTCGGGGAGCGGGCCCACCACGAGGGGGGCCCGCTCCACTACGCCGTCCTCGTCCCGCGATCGTTCCCCTGGATCCTCGCGGCCGCCGCCGGCGCCTGGGGGGCGCTCCGCGCGCGCGGCCCCGATCGGGACCGGCTGCTCCTCCCGATCCTCTGGATCGGCGTCACCGTCCTCGGCCTCAGCATCCCCTCGGGGAAGCGCACGATCTACCTCCTGCCCGTCCTGCCGGCGGTCGCGCTCCTCGCGGCGGCGGGGCTGGACGGCGCGGCCCGCGGCACGCTCCCCCGCTGGCCGGAGCGCCTCGCTCGGTGGACCGTCGAGGCGCTCTCGCTCCCGCTGCGCTTCCTGCCCTGGGCGCGGCGCGGCCTCCGGGAGCGGGCGGTCCTCGGCTGCGTCGTCGCGGCCGCCGGGTCCCTCGCCTACGTCCTCCTCGTGCGGGGGCCGGCGACCGAGGCCGAGTCGGGCGCCGCGTTCGCCCGGGCCGCGGCGGCCGCCGCCGGGGACCGCCCGCTCGTCCTGTTCCGGCAGGACCGCGGCGAGGCCGGGATCTTCCTCTTCCCGCTCCGCCGGACGATCCCGGCCGCCTCCGCCGAGCCGGACCTCCGCGGCGCCGCGGCCGGCCGGCCCGTGGCCGTGATCGCGGAGGTGGAGGAGGTGGAGCGGTCGGTCGCGAAGGGGCGCCTGCCCGCGGACCTCGTCGCGCGCTGGGAGGTCCTCCTCGAGGGCGAGGCCTCCGAGACCCGCTACCGCGTCTACGCGTGGGACGGGAGGTGACTCAGCGCCCGCCGGAGAGCCCCTCCGCGACCTCCGTCCGGTAGGCCCCGATCGCGGGGGCGAGTCCGGCCAGCGCGCAGAGCGCCACCGCCCCGGCGAAGACGAGGATGTCGGCGGGGCCGAGCAGCGCCGGCCGCATCGGGATCCCGGACCACTCCGCGACGCGCGCGGCGCCGACCGCGACGAGGGCGTGGCCGAGGACGAGCCCGGCGAGCGCCCCGGCCGCGCCCGTGGCGGCGGCCTCGCCCACGACGAGCCCCGCGACCACGCGTCGCCGGGCCCCGAGCGCGCGCATCAGCGCCGCGTCCCGCCGCCGCTCGTTCATCGTGTTCACCATCGAGACGAGGACGCCGACGGCGGCGACGACCACGACGAGGATCGAGACCGCGAAGAGGAGCCGGTCGGCGTTGCCGACGAGGTCGAAGAGGTTGCGCACCTCGACCAGGGGCCGCGCCGCGAGCGCGTCCTCCGACGCGCGGATCTCCTGGAAGAGGGGGACGAGGAACGCCGGGCTCGCGACGCGCACCGCGACCGCGGAGACCTGCCGCGGCGCCTCCCCCTCCGCCCCCGCCGCCTTCCCGGCCGAGGGGTCGTGCCCCTCCATGGACCAGAACGCCTCCAGCGGGACGAGGACCGACCGGTCGAGGGCGGTGCCGGTCCGCTCCAGGATCCCGACGACCCGCCACTCCGCTTCCTCGTGCTCGTCCAGGTCGGCGCGCGCGTCGAGGCCGTGCTCCGCGTGGAAGTGGTCCCCCACCCCGAGCCCCGTCGCCGCCGCGGCGGTGGCCCCGAGGACCGCCTCGTAGCCCGGCTTCTCCGGGTCGAACGGACCGAAGGGGGTGCCCTCCGCGAGCCGGACGGGCGTCCCGTGCCGCGCCTCCATCCCGAAGGCCGCCTCCGTCGTCCCGACGACGCGGAACCCGGCGTAGGTGTCGCCGAAGGCGAAGGGGACGGCGCGGGCCACGCGCGGGTCGGCGGCGAGGGAGCGCCAGCGGGACTCGGGGATCGTCCCCTGGTCCTCGCCGACGTGGAACACCGCGCCGAGCACGATCCGGAGCGGGTCGCCCTTCGGTCCGACGACCAGGTCCGCCGCGAGCGCCGCGCCTTCGAAGTGCGCGCGGGACTCCCGGCGGAGCGCGTCCACCGCGGTGACGAGCGCCACGCCGAGCCCGATGCCCAGCGCCGACAGGAGCGTCGCCGCCCGGCGGTGCCGCAGCGAGCGCAGGACGAACCCCTCGTGGTTCACGCGGCGGCCCCCGCGAGCGACGCGATCGAGACCGAGGAGGGGAACGCCGCCACCACCGCCGGGTCGTGGGTGACCACCACGAGCGTGGCGCCCTCCTCCCGCGCGACACGGCGGAGGAGGTCCACCACCTCGTCCCGCCGGGAGGCGTCGAGGCTCCCGGTGGGCTCGTCGCAGAGCAGGAGCGCCGGCCGGTTCATCACGGCGCGGGCGACCGCGACGCGCTGCTGCTCGCCGAGGGAGAGCATCCCCGGCCGGTGGCGCGCGCGGCCCGCGAGGCCCACCCGCTCGAGGAGCGCGTCGGCGCGGGCCCCGTCCTCCCGCGACGCGCGCCCGGCGAAGAGCGCCGCCGCCAGGAGGTTCTCGCGCGCGGTCAGCGCCGGGAAGAGGTTGAGGGACTGGAAGACGAGGCCGACCCTCGCGCCGCGGAAGCGGTCCCGCGCGGCCTCCGGGAGCGCGGGCAGGTCCTGGCCGAGCACCTCGACGCGGCCGCGGTCGGGGAGGGCGAGGCCCGCGAGGACCGAGAGGAGCGTGCTCTTCCCGGAGCCGCTCTCCCCCACGAGCGCCACCTGGGAGCCGGCCTCGACCTCCCAGCGCCCGACGCGGAGGGCGACGACCTCCCCCCCGCCCGGGGCCGGGTAGGTCCGCTCGACGCCCTCGAGCCGGATCGCGATCTCCGCCACGGCGCCATTCTCGGCCCGCCGGCGCCGCGCGCCTAGGATCCCCGGCATGACGCCGGACGAGGAGGTGGTCGCGCGGCAGATCGGGAGGAGGCCCCGCGGCCTCCTCCGCGTGGAGAGCCGCTGCGTCTGGGGCTACCCGGTCGCGGTCTCCGTCGCGCCCCTGGTGGAGCACCGCCGCGGCGACGGCCCGCGCGAGCCGTTCCCGACCCTCTTCTGGCTCACCTGCCCGATCCTGGTCGAGCAGGCCTCGCGGATGGAGGCGCAGGGGCTGGTCGACGCGCTCGAGGGGGAGGCGGCGGCCGACCCGGCGCTGGCCGCCCGGATCGCCGCCGACCACGCGCGCTGCGCGGCGGAGCGCGCCTCCCTGCTCGCGGGGGCGGACCGGGAGGAGGCGCGGCGGCGCGGGCTGCTGCGCGTCCTCGACGGTGCCGGCGTCGGCGGGGTCCGGGACCGCCGCCACGTGAAGTGCCTCCACGCACACCTCGCCCACCACCGCGCGCGCGGCGGGAACGCCGTCGCGGAGGCGATGGAGGCGCGCGGCGGTCTCCGGGAGTGCACCGAGGCCGAGGTCCGCTGCCGGGGTTTCGGTCCGGCGCGCACGGAACCCGACCCGATCTACCCGGGTTCGCCACCGTGACCGACATCCCCCTCTTCTACGCGCGCGACGGGATCAACCCCGAGACTTACGACGCCCGCTCGGAGGCGCACCTCGCCGCCGGCGCGACCGCCGGCGACGCGGACTGGTACGAGCGGAAGTGCCGCGAATGGGGTGGCCCGGTCCTCGACGCCGCCTGCGGGACGGGGCGCGTCGCCTGGCGCCTCGCCGAGGCCGGCCTCGAGGTGGTCGGCTTCGACCTGTCGCCCCACATGCTGGCGCGGGCCGAGGCGAAGCGGGCGTCGGTCGCCCCCGCCGCCGCGGCGCGGGCCTCGTTCCGGCAGGCCGACCTCCGGACCTTCGACCTCGGCCGGAGGTTCCGGACGGCGCTCGTGCCCTTCCGGTCGTTCCAGTGCCTCCTCACGCCGGAGGACCAGCGCGCCTCCCTCGAGCGGTTCCGCGCGCACCTCGAGCCCGGGGGCCGCCTCGTGATCGACGTCTTCGACCCCCTCTACGCGGCGCTCGGGAACGACCTGCCGCCGTCGCTCCGGGGACGCACCGAGGTCGCGCTGCCGGGGCGCGGCACCGTGCTCTCGCAGGAGATCGTCCGCGACGGCGTCGACCCCGTGAACCAGGTCCTCTCCGAGACCTGGACCTTCGAGGAGAGGGACGCGTCGGGGAGGGTCCTGCTGACGGAGAGGGAGCGGCTGCGGATGCGGTGGTCGTTCCGGTGGGAGATGCGGCACCTCTTCGCGCTCTGCGGGTTCGAGGTCGAGGCGGAGTACTCCGACTTCCGGGAGTCCCCGCCCGCCTACGCGAAGGAGCAGATCTGGGTGGTGCGGAGGCTTCCGTAGGAAGCCGCGCCGCTTCGCGCCCCGCGCGATGGCCCGTTCGATCCCCTTCCGCGCGGTGCCCGCGACCGGGCGACGGGATCGACGGATTCCTCACCGGTGGTCGTGCCGGTGGTGCAGATCCGGCCAGTGCGGGTGGGCGTGGACCCGGCGGCCGTGCGCGTGCCGGTGGGAGTGCCGCGTCTCCGGCGGAAGTCCGGGATGCTCGTGGTCGTGGTGGCCGTCGTCGTGCCGGTGCTCGTGTTCATGCTCCATCGGCTCGTGCTCGTGCTCGTGCGCGTGCCGGTCGAGGAGGAGGAGGAGGTTCGCTCCGGCGAGCACGGCCGCCGCGATCCACTGGAGCGGCGCCATCGACTCTCCCAGCCAGAGAAGCGCGCCGACGATCCCGAACGCCGGCGCCGTCGCGAAGATCATCTGCGACCGCACGGCGCCGATGCGCTGCGCCGCCGCGATGTAGAGGGCGATGCTCGCTCCGTACGAGGCGGCCCCCAGCACGAGGGCGAGGCCCCAGGGGCTTCCGGCCGCAGGCACGCCGGCGATGGCGACGCCGAAAACGAGATTCGTCGTCCCCGCCGCGGCCCCCTTCCAGAAGGTCGTGTCCGCGGGGCCGATGCCGTCCACGAGGGCGGTGAGGTTGTTGTCCAGTCCCCAGCAGACGGCGGCGCCGGCGACGAGGACGCCCGCCCTCCAGGCGGACGCTCCGCCCTCCCACGCGAGGAGGAGCCCCGCGGCGAAGACGGCGAGGTTTCCGGCCCAGGTCCAGCGACCCAGCTGCTCCCGGAACAGGAGCACCCCGAGGACGGCCGTGGCCACGGTCTCGAGGTTGAGCCACATCGCGACCGAGGCCGCGCGCGCCTGCGCGAGCCCCGCGAGGAGGAGCACGGGACCCAGGAGCCCGCCGAAGACCACGGCGCCCAGGAGGCGCCGCCGGTTCGGCAGGTCCGACGGGAGGACGGGGCGGCCCTTCGCGCGGCGGGCGAGAACGCCCGGCGCGAGGACGATCGCGGCGCCGAGGTAGAAGAGGCCGGCGAGGATCTGCGGGGGGAAGTGGGCGAGGAGAGGCTTGGACGCGGGCGTCGCCATGCCGAAGAGCGCGGCGGAGAGGACGGCCTCCGCGATGCCCCTTCCCCGCTGCATCGGAGCCGCTCCTCCCTGCCCGGCATCCGCGACGAGGCCAACCCCCGGAGAACGCGGTGACGCCGCCGCCCGGCGCGCACCCGGATTCGCATGCGCATCGGTGTCGCGAGTGTACTCTCTCGCCCGTGATGGAGCGCCGGGGCAGGGGGTTCGTGCGCGCGACGCGGCGGTCCGTCGCCGCCCTCGTCGTGGTGCTGTTCCAGGTCCTCGCTCCCCTGGCGACGCGGCACCACCTCGCGGAGGAGCGGCACCTCGCGTCGACCGTCGGGTCCACCGCCGACGAGCGGGCCGCCGAGTCCGCGTCCGAGCGCCCCGCTCCGCACCACGACGACGAGCACTCGGCCGCAAGTCACGAACCGCGCGGGATCCGTGCGCCGCGGACCCCCGTCGTCCTCGAAGCCCCGGCCCCGGCCCTTCGACCGCCGCCGGGACTCGAGGCGCCGGGCCTCACCCGGTCCGATCGCGTCGTCGTCGAATCCCCGTCGCCACGCCGGGGCTGGTGCCGGGCGGGACCCGGCGCGCCGCGCGGCCCGCCCGTCTTCTAGCCGTCCCCGCGCCCGCGGCCCGGTGGCCGGCGGGCGGACTCCCCCCTCTCCGGGACACCTCGCCGAGGAGACCGCGCCATGCGCACCCCGATCCGCTCTCGGTTCGCCGCCGCGTTCGCCGCCGCCTCGCTCGCCGTCGCCGCCGGCTGCGGGCACGGCCACGACCACCCCGCCGGTGCGCCGGAGGCCCCCGAGCCCAGGACCGCGCAGGTCACGGTCTGGCACGGCCGCTGGGAGGTGTTCCTCGAGCACCGGTTCCTCGTGCGCGGGGTCCCCGCCCGGTTCGTCACGCACCTCACCGACCTCGAGACCTTCGAGCCGCGGCGCGGGGGGGCCGTGACGTTCCTCTTCCGCCACGAGTCGGGTTCCGCGAAGGAGCACACCGAGTCCGCCCCGGCCCGCGAGGGGATCTACATCCCCGAGATCTCCCTCGACCAGGCGGGGCGCTGGGAGGCCTCCCTCCGGATCCCGCACGAAGGGAAGGACCACGACGTGCCGCTGCCGCCCTACACGGTCCACGGCACGGAGGCCGACGCGCTCGCCGCGCCGGAGCCCGATGCGCTCGAGGGGATCACGTTCCTCAAGGAGCAGGCGTGGAGGCTCGGCGTGCGGACGGCGGAGGTCGAGTCCGGGAGCGTGGTCGAGCACCGCCGGGCGGCGGGCGTCGTCGCCGTCCGCGCCGGAGCGCGGTCGCGCGTCGCGCCGCCCGTGGCGGGCCGGCTCGTCCCCCCCCCCGGCGGCCGGCTCCCCGCCCCGGGAGAGCGCGTCGAGAAGGGGCAGGTCCTTGCGGTCGTCGAGCCCCCCTTCAGCGTGGATCTCCTCCAGCCGCACCTCGTCGAGTCCGGCGCCCGCGCCGCCGGGCTCGAGGGCGAGGCGGAGAAGGCCCTGCTGGAGAAGGAGCAGGCGGAGCGGACGCTCGCCCGCGTGGAGCGGCTGGCGGCCGAGGGCGCCCGCCCGCAGAGGGATCTGGAGGAGGCCCGCACCGCGGCCGCCTCCGCGCGGCTGGCGTCGGCGACCGCGGACGCCGCGCGCGAGGCGTTCCGCAGGGTGGCCGGGACCTACGCCTCGGTGCGCGACGGCGCCGGCGGGGCGCCGCGCCACCCGCCGGTCGAGGTCCGGGCCCCGATCGCCGGGATCGTGATCGAAGCGACGTTTGCCGAGGGCGAGCACGTCGCCCCCGAGTCGATCCTCTTCACCGTCCTCGACGCCTCCAGCGTCCTCGTCGTGGCGCGGGTCTCCGAGCACGACCTCCCCCTCTTCGACCCCGCGAGGGGCGGGGCCTTCTCGCTCCCGTCGATCCCGTCGTCGCGCCGGCCGCTGCCGGGCCCCGACGGCCGCCTCGCGTTCGTCGGGCTCGAGGTGGACGAGCGCACGCGGACCGTGCCCGTCGCCTACGAGGTCCCCAACGCGGACGGTGCGCTCCGCATCGGGATGGCGCTGGACGTGGCGCTCGAGTCGGGGAGCGCCCGCGACGCGGTCGTCCTCCCGGCGGAGGCGGTCGTCGAGGAGGAGGGACTGCCCGCCGCGTTCGTGCAGGTCGCCGGGGAGACCTTCGAGCGGCGGCCGCTGCGGCTCGGCATCCGCGACGGGGACCGCGTCCAGGTGCTCTCGGGCGTGAAGCCCGGCGAGAGGGTCGCCACGGAGGGGGCCTTCGCCGTCCGGCTCGCCTCGCTGGCCACGGCGCTGCCCGAGCACGGGCACGCGCACTAGCGTCCCCATGACAGGGCTCATCCGCTGGTCGCTCCGCTTCCGCGGCGTCGTCGTGCTGCTGGCCGTGGCGCTGCTGGCCG
>Ga0187893_10015431_pt1 | contig 10239 bp, 15 predicted proteins | sample MA1701074metaG_FD_139574 | JGI IMG/M metagenome (GOLD analysis project Ga0187893, IMG submission 139574) | White microbial mat communities from a basaltic lava cave in the Kipuka Kanohina Cave System on the Island of Hawaii, USA - MA170107-4 metaG ... | reverse complement strand
GTCGATGCAGCACATGAGCATGTATTGCAAGCTGTACTCTCCTTTCCGTGACGCAAAGTGTTAGGCGTCAACCAGCACATTGAATCCACCGTAGACCATGCGTTTGCAATCGAAGGGCATGTCCTTCGGATCGCACATCCCTGTAATCCGCGGGTCCTTCATGACCTTTGCGTTGCCCCGGTCACGATGCGCGCGCGATTTGAAGACGATGTACGCGAAGACCACCGTCTCGCCGGATTTGGCCTTGGCGCTTTTTAGGAACGGAACTCCCATCTTTGTATTCAGATCGTCGCCGGCGCACTCCTTGTAATCCAGCGCGCCGTGCTCTCGCCAGAGTTTGCCCGCCTTCTGAGCCATGCGGCGGTAGGCCTGCAGATTCTTCTTCGGGACAGGCAACACATATCCATCGACGTAACGCATGACTTCTCCTTTCAGTAGACCGTGGGTGTATGACGAAACTCCGACCGGCTAGCCGCAGGCTTTCTGCGCCGCCTCTTTCAGATCTTCTGGTTTCACATCACGAACATGCGTGGCGACCGACCAATGGTGGCCGAAGGGATCTTCCAGTTTACCGTAACGATCGCCCCAGAACATGTCGTCGAGCGGCATCGCGATCTTCGCTCCGGCTGCGACGGCTTGCTTGAAAAAGGCCTCTACATTGGGGACATAGAGATGGATGGTGACCGGAGAACCCTTAAGCGATTTCGGTCCGAATGCATTCCAATCAGGGAATTCATCGACAAGCATGACAGCCGAATCACCGATTCGGATCATAGCATGGAGGAGCTTTCCCTGTGGACCCGGTATTCTACCCAGTTCCACAGCATTGAAGGCCTTCTTGTAAAATTCGATGGCATCGGCTGCGCCGGCGCAAATCAAGTGCGGTGTGACCGTGTGCATCCCATCTGGAATTGGCTTGACGTTTGACTGAGTCATCGAGATCACTCCTTTTGGGTTAGTGTGAGATTCGGGCATCCGGGACGGTCTCAACTGTCCCAACCCACCAAGCTCTACCTATTTAGTCGAACGAGCTACTCGGAAATCGACATTTCGAAGGCACCGCTAAGAGCCTGCTTCCACGGCTCTTACTCATTGGGCAGTCCCTGAATCTCCCTCAGGGGCCGAACTTCCACCGTGCCTAAGCGCGCCCCAGGAATTCGAGCAGCAATGCCGATCGCCTCGTTGAGATCTCTCGCCTCGATCAGGAAGTAGCCGGCAAGTTGCTCGCGCGTCTCCACAAACGGACCGTCGGTCACAATCTGTTTGCCGTCGCGTACCCTGATGATGACTCCCGTCGCAGCCGGATGCAGAGGCGACGCATGCACGTATTGCTTATGCTCGTGGAGTTGGTGCGTGAGCTGTACGGATTCCGTAAGCATCTCCTGCCGTTTCGCTTCCGGCATCTTGCCGAATGCCACTTCGTCGTGGTGAACCAGCAACAGATATTTCATTGACGCGCCTCCTCTGGCAGCCTTCTCAACAGCCTGCTACCCGCCGGCCATAGCACCCACGATCAAAAACGGCTCAGCACCTGTTGCGACCGCTTCGGGTAGCGGCGTATCCGGTGATTCATGAGAGAGATCCTGCTCGCAGGCGAAGAATCTCACGAATGCTCGGCGCTTGAGTGTACCGTGTTCCCGGATCGTTCCCTGCAGCATCGGATAGCGGGCCTCGAGCGCATCGAGGACCGAACGCTGAGTGACCATTCCCTTGACGTTCACAATCACCTCGCCATCGACACGAGCCAACGTCCTCAAATGTGCCGGAAGCACGACTCGTATCATGGCAGCGTCTGGACCTCTATCGATAAAACGGCCGGAAGATCCCGGACGATCGCGGTCCAGCTATCACCGGCATTCGCCGAGCCATACACTTGCCCGCCGGATGTCCCGAAATAGATGCCGCACGCATCGAGCGTATCAACCGCCATCGCGTCGCGCAGCACGTTCACATAACAATCGCGCTGTGGCAGACCGTTTGTGAGTGCCTCCCACTCGTTCCCTCCCGTCCGGCTGCGGTACACACGCAACTTTCCGTCGGGCGGATAATGCTCCGAGTCGCTTTTGATAGGAACGACGTAGATCGTCTCCGGCTCGTGAGCGTGCACGTCGATAGGGAAGCCGAAGTCGGTCGGCAAATTTCCGCTCACTTCGTGCCAAGATTCGCCGGCATCGTCGCTCCGCATGACATCCCAGTGCTTTTGCATGAACAGCACGTTGGGACGGGACGGATGCATGGCGATGCGGTGCACACAATGGCCGACCTCCGCATCCGGGTCGGGCAGCTCATACTGCGACTTCAGTCCGCGGGTGATGGCACGCCATGTCTTTCCCCCGTCGTCGGTCCGGAACGCCCCCGCGGCAGAGATGGCAATATACATGCGCTGCAGATTCGTCGGGTCCTGCACGATCGTGTGTAGACACATTCCGCCGGCGCCCGGTTGCCACAGATTTCCTTTCACATCGCGTAGCCCGGATAATTCCTGCCAGGTCTGCCCGCCGTTGCTCGATCGGAACAGGGCCGCGTCTTCGATTCCCGCATACACTGTGTCCGGGTCGGTCAGCGACGGTTCGAGGTGCCAGACCCGTTTGAATTCCCAAGGACGTTGCGTACCGTCATAATGCTGATGCGTCGTGAGTGGTTTCCCGGTTTCTGGGGACGTGTCGTAGACGAACTTGTTGCTCTCTCCCTTCGGCATACCATCCGGAGTAGTGGTGGGTTCGCCGGGAGGGGTTCCCGGTTGGTGCCACGTCTTGCCGCCGTCATCCGAGCGTTGAATGATTTGCCCAAACCAGCTGCTGGTTTGGGAGGCATAGATGCGGCTCGGCTCAGCGGGCGAGCCCTTGAGATGATACATCTCCCATCCGGCAAAGTGTGGACCACTGACATCCCACTGTTTGCGCGTTCCGTCCGATGTAAGAATAAACGCGCCTTTTCGTGTTCCAACTAGTACTCGTACAGTGCTCATCGCTCACTCCTTTCCATAGGCTTGCTCTAAGCGTGTGATATCGATCTTTGTCATGTCAAGGATGGCTTGCATCACACGATTCGTTTTTTCAGAGTCTGTGTCCTGCATCATCTCGGCTAACACTGTAGGGACGATCTGCCAGGACAGCCCGTACTTGTCTTTCAACCATCCGCATACGCCTTTTTCACCTCCGGAAGAAAGTTTTTCCCAGAACTCATCGATTTCTTTTTGCGTTCCGCAATTCACAATGAAAGAGATGGCTTCGCTAAATTTGAAGTGAGGACCGCCGTTGAGTGCCATAAATTCCTGCCCCTCGATCTCAAACGTCGCGGTCATGACGGACCCTTTGGGCCTTCCTGAAATCTTCGCCCCTGCCTCTCCATAGCGCGTAATCTGTCCAGCCTTGGCATTCTTAAAGGTCGACACGTAAAACCGCATCGCCTCTTCGGCTTGGTGGTCGAACCACAAACACGGTGTGATCTTCTGCATCGCATTGCCCTCTTTCAGAATATCCTTTCACTGTTACAGAGAGATGTTGGCGATGTGGGCCTATCCGGTAACCGCGCATGGATCCATATAGACGAATTCCCACATGTGGCCATCACGGTGCCGCCGTTACGTATTAGTCGAGCGAGAACCCGCCAAATCGACAGCACCGCGGGTTCTTAAGGGAATGAGCTCCCTCAGCCGATTCTCCTGCAAGTACAAGGCGAGCCACACGCAGATACCCAGCGCGATTTGCATGAAGATCGGCTCGCCGATTCGCAGATGCGCCAAAATCGCCCCGCCGATGTATCCGGTCAAGAGAATCGCACCCACGATCGACGTTGCCGGAATCAGATAGATCACGACGCAGAAGATTTCGAGGATCCCGAGCGGCACGATGAGTGACGCAGGCAACCCCAGATGCGCCATCCCTTCCATCACCTCAGCTCCACCCCTAAACTTCATGGCTGCGCTCACTGCGAGTAGGAGCGAGAGGAGACCTAAAAGCACTCGACCGACCCAGATCATCTTGCCGCCTGTTGCAACCACAGTATGCCTCCTTGGAAGTGATCGAAGGTCCTCCCTGTCCGTCCTCAAGCCAGACGCGGCTCGACTACCGCTTCATCCCAGTTATCAGCTGTTCCAACTGCGGGCGCTGGCGCCTTTCTCTGGTGCTGACACAAAATAGTCGTTCGGGAAGGACAAAATCGACAACGACCTTGCGGCTACCTCTTCTCACCCTTCGTAATCTGCTCGGTGCGCGCGCGCAAGCGCTCCTCTTGCTCTCGAAGTTCAGGCGTGAACTCGGCCCCGAAGTCCTCCGCCTCGAACACCTGGCGAATCTCGATCTCCGATTCCTTATTGGGGAAGGGATTCGGGCAGCGCTTGACCCATTCGATCGCTTCTTCCTTCGATCGCACTTGCCAGATCCAGAATCCGGCAATCAACTCCTTCGTTTCGGCAAACGGTCCATCGGTCACCGTCCGAGTATCTCCGGAGAACTTCACACGCGCACCCTTCGAGCTCGCCTGGAGCCCCTCGCCTGCCAACATCACGCCGGCATTCACCAGCTCTTCGTTGAACTTACCCATCTCGGCTAGGAGCTTCTCGCTCGGCAGGATCCCCGCTTCGGAGTCCTTGGTGGCCTTCACAATAATCATGAATCGCATCGTCATTCTCCTTATAGTTTGAGTTTGAAGCCGAACCTTGTCTCTATCTATTAGTCGAACGAGATCTTCGAAATCGACATATCAGGCTATTTGTTTTCCCTAACAGGGGTCCGAGATACGTTGATGTGAGACTATGGTCGTATTCTCAATGTCCTTCAGGATATTCAAAATGGTTGCTCAACGAGAGTCGCGACTGAGAAAGAAGCTGACGGCAATTTCCAACATCCTGCTAAGTCGGCAGCCCGGGAATCTCGATGACCGGCCGGACCTCGACCGTCCCCTTTCGCGCCATGGGAATCTTGGCTGCGACCGCTATCGCCTCGTCGAGATCCTTGGCCTCGATGAGAAAGTAGCCGCCCAGTTGTTCGCGTGTCTCTGCGAACGGACCGTCGGTCACGAGCCGTTTGTTGTTGCGCACGCGAACGCTGGTGGCCATGGCCGTGGGATGTAACGGGTTGGCAGCTACATACTGTCCGTTCGAGTGAAGCTGATGTGCAAGCTGCGTGGACTCGACGTAACAGTCCTTCCGCTCAGTTTCACTCAACCCATTCTCATCGCCGTAAATCAGCAGCATGTATTTCATCTGGTTCCTCCTCTAGTCGCTTCCGTCCTCTTTGTTGTCGTTCGGCTCTCGTGACGGGTCGGAAATGTCATCTTCGCGAGTCCCGCACGCCTTGCTTGTCTCGTCCACAATGTCCTGACATAAGATAGTCGTTGGCAAGAGGGAAAATCGACAGGGATGTTCCGGTGCTTGACAAGTCTTCGTAAGCGAGTGACATTTCAGGCAGAATGGGGCCTTCTTGAATTCGAGAGTTGCCAGGAATAGGCCTCTTAGGCCACGATTACTGTAGCAACCGACCTCATAGCCGGGCAGTTAGCGAGAGAAGAAGAGTCACATGACGCTATTGGACGAAGATCAAGAGGCTCTGCGGTACGCGAAGGTTCTTCTTGAGAATCCTGGCCTCGCAGCGAAGATCACGGGATTGATCGGCATGCCGATTGAAAAGGCGCTCAAGCTGCTTCCGGAGAAATGGGCAATGGTCGTCAACGAGGCGACTAGGAGGTCACTGGAGACGGCACTACAAGCCGCACTGCTGACAATTGACGACAAATCGCAGCAGAATTCTTGGGAGTTTCTGCACAAACTCGCGGTAGCAGCGACCGGTGCAGGGGGAGGCGCCTTCGGACTGCTCGGTCTCCCGGTCGAACTGCCCTTATCCACCACGATCATGCTGCGCTCCATTGCAGACATCGCACGAAGCGAGGGTGAACGTCTCCGGACGCCTGGTACCAAACTGGCCTGCCTTGAGGTCTTTGCACTTGGCGGGCGAGGCAGGAACGACGACGCGAGTGAATCCGCCTACTTCCTGATACGTGGGGCTCTGGCGAAATCGGTCTCAGAGGCTGCGGGGTATATCACCGAGAGAGGCTTGGTGGAGGAGGGCGCGCCGGCAATCGTCAGGTTCATCACACAGTTGGCCACGCGCTTCGGCGTGAATGTCTCCGAGAAGGTCGCCGCACAAGCGGTACCCGTGATCGGTGCTGCAGGAGGCATCGCGATCAACGTCATGTTCATAGACCATTTCCAGGAGATGGCACGGGGCCACTTCATTGTCCGCAGGCTGGAACGAACGTATGATCCGCAGTTTGTGCGGGATGAGTATGAGCGGTTGTAGTGAGTCGCCAACCGGCCCGCACTATTCACGAAGGCTTCTACTACAACCGCAGCGACGAAAGTCAGAACTCATTGCGGTATTCCTTTTTGGCGCCAGGATCATCAAAGGGCGCTCGACCTCGCGCGCGGTGGCGACGCACCTGGACGCGGCCGGGCTCGCCGTCTCAGTCAGATAATTCGCTCAGCCGCTGTTTCAAAAATCTCCGTTCCGGTTCCTGTTGTGTAAGGCTTAAAGCCCGTTCATAGGAGGCTCGGGCTTCTGCTGTTTGCCCGAGCCGACGGCAGAGATCCGCCCGTGCCGCGTGCGCTAAGTGATAATTCTCCAAATCCCCCCGCGCGAAGATCTCGTTGATGAGATCCAGCCCTGCCGCCGGGCCATCGTTCATGGCGATTGCGACAGCGCGATTGAGTTCGACCACTGGGGAAGAATGCGCCTGAAGCAGTAGGTCGTACAGTGCCACGATCTGAGCCCAGTCTGTGGTGAATGCGCTGGGCGCCTGAGCGTGCACCGACGCGATTGCGGCTTGGATGGTGTAGGGGCCGACTTGGCCCGTAGACAGTGCTCGCTGTACTAGCGAGACTCCCTCCGCGATCTGATTCTGATTCCACAACGATCGATCCTGATTCTCCAAAAGAATCAAGTCACCGGTTGGCGTTGTGCGCGCAGCACGCCGTGAGTCTTGCAACAACATGAGCCCCAAGAGCCCGATGGCTTCAGTTTCCGGGAGCAGTTCGATCAGTATCGATCCAAGGCGAATAGCCTCGCCTGAGAGATCATGGCGTGTGAGCGAATCCCCCGAAGAGGCTGAATACCCTTCGTTGAACACCAGATAGATGACCCGAAGGACGGCGTCCAATCGATCCGGCAGCTCTTTCTCCAGCGGCACTTCATAGGGGATACGGGCCTCGCGGATCTTTGTTTTCGCCCGCACGATCCGCTGCGCAATGGTGGCCGGTTTGGTCAAGAACGCGCGCGCAATCTCCTCGGTTGTGAGGCCGCAGAGCTCGCGCAGCGTCATTGCCACTTGCGCTTCCGGTGCGATGGCTGGATGGCAGCACGTAAAGATCAGCCGCAGGCGATCGTCCTCGACGTGCTCGTCCTTCTGCTGTTCCTCATCGATGCTGGCGGTGGCAGATTCCAGTTGTTTTGCCAGTTCGTCGAGTGATGCATTCTGCCGCGCGCGCCGTCGCATGCCGTCGATAGCCTTGAACCGACCGGTCGAAACGAGCCAAGCTCTGGGATTGGCCGGTACGCCATCCCGCGCCCACTGTTCGACTGCGACAGCAAAGGCCTCGTGCAGCGCTTCCTCGGCAGTCTCAAAGTCGCCCAGCAGGCGGATCAGCGTCGCGAGCACCTGGCGTGATTCGGTGCGGTAGATGGTATCCACCAAGTCGCGCATTCAGTTGGTTCCACCGGCACTCACTGTCGACAGGCCCTCATGCTGACATGGCACAACGAGACTTAGGACATCCCGTGCCATGCATCAGTGGCACTGCATTCCTCATCGTTTCGCACTACGGCGAACGTTCGTCGTGGTGTGATGGACGGCTTTGCTGCGGGCTGATTTCGATTGGCTGCGGAATCGGGCCGGCGGGAGGCCGAATTCGCGTTTGAAGGCGCGGTTGAAAGAGGGCTCGGATTCGTATCCCACATCGCCCGCCACTTCGGCCACGCTCTTAGAGGTTGAAGTCAACGATTGAGCGGCAAGCTGCAGCCTCCAGCGCGTGAGATACCCCATCGGTGTGTCTGACAAATAATGCCGAAATCGCTTGGCCAGCACGGAGCGGGACACACCGACTTCGCTTGCCAGCGACGCGATCGTCCAAGGTTGGGCTGGCAGCTTGTGCAGGAGCGCCAGGGCCTCTCCGACGTCCGCATCCCGCACACCGGCGAGCCACCCTGTCTGGGTTTTCGGCAATTGCGCGATATAACGGCGCAGCGTTTCGACGAACAACGCTTCGGACAATTTCGCAATCACAGTCGCACCGCCCGGGCCTGAAGCCTCGGCATGATCGACAGAATAGCGAAGTGTGTCCTCTAACCATTGCCCCGATGGGGTCTCGCGGAGGTTCAATTTGATCATCGTCGGGAGTCCAGCCAGGAACACCTGACTTAATCGTGTCTCGCAGGTCATGTAGCCGCAGATCAGTTTGGTGAGTTCTCCCCCTCCCCCGAATTGTGAGAGCATTTTCCCATCCGCGAGAACCTGCCGGAGTTGTTGAGCACTGTCGACCGGTTGGACCGGAGGACCATTACCCATCAGGTGGGCATTGCCGTGTGGAAAGATGACGATGTCGCCGGCCGAGAAAGAGACAGGGCGGCCGTCATCCTCAATGCGTGCGTACCCGCGACCTTCGGTGACGAGATGAAAAATAATCACATGCGCGGAACGGGCAGAGAGATATGAGGCCATCGCGCATGCGTCGGGCTCTCGTACACACCAGGGCAAAGAGAACTCCCCATTAAAGAAGACTGCGCCGTCCAGTTTCACGACCTTCAGGACTTCAGACAGCACATCCATAGGCTGTAACTCCACAGCAAGGCGTCTCAGCTAAACGTGCCGGACGCCAGGATAAATGGGGCTCAGCTTAGCACTCTCTGGATAAGAGAGCCAGACGCCCGGATAAGACGCCGCAACGTCTGTTGCGTATAGTGCAAGCAGAGATGGCGCCGCGCAATGATTTGCGGCGTAAACCATAGGTCGAGGGAAAGGAGGCCATCATGAACAGCGCAGTAACCTCAGAAGTTGAAAACCTTAAGGCTCGGCTCAAATCGATTTGGACAGCCGGAGACTACGATCGATTCTCACGGTACATGGAGGGTGGCGCGCGGGAATTTTACGAACGGCTCAACATCGTGCCGGGCTGCCAGTTGCTGGACGTCGCCTGTGGGTCCGGTCAACTGGCGCTGATCGCAGCGAAAGACGGCATCGGAGTGACCGGCGTGGACATCGCGAGCAATCTGGTGGAGCGAGCCAGGGCGCGCGCGCAAGCGGAGGGGTTGCGGGCGCGTTTCGAGGAGGCCGATGCTGAGGCGCTGCCTTTTGAGAATGCAAGCTTCGACGTGGTAGCAAGTTTAATCGGCGCGATGTTCGCGCCACGCCCTGAGCTTGTGGCCAAGGAACTGCTGCGAGTGTGCGTGCCGGGGGGAACGATTGCCATGGCCAATTGGACGCCACAGGGGTTTGTCGGTCAAATGTTTAAGACGGTCTCGAAATTCATTGCGCCAAATGGGATGCCCTCGCCTGCCTTGTGGGGCGACGAAGCCACCGTCCGTGAGCGACTTGGCCATGGACTCTCGGAACTCAGCCTCACGAGGCGGCAGTACCTTTTTAGTTACCCCTTTCCGCCGTCGGATGTGGTGGAATTCTTTCGTCTCAACTATGGACCGACAAATCGGGCGTTCGCGTCACTGGACGCCGACGGTGCTGAGCGTCTCCGCTGTGAACTCGAAGCGCTCTGGTCCGCTCACAATCGGGCAGGGACGGACTGCACGACGGTGCTCGCTGAATACCTGGAAGTGATCGGCGTTCGAGCGTGAAGAAACATGGAGCGACACAATCTCATTCATCAACCGACAATCATAAGGGGACAGTCATGTATGGCATGAAGAATTTGACCAAGATGAAGGATCTCGATGTTCTTGCTCCCGAGGCGATGAAAGCGTTTGTGGCCTTCGACAAGGCGGCTCTGGCGGCCGGAGCCATTTCGGTCAAGTACAAGGAGTTGATCGCGCTCGGCGTCGCCGTTACGACTCAATGTCCCTATTGCATCGAGATCCATGCGGGAAATGCACGAGGAGCTGGCGCATCGGAACAGGAGATCGCGGAAGCCGTTCTAGTCGCCGCGGCGCTGCGCGCAGGTGGGGCGGTTACACATGGCACTCATACGCTGAAGGGAATCTAGGAGACTGGGCGGTCGGACATTGCCACTACATATCC
>Ga0187893_10015430_pt1 | contig 10239 bp, 9 predicted proteins | sample MA1701074metaG_FD_139574 | JGI IMG/M metagenome (GOLD analysis project Ga0187893, IMG submission 139574) | White microbial mat communities from a basaltic lava cave in the Kipuka Kanohina Cave System on the Island of Hawaii, USA - MA170107-4 metaG ... | reverse complement strand
GCCGGAAGGGTTCGATGGCTTCTGGATCTCGAATCCGGCATCGATCATTCATATCGTTTCAAAGCCTGGTCAGTATTGATGGGTGAACGAAGTGACAGCTGCAATTTGCACGCAAAGCGTGGGACCGGTACCTGGTGCACCTCGCCGTTTCCCGGCCCCAGATGGCCCGCTTTCTCACGTGCACCTTCGGCCTGACGCTCTATCGAGCGTAACGCCGCCGGTAAGCGCCGGGTGCGGTCTTGAAGCGCCGCCTGAAGGCCTTGCTGAAGGCAGCCTCCGAGGTGTAGCCCACCCGCCCCGCGATCTCCGCCAATCCGAGTTCTCTTTCGCGCTGGCGATCGCAGCCGAACTGCAGCGCGCCTTCCATCCGCGGCGATGAACGCGCCGCGCCACGCCGCGATCCTGCTCGCCGCCGGCACTTCGCGGCGGCTCGGTAGGCCCAAGCAGTTGCTGAGGATCGATGGCGAGCCGCTAGTGCGGCGTGCCGCGCGCGCGGCGCTGGCCACCGATCCGGTGCAGGCGCTCATGGTGTTGGGCGCGAATGGCGACGCCGTGTTCGCGACCGTCGCTGGCCTTGGCCTGACGCGCGTAGACTGCGCCAACTGGGATGAAGGCCTAGCCGCCTCGCTGCGTGCCGGTATCGGCGCGTTGCACGCGGACATCGACGGCGTCCTAGTGGTGCTCTGCGACCAGCCCGCGCTGAGCGCCGCGCATCTGCGGGCCCTCGTCGCGGCCTGGCGAGAGGCGCCGGCGCGCGCGACGGCCAGCGCCTACGCCGGTGTGCTCGGCGTCCCGGCCCTGCTGCCGCGCGTCTGGTTCGCCGAAGTGCTGAGGCTCGCCGGTGACCGCGGCGCGCGCGAGCTGCTGCGCGCGCGTGCCGACGAGGTGAGGGCCGTGCCGGCGCCGGAGCTGTCCCGGGACATCGACTGCCCGGAAGATCTGGGCGCACCAACGAAACGGTCCGTCGAACCGCCGCTGGACCGGCCGGATCGGCAGGCGTAGACTCCCAGTCCTCCCAGCCGCCGCGAGGAGCTCCTCATGAAACTGTACATCAATGGTGCCCAACATGAAGTGCACGATTTCCTCAAGACCAGCGCGCTGGTCACAGGCGGTCTGGTGATCGCCTTCGTAGTGCCCGGCGCAAAACGCTTCGCGCTGGCTCAGCCGGCTGCGGCCGGAGCTTCGTTGGCGCCGAATGTCTTCCTGCGCGTAGGCGGCGACGACCGCATCACCGTGCTGCTCGCGCACTGGGAGATGGGCCAGGGCGTCTGGACCGCATTGCCGATGCTGATCGCGGAGGAGCTGGACGCCGACTGGTCCAAGATCAAGGTCGAGCACGCGCCGGCGGCGCCGGTGTACGCGCACACCGCCTTCGGCATGCAAATGACTGGCGGATCGAGTGCAACCTGGTCCGAGTTCGAGCGCTACCGCGAGGCCGGCGCGCTCGCACGCGCCCTGCTGGTGCAGGCGGCCGGGCAACGATGGGGCGTGAAGGCTTCCGACTGCCGCACCGAGAACGGCGTGGTGATCGCCGGCAATCGGCGTGCGCGCTATGGCGAGGCGAGCTGGCCGACGCCGCGGCCAAGCTGCCGGCGCCGAAAACGGTGGCGCTCAAGAACCCCAAGGATTGGAAGGTCATCGGCAAGCCGACCAAGCGCCTGGACACGCCGGAGAAGACCACCGGCCGGGCCCAATTCGGCATGGACGTGCAGTTCCCCGGCCTGCTCACCGCCGTGGTGGCGCGCGCGCCGGTGCTGCGTGGACCCGAGGGCCACGGCGCCCCGGGCCTGCCCTGCGCTACCTGCCACGGCGAAGCTAACCCACCCGCGAGCTACGGCCCGCACGCGCCGCCGGGTGCGCCCCATTGGGGACTGCCGCCTCCTGACCATAAGATGGTGTTCATCGGCCTGTCGCCCGCCGAACTATGTGTGACGATCAAGGACAGGAAGGCCAACGGCGACCGTGACTTCGAGGCGCTGATCCACCACGTCAGCGAGGACAAGCTGGTGCTCTGGGGCTGGAACCCGGGCGGCGAGCGCGCACCGGTATCCGTGCCGCACGCTGAGTTCATCGCTAAGTTCAAGCAGTGGGTGTCAGCCGGCGGGCCGTGCCCGGGCGACCAGCTTGCGGACGCCACCGCGAAGTAGCCAGCGCCACAGAACGTGAAGCTGGGCGCCGATCTGAACGTGTATGGGGTGCTCTGTCTTGTGCCGGTTGCAATACTTATCCTTTTTGGCTGCGGTCAGCCTGGAGCGAAATCGAAGCCGCCTCCCTCCCCAATAAGGGTAACGGTCAGTCACCCCGCACAGCGCGCGATCATCGAATGGGATGAGTACACGGGACGGTTAGAGGCCATCGACTCGGTGGAGGTTCGGGCACGGGTGAGCGGTTACCTGCAATCGATCCATTTCACGGATGGGGCGATGGTGAAGCAGGGCGACCTGCTGTTCGTGATCGATCCGCGCCCCTACCGGGCCGCACTGGACCGCGCTCAAGCCCAAGTCATCCAGGCTCAGGCCCGGCTCGCCTTGGCCGGCGCCCGGCTCAAACGGGCGCAGTGGCTGTTGGAACGAAATGCCGCCTCGCAAGAAGACTACGACACGCAACTCGGCGAGCGGCGTGCACGGGTGCGTTTGCCGGGCAGCGCGAGGTATGAGGCGATCCTGATCCCGGATGAGGCCATCGGCAGCGATCAGTCGCGAAGGTATGTATATGTGGTTAATTCTGACCACATCGTCGAACGTCGCTTGGTCGAGCTCGGGCCCATGAGCCATGGCTTGCGGATCATCCGCCAGGGACTCTCAGCCAATGATTGGATCATCACCCAAGGCTTGCAGCGGGCACGGCCCGATGCGCAGGTTGAGCCATTCAAGGAGCAAATCCGGGTTGAATCAAACGCCGACGATCCTTCGTATGCGGCGCCGGAGGGCAATTCGGTCGAGCAATAATCATGAAGCGCTGTGACATCGTTCCGCTGATGTTGTTAACGGGTTGCTCTTATGTCGACTAGGTTGATATTCGAGCTATTGACGAGCAAGTTGCGCCTTAGCGTCCACATCGCACAGCCACTGCTCGTCGCTTTTTTGCTCTGCGCATGTGCTGCGGTGGGACCTGAGTACGACAGACCGCAGATGCCTGTTGCCCCGAGATTTGATCATGCCGAACAACCGGGTGTCTCAACAGAGCAAGCACAGGCGATGTGGTGGCGGAGCCTTAACGACCAGACCCTGAACCGTCTCGTCCGGGACTCCCTCGCCGCCAACCTCGACTTGCGCATCGCAACGGCCCGTCTGCGCGAGGCGCGTGCCCTGCGCTCCGAGATCGCCTTCGACCGCTACCCCACGATCACTTCGCAGGGCGCGTACACCGAGTCGCGCGCGAGCGAGACCTTGATACCAAGCCAAGGGAATATCGACCGCGACCAGGAGCTCTTCGAGGCAGGTTTCGACGCGACCTGGGAACTTGACTTCTTCGGACGCGTGCGACGCTCCATTCAGGCCGCCACCGCGGAAGTCGGCGCGGCAGAGGCGGTGCGGCGCGACGTGATCGTGAGTCTCATCGCAGAGGTTGCGAGAAACTACATCGAGCTGCGCGGCACACAGGGGCGGCTGAGCGTTGCGCGAGAGAATGCAGAGAATCAGCGCGAGACGCTCGATCTGACGCTGATTTTGTTCGAAGGCGGGCGCGCCACCGAGCTCGATACCTCACGGGCGCGAGCACAGCTGAACTCGACCCAGGCCAGCATTCCACCGCTTGAGACCGCCATCCAACAAGCCATCCACCGGTTGGGCGTGCTGACCGGACGGCTACCCGAGACCTTGCTCCCCGCGCTCTCGAGCCCAACCGAGCTGCCGACCCTGCCTCAATTGGTATCTATAGGGAAACCCGAGGAGCTGCTGCGCCGGCGGCCCGACATCCGGGTGGCGGAGCGCAACCTCGCGGCGGCCACCGCGCGGCTTGGCGTTGCCACTGCGGATCTGTTCCCGCGGGTCACCTTCCTCGGCAGCGTGGCGCTCGAGGCCGCTACCGTATCGGGTCTTGGTGCGAGTGGCAGCGACAGCTACGCGTTTGGACCGCGGATCTTCTGGGCCGCCTTCGACCTGGGGCGGGTACGCGCGCGCATCGACGCCGCGGATGCTGATACCGAGGCAAGCCTCGCCGAATATGAGCGCACGGTGCTGGAAGCATTGCAAGAGACCGAGAACGCGTTGGTCGATTTCGGACGCCAGCGGGCCCGGCGGGACTTTCTGCAGATCGCAGCGAAAGCCAGCGCGAAGGCGGCGGAGATCGCTCGCCTACGTTATCAGTCCGGCGTCGAGGACTTTTTGACCGTTCTCGATGCCGAACGCACCCTTCTCGAGGCCGAGGACCGTCTGGCCGAGAGCGAGATCCGTAGCGCGGCCGCGCTGATTGCCGTCTACAAGGCACTCGGCGGCGGATGGGAGACGGCGACCGCCACCACCCCCGTCGCCGTATATAAGGCACTCGAGGGCAGTTGGGAGCCCATTGGGGCTAAACAGAGATCGCAATGGTTCATCGAGACGGGTTAACGGGAACGTGGGAGAAAATAGTTAGGCGACTCGAGCCGAGGCATGACAATCGATTAGGAAGGAACACATACCATGAGCAACTTACAACCACTTGGACTTCTTGTCGGCCGCATCCTGCTGGCCCTGATCTTTATCGGCTCCGGCTTCGGCAAGATCACGGGATTCGAGGACACCGCGGCCCATATGGCCAGCAATGCTATGCCGATGGTGGAGGTGTCGCTCATTGCTGCGATCCTGATCGAGTTGGGCGGCGGCCTACTACTCGCCGTCGGGTACAAAGCACGCTGGGCGGCGCTCGCGATCTTGCTGTTCCTGATCCCGACCACCCTGATCTTTCACGCCTTCTGGGCGGTAGACCCCGATCAAGTGAAGATGCAGATGATTCAGTTCCAGAAGAACCTAGCGATCATGGGCGGCATGCTCTATGTCGTGTTTAACGGCCCGGGCCGCATTAGCTTGGACCGGGCTTAGTGCGCCCTGGCAATCGGCGAGGTGCTCGGGATGGTCGTTGGGACCGCAGTGTATCAGGATCGTGCTCACCCACCGCTGATCCGAGCTTGGTCCCAGATGACAATGCAGCGAACAAAGAGTCAACTATGAACGCTGCGGCATACAAGTACAACCGCCCTTCCCGGCACCGCGACTGGCGCAACGACATTGAAGGTCTGGGCACGCTGTTCTCGAACCACATTCCGAACTACCGAAACCTCATGACGAGCTATCTCGCCAAAAAGTAGTGGTGCCCAATCAGGCAACGCTGAGCTAGCAAAGCACGGAGTAACTGATGCAGTCGGCAAACGAAACGAAGTCGGTCAAGAAATTGCGTTGCATCCAGCGCAGCGTGGATCGTCATTGGGTAGGTGACGGGTTTCCCGTGCGGACGCTGTTTTCATACCCCAATCTGGGGCCGGTGCTCAGTCCGTTCCTGCTCCTCGATTACGCCGGCCCGATGGAATTCCCCTCGACGCCCGAGCGCCTCGGCGTCGGCGAGCACCCGCATCGCGGGTTCGAGACGGTGACCATCGTCTACGCGGGCGAGGTGGAGCACCGCGACTCCTCAGGCGGCGGCGGGCGCATCGGTCCCGGCGACGTGCAGTGGATGACCGCAGGATCCGGCCTGGTACACGAAGAGTTTCACGGACGCGATTTCGCGCGGCGTGGCGGCCTGTTCGAAATGGTGCAGCTTTGGGTAAACCTGCCCGCCAAGGACAAGATGGCGGCGCCACGCTACCAGGGCATTTTGAACAGCCAGATCCCCGCCGTGAGTCTCCCTAACGGCCAAGGAACCGTGCGCGTCATTGCCGGCGAGTTCGCCGGGGCGAAGGGGCCGGCCAAGACCTTCACGCCCATCCACCTGTGGGATCTGCGCCTGACGAGTGACCAACGCCTGGACATTGCCGTACCCAACGGTTACACAACGGCGCTCGTCGTGCTCAAAGGTACTGTGCGCGTGAATGGCGCCGAGGCCATCGAAGCGGCGGAGGTTGGTCTGTTTGACCGCGCCGGGGAAACCGTTTGCATTGACAGCGCAAAGAGCGCGACGACACTGCTGCTCAGCGGCGAGCCTATTGACGAACCCATCGTGGGGAGCGGGCCGTTCGTCATGAACACCCCAGCGGAAATTCGCCGCGCGATGGCGGATTACCAGAGCGGCAAGCTGGGGCGCTTGTCATGACTGTGGGTAACAAGCCGCCTATCATCCATGCTCACTTCAGTTGGCGCGTCAAAAAGCAAGTGATCGGCCGCGCTGCCCAGCAAGGCGTTAGGCCATTAAATCGTCTCCGGAGGTCAAGTGATGAAGGTTGGTTTCATCGGCTACGGCAACATGGCGGAAGCACTCGGCTCACGGTGGGCCGGCAAGCACGACTTATTCGTCGGAGGTCGAGACGCAACCAAGGCACGGGCCTTGGCGGACAAGCTCGGCCACGGCACGAAGTCCGGTTCGGAAGCAGACGCCGCCGCGTTCGCCGAGGTGCTCGTGTTAGCGACGCCGCACGAGGCGGTTTTCGACGCGATGCGTGCCGGCGGCGGTCCCGGTACCTTCGCCGGCAAGGTGTTGCTGGATATCAACAACCCGATCGTCGATTTCACGCACAGCGACTTCCTCGTCAAGACGTTCGATGGCAAGTCGCTGGCCGAGGCCATCGCCGCGAACGCCCCCGCCGCACGGGTGGTCAAGGCGTTCAACATGTGCCAAGCCAAGGTTTGGCAAATGGACCCGCCCGTGTTCGACGGCCGTCGATTGGTCACGCTCTTTTGCGGCGATGATGTGGGTGCCAAACGGCAGGTCGCCACGCTGATCGAGGACATCGGTTGCGAGCCGGTTGACTTAGGAGAACTGAAGTATGCCCGGCTGCTGGAGCCGGCCGCGGCTATTGTGATTAAGTTTCTCTTCGCGGGACGGGATCCGCACACAGTGCTCAACCTCGTTCAGCCGGAATCGAAGCCAATCGCGTGAAAAGCCGCCGGGTCTAACGTGGTCGTTAGGCTCACACATACAAGGAGAAACGTAGTGAGCAAACCATCGTGCATTATCGTTGGCTACGGCCCAGGGGTTGGACAAGGAATAGCCCTTGCGTTCGGCCGGGCTGGGTTTCGGCTCGGTCTTAGCGCTCGCAATCCCGCGAAGCTCGCAGAACCACTGCGGCAATTGACCGATGCTGGGATCGAAGCAGTTCCGATAGCGGCTGATGCTGGCGATGAAAATGCGCTCACCTCAGCAATCGGCGCAATCTCAGCTGACGAAGGCACTGACGTTTTGGTACTCCCCTATGCATACAATAGAGACGTTGCTTCATAAGCGACTTTTTCGACAACCTTATTAGGCGCCATTCGTAGACTGGAGTACAGGTTATGGAAAAGCAATTTACAGCTATCATCGAACGTGAGGGAGATGGCTATGTTTCGCTCTGCCCTGAGCTGGACATCGCGAGCCAAGGTGGCACTATCGAAGAAGCGCGCAACAACCTCCGAGAAGCTCTTGAGCTTTTCTTTGAATCCGCTTCGCCTGACGAGATCAAGCAGCGTTTCCACGAGGAAGTGTACGTAACGCGGGTGCCCGTTGCCGTTGGGTAAGTTGCGAGCACTTTCCGGGAAAGGGGTATGCGATATTCTCGACCGGCATGGATTCGTGGAAGTACGTCAGCGGGGTAGCCACATGGTAATGCAGAAGAAGCTGCCGGGCACAACGATAACGGTGCCGGTGCCGGATCATCCAAAGCTTCGCATAGGCACGCTTCAGTCCATCATTCGTCAGTCCGGCGTACCGCGGAGCGAGTTCGAGTCATGAGGTTGTCGCCCAACAGGCGCTGCACCGGAGGGCCTCCTGCGTCGGCGGCCGTGGCGCTGGCCAACAAGCTCGCGCGGATCGCCGGGGCGGTGCTGGCCCGCGATCGGAGATCCCGGGTGGATTGGGCGGAGCAATCGGTTTGACGCCAGCCGGGAAGGTTTGAGTCACAGCGTATTCGGTTAACAACACACTGCGGAAGCGCGGGCTCCTGTCTGAGTGAATGCATTTTGGACACCGTCATCGTTATACGCTGGACAAAACCGAGGGCTGTTCCGGTGCGGGAACCCCCGCTCGAACAAACGGCGATTGTCGCGGAGAATGTAGCGGCAGAGTACCCCCCGTGATGCGATTCGGACGCTTTTTCGTCGATCGGCCGCGCTTCGCCGCGGTCCTGTCGATCCTGATCCTGATCGTCGGCTTGATAGCCTATGGCGTTCTGCCGGTCACGCAATACCCGGAGATCGCGCCGCCGACCATCGTGGTGCAAGCGAACTACCCAGGGGCCACGCCGGAGGTGGTGGCCGACACGGTCGCCACCCCCATCGAGCAGGAGGTCAACGGGGTCGAGGGCATGCTGTACATGACCTCCTCCTCGACCAGCGACGGAACGATGTCGCTCAGCATCGCCTTTGAGCTCGGGACCGATCTGGACACCGCACAGGTGTTGGTGCAAAACCGCGTGGCGGTGGCCGAGCCTAGGCTGCCCGAAGAGGTGCGCCGCCTCGGCGTGGTACCGCAGAAGAGCTCGCCCGACCTGATGATGGTCGTGCACGTGCTCTCCCCGGACGATAGCTACGACGAGCTCTACCTCAGCAACTACGTGCTGTTGCAGATCAGCGACGTGTTGAAACGCATCGACGGTGTCGGCGATCTCACCGTATTCGGCGCCCGTGAGTACAGCATGCGGATCTGGCTCGACCCCGAACGGCTTGCCGCCTTGGATTTAACCGCGGCCGATATCGTACGGGCGCTGCGGGCACAGAACGTTCAGGTCGCCGCCGGCACGCTGGGCCAGCAGCCGATGCCACTCGCGAACGCGTTCCAGCTCACGGTGAACACCCAGGGCCGCTTTGTTGAAGCCGAGCAGTTTCGCAACATCATCGTCAAGACCGGGGAAGACGGACGGCTGAGCCGTGTCGGCGACGTCGCACGGGTCGAGCTCGGCGCCCGTGATTACGTGCGCACCAGCTACTTGAACGGCAAGCCGGCGATCGGGATCGGCATCTTCCAGCGCCCCGGCAGCAATGCCCTTGCCACGGCCGAAGAGATCAGGACGAGTATGGCCACGCTGGCGCAGGATTTCCCCGAAGGGCTCGCTTACCGCATCGCCTATGACCCGACCGAGTTCATCGAGGAGTCGGTGCGCGCCGTGTATCACACGATCTTCGAGGCGATGGCGCTGGTGATCCTGGTCATCATCGTGTTCCTACAGTCTTTGCGTGCGGCGCTGATTCCGATCGTCGCGATCCCGGTGTCGCTGATCGGCACGTTTGCGGTGATGGCCGCGTTTGGCTTTTCCCTAAACAACCTCTCCCTATTCGGCTTGGTGCTTGCGATCGGTATCGTGGTTGACGACGCAATCGTGGTCGTGGAGAACGTCGAGCGCAATCTGCAGCGCGGACTGACGCCGAAAGAGGCGGCGCGGATGACCATGGACGAGGTGGGCACCGCCCTGGTCTCAATCGCCCTGGTGTTGAGCGCCGTGTTTATCCCGGCGGCGTTCCTTGGCGGCATCGCCGGCCAGTTTTTCCGCCAGTTCGCGTTGACTGTCGCGGTGGCCACCGTCATTTCGGCCTTCAACTCGCTTACCCTGAGCCCGGCGCTAGCCGGGATCCTGCTGCGGCCGGAAAGCGCGCCGCAAACTGCTTTCGCGCGCTTGATGGATAAGGTGCTCGGACCCTTCTTTCGCCTGTTTAACCGGGGTTTTGACCGCCTCCGCAACCGCTATCACCAGCGCATCGGCCGTACGGTACGCCGTCCGCTCGCCTCCCTTGCCATCTTCACCGCGATGGTGGGACTGATGGTGTTTATGCTCCAACAGGTGCCAGGGGGGTTCATCCCGCAGCAAGATCAGGGCTACGTGATCGTGTCTGCCGGGTTGCCCGAAGGCGCCTCCCTGCAACGTACCGATGACATCGTGCGACGGACAAATGAGCTGATCGGTGCGATCCCCGGGGTCACCAACGTCGTGGCCATCGCTGGCTTCTCGGGAGCCACCTTCTCGACGGCCTCCAATGCAGCCGCTTTCTTCGTGCTCTTGCCCCCTTTTGCCGACCGTGCGCCGGAGGATACGGCCGCAGCGCTGGTGCAACGCCTGCAGATATCCTTGAGTGAGATAGCAGAGGCGCACTTCTTCGTCATCGATCCGCCGCCGGTGCGCGGACTGGGCCGGGGCGGTGG
>Ga0187893_10015429_pt1 | contig 10239 bp, 4 predicted proteins | sample MA1701074metaG_FD_139574 | JGI IMG/M metagenome (GOLD analysis project Ga0187893, IMG submission 139574) | White microbial mat communities from a basaltic lava cave in the Kipuka Kanohina Cave System on the Island of Hawaii, USA - MA170107-4 metaG ... | reverse complement strand
TGCCTTTCGGGAATGTAGAGCCTGACGAGGGAGAGCAACTCGCCGCGCCGACTCCGGGGCAGTTATCGCTCGCCGTCGCGTTCGAGTAGGTCACTACTGCCGAGCATTGACCCGCATCATTCGATTGAATGATGTTCCCAGGGCAAGTGATCGTCGGCAGCGTTGTTTCGAGCGTGACATTGACCGTCAGCGTCGCCGTCGCCGTCACGTTCTGATTATCTTTCACAGTCAGCGTGAACGTCGAATTGGTTGCCGCGCAAGCTGCCGCTACATCTGCCGTCACATTGCCGTTAGCCGCGACGCTGATATTACTCACCGTCACGCCCGTGCCGGTCAGGGGCGTTGCCGTCACCATCAAAGTGTCCTCTGTCTGATCGACATCGTTGACTGTTGCGATTTGTGAATTGATCGCGGCTGCAGCCTGCTGTCTCGTCAACGGCCCTGCGGCAATTATGGTCGGCGGGCTGTTAGGCGGCGGACAGGAATTATTCAAACGAATCGCAGCGAAATTCGCGTTGGTGTAGTGGACTACGAGCAAATCCTGCTTGCCATCGCTGTTGAAATCTCCGACTAATACGATTCGAGGGTTCGTGTCGACGTTCACATCGCCTGCGGCTGTGAAATTACCTGCGCCGTCTCCCAGACGAATCAGTACCGTGCCGGGAGAGCCTGTGAACAAATTTCCAATCGCCAAATCCTGATTGCTGTCGTTGTTGAAATCGCCCGTATCAACTGAGCCGCTATTGGTGATGATATTGGGCGCGCTCATGAAATTGCCTGTGCCGTCTCCCAGACGAATCGAGACGATGTTTCCGCTCTCAGAAGCCACAGCGATATCCTGATTGCTGTCGTTGTTGAAATCTCCTGTCGCCAGCCAGCGAGAGTTGATGGGAAGGTTAATATCTGCGGCGTTCGTGAATCCGCCTGTGCCGTTGCCCAAACGAATCGATACTACTGTCGAATTATCGCTGGCTGTGGCGAAATCCTGATTGCCGTCATTATTGAAGTCTCCCACTGCTATCGTGATTGGATTGATGCCAACAGGGATTTCAGCAGCGCCCGTGAAATTGCCCGCGCCGTCTCCGAAAAGAATCGACACATTGCCTGTTGTAGTGTTGCCAGTGTTATAGATGGAGGCGGCAATATCGAGATGGCCGTCTTTGTTGAAGTCTCCAACCGCTATCGACCAGGGCTGCCTGCCGACGCTGATATTGGTCGTGCCAGTGAATTGGCCGGTGCCGTCTCCGAGACGAATCGAAATGGTGTGGAAGCCATAGCTTGCAGCGGCTAAATCCATATTGCCGTCGCCATTGAAATCGCCTACCGCTATTCCGCGAACGAACGGGTCAGTCGGCACATCAGCCGCAGGTGTAAAGTTGCCCGCGCCATCTCCCAGACGAACCGATAACGGGTCGAAGCTGTCATAGCCTGTGACGAAATCCTGATGGCCGTCGTTGTTGAAATCTCCAATCGCCATTGACAGTGGATGCGATCCGATTGGAACATTGGGCGCGTTGATGAACACGGTCGGATCAGTACACGGCGTGCCGCCCCCGACAGTCAGGGTGAAGTTCTTGTTTACCATGCCGCCTGCATTAAGCCCCTTCACGGTGACGGTGTATATTCCTGCCGGATACGCATTCGTTACCCTCACGATGCCTGTCACGGGATCGGCATTGAAAGTCCCTTTGAATTTTGTCGAAGTCGAAACAGTCATGCCTGTCGTATCGGTCGGCGCGGCATCGGGTATAACCGTTGTGTTGTCGCTGAGGCTTACCGTCTTATTCGGATAGTTGCCCAGCGCAGGCAGCGGATCACCAACACTGAGCGTAAAGCTGGCATCCGTCATCACGCCACAGTTGTCTGTGGCTCGAACCGTGATAACGTAATCGCCTTTTGGTTGCGCAGATGTGATCGAGACGACGCCGAGGGCGCTCACGGTCGGCGCGATCATCAAAGGCGGCGTCACGCTTTCAATGGTGAAGCTGGTGATCGAGCCGTTGTCAGAGGCGATGAGCGGAGAAACAGTCAGCGAGTCGTTGAAGGCCGTCGATTGATCGCTGTACATCAGCGTCGGCGGCGTGTTCGGATTGACTGTGACATTGAGAGTGGCGCTCGTGTTCAGGCCGAAGCTGTCGGTCACCTTGAGCGTGAAGGAAGCGTTGGTTGCGCCGCAGGCGGCGATAACATCAGCATTGACCACGCCTGCCATATCTACGGTGATATTATTCACGGTCACGCCATTGACTGTGGCGCTCGAAGAATTGTTGACCATCACGGTCAATGTGTTTTCGGCATCTTCGCCATCGCTGACATTGGCGATGGTCGAATTGGCAGATGGACTGCCCGCCGTGCGCGTCACCCCTGATGCGCTGATCGTCGGCGGGGTATTGGGTGACGGGGGGGAGTCCGGACACGTATTCAACAGCACCGATACCACGTTCGAGTGCTGATTCGTCGTCGCCAGATCGGGCCTGCCATCCTGATTGAAATCGCCGACAGTCACATAGAAAGCCTGCCCGCCCGGGCTTGGGACAAAGCCTGTCAACGCGCCAAATCCGCCAGCGCCATCGCCGAGTCTGACAAGCAAATCGCTCGAAGCCGCATTGGCCGTCACCATATCCGGTTTGCCATCAAGATTGAAATCGCTGACGGCTACGGAAAATGGGACATCGCCCATGCTGAAGTTTGTCGGCGTCGCGAAGCTCGTAGCGCCCCCGACGGTGGAGGTGTTGAGTAACACCGATACATTATCGCCAGTCCCGTTCGATGTCAGGATATCCGGTTTGCCGTCCAGATTGATGTCAGCAGCAGTTGCGTTGTTAGGATGCGTCCCAACATTGATATCCGGCAGTGACGCGAAGCTCGGAGCGCTGCCGCTCACATACGTGTTTACAAACACGCGAACCTGGCTGGAGCCTTCCTTTATCGCCGCCGCATCGGGCTTGCCATCCTTGTTGAAATCGCCAACGACAGCGGCTTGCGTAGTCGATCCTGTAGCGAAGGAGGTCGGCGCGCCAAAACCGCCGCTGCCGTTATTCAACAGCACCGTTACTGCGCCGGGAGCGAATATGCCAAACAACAAATCGGGTTTGGTGTCGAGATTGAAATCGCCGACTGCTACGGAAAAAGCTCCGCCCCCTGCGTTATAGCTTACCGGCGCAAAGAAACCGCCTGCCGGGTTGTTGAGAAACACCCACACATTGGCGTTTCCGAAATTCGTCACGGCAATATCCGGTCTGCCATTCATGTCGAAATCGCCGACCGCTACGGATGCAGGGTTTGCCCCAACGCTGATCGTTGTTGGCGCGAGAAAGCCGCCACTGCCGTCGTTCAAGATTACTGATATGTTGTTGGAGTGGAAATTCGCCGTCACCAGATCAGGCTTGGTGTCGAGATTGAAATCGCCCACCGCAACGTCTTGCGGCAGAGTCCCAACGCCGATATTTGTCGCCGGACCAAAGGTGGGAAGGCTGCACCCTGAGACCATCGCGACCGGCTGAAGTTCGAAGGCGCTGATGTCAGTACTTGTGGGGCTTAGGATTCCTAAGCAAAGCATCAGTAAAAATATCGTTATCGTCGATGTGATGAAAAAGATCGAATGGCGTGGAGGCATGGTTTTCATTGATTTTCTCCGTGTTTATCAGTGCAGACTGTCAATCTGCTGCGGGTTGAGATTTTCGATTGTCTCGATTCGCCAGAATGCGGCGAAGATCGAAGAGATTGTCCTTCACTACATAATCATTTGCGCCTGCCGCGCGAGCCGCTTCTCTCATATCATCGCCTTTGCAGACGGTGACGATGATGATCCTCGCTTCGGGGAAGGCCGCTTTGATCTGACGGGTTGCTCGAAGCCCGTCCATGTCTTTCATCCTGATGTCCATCAGCACATAATCGGGGCGATGCTCACGGTAGGCTGCCAGAGCCGCCGAACCGTCGTTGCATTCGTGAACTTCGCCAACAATATCTTTGACTACCTGCTTTATCATCCGGCGCATGTTCCTGCTGTCATCAATTATCAGGATTTTCATTGCTTGTTATCTGCCAGGAATGGACTGGCACATCCGCGACTGGAGGCGGGTCAGCGAAAAGCGAATCGTCGGACTATAACCCGGCGCTTTGCGCCTTCAGACTATCGATTGGTTACTGCTTGAGCGGCTAAGTGCTGCATCGCGTCTGAGGTATCGATATTTCAGATCCTCAAATCATTTTTCGTTTTTGAAAGCCTCTATTGACGCATCGATAAATCAGAATCCGGCATTGCTTATTGTGTCCGTATTCTCATCAGTTCCCTCACGGCGCGAGTATGTGGCAGGAAGGGGCGGAATGGAATAAAGAGATTTACACATTTCGCATGAGTAAATGTACTCATTTTTTAGTGGGCAGTGGGCGGTGGGCGGTGGGCAGTGGGCAGTGGGCAGTGGGCAGTGGGCAGTGGACAGTGGACAGTGGGCGGTGAACGGATGTGTCACATCTGCTCATGCCTTATGGTCTTCTGAGAAGAGTGACTTGCACTGGCATCGATACAAGGCTCGACAGAAGCCTTCAAAGATAAAAACAACTGCCCACTGCCCACTGCCCACTAAATTTCTGCCTTGTGTTCGATGGCGAATTTCAACAAAGCGTGGCTGCCGTGAAGCCCGAGTTTGGCTGAGATGTTGGCCCGATGATTATCTACCGTGCGGGAACTGATGAACAATTCATCAGCTATCTGTTTGCTCGTTTTATATTCGGCAAGCATTCTTAGCACTCTGCGTTCTGTGGGAGTGAGTTCGTCCAGCCCCGGCGCGGCGCGGCGCAACTGCTGACGACGCGCGCTGCGATCGAGCAGAAAACCTGAAAGCTGCGGGCTGATATAAGGCTCACCTGCGATGACGGCTCTGATGCTTCCAAGTATGTCCGTCACTGCGCTGTCTTTGAGCACATACCCTTTCACTCCTAAATCCATCGCGGCATTGAAGAGGTCTTCTGCTTTGTGCATGGTCAGAAATATCACTTCGACTGGGATTTCCTGCTCGAAGACCGTTCGCGCCAGATCGAACCCGCTCATCTCAGGCATGTGAATATCGAGTACGGCGATGTCGGGTCGAAGCTCGATAATCTTTTCAAGGGCCGTCGCTCCGTCATCGGCTTCGGCCACCACCCTGAGCCTCGCCTCCGATTCGATCACCTGTCTCAGCCCTCGTCGAAATATGGGATGATCGTCGGCTATGAGTATGCGCGCTTCATTTTTCGCGGCGTCCATTCTCCCTCTCCAGATTCAGATTGATGACAGTCCCTTCTCCGGCGGCAGAGTTGATAACATACTTCGCGCCCAGCATGCGAGCGCGTTCGGAGATTCCTTTCAATCCGAAGCCTTCCCTGCGCTCATGCGTTATCATCTGCTCAGAATCAAATCCGCGCCCGTCATCGCGAATCATTATTTCAACCCTGCGTCCCTGCCTTTCAATTCGGATGGTGGCCCGTCGCGCGCCTGAATGCTTGACTATGTTGTTGAGACTTTCCTGCACGATGCGATAGATATTGATCTCCTCTTCAGCCGTAAACAAATCGTCGATTCGATCCGACTCGAAAGCGAATTCGATCTCGGAGGATGAAGCGACTTTTGCGATGATCGATTCTATAGCTTTGGTCAAACCGATATCGTCGAGTTGATAGGGGCGGAGATTATAAGATATCTCGCGCACCTCATCGATTGCCTGGGATGCGATCACGGAGATATCGCCGAGTTGTTCTTTGCCGTTATCGGAGTTGAGAGCGAGCAGGGCGGAGTTTTTGATTATCAAGAGGTGCTGGCCCAGAGAGTCGTGCAATTCGGCGGCGATCCTTTTTCGCTCGCTTTCCTGAGAACTGATCAACTGCTCGGAGAATGCTTCCTGCGCCCGACGCGCTCTTTCCAGTTGAGTGATGCGAAGGCGGAAGCCGAGCAAAACCAGTCCGGCGAAAATCGCCGCGGCGAGCGACAAGAACCACCATGTTCTCCAGAAAGGCGGGATGATCCGAATCCTTACGGTCGCGCCTTCCCGGTTCCACACGCCATCGCGATTGGCCGCGATCACTTTGAATGTGTAGCTTCCGGGCGGCGCGTGCGAATAATAAGCGACTCGCCGGGTGCCTGCATCCACCCAATCCCTGTCCAGCCCTTCTATTATGTACTTGAATCTTATGCGCTCGGACATGATGAAACTCAGTCCTGTGTAATGAATTTCAAAGTTCTCCGCCCCCGGCTCGATATCTACGGTCTCGCCGAATGCTACGGGATGATTATTGAGCAGCACCTCTTCGATTACGACCGGCGGCGGTTGCACGATGACAGGCATGGCCTCCGGGTCTACGACTGCCACTCCTCCCTGAGTCGGAAACCACAGCCGTCCGTCCGCCGCTTTGATCCCGGCAGGCTGCGCGCCGCCGTTGCATTCGGAGTTCAACATCCCGTCTCGTTTGCCATAAGGAATCGAAGTTATCGAGCTTATACGGCCCTCGGCATAATCGGTCAATTCTTTTCGGCTGACCCGATAGATGCCGAGATTGCAACTCATCCAGAAATTTCCTCCGGCGTCTTCCAGTATTTGAAACACGCCGTTGTTGAACAGCCCTTCGTTAGTTGTGTAGCGGGTGAATCGTCCGTCCTTGCGCCGAATCAGTCCGCCGTCATAAGTGCCTATCCAGATGACGCCCTCGCCGTCCTCGTAGATGGTTCTCACCGTATGGGATAAATCTTCTTCCTGCGAATAGTCGTCGAATCGTCCGTCTCTATACCGGCACAATCCCGACTTGGTTCCGATCCAGAGATTTCCCTCGCGGTCTTCATAGATCGTGTTCACCGTGTCTGACGGGAGACCGTCCTTAGTGGTATAGACGCGCAGCGCGCCGTTTTTGTAACGGATCAAACCGTCGGGACTGCAAAACCATATACTCCCTTCTCTATCTTCGAGTATCGCGCGCACGAGGCTGGTGGGAAAGCCCGTCTCTGTCTTATAAACAGTGACCTTCCCGTCCTTGAATCGGTTCACTCCGCCGCCCAGAGTTCCGATCCAGAAGCCTCCCTCGCGGTCGAACATAAAGGAGGTGATGAGCGCGTTGGCCATGCCATCATACTGCTGGCCGCACGAGGTGAACACGCCGTCGCGGTATCTGGTCAGCCCCCTCCACGATCCGATCCATATAGTGCCTTCGCGATCCTCGTATATGGGATAAGTGTTATTGGCAGCGAGACCGTCTTCAGTCGAATAAGAGGTGATGATGTTATCCCTCAAACGATTCAACCCGCTCGTGGTGCCGATCCAGACAATGCCCTCGCGGTCTTCATAAATCGTAAGCACATTGTCGCCCGTCAATCCGTCCGCGGTCGAATATCGCGTGACAGTATCATCTTTGAGTCGCACCAGCCAGCCATCAGCCATGCCTATCCAGATGTTGCCCCGTCGATCATCGCGTATGCAGTTGACGCGCTTATCAGGCAGACCGTCTTTCTGTGTATAGCGGGTGAGCCTGCCGTCCTTGAACCTCATCACGACTCCCACTGTGCCTATCCACGTCTCGCCTTTGCGATCTTCGTAAATGTATTTGATATCTCTGGGGCCGACTCCATACATCGCGATGACATCGCTCACCTGTCCGCTTCTCACCCTGTACAGTTTGGAATCCTCGAAGTACCAGACGACTCCTGAATCGAGGGCGAAGGACTGACCCGAATAAGGCTTGCCCTGCCCCGGAGAGTAGGGAATGAACTTTCCTTCCTCCCATCGAACGGATCCGAGCGATGTGTCTAAGACGAGAGCGCCTTCCTCGTCTTTTCTGATGCGAAGCGCCTGATCAGCGGGCAGGCCGTCCTTCGTGGTAAAGGCGGTGAAGAGACCATTCTTATACCTGATGAGGCTCGTGTCTTCCGTGAAAATCCAGAGACTCGCTTCGTTGTCTTCTAATAAGTAAGAGAATCTGCTGGTCTTGAGGTCTTTTCGATTGCCCGCATTGAAGATGGTGAAACGCACGCCATCATAACGAACCAGTCCATCGTTGGTAGTGAGCCAGAGGTATCCGTCTCTGGTTTGCAGAATCGATGACACGGAGTTCTGCGGCAAGCCATTATCCGTCGTCCACGCGTCGAAATAATATGGGGCGGAAACTTTGGCCCCCGCGCGCTTGAGGTTGACCGAACCTGCGCGGGGCGACTGAAAGGCTTGGCTCTGAAGGCACAGGCAAACAGCTATCGATAAAATAAGTCCTGCGACGGCTTTCGCAGTTCGCTTTGAAGCCATATTGCCTCTGAGGTTGCTGATTGGGAATCGCCGCTCGCGCCTGGGGGGTCAAGAGCGATCCCGATTGTACAGCCTTTTCTTGAAATTGACGACCTGAAGCAAGGCAAAGGCAAAATGAAAAAGGCAAAAATAAAGTCGGGAGATGAGAGGTTATCCTCGCGTTTTCCTACTTTTCATTTTGCCTTTTTACTTTTGCCTTTCTTTTATTGAGTATCAGGCGGGCGTTCGCTGAGTCTCACGGGAACGGTCGTTTGTCGCCCCCCTCGCATAACTTCGACCTCGACGGTCTGGCCGGGGCGTTTGTCCTTGATCGCTTTATAGAGGTCTTCGTTGTTCGTGACCGCCTGACCATCGATTGATACGATCACATCGCCAAGTTGCTGAAGCACAGGGTCTCCCCAATACGACTGGCCTATCACAGCCGGTCTCAGCCCCGCAGCAGCCGCGCCCGATCCGCGATAAATTTCGCCTACGATCAAACCCTGACTCACCGGCAGCGAATAGGCTCGCACCACGCGGCGTGTGAGCGGGAATGTGCTTACTCCGAGCCACGGGCGCGACACATATCCTTTGGCTATTATTTCAGGGATGATCTTGCTTGCGATATCGACCGGAACCGCAAAGCCTATTCCTATCGATCCGCCCGACTGACTGTAGATCGCCGTGTTGATGCCTATCATCTCGCCACGGGCGTTGAGGAGCGGCCCGCCCGAATTGCCGGGATTGATCGATGCGTCGGTCTGAATCGTGCCTTCGATGGTGCGGCGCGCAGCCGAATCATAAAGAGGACGTTCAAGCCCGCTGATGATCCCTGTCGTAAGCGTCCTCTGAAGTCCGAACGGATAGCCGATGGCAAGCACCTTCTGCCCCACCTGCAAGCCTTTCGACACGCCGAGCGGGACGACTGTGAGACGGCCCCGCGGAGCATCGATCTTTATGATGGCCAGATCGTTGTCGCGGTCGACGCCGACTATCTGCGCCGGATACCTGTCATTTTCGATTTGAACTTCGACTTCTCTCGCGCCCTGAACGACGTGATAGTTGGTCAGTATGCGACCTTCCTGATCGATTATCGAGCCTGAGCCGCTTCCCTGTGACGGATACAATCCGAAGAGACCTTCCGAGTAGGTGCGAGTCGTTATGAAGACGACTCCCGGACTGAGCTTGCGATAGATATCGATATTGTTTTGCTCTTCAGTGGCCACCGTCGGATCAGCGATGACGGTAGGCTCGACCGTTATATTGCTATTTTCCAGTGCGCGATGAGCGCAGGCGACTATGACGCCCGTGATGAGCGCGGAACCTAATGCCAGCATCACCAATTGCTTTATCGAAACCCGATACATACCAATTCCTCCCTGATACCACTGGTAATCATCAACTACTCGAAACTAGCACCGCGTCTGGCGGGCTGTCAATTTCAACGCCCGCGCCTTCAGCGTCGTTTCATAGTTTTCTATTTCGGTGATCGATGAGGCTATGGAAGGAGAAAACAGGACGGCGCGAGCATTGGCTTTTCGAGTCAACGCCCGCGCCGTGAAAGAGGGGTTTCTACTGTATGAAAACCTTGAACGTCTTGCTCGCAGTCCTGTTAGACGCATCTCTGACCGTGACGGTGATGTTGAAGATTCCGCTTTGGGTCGCAGGGCCGGTAATGAGTCCCGTGCTGGAATTTATCTTCAATCCCGCCGGAGCGCCCGTCATCGACCACGTGAGAGGCAGCGTGCCGCCCGTAGCCTGAACCTGCGCCGTGTAGGGCGCGTTCCTGATGCCGTTGGGCAGCGACGTGGTCGTTATCGAAGGCGGCGGAGCGCCCCCGCCGCCGCTCGTGACATTGACGATCACGTTCGTCGACGCAGCGCCGAAGAAGGTCGAGCCATTGACCATGCGCCATTGGAAATTATACGAGCCAGCAGTCGCGGGCGCGGTCACGTTGAAGGTAAAGGTCGCGCTCCCTCCCGGCGCGACTGATGAAGCGAGG
>Ga0187893_10015428_pt1 | contig 10240 bp, 10 predicted proteins | sample MA1701074metaG_FD_139574 | JGI IMG/M metagenome (GOLD analysis project Ga0187893, IMG submission 139574) | White microbial mat communities from a basaltic lava cave in the Kipuka Kanohina Cave System on the Island of Hawaii, USA - MA170107-4 metaG ... | reverse complement strand
GGTCGCGGCGAATGCGAGCGGCCTCAACGTGCTGCGCACGCGCACGGCCTGCGTGCTCTGGGGCGGCGCCATGGCCAGCGCGGGCGGCGCCTATCTCTCGGTGGCGCAGATCGGCAGCTTCGTCGAGGACATGGTGTCGGGCCGCGGCTTCATCGCGATCGCCTGCGTCGTGTACGGGCGCTGGAATCCGCTCGGCGTGCTGCTCGCCACTCTGTTCTTCGGCGCCGCCGACGCCGCGCAGATCCGGCTACAGCCGCTGTTCCCCGGCGTGCCCTACCAGTTCTTCGTGATGCTGCCCTATGTACTGGCCGTGGGTGCGCTCGTCTTCCTGTCGCGCAGCTCGCGCCTGCCGGCCGCACTCGCTCAGCCCTACGCGCCGCCGCGCTGAACTCGTCCTCGCGCGGGTGGATGCGCAACGCAGGGTGGGCTTGCCGCAACGCCATTGACGGCGCCGCGAGGTCGTTTGTATGGCTATCTTGCGCTGATTTCCGAAAAGCCGCCGCGACCCGCGATCGGCGGCTCCGCTGAGGGGCAAGGCCTCGAACCGCGATGCCGCAATCGACCGCGCTGAAGCGCAGCGACATTCCGCTCTACCGCCAATTGGATGCGATCCTGCGCGATCAGATCGCGGGCGGTCAGTTGCAGCCGGGCAGCCGCTGCCCGCCCGAAACCGAGCTCTGCGTGCAGTATGGCGTGAGCCGTGCCACCGTGCGGCAGGCGCTCGGCGGCTTGGAGCAGGACGGGCTGATCGAGCGCACGGCGGGCCGCGGCACGTTCGTGCGCACGCCGGCTCTGCCCAAGCCTCTGCCGCCGCAGCGCTTGCGCATACCCTGGAGCGATTTCGTCGGCGGACAAGCCGCGCGCCGCGGCCGCGAGCTTCGCTTCGGATCGCAGGTGCCGCCCGCGGTCGTCGCCGGCGCGCTGGACCTGGCGCCCGATGCCGCAACACCCTTCGTCATCCGCGTGCTGGCCGACGCCGACGGCCCGCGCGTGGGCTTGAAGCGCTATTTTCATCCCGATCTCGTGAAGCTGCTGACCCGCAAGCTCCGCAACGCCGCGGATTTTCCGGCCGCGCTGGCGCGCGCCGCGCGCGCCCCCATCGCCTGCTCGCGCTTTTGGGCCGAGGCGATCCTGGCCGAGCCGCGCTTCGCGATGATCCTCAAGGTTCCGCTCGGCTCGCCCGTGCTTTCGCTCTGGTGGATCGAAACGCTCGCCGGCAAGCCGGCCGTGTGCTCGCAGATGCTCCAGCCCGGGCCCGCCATCGCCGTCGACCTCGCGCCGAAGCGCCCGCCGCGGCGCTGACGCCGAGGCCACGCCGCGGTTACGCCTTCGCGTTCGCCTTGTACCAGTCGGCGATGGCGCCGCCGGTCGTGATCCAGACGGCATCGTGCTTCTTGATGTGCGCGAGGGCCCTCTCGAGATAGCGCGCGCGGAACGGATGGCCGATCAGGAACGGGTGCAGCGCCATTGACAGCACGCGATACTGCTTGGCGCCCTCCTCGTACAGCGTGTCGAACGCATCGACGATCATGCGATAGAAATCCTCGCCGTTGCCGCCGCGGTCGAGGAAAACAGGAATGTCGCCGATCTCGAGCGTGTAGGGCATCGCGATGATCGGCTTGGTCTTCGTCCTCATCGCGTAGGGCTGCTCGTCGTTGCACCAGTCGGCCGCGTACTCGACGCCGGCGGCGGCGAGGATGTCGAGCGTATTGTCGGTTTCGGTCAGCGCCGGCCCGAGCCAGCCGCGCGCGCGCTTGCCGGTATGTTTCGCGATCGTGTCGAGGACGCCGGCGATGGTTTTCGTCTCGACGTCCGGCGGCATGCCGGTAAACAGCGACGAGTTGTTCTCGCCATGCGCCATCCACTCCCAGCCGAGCCGGTTTCCTTCCTTGATGATCTCCGGATAGTGCAGGCAGGCCTCGGAATTGAGCGCCGCGGTCGCGACGACGCCTTGACGTTCCAGAATCTCCATGAGCCGCCAGATGCCGACGCGCGCGCCGTAGTCGCGCCACGCGTAGTTCAGCACGTCGGGCTTCAAGCCCGCCGTCATCGGCGTCAGCGAGATCGCGGGCCGGTCGTAGCGGAAATGCTCGACGTTCGGCGTCACCCACACCGCGACGCGTGCGCCGTTCGGCAGCGCGAGCTTCGGGCGCCGCACGATCGGCGAATAGTCGAAACGGCCGTGCTCCATCGCGTACCCCCGATTCTTCTGGCGCCGCGCGCCGCAGATTGAACGTCATTTGCGCAGCGGCGGGAAGCGTTTCATTCCGCATTCATAGCCCGATTTTGACAAGCTGGCGCGGACAGAGTTAGTGTCAATTGTATGGACGTGCTGACATTGTGTGTCGACCAGCAGCAAAGGGAGGTGCCGCCATGGTTGTGCATCCAAGCCGCAGGCAATTCGGAGGCCTCGCACTCGGCGCGCTCGCCGCGCTCGCCGCCAAACCGGCGCTCGGCGCCGATCCGCTCAAGATCCGCATCGCGTGGTCGGTGACGCCGGCGCAGCTGGCCCCGCTCATGGGCATGCCGCCCGGCGTCGCGAAGCACATGGGCAAATCCTACGTGCTCGAGCCGGTGCGCGTTCCGGGTTCGGGCGCCACGCTGACGGCGCTCGGCGCCAACGAGCTCGACATTGCCCCGATGACGTTCATCCAGCTCGGGCCGGCGATCCACAACGCGGGCATGACCGACCTCCGCATCGTCGGCGACGAGTTCCGCGACGGCTTCGAGGACTACAACACCAACGAATACATGGTGCTGAAGGACAGCCCGATCAAAGACGTGAAGGACTTGAAGGGCAAGATCTTCGCCACCAACGGCATCGGCGGCGGCCAGGACGTGTTCGCGCGCGTGATGCTCCGGAAGCACGGGCTCGAATATCCGCGCGACTACACGATCATCGAGGCGACGTTCCCGACCATGCGCGCGATGCTGGCCGAGAAGAAGGCCGACCTCATCATCGGCGTGAAGCCCTTCACCGAAGACCCGACCTTCAAGGCGATCGCGCGCACGCTGTTCACGCAGAAGGAAGCGGTCGGCACGTCGGACATGGTGTTCCTGACCGCGCGCACGGGCTACATCGAGAAGAACCGCGCGGTGCTCGTCGATTTCTTCGAGGACTATATCCGCGTCACCCGCTGGTTCATGGATCCGAAGAACCAGAAGGACGCGGTCGAGATCGTCTCGAAGTACACGAAGGTGCCGCCCGAGCGGCTCGGCTGGATCTTCACGAAGAAGGATTTCTACCGCGATCCGAACGGCCGGCCCGACGTGGAGGGCATCCAGAAAAACCTCGACATGCTCAAGGACTTCAAGTTCCTGAAGTCGGACCTCGACATCAAGAAGTATGTCGATTTGAGCCTAATCGAGGCGGCGGCGAAGCGCATCCAGTAGCGGCGCGCTTCCTCACTTTGTCGTCCCCGCGAAAGCAGGGACCCGTACGGCGTCAACGCCGGAACAGCGCGCGGGCGTCGCAGCGGCATCGGCGTGGGTCCCCGCTTTCGCGGGGACGACAATGCATTTGCAATACCGAAGACGCCCGTCGCTGTGCGCCGGATTTCGCTTTTCTCCCCGCGGCCGGGGCGCTAATGTAGAACTGTCCTACATTTGGCTCTCCGATGGCGCTGCAAGTTCCCGTCCGCGGCATGACCCTCTCGGCGCAGGTGGCGGAGCAGGTCGTGGCCCTGATCACCTCCGGCCAATGGCCCGTGGGCACGCGTATTCCGCCCGAGAACACGCTCGTCGGCCGGCTCGGGGTCAGCCGCAACACGGTGCGCGAGGCGCTGCGCTCTCTCGTGCACACCGGCATGCTCGAGGCCCGCCCCGGCGACGGCACCTATGTGAAGGCGCCGAGCGAGCTCGAGGCGCCGCTGGTGCGCCGCGCGCGCCGCGCCCGGCTCGAGGAGGCGGTGGAGGTTCGCGCCCTCCTCGAGCAGCAGGCGGCGCGCCTCGCCGCACTGCGCCGCAGCGAGGCCGATATCCGCCGCCTGCGCGCCTTCTTGGAGCAGCAGCGCAAGGCGAGCGAGGCCGATGACCGCGCTGCCTATGCGAAAGCGGACGCCGAGCTGCACCGCGCCGTCGTCGCCTGCGCGCGCAACGAGTTCCTCGCCGAGATCTACGAGTTCCTCGGCGGCGCGCTGAAGCTCTCGGTCACGCCCGAGCTCTGGGACCGGATGCTCGCGGTCGAGGAGGTGCGCCACCATGCAGCGCTCGTCGACGCGATCGCCGATCGCAAGCCCGCCGCCGCCGAGCGCGCCGCGCTCACGCTGATCGAGACCTTGCGCAATACGCTGCTGCCCGGCGCGCGCGCGCCGCGCCGCGACCGCCGCTCGAAAGGGAGCTAACGCCATGTCTGCCGTCTCAACGCTCTCGCACGCGGCGGCGCCCGCCTCCCCGTTCACGCGGCTTTCGAACGGCGAGGACTTGTCCGCGATCGTGCGCCCCGAGGATGGGCTCATCTCGCGCCGCATCTTCACCGATCCCGAAGTGTACGCGCTGGAGCAGGAGCGAATCTTCGCGCGCGCCTGGTTCTTCCTCGGGCACGACAGCGAAATTCCGCAGCCCGGCGATGCCGTCACCCGCGTCTGCGGCATCGATCCCGTCATCCTCATCCGCGACGACGACGGCGTGGTGCGCGCGTTCCTGAATTCCTGCCGCCACCGCGGCATGCGCGTCTGCCGCACCGACCGCGACAATGTACGCTTCCTGCGCTGCCCCTATCACGGCTGGTCCTACCGCAACAACGGCGAGCTGCTTGCGGCGTCTTGCGAGAATCACTACGGCGAAGGCGAGCTCGAGAAGAGCGCGCTCGGCCTCATTCCGGTGGCGCACCTCGCGAGCTATCGCGGCCTCCATTTCGCGACCTGGGACAAGGCGGCGCCGCCGCTCGAGGAATGGCTCGGCGACATGCGCTGGTACATGGACATCATCTTCGCGCGCACCGGCGAGCTCGAATTCGTCGGCGTGCCACAGGTGTGGGATGCCGAGTGCTCATGGAAGTTCGCGACCGACAACTTCACCGACAATTTCCACGTCTTCTGGACGCACCAAAGCCTCGTGCAGCTCGGGCTGCTGCCCGACTTCCCCGATTTCGCCGCGCACGGCCACATGGTCACCGCCGGCAACGGGCACATCCTGCATTTCGTGCAGGGTGCCCCGGGCGAAGAGGCGACGATGGGACTCGGGTTGCCGAAATCGATGTGGCCGCGCTTCGCGCAGAATCTGAATCCGGCGCAGGCCGAGATCGCGATGCAGCACGGCTACAGCGCCGGCACGATGTGGCCGAATTTCCACTGGCTGCAGCTCACGACCGCGGCCGATATCGAGACGCAGCCGGTCGGCATCCTGAATCTGCGGCTCGAATATCCGCTCTCGCCGACGCGCACGCGCATGTATTCCTGGTTCGCGATCGACAAGGCGGCGCCCGCGGACTACCGCAAGATCTCCTACGAGAACTACGTGCGCAATTTCGGCCCCGGCGGCATCTTCGACCAGGACGACATGGAGAACTGGGAAGAGTGCACGGCGGCGGCGATGGGGCCGGCCGCCAAGCGCCACACGCTGCATCACCGCATGGGGCTCAAACGCAAGCCCGATCCCGCGTGGAAAGGCCCCGGCATTGGCTATCCCGACAGCTATGGCGAGATGACCCAACGCGCCTGGTACGGCGAGTGGCTGCGCTGGATGACGAAGCCCTTCGCCGGCGCCAATGGAGCATCGCGATGAGCGCCGCCGCCCTCGCTTCCGCAGGACCGGCGTCTTGCGCGCCCGGCACGCCGCTCTACGGCGAAATCGTCGAGTTCCTCTATCGCGAGGCCGACCTTCTCGACAGCTATCGCTTCGGCGATTGGCTCGATCTCTTCGCCGAGGACGTGCGCTACGACATGCCGGTGCGGACGAACCAGTTCCGCGCCGCCGGCGAGGGCTTTCAGGAGATGGCCTTCTTCGATGAAAACTTCGCGTCGCTGAAGACGCGCGTGAAGCGGCTCGAGACCGAGTTCGCCTGGGCCGAGACGCCGCCCTCGCGCACGCGCCACTTCGTCAGCAACGTGCTCGTGGCGCCCGGCGAGCGCGCCGGCGAGTTCGCCGTGAAGCTCAACTTCATGCTGACGCGCACGCGCGCCGACCACGGCTATCAGATGTTCACCGGCCGGCGCGAGGACACGCTCCGGAGCGTGCCCGGCGGCTTCAAGATCGCGCGCCGGCGCATCTTCGGCGACCAGACCGTGCTGACCAACACGAATCTGAGCGTGCTGTTCTGAGATGCTCGACGTCGGCGCCAAGAGCGGGCGATTGGTGGACGTGACGACGCTCGCCGAGCTGCGCGACGGCTTCGCCACGCTGCACAAGGTGGCGGGACGCGCGATCGTCATCGTGCGCTCGGCGAAGGGCGTGCACGCCTTCGACGGCACCTGCACGCACGCGAAATTCCACTTCGGCACGTCGCGGCTCGTCGGCGGCTGCGAGATCGAATGCCCGATCCACGGCGCGCGCTTCGACGCGGCGACGGGCACCGTGACCAAGGGCCCGGCGAAGCTGCCGCTCCCGCGCATCGACGTCGAGGTTGACGGCGACTCCGTGCGCGTACGCGTCGACTGGCCGGAGACGCCGTAGCGCCTGCGGGCGCAGTCGCAATGGATTTAGAGGAAGGGAATGACCATGGGAGCGCTTGAGGGGCAGGTTGCGCTGATAACGGGCGGCGGCTCGGGCATCGGCCGCGCGGTCGTCGACCGCTACATCGAGGAAGGCGCGAAGGTCGGCGTCGTCGACGTCGTCAAGGAGCGCCTCGACGCGCTTGCGGCCGAATACGGGAACAAGGTCACGTGCATCGAAGGTGACGTGACGAAGCTCGAGCCCAACAAGCGCGCCGTGGCGCAGACCGTGAAGGCCTTCGGCAAGCTCGACGTGTTCGTGGCCAATGCCGGCGTCGGCGACGCGTTCAGGGAGATCGTCGACATTCCGGAGGCGGACCTGGCGCAGGTCTACGCCGATATCTTCGATGTCAACGTGAAGGCCGTGATCATCGGCGCGCGCGTGGCGCTGCCCGAACTCTTGAAGACCAATGGCTCGATCATCGTTACGCTGTCGAACTCGTCATTCTATCCCGACGGAGGCGGTGTCATGTACATCGCCAGCAAGCACGCGGCGCTCGGCGTCGTGCGTCAGCTTGCGCACGAATTCGCGCCGCACGTTCGCGTGAACGCCGTCTCGCCCGGCGCCACCAAGACCGACAAGCTCATGCCGGCAAGCCTCGGTCTCGACGAGAAGGGTCAGCGAATCCGCACGCAGACCCACCCGTCGAACAAGGACGCGGCGGTGGAGGCGTGCACGCCGCTCAAGATGCACGCGTATCCGGCGCACCACGCCGGCGCCTACGTGCTGTTGGCCTCTCGCCGCGACAACGTCGCGATGACCGGCTCGGTTGTGAAGACCGAGGCGGGCCTCGGAATCCGCGGCCTGCGCCGCGTGCGCGGCGGCGACGATTTGAAGACGCGAGTCCTGCGCTAGCCGCAGCGCGCGGCGGGATCGGGGCGATGAAGGTCCTCTTCACCGGCGATCGCGGGCGGCTCGGCCCGGCGAGCGTCAAGCGCCTCATCGCGGACGGTCACGAGGTGCGCGGCTTCGACCTCGCCGACGGCGACGACATCATGGATGCGGCGGCGATCCGCCGGGCCGCGCGCGGCGCCGAGGCGATCGTGCATTCCGCCGGCCTGCCCGAGGATCGCAACGGCCCGCCGGCCGATACGCTCGCGATCAACCTCGCCGGCACCTCGAACGTGCTTGTGGCGGCGGAGCAGGAGGGGGTGAAGCGCGTCGTCTTCCTATCTTCGGGCAAGTCGCTCGGCATGCTCGAGCGCGATCCCGACTATCTGCCGGTCGACGACGACCACCGCGGCCTCGCCACGCGGCCCTACGGCCTTTCCAAGTGGCTGGCCGAGGAGATGTGCGCGGCCTTCACGCAGCGCACCGGCATTACGACGATCTGTCTGCGGCCGGTCGCGGTGTTCGATGAGGCCGGGTATGCGCGCATGATGCAGGCGCCGGCCGCGCCGACGCCGCCCGGCCGCTCTTGGCACATGGGCGTGCATATCGACCTCCGCGACGTGGCCGATGCGATCGCGCGCGCGGTCGCCTGCCCCTCCCCCGGCCATGCGCGGCTGCTGCTGTGCGCAGCCGATATCGCCGACCGCCAGCCGACGCTGGAGCTTGTCGCCGAGCATCTGCCGAAGGTGCCGTGGCGCGGCGGCGCCGAGTACCAGGACGAGCCATTCCGCTCGCTGATCGATATCGGCCGCGCGCGCCGCGTGCTGGACTGGGAGCCGCGCCATACGTGGCCGGGGCGCCCGGCCTGAGTCGATGAAAGTCTCCGAGGCGATCGCGCGCGCGGTGAAGGCCGAGATCGGCGACACGCCGATTTTCGCGCTGATCGGCGACGCCAATCTTCGCCTCGCCGGCTCGCTCGACCGTGATACCAAGGCGAGGCTGTGCTTTGCCCGCGACGAAGGCGCCGCCGTCGCGATGGCCGACGGCTATGCGCAGGCGCGCCACGCGCTCGGCGTCGCCTCTGTCACCAGCGGCCCCGGCCTTACCCACGCCGCGACCTCGCTGCTCGCCGCGAGCCGCATGCGCACGCCGCTGATCGTGCTCGCCGGCGATACGCCGATGCAGCGCCCGGTCGGCCTCCAGGCGATGATGAACATCGACCAGCGCCGCTTCGCCGAGGCGTGCGAGGCGGAGTTCCAGGATCTTCGCAGCCCGGCAAGCCTTGCCGGCGATATCGCGGCCGCATTCGCGCGCGCTCGCACGGGGCGCCGGCCCGTGATTCTCAACGTGCCGCTCGACCTCCAGACGATGGATGTGGCGCCGGGCTGGAGCTACGCGCCAGCTCCGCGTTCGCCGCCGAAGCCGGCGGCGCCGAGCGCCTCGGCCACCGCCGCCGTCGTCGCGCGGATCGAGCAAAGCCGGAAGCCGCTGATCCTCGCCGGGCGCGGCGCCGTCTGGGCCGGGGCGCGGGCGGAGCTGGAGCAGCTCGGCGACCGCGTCGGCGCTCTCCTGGGAACGACGCTGCTGGCCAAGGGATTCTTCCACGGAAGCGAATGGTATCTCGGCGGCGTCGGCGGCTACAGCGTGCCCAGTGCGATGAGCCTCATCCGCGAGGCCGACCTCGTGCTCGCCTTCGGCGCCGAGCTCGGCCATTTCACGACACAGGCGAACTCGCTGTTTCAGGGGCGCACGGTCGCGCGTATCGACATCGACACGAGCCCGCGCGATCTTCCGGCGCATCTCGCCGTGGCGGCCGACGCACGCGAGGCGGCGCGGGCTTTCTCGGCCGCGCTCGGCGATGCGCCGCGCATCGGATTCCGCAGCGCGGAGACGCGGCAGCGCTTGGCGGCGCCGTGGCCCGACGATCCGCCCGCCCCGGATGACGGCCTGCTCGATCCGCGCGCGCTGATGCGCGAGCTCGGCGCAGCACTGCCGGAGGGCGCCGATGTCGTCACCGGCGGCGGGCATTTCTGGTCGTTTCCGGCCTTTTATCTCAGCCCGCCCAAGGGCGGACGTTTCCTTTGCCCGCTCGGCGCGGCGGCAGTCGGCCAAGCGCTGCCCTTCGCGATCGGTGTCGCGAGCGCCGCGCCGGATCGGCCGGTTGTCGCGGTCGAAGGCGACGGCAGCTTGCTGATGAACATCCAGGAGCTCGACACCGCGGCGCGCCACCGGCTGCCGCTCGCGCTGGTGATCATGAACGACGAGGCGCTGAGCGCCGAGGCGATCCGCCTCCGCATCGAGGGCTACGATGCCGGCATTGCGATGTACCCGTCGCCCGATTTCGCCGCGATCGCGCGCGGCTTCGGCTGGAGCGCCGTCACGATCTCCGGCGGCGGCGACATCGGCGCGCTCGTCCGCGGCAATCGCTGGCGCGACGGCCCGCTGCTGATCGATGCCCGCATCTCGCGCAAGATCGTGATCGATCCGGTCGCGGTGAGGGATTTGTCGCGGAAGTCGCCGTCATCCTGAGCGAGGCGAAGGACCTAGCTTGAACTGCCAATGATCTTCGCGCGGAGGCAAGGTCCTTCGCTTCGCTCAGGATGACGACAAAAAGGAGAGCTGCGTTCTTTACTTCCGCACCGGCGGGAACACCTGCTCGCCGGTGTCCTCATCAAACAGCGCGATGACGCGATAGGGGCAGCTCTTGGCACCTTTCAGAATCGTCTCGCCGGGAACGGATGCGCCTTCGATCACGCTC
>Ga0187893_10015427_pt1 | contig 10240 bp, 11 predicted proteins | sample MA1701074metaG_FD_139574 | JGI IMG/M metagenome (GOLD analysis project Ga0187893, IMG submission 139574) | White microbial mat communities from a basaltic lava cave in the Kipuka Kanohina Cave System on the Island of Hawaii, USA - MA170107-4 metaG ... | reverse complement strand
GTTGCCTCTCACCTTTTGGGTGAATCTCAGTTGGATTGGATTCTCTCTGCAATCGCTCACCTCCTCAGTGAGTTGTCGCTGAGGATTATATTCTTTGACGTGTCCAACTGCTGTTTTTAGGATGATTGGCACTTAATCGGGCCAGTCACTCCGTTCGACTGTTACCCGTTTCCTCTCTTGATCTGTTTGACGGTGCCAAAGACTTTGCCCACCTTCACTTTGGCCTCGAATTTGACTGGCACCTGCTGAGCATCATCGGAAAACCAGACCAGAAAAGTTCCACCGCCCTTGAAGAGCCCGCCAAAAACCGAAACAGTCTCCACTTTCCAGGCGGAAAAGCGACCTGCGACAGCCTCGACGGTTTCCTTTTCCTTGACCCTCACTTCAACCTGCTTGACGGTGCCATCGTCACTGACGACAAGAGGGAATTTCTTTCCCGCACGCAGCTCCTGCAAGCGGGTGAGATAAATTCCTGAGAGAATATCCTGGACACACGGCGGAAGATTCTTCACGTCTTCGTTCTTCAACTCCTCTGGCGGTGTTTTGGCAACGTCGTAAGCGAGATAATGTCCAGTGCCTCGCTCGCCGTCGAATGTCAGGACAATATCGCGAAGCCTCTTGCCCTCTCGAAGCTTCTTGGTCATTCTCACAGAGCAGAATCGGCGGGGGTCGACAATGGACTCAAAGGAGTCGTCAACCGTGACGCCGGTTAGTTTTGGAAAGAAACCGGAAGATACGGCACGAGCCGCGATCTGGTGGACGACTTTGCTATCCAGCCTTGCCTCGTGCTGGAACTGGATAGTCAGTTCGCCGGCACTCATCGTGGGGAGAAAGAACATCCAGGCAGGCGGATCCCAGCGAATCTCATAGACAAGGGTTTCTCCTGGCGGGATCACTTCAGAGGGCGGCCGCAGGTTGTCTGCTGCCGCGAGTGGAGGAGGCCACAACGAAATTACGAGCACCAGCAGTGCAAAGCGGGAACGGCACGAAGGCAGATTCTCAACTCGGGATTTCAGGCTTTCCCAAATCAAGAGTCTCGTCCCCGTCACCTTGCGAATCTGAGGCTGTTCAGGATTCGCTGAAATACCGGCTCGTAATTTCGGCTTTCCCCATCAGGAACGATCGAGGCGAAGTAGAACAGTTCCCCGTTTCCAAGAGTGCTGGTTAGCACTGTGACCAACTCAGTGCGTCCCGTGACAGGGGATCTCCCTGCCAGACGGGTTGCCAGCGCCGACCGGCCTCCCACGCGGGTGCTCTCTGAGCGGCTTTGTTGGCGCAGATAGGGATTGCCTTGCAGCAAACTCTCCACATGCTGGTCCGTTGCCCGGCGCAAGTTGGAGGTGTCGGTGCGTTCCGTTCCGACCAGGACGCCGTGCGTAAGACCCTTGTCTCCATAGGCGCCTTCAGGCACATACGTCACTGAATTCTCTCCGCGAAACTCGCGCCAGTTGTCGGGCACGCTGAGCCGGGCGCGGCTGGTTTGGACCTGTTTGTAGGCGGATGACGGCAGCTCGACGCGGCCGGAATAGGTGCTCTCGCCGGACGACCCGTTTTGGGTTTCCTGGGGCTGGCGGCCCTTGGGAGGGGCGGGCATCGCCCGCAGGCGCTGCTGAATGCGTCGAAAAGCGGCTGTGTCTCGTGTGCGCGAGGAATCGACACGGAGCAGCCGCGCTTCTTGCTCGATGCGCTCGTAACGTTTGCCCGGATCGGGATGGCTGCTAAGCCACTCTGGACCGCCGCGGCCACCCTGCTGTTGAATCGTGCGAAACATGTTGGCCAGATCTCGCGGGTCATACCCGATCTTGGCAATGAGCTGGGCGCCGAGGATGTCCGACTGGCTTTCATATTTCCGGCTGTATTTCAGCGCGCCGGCGCCAAAGCCAATTTGGCTTCCGATCCCGATAATATCGCCCAGGCCGCCGCCAATCACACCGCCGGCAATCTGACCCAGAATGGAGCCTATTTGAAACTTCTGCGCTTCGGTGGCTTGCGCGGTTGCGTGGCGCAATGCGACATGGCTGATTTCATGTCCCATGACACCGGCCATTTCCCCTTCCGTTTTCGCGGCTTCAATCATTCCACGATTCACGTACATGGGGCCGCCCGGAAGGGCAAAGGCATTGATCTCGCCTGCGTTCACTACTTTGAAGGAGTAGCGGAATTTGGGCTGACGGAACTCCGCGGGGATGGCCGAGACGAGGCGCTGGCCCACCTCGTTGATGTACGACTCAATTTCTTCGTCCCGCAGCAGCGGGAACTGTTTTTCCGCCTGAGCGGCAGCGTCGCGGCCTAACTTCACATCGTCTTCCACGGCGTACTTGTTCTTGGGCATCTCAAGACGAGTGCCCTCGGCAAATAGCAGTGCGGGCAGAGTTACCAGGACAATCGCAAAGTTCACGGTCAGGCGTTTCCGAGTGACCTTCAGCCATGTTAACAAGTTCTGTTTAAATGAGTTCATCTATGCCGCCCTCCGTAGGACTCAGCGTTCGAAGGTATCCGAAAAAGCATGACGATCAAATATGATGCTGTTGATCATCAGAAGGTTCGATGATGCTTGTGCCGGTGCACTGGCTTTGGCCGGATCCACCGATGCCAAAGTTTCCTGATTCGGTCCGAGCACTTCGAGTTTTAACTGCACTACGTTCAGATTTCTGTCCCAACTGTCCGATTTGGAAAAATCCACGCCATCGGCAGCCCAGCCGTCCGTTCTTTTCAGAGGAAAGCTCATGCTGTGCGCCTCATCAAACTCCTTCATGCCTTCGTACATCCAGAACACCCGGCCGGTAGCGCCCTCGACGGCACATTTGTAGTTCATGACCAGGCTGTCGAAATAGCGGGCCGGGACGTTCAGCGCAGGGCTGGAGAAACCGAGGTCCTTCGCAAATGATAATTGGATCTGGTCCTGCAGATTCTCAGTCAGAAGTTTGGGCAGCAGCGGCTCGGCAAGGCTCTTGTTCCAACTCCAGCGTTCAAAATCAGCCAGGCGCGACCATTCCAGCAGCACTGTGTTGGTGAGAAACAGCTGCTTGGCCCGGTCTCCAATACGCTGGCTGTTGAAGCCCCCGGAGAATAACGTTTTGCTGATCCCCAGAAGAGAGGATGCGACAGACTGCCCAAGCGTCTTGCTCACCGCGCTTTCTGAGCAGAGTGTGCCGGGCTTTGAGGCGAAGCTGGTTTCGGCCACAAAATAGGGGTTGTGAAGGTAGGTCCCGCCCCATCCCTCCACTTGCATTTGCGCGGCAACGGCAGACAGCGGGTCGCGGAACAAATCGCCTTTCCCGATCGGCCCGTCATCGGCCTGATCCCAACCCCAGGGTGGTTTGGCGGCACACCCTCCAATCGGCCCGTTGAAGGCGCTTCCAATCAGAATGCTCTGTCCGCCGGGACTTGCATAGGAGTCTCCACAGCAATACAGGGAGGAGGGACCAATTTCTGTCCGCCTTGCCCAGAGTGAGTCTTCGATTGAGATCAGGTCGTAGCTCACGTCGGGATCGCTGTTGTTGCGTGGCACTTCCGCTCCCCGTCCGGCAAAACGGTAAATGATTCCGGGATGCTTGAAATCTTCATAGCGTACTTGCCGGCTGGCGGCCTTCACGCCATGCCCTTCTGGCTCAATGTAGACCGCCGGTTGCTGATGGTGTGTGGCGTCGACTTGCTTTAGAAATACGATGGAGCCGTCCAGAGGGGAAGTATTGCGTCCCTTCTTCACCCGGCGGTAGTGCGGGTTGTCGTACTTGTAAAAGTGATCATGCGCGAGCGTCTCCATCAGGATGGGTCTGCCCCAGCGAGTTTGGTCCTTTTCCACGACGAGCATGCAGCCTTCCATGTCGTTCTCATGTTCGGTTTTCGGGGCCATTCCTTCGAAAGGGCGGGCGGTGAAGTCACGCGGATGGTAAAAAGCGTACGTAATGAAAACGTGCTGGGTTGATTCGACAACGGCGTAGTAGACATAGGCACGCAACTCGTACCGGTAAGCGTTGCGCCAATTATTGGCACCGTTCCAGTCGCCGTCATAGTCGAAGCGGGTGATATAGTCCAAAACCGCCGATTTCGATTCCTGATAGACCACCGGGGCATAGTATTCAGCCATCGCCCGGTGCTCGGGCTTTTCCGCTGCCAGCAGGCTCCTCAGCGACGTCAGACAGAACAGCAGCAAAATCAGGGCTCGATACATAATCACCTCCTGCCAATCCACTGCAATGGCCATTGCGCTCCTTTAGACGCGTTCACTCCGTTGCGAAGGCGGCGCCACACTTCTGCGCGCGAGTCAGAAGTCAAACAAAGTATATCATTTAGACAGAGTCCCGAAAAAACCGCTGTCTCATACTGAACAGATACCTCCAAAATCGAGGCGGGGGAAATCTTGGAGCAGAGCTGTATAAAGGCTCGCGCAACCAGCACACCCACTGCCCCTTGTGGAAAGTGAGCTTGGCGACCGTTTTGGGCTGTGCGGATCATGATGGGGTAGGACGTCTGAAAACCGTCACAGGGTGGGCCACATCTACGGCGTTAGGGCAGGGGAGTTCAGAGTCTGGCACTTTGAGGCCAGCTGGCACCCGTGCCTGCCAGGCTGCATAGGCTTCCCTACGTAATAGGCTCCATAGGCTCCCACTTTCGTGACGATTCCACTGGGTTAAAGCGGTTTAACGGCGGAGAACTGAAGGGGCGATCGCTTCAGTGCCCCGACGAGCTGGATATTGCTCAGGTACACCAGAAAATCGCGTACCCGAAACATGCCGCGGCCTCCGGGGTTGGGATAGACCGGCTCGTTGAATACCAATGCCTGTTTGCCCATCACGGCGTTGAAGCGCAGATGAATTGTACCGGGCCGCGTGGAATGGTAAACAACCGCGGCGGCTGCCACCGAAATTACCACGGCGGCTGCCAGTTCAACTGTCAGTTTTCTAGTCAATGGGCTCGCCTCGCTGCACGAAGGGGTTGGAAAACTGCTCCGCGGTGACGAAGTGCTCATGGGTCAGCGTGTGCAGGAATGCCACGATCGCGCGTTTCTCGGCATCGTTCAGGTGCAGGCTGACCTTGGTCTGGGCATCGCGCTGCTGCTGGTTGTCGGCTTCCATGATCAGGGGACTGAGGGTGCTGCTGACACGGACGCCCTCATTGTAATGATCCAGCACTTGCTCAAGCGTTGCGAACCGTCCGTCATGCATGTAGGGCGCCGTCAATGCGATATTCCTCAGGGTGGGAACCTTGAACTTGCCCCTGTCGCTGCCCTTGCCCGTCACCTCTTGCAAACCCGGTTTCAGGCTCGCCTCCCCATCCAGCCCATTGTTGGAGAAGCTCAAAACTCGCATTGAATCCGCTAGTCAGAAACTGGCTGTGGCAGTCGATGCAGTTCGCACCCCGCTGGCTCACTTTTGCATCGGGATGCGCCATAAACAGCTTTCTTCCCAGATCTTCTTCGCTGCTTAACTTGATTTCACCGCGCAGGAACTGGTCATAGTGAACCGATCCAGAACGTTCATTGAGAGCCCCAAAAAACACCGACGAGAAAGTTTCTCTTCGAAAACTTAGACTTTTAAGCAGCCTGCCATGGAGTGTTACCCATATCCCCCGACTTTTTGTTACCTATTTTCCCGGCCGCTCAGCGCGTCGTCCCTGCCGCGAACCCGTGGCTTGGCGGAGGAGCGGCGTGAACGCCCGCTGGTCGATGTTGGATGGATCACGGACCTTGATGTGGCGCACGTAGCGCCCCTTGCCTTCCAGCAATCCCTTCGGATCACTCAAGGAAGATCCCCTGAAGAATCCGAACTGCACGTACTCAGTATCGGAATAAACGTACGCTACAGGCCCATCCTTGCCGATCCAACACCCGTTTCCCCACTTCACCGCCTCGCTTAACCCCGGCTCAACGCGCTTTACGAATCTCCGAAGGGCGCGGATGATTGCCTGATTCTTGGGGTTCTGGTCTGCAACGTAATCATCAAAGCTTGCATATGCCTTCAATTTCTTCATGACAAGCTCCTCAGTGCCCCAATCGAGTCCGCATCCGGGGCCGTCTAACATCTGCGTAACCCAGCGGCGACATGACGCTGGTTTCAGCGTTCGCCAAATTCGCCGCTCCGGTTCACGCAATTGTTAGTTACTGTGGTGGTTCATGGCTCACTACTAGAGATCATGCACTGAGCCCGATGAGCTGAAATAAATTTTTCAAAGTCGTCTGTCGCTTCGGTCCAGCTTGAAGAAGCAGTTTTGCTTGCTTCTTCAGGTTTGCCTTTTTCTTCCACGCCCCTACCTTGGAGACAGCGTTTAACAACATTTGGTGTTTGGGCTGAATTCCATAATAATGTTGTCTCCTAACTATCGTGATTTCAATTTACTTGCTGTAATTAGGCCGTTGGAAGTGTTGAAATAAGCCGCTCTGTGAAGCGGGCTCGGCCTGAATGAACCGTCAGGTAGCACTTCGCTACCCATAGCGCCGCTTCACCTCGGCGACCGAGTTAGTCACAAGCTTCTCAAGCACCGAGTAATCAAGATCGGAAAGTCGCTTGAAGTACAGGCAGGCTTTCCCCATCTTGTGCTTGCCGAGCTTGGACAACAACAAGCTCTGCCTCTCGCCTTCTGCTGCGAGGTAGATCACGATCTCTCGACCACGGATAGCAAAACCTGCCACTGGGGCCTCGCCTGTCCGTCCGCTTTCGTAGGTGTAGCGGTAACTTCCATAACCAACAATGCTGGGCCCCCACATTTTCGGTGCTTGCCGAGTAACTTGCTTGAGCAAAGTCATCAGTTTTCGACAATCAGCATGTTGTTGCTCGCTAGCTCTTGATGCGATGTAGTCATCCACACTAGCGTCAGTCGGCTTTGTCTTATTCTCGGCCATTGAAAAAATCCGTGATTGTGTGATTTGTGCCGCCTAGCGTCGGGCGTCAGCCGCCGCGAGCTTGAGTCGAGTAGTTGGTTGGCGCAGTGCGGAACGCGCCAAGCGGTCCGCTGCACGTCGCGTTGGGCGCCGCTACCTTGCTCCTTTTGCCATTTCCCAGAGTTTGCACACTGTTCTCCAGTTGCGATCCGTCATCGGCACACCTAGTACCTTCTCGACATTGGCTGCCAACCTGGACCGGCCGACTCCCTCAGGCGCGTGCAAGTAAAACGCATTTCCAATCAGGTGAAATCGCTCACGGTCCCGCATAAGACTTTCCAGTGCTTTCAGGTTAGCCTTCTCCGGTGCGGAGGCTAGAAAACTGACATGCAAGGTCTGGGGCTCAATTTCTGCTTCTGAGAAAGGATTCTGACGAATGGCTCGCTGAATGTCTTCAGGCTCCAACATGAGGACATGGGGATCGAAGCCGCGGCGCTGCTTGATTGCACTCCTGATTCCGGTTAAAAGGCGAGTGCGGTCGTTTTCCTTGTTCTCAAAGACCGCATTCCCGCTTTGAATGTAGGTCTGGACGTTTCGAGAGCCGAGGTCGTCAAGAACGGCGACAAGTTCTTTCATCGGTAGATTATTCTTTCCGCCGACGTTGATGCCCCGAAGAAGCGCAATATAGGTCTTCATTGGATCATCACGTTGCGCGAGATACTACTCTCGGCGCTCCACGTGCCGCTTCAGCCGCGGCGGCTCAGCATCGCATGGGTCGCCGTCGGCTGCAAGCGGTTGTTGTGGGGGTTGTTGTGGGGGACCGGGATCGTCGGAAGCCGGCTCTCGCCGAATGGAACCTCACCTCAAACCGAGCTTCTTGCCGGTCGAGAGGAGTTCAATTGCCTCCCAGATGCGCCGCTGTCGTGTTTCAGGGCGTTTGGCCGTGTGAATCCAGACCACGAATTCACGCCGGCTCCTGGCTGAAAGTGCCTGAAAGAACTTCCAAGCATAAGGATTGGTCTTGAATGACCTGACGATGTATGCAGGGAGGTGGGGTATCTTCGGCTTTGGCGCATAGCGGTTCGAAGTGGGTGCCGCGGCGAGGCCCGGTGCTGCGAGCAGCCCGGCGGCCTGGAGTTCCTTCCAGCGTTTCCGGTTTGGATCAGACCATTTGCTCGTCGGTCGGCGGGGTGTGACCTTGATCGCGTAGCGGTTCTCGTCCAAGCGTTTGATCAAGCTGTCCACCCAGCCGAAGCAAAGCGCTTCGCGGACCAGGTCTTCATCGGGCATCGACTTGATGCCCGTGTGTTGCTTGTAGGGGAGGAGCCAGATACCGGGGCTCGACGCGTGGTGCTTCTCGAGCCACTTCCGCCACACTCCCCGTGTGCGCACGTCCAGCGTGATCAGATTTGTCGCCACGGGTGATGACCTGTTATCGCTAACTGACGCCTCTGACTCGTCCGCCCAACGATCACTGGACTTGTTAATACTCTCTGGACTTCCGGTGCCAGCAAATACAACCAGACCAGATCACGCGATCTCCAGTGGGGACGACCAGTGGGGAGGTGTCAGGGCTAGAGGTCGTGCTCTAACGATCGTGGTGGCTGCAGTGGTGTGACTTGTTCGCCGGCCGCGCAAGGCAAGCTGAGGCTAAACGCAATCCGAACAGGAAAACCGAAGCGGCTGGCAGGCTCTGCGCCAACGATTGTCGCGACTCAACTCTTCTATCCTGCCTGCGCCGGAGCAGAGCGATAGCCGCAGTAACTTGCGTAGCGCGCGAGCAAGCAAGGGCTAACAACGACGACGCAAAAGCTCTGAGCAGCGACCACCAGGAACATGGGAACTCTAATTCCCTGCGCCACTAGCCCTAGATGTGCGGCCTGCAATAATGCGGGTCCAGCCGCAACACAAAAAAACATAATCACGAGTCTCAACAGCAGTTGAAACCCAAACTGCCAATCCGGAACTAACTGTTTCATTGCTCCCTCCTCACTTTGTTTGGCCCAACGTGTCTGGGTTCAGCGGGTGGCGCTTCTGGCCCGTCCGTTGGAACCCCTGTTCGACCGCCCAGAATCGGATGCTTCAGGCCCTGGATCTCCAGTGGCGCGGGTGCAGGCCCTATAGCGGAGCACGGCAACCAACCAAAAAAGAAAGAGGCCGCCGACGAAAAGCTTCTCCCGGTGCTGAACCCAAGGAATGCGAAACGTCCGATAACTCAGATGACTGTTACCAACCCGAATCACTTCTGCTGCGACTGACCATTGTTCGCCAAGTAGTACCCCAATGAAGCTCATGGCGACCGCGGTTACGAAGGTCGCCAACAGCGCCACCGACCAACCGTCATCAAGTGGAAAGCGGCGACTTAGCCGTCGAGCCAAACGGTCAGCCGCGAATCCGTAGAGCACTGCGAAAGAAAGGATAACCGCTGCGTCCAGACCCGTACGGCGCCGTACGAGCGACTCGCGCACCCGCTCTGAGGTTACACCGTGGCTTGTTGCGATTGTGCTGAATAGTGCGGTCATGCACTCGTCCCGCGTTCGCCTATACTCAGTGAACCCCTCGAAATCTCCGGAGCGTGTTCCTCTGTGCGAATCGGCGTAGCGAATAGCCAGGTCTTCCGCGACTAGTGCGTCATCGCTGAGATGTCGTTGAAGCGCTGGACCTCGCACTTCGAACGACATGGCGATCTCTTGAGGCCACTCACAATTTGTATTATCGCGGTCAAGCCCAGTACATCCCGCCAAGCCAACAAGCAACAGAAGGTGTCCGGCGATCTGAGTCATGAGCGGCAATGGTGAGGGAGCAAAATGCAGCCAAATCCTAGTGAGCTCCACCGGAAATGTCAATGCATCGGGGAGTGGTTTCCGCTTGATTTGGAGCACCGGCAAGACGACCGGAAACCAGGTAGCTCAGGCTTTCCGGACTAACAGTTCGCTGAACTTACCATTGCGGTGATTGAGTCCGGCAAGTGGTTGGCAAAGGTTCTGCTTTAAATGGGGGAAGACAGGCCTAAGAGCCGGCCCGACAATCGGAGCCATTTCAACGTTCCGGATAGAGTTCAAGGAAGCGTTTCTGCGCCTCGGCGGTGCCGATGAGCACGATTTCCCTGTTGGCCAGGAGGATCTCGGAAGGCGTCGGAATCACCTCCATGCCGCGCTCCGTGCGAATCGCCACCACACTGCAGCCTGTGCGCTCACGGATCGAGGAATTCGCGATAGTCCGGCCGGCCAGATCGGCCGGTACCCATACCTTGAACAGATCCAGGCCCTCCGCGACCATCAGGATCTTGCCCCGCTGCAGCAGATTCATCACGGCGCTCGCGCCCATGGAACCGTAGGACAGCACGCTGTCTGCTCCCGCGCGATGCAACGTCGCCACATTCCGCTCGTGGGTGGCGCGGCTCAGGATCTGGATGTCGGG
>Ga0187893_10015424_pt1 | contig 10243 bp, 6 predicted proteins | sample MA1701074metaG_FD_139574 | JGI IMG/M metagenome (GOLD analysis project Ga0187893, IMG submission 139574) | White microbial mat communities from a basaltic lava cave in the Kipuka Kanohina Cave System on the Island of Hawaii, USA - MA170107-4 metaG ... | reverse complement strand
GAGTTATCAAAACATTCAATATGCACGGGCAGTTGCGGCAGGTGCATATCCTGTTGTAAATGATAGATAACCTGCTTTTTTTGAATATCTGATTTGCCTTCTGGCTGTAAAGTTTTTTTCTTTTTTATTTCATGTAAAAAATAGTCTGCATTTTTTTGAGAGAGCATAAGAAGCTTTTTTTTATCACCGCCTTTAGGTACAGTAATAACAACATTATCATAAACATTTTCTACTTCAAAGGGGACTACAATTTCATTTGCGAAACTGTTAAATGTTTCCCGAAGATTTGCAACTGCGAATGACAATACATCTTCTTCGGTTTCGTCAAGTTTAGTTTGCAGTTCAACAGTATGTGTTTGTACAATTGTACCATTTTGTACCATCAAATAATTTACATAAGCAATATCATCTTCTTTTAAAACAGAGAACACATCTATATTGGAAAGATGCTTACTTACAATTACCGATTTGGACTGGTAGTTTTCGAGGTATTCAATTTTCTTTTTTAACTGCTCTGCTTTTTCAAATTGAAGATTAGCGGCAAGAGTTATCATTTCCTTTTTGTAATGCTGAATAACAGGTGTAAGATTTCCTTTAAGCATTTGTTTTATCTGTTGTAACCCTTCTGCATATTCCTGTTCACTCTGTAATGCCTGGCATGGTCCTTTGCAATTGCCCAGGTGGTATTCAAGGCATACTTTGAATTTGTTTTTTTGAATATTGCTTTGTGTAAGATTGAGTTTACATGTACGTAAAGGAATGAACTGCCTGATAAAACTGATCAGTTCACGCACTTTGCCTGCGGAAGTAAATGGCCCCAAATATTCTGAGCCATCATTGATCTTTCTTCTTGTTAAAAAAATGCGTGGGAAAGGCTCTTTCTTTATTACGATATATGGGTAACTCTTGTCATCTTTAAGATTTATATTAAACCTTGGCTGAAATTGTTTTATAAGTGCGTTCTCTAAAAGAAATGCATCCTGTTCAGAATCTACAATAGTAAATTCTATATTTCGTATGCGCTGAACAAGTTCATGGGTTTTATAGCCGGTATAGGTTTTAGTAAAATAAGAGCTAATACGTTTTCGCAGATTTTTAGCCTTGCCTACATACAGCAGTTCATTTTTGTCATCGAAATATTTATAAATACCCGGCTGCAGCGGAATGGTATGTGTTATATCCTGAAATTGTTTTGCCGTCATAATTATGCAGCAAAATTAATAATTACTGTTCCATAAAACAGTAACCTGTTGCGTGGTTTGTTTATTACCGGCAAGTTGTATAATCCTGTTAATTGAAAAACTTTGCCTGGTTTTCCAGCTCATTTTTTCTGTAATAAGACTATCTCCTCTACTGAAGCTTCTTGTTATGAATACACGTTTCACCATGTCTGTTGCTGTGTCCAGCAAAATATCAAGTGTTTGCAATGGCAGGGTACTGTTTGCACTGGTATAGGTAAATGTATTGCTGGCTGTGGTTACATCATGAAAGATTGATTCGTTGTAATACTTTTTTATGGCAGTATCGTTTATGTCATCTTCGATAAAGGGTTTGGCCAGCTCCCTGAATTTTATGGAATCAATAATGGCGGAATCTTTTTTATTATCAGAATCAGTATAAGTATAAATTATATTTGAAACGCTGTCTGTATTTATTATTTGTGTTATAAAATATTCATGAACAGGATAAAAAACACGTAAATCATTTGCAGGAAAAGCATTTTCTTTTGAAGTATCATTATTGTTGCATGAGAATAACATAATTGAGCACGTTGCAGCAATAATTATTTTTAGTATAAATTTTTTTTGCTCAAAATTGTTACCGAACGATGAACGTAATGCGACGCAACGGAAGTTTAATAGCAGTACCGGCCTCTGTATCATAATATGTAAAAACAAATTTTATACCTTAACGGTTATCTTCTAAAGATATTGAGATAATAATTTTTTTTACAAAACTTATACATAACGCTTTGGCGAATAAAGGGGAATAACAGAGGTTATAACAGTTATCTCAGAGACCTTATAAGGCCAAGTTTAATACCTAAATCAACCGGGTATTCACGAATAGGGAAGGAGTTAGCCATGGTGGGCAAAAACTGGTAACGTAGCTGCGGGCCTATCTGCCACCTGTACTTACCGGTATTATAGCCAAGGTATGTTTCAATATTGGCGTTGATATTCCAGTTGCGCATGAGTTGGGAACCGTCTGCGTAGTTCTTGTAATTAGATGTTATAATGAAAGGCTCTTTGTCGAATGTATAAGTGGGTTGTATAGCCGCTGAAATGCCCCATGCAAATTTTTTGTTTACAGGGCGCCAGTCAATACCTACCGGTACGGCTATTTCGTAGTAGCGGTTTTTTAGTTCAATTGGCCTGCTGCCATCAATGTTCCTGAAACCGGATACTGTGTTTAAAACAAGATTTGAATTATCTGCACTTAATGCAACAGTTGCAGGTTCGCTGCTGTGTACAAAAGCATCAATATTATATTGTCTTGCATTAAACTGAACGCCGGTGCGGATTGCAAATTTCTTGCCCGCATTATACCCAAGTGAGAACCCAACTTCATAACCTACTGCCGGCCTGTGCTGTATTACATGATTGAGATCTACAACATAATTTGCTGCATACGGTAAAGCTGTTACATAAGATTTAGTGAGTGAACCCTGTACATCATCTACCAAACGCCTGTAACTTATTGATGGGGTTACATAAACCTGGAAATCAAGCTTGGAAGATGATTTTTTGCCAATTTTTGAAAGCGGGGAACTTGCGGCTGGTCTTGAAGCTGCAAGTTCAATATTAAACGCCGGTGAATTATTGTTTCTTACGAAAGAAAATTCATCTTTAAAAGCAGTGTTGGTAAACTGGTACCCATGATTAGAAAGGCTGAAATTATTACTGAAAATAAAGCGGGTATCCTGTAAAACAGTATTGTGTGCCGCAGTATTAATATTATCCTCTGTTACAATCTTTTCATTAGTATCATTGTCAGTTATGGAAGGTGCAGCAACGCTTGATTTTGCTGTTGTATTTATCCACGTGGCATCATCTTCTGCTAAAGATGCGGAAGGAGGGAGGATTAATAATTCATGGGCCTCATTTGTCTGGATGGTCTCTGTTACTTTGGCAATGGTTTGGCGGGTTATATTATTAACAGAAAGGTGGCCGGCATAAGCTTTTCCGTTTTCAGTTAATTCAGATGCTGCATTTATTTTCGATTGCTGACTGGCAGCTTCCTGTACTTTTTGCTGAACAACAAATTCAGTATGAGGTTTCACAGCAATTGTGCCAACTACTAAAGCTGCAATAATAAAAACAGCAATTATGGTTAGTGCGGGCCATTTCCTGTATCCATGCACTTCGCCCTGTATCTTTCGCCAAACATGGTCAGAGGGATACATGCGGTGTTGGTTAGCCTGGTTTTTCAGGAAATCCTCAAACTCATTATCGTATAACCGATTCCCCATAGAATCAATTCTGTAAAACAGTTAGTTGGTATTATTAAAAGTCGCATTATTTATTTCTTATAAAATGCAACAAGTCTAAACTCTTCTTCTGGTTTTTCGAGTATCTTTTTCTTCACTAATATAGATTCAAGCATTGCTTTTGCCCTCGTGTACTGGCTTCTGCTGGTGCTTTCTTCAATCTCAAGCATCTCCGATATCTCTTTGTGATTATAGCCCTCAATTGCGTAAAGGTTTAAAACAGTGCGGTAACCTACCGGCAGTAGCCTTATACATTCAACCACCTGTTTTGCCTGCATAATTGAAGGCATTGTTTCTTCTTTTACCGCTACATAACCCGCATAACCCAACTCCAGGTTCTCATTGAATTTTTTGTACTTCTTCAGAAAATTAATACAGGTATGTACAATTATTCTTCTTATCCATCCCTCAAAAGAACCTTTGTTTTGAAATGTATGTATCTGGGTAAATATTTTTATAAATCCTTCCTGCAGCATGTCCTCCGCATCCTCACGGCTTTGCGCAAACCTATAACACACCGACAGCATTCGGGGACTGTACCTGTTATACAGTTCTCTTTGTGCCGCGGGATTATTTTGAAGGCAGCCCGCCAGAATTGTTTGTTCGGTCATGCAGGTAAACGGTATTACCCTATAAATGTAGACAATTTTTTCATTTTATTGCTGCATCATGCCGAATAAGAAAATATTTATTGCAAGTCAAAAGCACCTTTATTTGAATGGGTTTGTAACATGCTTTCCCTGCCACCTGATATGTTTTTTTATTTTGTAGCCAGCTAAGAATAAATATTGAGCTTCCTTGCGTCGCACTCTTGTACTTTCTGTTCCTTATGCAGCAAAGCGCGGGGATTGTCTTTTGCTTAAGTGCCGCAGAGAACATCATGCAGTTAATGCTGACTGCATGATGCCGAATGGCGAACAAAACCCCGAAACGTGCGGCGCAACGGGGGGCTCATAGTAGCAATGTAGCTGGGTTCATAATAAATTGGTAAGCGGAGATAATTAATCTGTTAATTTTTTGCAACAACGTTTAAAATATTCAGATTCTCTTATATTTGCAACATTGTAACAAATTTTATATGAAAAAGCAATTGCCTTTAATACTGCTGATAGTTGTATTTATAATATTTATAAATAATTCTATGGCGCAGAGCCGGGGTCTTACAGTTAATCAGGCAATAAATAGAAAGTCAACAGTTTCTGGAATTATAACGGATGCCAAATCAGGTGCAGTTCTTCCCGGAGCAACGATTTACTTTCCCGATTTGAAACTGGGCGCCATTTCAGATGCTAAAGGTTATTTCCGTATAGCAGGCATAAGCAATGGAATGTACCTTATAGAAATTTCGTACCAGGGCTTTGCAACAGTTATTGAAAACATAGACATAAACGGGGAGACTACGCATAACTTTTCTTTGCAGCCTTCTGTAATTGAGCAGGAGGCAGTAACCGTTACAGGAACATCTTTTGCAACAAGACTCAAACAATCTCCGCAGCCTGTAAAAGTTGTACGGCATAGTGATCTTGAAAATGTATCATCTTCCAGCATAATTGACGCTTTATCAAAACTGGTGCCCGGTGTTACAGCATTATCAACAGGGCCTGCTATTGCAAAGCCTTTTATACGCGGCCTTGGTTATAACCGTGTTTTGGTTATTAACGACGGCATTCGCCAGGAAGGTCAGCAGTGGGGAGATGAGCACGGTATTGAAATTGACGACTATAGTGTACAGCGTATCGAAGTATTAAAAGGCCCGGCATCGTTAATGTATGGCAGCGATGCTATTGCGGGTGTAATCAATATTCAGTCACAGGTACCGGCATCTGAAGGAACAGGCAAATTTGATTTTTCAAGTGAATACCAAACCAATAATAAGCTAAGAGGTTTTTATGGAAATATTGCCGGAACCAAACATGGATTTTCCTGGAATGCTTATGGCAGTTATAAAGGAGCACAGGATTACAAGAACAAATATGATGGTTACGTATTCAATTCAAAGTTTTATAATTCAAATTTTGGCGGCATGCTTGCTTATGGTGGCAGTTGGGGAAACAGCAGGTTGCTGCTTTCCAGTTTTGACCAGCGCCTTGGTATTGTGGAAGGAGACAGGGATGAAACCACAGGTGCATTTATAAAACCTGTGCCTGGCGGAGAAGAGGCCATTGCAACCAATGAGGATTTTAAAAAAATAAAACCAGAGATACCATCGCAGCGGATACAGCACTTTAAAGTTACCTCAGATAATGTTTTCAATGTTGGCAGAAACAGGCTTGATGTTGTAGCAGGTTATCAGCAAAATCAGCGGCAGGAATTTGGCAACCCTGATGACCCAACTGCCCCCGAAGCTTATTTCGATCTAAAAACGATTAATTACGCAGCCAGGTTTCACTTTCCTTCTAATAAAAAATGGAAAACGAGCGCAGGCATAACTGGTATGCGTCAAACCAATACCAATAAAGGAGAAGAAGCGATTATACCTGATTACGAACTTTTTGATATTGGCGCTTTTGTGTACAGCCAGTACACAAAAGATAAATTGTCTGTAAGCGGCGGTGTAAGATTTGATACACGCCATGTTAACGGAGACGCTATGGAAGTTGATGCGGCGCCAAAGTTCAATGCTTTTGAAAGAAATTTTTCCAATGTATCCGGCAGTCTTGGACTTGCTTATGAAGCCTCAAAAGCTGTTACGCTCAAATTTAATGTGGCAAGAGGTTTCAGGGCCCCCAATCTTGCAGAACTGGCAAGTAATGGGGCGCATGAAGGAACAAACCGGTTCGAGGTGGGAGACAACAATTTAAAAAGTGAAGTAAGTCTGCAGGCAGATGCGGGTGCAGAAATAAATACAGAGCATGTATCACTTACCGCAAATGTTTTTTACAACAACATAACACGTTTTATTTTTTACGAAAAAGTACAAAACATTAATGGCGGGGACTCCATTCTTACAGATGCGGAAACCGGTGATGAACTCAGCGTATTTCGCTTCAACCAAAGTGATGCACACTTTTATGGTGCGGAGTTTAATCTGGATATTCACCCACATCCTTTGGACTGGCTGCATTTTGAAAATACTTTTTCTTACACCCGTGGCCAGTTTAAGAATGCTGTTGATGGTTCAAAGAACATTCCTTTTATTCCGGCAGCAAAACTGGTTTCAGAACTGCGGGGTAATTTTTTAAGCAAAGCAAAAGGCTTTAAAAATCTTTACTTAAGCATCAGCGGCGATTACACTTTTGCGCAGAATAATGCCTTCACCGGTTTTAATACAGAAACGGTAACCGGAAGTTACTTTCTCCTCAATGCAGGCATAGGAGCCGGTATTGCCAGTAAAGGCAAGACAATTATGAGCGTGCATATTTCCGGTTTCAATCTTGCAGATGCTGCTTACCAAAATCATTTAAACAGGTTAAAGTATGCGCCTGTGAATAATGTAACCGGCAGACAAGGTGTGTTTGATATGGGGCGTAATTTTTCCCTGAAAATAGATGTTCCTCTTACGTTTAAGATTTAGTTTTATACTGCATTATCAGGAAAAGGCTTTGATACAGTTTGCAATTTTTTGCATTGCATAGTTTTACTTTTTGTTGTATATAATTTGTTATAATACCAGCTTTGGTATTTCATAGCATCGTCCCTTGCGTCGCAATCCGTTTATCTTTTGAATATATATTTTGCTTACAGTAATTTGGTTTTGTGTACCTGTTTCTGCAGATGCCAAAAGTTATACAGATGAACTGATTGCGACGCAACAGTTGATGCCATAAAAAGATGCAGTTGGTATCATAAAAAATTTGAAAAGTAAGAAAATTCAATAATAGCATAAACGAAAAAAGGCTGTTCCCGCCCGGAACAGCCTTAAAAGGGTTTAGTGCTAATACTTTTTATTACAACTTTTCGTCGTGCTGTGAAATATCGAGACCTATTTCTTCTTCTTCGCTTGTTACACGAATCGGGTGAATGAGGTCAACTACTTTAAAAAGAATAAAACCCATTATCAACGAGAAGGCTACTACAATTGCACATCCTAAAACCTGGTGCAGGAAAAATTCTGTACCGCCATAAATCAGCCCGTCATTGCCAACAGAATTGATGCTTTTATTTGCAAATACACCCGTCATGATCATACCAACAATACCGCCTATGCCATGGCATGGAAATACATCAAGGGTATCATCAATAGTTGTTTTCCCTTTCCAGTAAACTGCAATGTTTGAGCAGATAGCGGCTATAAAACCTATAAAAATACTTTGCGGAAGGCCAACAAAACCAGCCGCAGGGGTAATGGCTACAAGCCCTACTACCGCACCAATACAAAAGCCAAGCGCCGATGGCTTTCTGCCTCTTAATGAATCAAAGAATATCCATGCAAGAGCTGCAGCCGCGGATGCGGTATTTGTATTGGCAAAGGCAGTAACAGCAAGGCTGTTAGCGGCAAGTGCCGAACCTGCGTTGAAGCCAAACCAGCCAAACCAAAGCAAACCTGTACCTAAGAGTACATAAGGAATTCTTGCAGGTTTTACTTCTTCGTGCATTACATGTGCTTTCCTTCGTTTAAGCACAATGGCGCCTGCAAGTGCTGCACAACCGGCAGAAATATGTACTACTGTACCGCCTGCAAAGTCGAGCACACCCATTTTAAACAGGAATCCATCAGGGTGCCATGTCCAGTGTGCGATTGGTGAATAGATAAAAATGCTGAAAAGTATCATAAACAGCACGTATGATGTAAATCTTATACGTTCTGCAGTTGCACCCACCACCAATGCCGGGGTTATAATTGCAAACTTCATTTGGAAGAGTGCAAACAACAAAATCGGAATGCTTGGGGCAAGGCTCCAGGCTTCATGGCCGTTAAGGCCCTTCATCATAAAAAAGTCCATTGGGTTGCCTATAAAACCACCGATGGAAGTTCCAAACGCAAGGCTAAAGCCAATCACTACCCATAGAACGCTTATGAGGCCGGTAGCAATGAAGCTTTGCATCATGGTAGAAATAACATTCTTCTTACTAACCATACCACCGTAGAAGAAAGAAAGACCGGGAGTCATTAAAAGCACCAGTGCAGATGAAATCAGCATCCAGGAAATATCTGCAAAATTGTAAACTTTCGAACCGTCAAAATCAAGTGTAAGCGGTATGAATATAGCGGCTATAGAAGCTATAGCCAGCAATATAAATGGGACCGGACTTGTACTTTTCATAAAATGCACAGTTTTTTGATTACGAAAAATTGTTGGTCGGTGGTATCATTAGGCAGAATAGGAATATTAGAAAGTATATACTGCAGCAAGTATACCGGTAGCAGTTGTTTTTGTAGAACCGCCATCGCCTTTCTCAAAGATTTCCATAGATGCGTTATCAACACGGAATTCAGGAATAATGGTAAGATTTCCTACTTTAAAGTTGGCAGAAAGTGTAGCCTGGAAAATATCAGCCCCCGTTTTAAGCGCATATTTTTCATCACCGAAATATTCAGTACGTAAACAAAGACCGAATTTTTCAGTAGGCATAAAATTGAAATAAAGCGCAGAACCCCACCAGCTTTGTGTTTCATCATCTTCTTCATTCTTTACTGACTGAATGGTACCATCATAACCAATACTGAATTTATCACTTAGTGTACCAATCATTGTTAGGGCGAACTGGTTCATGTTTGAAGCTGTTGGCATACTTGCTTTTGCACCAAAATATCCCTGGTAGTTAAGGTAGGCAGCGAATTTATCGCCAACATGACTAAATTGACCAAGCAAAGTTTTAGTGGGAGCACTCGAAGGGGCCGTAACATCTGTTGGGTTAGCAATACCAACCATTATACCATTGCCACCACCCAGTGTGAAGTCAGCTTTTATGCCTGTATGTGTGAAAGGCCCATAAGAAAACATGTAAGACATGCTATAGTTTTTGTTGAGTGCAGGATCTACCAGTTCATAGCCTATATGTGTAGCCCATTTTCCTAAAGTGAACTTAACACTTTCAGAGGGTGCATAGGTCACGAAGGCCTGTTTAACCGGTACAAGATAATCCTGATCGGCATAAGAGAATTCTTTAGCTCTTGGACCAAATCCCAAATCGGCAACAACGCCTACTTTTCCAAAGCTGTGTTCAGCCTTTATGGAAGCCATTCCTAACTGAAATGAGTTTTGGGAATTTGTGAAGCTTGTACCTCCGGTATTAAAGCTTTCTTTAGGGTCACTGAAATTAAACCGGTAATAGCCGTCAACATAACCTGAAATTTTTAAGGGTGCCGGCGCAGTTGAATCCTGGGAAAACGCAGTAACAAAAGATGTCATTAAAATGACTGTTCCAAAAGTTTTCTTTAGCATGTAAACTTGATTTAAGCGTTAAACAATAAAAACCAATAACAATTTCAATTTTTGTTCATATGAGGCTGGCAAACCTTATTATTTACCTTAATCAAGCAATCTTAGAGTAGTATGATGTTAGTTTTAGTTTTTTTGGATTGAATTTACCTGCTTTTGAATCAACCCTGATTATCGCAATACTTTTATGCTTCATTTTTATTTTCAACAAATCCGGATTATGACTTTTAATGCAATTTCCTTAAAAGCACTAATTGAATTAAAATTTTCTAATTATAAGTATTATATCATCAAATATATTTAATAATTTGAAAAATTTATTAAAATACACAAATATATTTTTATTTAATTTATTTGTTATTAATTACTAACATGAGCTTGAAATAAGTGTGCAGTGAGTTTCTATAACTGGTTTTTTGCTTTTTTATTT
>Ga0187893_10015423_pt1 | contig 10243 bp, 14 predicted proteins | sample MA1701074metaG_FD_139574 | JGI IMG/M metagenome (GOLD analysis project Ga0187893, IMG submission 139574) | White microbial mat communities from a basaltic lava cave in the Kipuka Kanohina Cave System on the Island of Hawaii, USA - MA170107-4 metaG ... | reverse complement strand
TTTCAATTGCCATACGAAGAAAGCGATGAATACAAAATAGCTGTTTAAAACAAAAGGTGATGAATATGGAAACAATTACGTATTCCCAAGTGCAAGACTTAATCACGCGGCTGCCAATCGCGAAGTTGCCGTTGATTTACAACTGGTTGATTGATTTAACCGCCAAAGAAACTGAGCAATCATCACCCCAAATAGATTTCATGTGTTTGCCCTTGAGCGAGCGGCGTCGCATCATGACGCAACAAGCTGAAGAGATGGTTGCACACTACGAGCAGACAGCAAGCGAACGCGAGATTTGGCAGGGTGGAGACTTTACAGATGAATATTAACCGTGGCGAAATTTGGTCGGTTAATCTTGACCCGACCATTGGCGCTGAAATTCGCAAGATTCGTCCGGTGGTCGTTATTAGCTCGGATGCAGTCGGCGTGTTGCCAATCAAGTTGGTCGCGCCACTGACTGAGTGGAAAGATTACCTCGCGCAGAATATCTGGCACGTTAAAGTTTTGCCCGATAACATGAACGGGCTGACCAAAACCTCGGCGGTTGACACATTACAATTGCGCGGTGTTGATGCGCAGCGATTTATTCAGAAGATTGGCAGCGTTTCTCCAATAGCGATGAAATCAATTGTTGCGGCGATTGCTGCTGTCATCGAATATTAGCGCGAAATAAGGAACCAACTTTGTCCCCCAACTCCGGCACAAAATTCATTTTCGTCACTGGCGGCGTGGTCTCATCGCTCGGCAAAGGCATCGCCTCGGCTTCGATCGGCGTGTTGCTCAAAGCGCGCGGCCTTAAAGTAACCATGCTGAAATTCGATCCGTACATCAACGTTGATCCCGGCACGATGAGTCCGTATCAGCACGGCGAAGTGTACGTCACTGAAGACGGCGCCGAGACCGATCTCGATCTCGGCCATTACGAGCGCTTCATCGACGTCAACATGTCGAAGAAGAACAACGCCACCACCGGCCAGATTTATTTCAACGTTATTACCAAAGAGCGCAAGGGCGATTATCTCGGTAAAACCGTGCAGGTCATTCCGCACATCACCGATGAAATCAAAAAATATATTCACGAAGTCGCGCACAATGGTGATGATTATGACGTCGTCATCACCGAAGTCGGCGGCACCGTCGGCGACATCGAGAGTCTGCCGTTTCTCGAAGCCATTCGCCAATTTTGTCTCGAAGCCGGTTGGCAGAATTGCGTCAACATTCATCTCACGCTCGTGCCGTACATCCGCGCCTCCGGCGAGCTGAAAACCAAACCGACGCAGCACTCGGTGATGAAACTGCGCGAGATCGGTATTCAAGCGGATATTCTGCTCTGCCGCACGGAGCATCCTCTCGAAAAAGAATTGCGCGACAAGATCGGCCTGTTTTGCAATGTGCCTCCCGCCTGCGTCATCGAAGCGCCGGACGTCGAGACGATTTACGAAGTTCCCAAAATTTTTGAAGAGAACGGCCTCGGCAATTTGCTCTTTGATCGTCTCGGCTTGCTCAACTCCTCGCATCCGTTATCGGCCAACGCCTCGAAGCCGGCGAACCTCGAAGATTGGCGCAATTTGGTCGCGCGCATCAAAAACCCGCGCCATCAAGTTGACATCGCGATTTGCGGCAAATACGTCGGCTTGAAAGATTCCTACAAAAGCATCGTTGAATCATTTATTCACGCCGGCGTTGAAAACGATGCCAAAGTTCACTTGCATTGGGTCGATGCCGAAGAGATTGAGAAAAGCGGCATTCCCGATACGCTGCGGCAAGTTCACGGTCTGCTCGTGTGTCCCGGCTTCGGCAGCCGCGGCGTCGAAGGCAAAATCACCGCGATTCAATATGCCCGCGAGAACAAGATGCCGTTTCTCGGCATTTGTCTCGGCCTGCAATGCGCCGTGATCGAATTTGCGCGCCACGTTTGTCATTTGCCAAAAGCCAACAGCACCGAGTTCGACGAGCAGGCGCTTGATCCGGTGATCGATAAAATGGAAACGCAAGTGAATGTTCAACAAATGGGCGGCACGATGCGCCTCGGCGGCTACAAGTGCCAACTCAAAACTGACACGCACACACACGCCGCGTATCGCCGCGAGATGATCGTCGAACGCCATCGCCATCGTTGGGAAGTGAACAACCGCTATCTCGCGACCTTGGAGCGCAACGGTTTGATTATCAGTGGCCGCAATCCCGAAACCGAGTTGGTGGAGATCATGGAATTGCAAAATCATCCGTGGTTCGTCGGCGTGCAATTTCATCCGGAGCTAAAATCTCGCGCGCTGCGGGCGCATCCGCTGTTTCGGGAGTTTGTGGCGGCAGCGTTGAAATTTGCGGAAGAGAAAATGAAATAGTTCGCCCCCAAAAATCCAACGGATTAAAAACGACCAACGGATAAAGAAAATCTAAAAATCCGTGGGCCGCTTTTTATCTGTTGGGCACTAAATTTTTTGATTTTATTAACTCAAGTGAACAAAAATTTTATGCCCCGTGTCGTTGAAGTTGGCTCAATTAAAATCGGCGGCGGCAACCCGCTCGCACTCGTTTGCGGCCCCTGCGTCATTGAAGATGAAAAAACCATGATGACCGCTGCGGAAGGTATCTTGAAGATCGCGCAAAAACTTCGAATCCCGTTGATCTTCAAATCGTCTTATTTAAAAGACAACCGTTCTTCCGAGAAAAGCTATCAAGGCCCCGGCTTGAAAGACGGCTTAGCGATGCTGTGGCGCATCAAAGAGAAATTCGATATTCCCTTGCTCTCGGATATTCACGACATGCACGACGCTGAGGCCTGCGCCGAGGTGCTCGACATCATTCAGATTCCGGCGTATTTATGCATGCAAACGACGCTCACGCTCGCCGTCGCCAAAACCGGTCGCGTTGTTAATGTCAAAAAAGGCCAATTTCTCGATCCCGAGGATATGAAAAATGTGATTAAAAAAATCGAGAACACCGGCAACAACAAGATCATTCTCACCGAGCGCGGCGCGTGTTTTGGGTATCATAATTTAGTCGTCGATATGCGCTCGTTGGTGACGATGCGCGAACTCGGCTATCCGGTGATGTTCGATCCGACGCATTCGATTCGCGTTTACGGTTTGCCTTCTTCCGACCCGCGCGGCGGCACGCCGCAATTCGTTCCGGCATTGACTCGCGCCGGTGTTGCGGTCGGCGTCGATATGTTGTTTATCGAATCGCATCCCGATCCTTCCCAAGCTTTGTGCGATGCGGCGAGCCAATGGCCGCTGTCTCGATTGGAAGAATTGTTGAAGCAGGCGCTGGAAGTGGATCGGGCCGCGCGAAAATTTGTTGCGTTGTAAGTTGTCATTTCAAAAATTGAGGCAGGCTTATGAGTCAAGAAGTGTCTTCAAATCCAACGCCGAAGCCATATCCCGAAGCGGACTCATCATCTCAGGAAGACGGCAAAGTTACGGAAGGATTGGCAACGTCTGGCTACACGGCGGTAAAAAAGTCGATTGCTCGGCCACATTTAATTGCCGGCGTTGCAGTTACGGATGAGGTCTGGCGTTTCGCCGCCACAAATGAACTCCACACTCATTTAGAGATTGCAGTCCAAATAGTGCGACAGAGTTTCCAAAAGACCGCCGAGATGAGTTTTACTTATGACCTTGATCCTGAAATTGAGAATGAGTCATATATCACGATGCATGCCAAGCTTCAGGGAACGTTGGAAGATCTTGTGAAGGAACATCAGGCCTACATGAAAGCGATAGTTCGGGCTATACCAGCAAATAAATTGCCGTTGATTTCTTTTGCCCCGGAGGTCATATAGCTTATGCAAGGACGTGATTTCCTCGATGTCGCCAAGAATTTGGCTCGCTCACATTACGAAGCCTCTTTGCGGTCAGCGATTAGCCGCGCTTATTATGCCTTGCTCAATTCAGCCGTGCAATTCTTGCTGGAATTAGGATTTCATGTTGGGCAAGGCCCAGGCAAGCATGGTGAGGTGCATCATCGTTTATTCAACTGTGGCCTTGAACAGATGGTTGAATTTTCGAAACTACTTGACGAGCTCCGTCGCCGGCGCAATGATGCCGATTATGATATGTCTTCTGCTCAGTTTCAAAGCCAACCTACATGTGCGTTGTGGGTGGCAAATGCTGAGTTGGCCATTGGATATCTTGTCGACTGCAATAAAGAACCGCTGCGCAGCCAAATTCGAGCTGGCATTCGCGAATACGAAGGAAAGATGGTTTCATGAATCAGAAAAAATCAAATTCACCTCCCAAGCCGTATCCCGAAGGCGATTCGGCGCCGAAGCCAATCGGCAAAGTTGCGGAAACCGCGTCAGTGGCTTATGGGATGCGAACGGACACAAAATGGAAGCCGCCGCCGGCGCGAACGATTGCCGGCCTTGCGGCGGATGATGAAGTTTGGTCGTTTGTAAGGGCAAACGGTCTTTTGCCGCATCTGGAAACGGCGATTCAACTAGCCAGAAGAACATTTAGTGACCTACGTGAAATCAGGTTGACTTATGATCCTGATCCGGAGTTACCGTTTTTCAATTGTGTAACGATTAATGCTAAAGCCAAAGGCACTGTTGAAGAGGTGTTTGCGCAAGACCAAAACTATACGAGCGTTTTCGTTGAAACGATCCCAGCCGAAAAACGCCATCAGATTACTTTGCACGTGGGGATTGCTTGATGAACGCCAGGGATTACCTTGAACTTGCGCAGAAACTCTCACAAATGCGCACGGAGGCGGCGATCCGTTCGGCAATAAGTCGAGGATATTATGCTGCTTTCCATTTCGAGAAAAATTTAGTCGAGGCGCTTGGTTTCAATTTGCCCGAAGACGCGACTGCCCATGAAAAACTTTATCGTTTGTTAAACAATTCCGGCGTCCAATCTGCTTCAGCCGCAGCGGATTGGCTCCGCCGGTTGCGCCAGCGCCGGACTTTGGCCGATTACGATTTTACCCAGAGTGATTTGAATTCTCTTTATGATTGTCAAAAAGATCTTCTGCGTGTGATGGGCATAATTTCATTCTGCGAGAGCCATTCATCTGAGCCATTGCGCTCCACTCTGAAGCAGGGCATTTCCGCCTACGTCCAAAAGGTGGGCCTATAACCATGTCGGCCATTCTCGACAAAGCCCGCGAAGTGATTCGCATTGAAGCCGAAGCCGTGGCAGCATTGGAGAATCGCATCGACGCCGAGTTCGAGCGCGCGATTGATTTGCTCTTCGATTGCAAAGGTCGCGTCATCGTTTCCGGCATCGGCAAGAGCGGGATCATCGCGCAGAAGATTGCGGCGACGCTTTCGAGCACGGGCACGGCGGCGATTTTTCTGCATGCGGCAGAGGCGGCACACGGCGATCTCGGCATGGTCATGCCCGGCGACGTGGTGATTTGCATTTCCAAAAGCGGCGGCACCGAAGAATTTTATGCGCTCGTGCCGATTCTAAAACGATTGGCGACGCCGATCATCGCGATGACAGGCAATCATCATTCGCCGCTGGCCGAGCGCGCGGACGTTGTGCTCGATATCAGCGTCGAAAAAGAGGCGTGCCCACATGATTTGGCGCCGACCGCGAGCACAACGGCGGCGCTGGCGATGGGCGATGCGCTTGCAGTCGCCTTAGTGGAAAAACGCCATTTCAGCCGCGAAGATTTTGCCATGCGCCATCCCGCCGGCGTGCTCGGCAAAAAGCTTTTTCTGCGCATTGACGACTTGATGTATTCCGGCGACAAGATTGCGACGGTCAGCGAAAGTGCGACAATTGATGAAGCCATTTTTGAAATTACACGCAAACGTTTCGGCGGCACTTGTGTTCTGGCGGCGGATGGAAGACTTGCCGGCATCATTACCGATGGCGACTTGCGGCGCTTGTTGAAAAATCGCCGCGCCATCGATGGTCTCGTGGCGCGCGACCTCATGACGCGGGCGCCGAAAACGGTGCACCTCGGCACGCTGGCGATTCAAGTGCTCGAAATTATGGAAGAGCATGACATCATGCAGATGGTAATCGTCGACGCCGAGCATCGGCCCAAAGGTATGGTGCATTTGCACGATTTGCTCAAGGCGGGGATTCGCTGATTATAAACGGTATCCGGATTTTACGAATTGTCCGGATAAAAAGAGTTAGCTAAATTTTCTTCATATATGACAAAAATATTCAAAAAAATTTTATGTTGCAGTTTGGTCTTGCTGTGCCTCGGCTGCCGCTCGCAAGATGAGCAGACGGTCACGCCGCCGAATTACGACGGCCCCGATCAGGAAGGCTGGAACAGCCGCATTACGGTGACGAGCAATGGCCGCACCTCCGCCATCCTGCAATACACGCACATGGAAAAATTTTCGAAACGGCGCGAAACCAAATTTGACGGCGGCATCGTGGTTGATTTTTACAATACGGCAGGTCAGCACACTTCGAAATTGGTTTCCGAGCGCGGCGTGCTTTATGAAGAGACGAACGATGTCGAAGCGCTCGGCAACGTCGTTGTCAAATCGGATAGCGGCATGACGGTTTGGACGCAGCGTTTGCGCTGGGAGAATGCGCGGCAAAAAATCGTCTCGAATGAGTTTGTCACGATTGCCACCGCCGAAAACGATACGCTGCATGGGCACGGTTTTATTTCGGATCAAAATCTCAAGGTTTGGTCGATACGAAGACCATCGGGCGTTTCGCAAAAGAAGATTGATCTGACGGGCAAAGGTGAGGCACGATCAGCGGCGGATTCGATGGAGATACAACAATAGCAATCAAATGAAAGTTTTTTCAACGATATTTTTATTACTGATTTGCTCGACGACGTTAGTTGCCCAAAGTGACAAGCTCCGTCTTGTTCACGCTGATTCCGCCATCAGTTTTGAAGAGAACGGCCGCATTATCCGCGAGCTGATCGGCAACGTCGAATTTGCGCAGGACAGCGCGACGATGACCTGTGACCGCGCGCGCGAAATTCCGGCGGAGAAAAAGACGGTTTTTACCGGCAAAGTCCACATGCGTGACGGCAAGCGCTGGCTACGCGCCGATGAAGTGATTCATTTTGAAGACCGCAAAGAGCAACGCGCGTTGGGTAATGTCTCGCTGGGCGACGGGCCGAATTTGTTGCGCGCCAAATTCCTCACTTATTTCCAAAAAGAGCGGATGGCGATCGCCGACAGCAGCGTCATCCTCACCAATCGCGAGCGGCGCTTGCGGCTCACCTGCGGCCATCTGGTGTATCTGCGCGAGAAAGAATATGCCGACGCCACGATCAAGCCCGTGTTCGTCGAGTTTGATTCGCTGTACAAAGAATCGCTGCGCATTACCGGCGAGCGCATCGAGCTTTTTGACGGCGGCAAGCGCGCCAAAGTTTCGCGCGACGTTAAAATTACCCGCAACGCCACGCGCGCGGAATGCGGCGAGGCCGAATATTTTCGCGATGTCGAGCGCATTGAGCTTCGCACCAATCCGGTGACGTGGCAGGACAACGACAAGCTCACCGGTGAGCGCATCGATCTCTTTTTAAAAGACCAGAAGTTGGAGCGCGCGCACGTGGTGAAAAATGCCGAAGCCACTTCGACGATCGACACGCTCAAAACCGGCAAGCGCATCAATAATCTCTCCGGACAAGAGATCACGATGCTATTGCGAAATGAAAAAGTCGAAAAGATTCTCGTCGAAGGCACGGCCACGAGCGTTTATCACGTGAGCGAAGAAGGCAAAGAGCAGGGCAAGGTGCGCGTGCAGGGCGATAAGATCACGCTGTTTGTGGACAACCAAATTTTGAAACGCGTGCTTATTGAAAGCGATCCCGGCTCGTCGACAGGGAGGTTTTGGCCGGTGGGAACGAAGGAGGAAGTTCCGAGCAAGTGAAGTTGCCACGAGGTTTAGCTTGACACGATCAGTTACAAATCGTATTATTTTGTGATACCTTTTGCAAACGATAATGCGGAAGCAGAAGGAGAGTTGTGAGTCAGCTTGCGAATCGGAAACAAATTGATTAAAGTCAAAAAATTTTATGGAAGATAAATTTGAAGATTTTATCAAGGTCATTGATGCCCTTGAAAAGCATGAAGTGGATTATGTTTTGATCGGCGGCGTTGCGGTTATTCTGCACGGCATGCAAAGATTGACCAGCGATGTTGATTTTTTTGTCAAGAGCGTTCCTGAGAATTTGGATAAGCTTCGAAGGGCGCTGTATTCGATTTATAACGATCCCTCCATCGAAGAAATTACGCTGAGCGAGTTAAATGAGTATCCGGTTATTCGATACGGAACACCAAGCGGGTTTTACATCGATATTATGGCGCGATTAGGCGAAATAGCAACGTATGAGAGCCTGAAATATGAGATGATCGATTATAACGGCATTAAAATTAAGATCGCGACGCCGGAGACTTTATATGAACTCAAAAAGGATACCCTGCGTGCCAAAGATAAAATTGACGCAGTGTTTTTGCGGGAACTGATTGAAGCAAATAAAGCAAACTCACCCAGCAAAGAATAGTATTGTCATTTACGGAGAGGTTATGCCGGTTTTTAAATACAAATCTTTTGAAGAAGCTGACCGTGCCCTGTGGAATTTTCATCCGGACGCGGAGTACTACAAGCAAGTCGCCGCGCTTTGGCGGTTTGCGAATAAATTGAGCCCTATCAAGTATCCCCAAGGGGTTTTCAAGTTTCGCAGCATCGAGGAGGCCAACAAGCACCGCGACGAATTTGAGCTGGTGCACGCGAAAAAGGTGCGGGCAAGAAGAAGTTTGGAAAAAAACAAATCATATTTTTGAAATTTTTTCGCCGTGAAGATTAAGACTTGCATTTTTGCGAAGAATCGCGCATATTACATAAATGCAGTCGCAAATCGCAGCCATAGAAAATTCTTCGAGTGAACGAGCGTCGACGGCAACGACAAGCAACGGCGCGTTGCGCTCCGATGGTTTGGTAAAAGTTTATAGCAAGCGTACCGTCGTCAATCGCGTGTCGATCGAAGTGCGGCAGGGAGAAATCGTCGGCTTGCTCGGGCCGAACGGCGCGGGGAAGACGACGACGTTTTACATGATCACCGGCATGGTGCGCCCGACCGATGGCCGTATCTTTTTGGGCGAGATCGACATCACCAGTTTGCCGATGTACAAGCGTGCCCGACTCGGTGTCGGTTACCTCTCGCAGGAGCCGAGCATTTTCCGGCGGCTGACAGTGGAGCAAAATATTCTGGCCATTCTCGAAACGCTGCCGATTTCGTCGGCGGAGCGGCAGCAGCGATTGGCCGAGCTGCTCGACGAGTTGAACATTTCACATCTCGCAAAAAATTTGGCATTCACGCTGTCGGGTGGTGAGCGGCGCCGCGTCGAAATCACTCGCGCGCTGGTGACAAAACCGAAATTTATTTTGCTCGATGAGCCGTTCGCCGGCGTCGATCCGATTGCAGTGGAAGATATTCAAGGCATCGTCAAAGGTTTAAAACAAAGAGGCATTGGCGTTTTAATTACCGATCACAATGTGCACGAAACGCTTTCGATTACCGAACGCGCGTATTTGTTGTATGACGGCACCGTGCTGAAATCCGGCACCGCCGAGTTTCTCGCCAACGACCCGGAAGCGCGAAAGTTGTATTTAGGAGATAAATTCCGTTTGGATCGCTGAACAGAGGACATCATCATGGTAAATATCAGTCAACGGCTAAGTCAAACGCTCAAGCAATCGCCGCAGCAGGTGTTGTTGTCTTCCCTGCTGCAGTTGCCGGTGCTCATGCTGGAGCAAAAAATCAAGATGGAGCTGGAGACCAATCCGTTGCTCGAGCAAGTGGATGAAATGGATATGGAGCAGGAGCAGCTCGATGACGAAGAGCAGGAAATCGAAATCGAGCTGAAGGAAGAAGACAAGAACGGCGAGGTCAAGGAAGAAAAAGACGACGAGGTCGAGGTCGTTGAGAAGGACGACATCGATTGGGAGGCGATCGTCGGCGACGAGGAAAACTATGAGTATCGCGCCCCACGTGACGACAGCGCCGAGCAATTCGAGCGCCCCGAAGTTTCCAGAGAAACGCTGGAAGAAAATCTGCTCAATCAATTGCACATGCAAAAGCTGGATGAGCAGCAGGTGATGATCGGCGAGTATATCATCTGGAACATCGGCGAGGACGGCTGGCTTTCGTGCACCGTCGATCTGATCGCGCAAAATCTTGGCGTCGCCGCAGAAGAAGTCGAAAAGGTGCTGCACATTATCCAGCATTTCGATCCGGTCGGCATCGGCGCGCGCAATTTGCAGGAGTGTTTGCTGATCCAACTTGAAGAAAGAGAGCC